>Ga0098074_1000534_pt1 | contig 24689 bp, 29 predicted proteins | sample 32_taG_FD_75064 | JGI IMG/M metagenome (GOLD analysis project Ga0098074, IMG submission 75064) | Marine viral communities from the Gulf of Mexico - 32_GoM_OMZ_CsCl metaG | ecosystem: Environmental > Aquatic > Marine > Oceanic | place: Atlantic Ocean: Gulf of Mexico | collected 2015-07-12
ATCCCAGGTAAAGTCATGCATGCCCGCTTCCTGGCTACCCAGGTTGATGGTTTTCACCAGGCTGCCCGCATCGTCATAAATGTTGACGAACACATTGGTGCTGTTCTTCTGCAGCGCCAGCTGACCTTCCAGCCCCGCCTCGGTATCCACCACCGCCTGATCGGCCGGCACAATCACCGTGCGACCAACCAGGGACGATGCCTGCAACGCCTGCGATGACTGGTAGCCGCTGAGCAGCGACTCCATCGAGGTGTTCAGATTGCCAATGCCCTCCACCGTGCTGAACTGGGCCAGCTGAGCGATAAACTCGCCGTTTTCCTGCGGCGAAAGCGGATCCTGATTATTCATCTGCGCCACCAGCAGCTCCAGAAACTGATCCTTGCCCAACTCATCCCCGGTCGCGAACCGGTCGGAGTCGATCTGATACTGGTCCAGCGCGCTGGCACCGGTTGCAACATTGCTAATGCTCATGGTCTATTTTTCTCCGCTCACTGACCCAGCGTCAGAACGCGCTGCAGCATGGTTTTGGCGGTATTCATGACTTCCACGTTGGTCTGATAGGACCGCGACGCCGACATCATGTTGGCCATCTCCTCGACTACATTCACATTCGGGTAATACACATAGCCGTCTTCATTGGCCATCGGATGGTCCGGTTCATAACGCGGCTCCAGCGTGGCATCGGACTCGACAATGCCGAGCACCGACACGCCGTCGCCTGCCTGCTGATCCGGGCTGAACAGCGAGCCACCGGTGGCCTGCTGACTGTTGAAAATGGTGGCGAACACCGGGTTGCGCGCGCGGTAGGTCTCATCAACGCTACTGGAGACGGTCTCGGCGTTGGCGATGTTGCTGGCCACCGTGTTCAGGCGCAGCGACTGCGCGCTCATGCCTGACCCGGCGATATCAAATACCTTGTCGAGGGACATGCTTACTCTCCCTTGATGGCTGTCATCAGCCCTTTGAACTTGCTGTTGAGGAAGGTGAAGCTGGCCTGGAAGTCGATGGCGTTCTGGGTGTAGGCGGCCTTCTCGACCTCCGAGTCCACCGTATTGCCATCCACTGCCGGCTGCAGCGCGTTGCGGTAACGCAGCCCTGCGACCTGGTCGATCAAGCCATCGATGGCAATGTGCTGGGCATCGGTACGCGCCATCGGCAGCGAGCCGCTTTCACCTTCGCCCTGCTGCGCTGCCAGCGCGGCGGCAAAGTCGAGGTCTCGCGCCTTGTAATTCGGGGTTTCGGCGTTGGCAATGTTGTTGGCCAGCACTTCTGCCCGCTGACCGCGAAAACGCAGCGCCTGCTCGTGTATGCCCAACGCATTGTCAAAGTTGATACTCATCGCACCCATCCTCGTTTCGGCCAACTGACCAAAAGCTGTCACTGGGCATGACAAAGCAATCACCGTGCCAAATATAAAATCATCTATTTTTCAAAGAGATAGAAAACAGCGCGCCAGAAAAGCGGCAAAGGCTTACCGGCAAACGGCAATAGCACCGGCAGGCCGGCAACAGGAGCGGCAAGCGGCAAGGAGGGAAAACAAGGAAGGGGAAGCGGATAACCACAAGGCGCGAATCAACGCGCCTTATAGACGATCCCCGGGCTGCACTGCACCATCTGGTACAGCTCGGGCAGGCCGTTCAGAGCCTCGGAGGCGCCGAGCATCAAGTAGCCGCCTGGTTTGAGTGTGGCGTGAATGCGGCGCAGGATGTCCTTCTTCACGTCTGCCGAAAAGTAGATCAGCACATTGCGGCAAAACACAAAGTCGAACTTGCCGAGCATGGAGTAGCTATCCAGCAGATTCATCGCGCGAAACTCAACCCGGTTGCGAATCGGCGTCTTGACGGTCCAGCGGCCAGGGCCGTTTTGGTCAAAATAGCGATTCAGTCGTTCAGGCGACAGCCCCCGGGCCACCGACAGGCTATCGTACTCGGCACTCTTGGCTGCATTCAATATGCCGCCAGACAGGTCGGTTGCGACAATCTGCGCGCCGCCGCGCAGCTGCCCCAGATTAGCCCGTTCAAACTCGTCAATGGCCATGCTGAGCGAGTACGGCTCCTGCCCGGAGGAACAGGCCGCCGACCAAATGCGCAGGCGCTGCCCTGGCGATTGCTTGATGAACTCGGGAATGAGCCGCGTCTTGAGCACTTCAAAAGGATACACATCGCGAAACCACAGGGTTTCGTTGGTGGTCATTGCATCGATCACCGATTCACGCAGCCCGCCCCGCGGCTGCGCCTGAATACGCTTGACCAGTTCGCCGAGGTTGGCAATGCCTTCCTGTTCCAGCAGGCGGTTCAAGCGGCTGGAGACCAGATACTGCTTGTTGTCGCCCAGCACAATGCCACAGGCCTTTTCCAGAAAGTCCCGAAACAGCTGAAAATCCTGATTCGCCAAAGTCACGAAGTCTGCCTTGTAGTTGTTGAGTTCAAGCTGTCAGCCTTCACCAGCACCGCCTTCACGCAGCAGGTGCAGACGAGCGATGACACGCTGGGCCAGGTCATCCGGTTTGAATTTGGCAAGAAAATCGTCCGCCCCCACCTTTTTCACCATCGCCTGGTTGAACACCCCGGACAGCGAGGTGTGCAGCATGATGTGCAGACGATTGAGGCGCGGATCGTTACGCACCTCGGCGGTCAGCGTGTAACCGTCCATCTCGGGCATTTCGATGTCGGAGATCATCATCAGCAAGCTCTGACTCACGTCCTCCCCTTCATCGGCCCGGGCCTTGAGCCAGTCCAGCGCCTGCCGACCATCGTTGAGCGCCACAATTTCGACACCCACCTCCTGCAGACAGCGCGTCACCTGCTTGCGCGCAATGGAGGAGTCGTCAACGATCAGCACCCGCCGGGCCACAGCCTCAGCCTGGGTATCAGCGTCCACCACACCGGCAGAGACATTTTCGTTGGTCGGCACCACCTCGGCCAGCACCTTCTCCACATCGATGATCTCAACCATCTGATTGTCGACCCGGGTGACGGCGGTCAGATAGTGCTCGCGGCCGGTGCCCTTTGGCGGCGGATGGATTTCAGACCAGTTCATGTTGACGATGCGCTCGACCGAACGCACCAGAAAACCCTGCACCTTGTAGTTATACTCGGTGATGATCACAAAGGCGGTATCCAGATTATCCAGCCCCGGGCCACCGGTCGCACGATTGAGGTCAAGGATCGGCAAGGTGCCTCCGCGGATGTGAGCGACCCCCCGCACCACCGGGTGCAGTTTGGGCATGGCCGTCAGACGCGGGCACTGCAATACTTCCTTGACCTTGAAAACGTTGATGCCATACAGCTGATTGCCCGCCAGGCGAAACAGCAGCAGTTCGAGTCGGTTCTGCCCAACCAGCTGCGTCCGCTGATTGACTGAATCCATCACACCAGCCATGGGCTGCTCCTCATCGTCAACACGGTGATGCGGCATGTTTCCTGCAGGACCTGCCTGCAAGCGACAGCAATCCGACACGCACCACACATCAGGAATGTAGGTAATTGTATGCGTTTTATCACTGGGTGCGCGGCATTGGCGATCTTTTTTTCCGCCAGCCTCCACGCAAACCCGCTCATCGATCAGCTTATCGGCGCCACCCGCGACTTTCTTGAACAGCAAGTACAAGAACATGTCGCCAGTAGCGGCCTGCAAGCGCGTCATGAGATACAGCTTAGTCGCTTGGATCACCGTTTGCGTCTGCCGCTGTGTAATGACGACGCGCTCAGTGCAAGCCTTGAAAGCCCCGCCACACCGGTCGGTCGCGTCACCGTGCGCGTGAGCTGCACTGCGCCCTCCCCCTGGCGGCTGTTTGTGCCGGCCCAGGTCAGCCTGTTTCAACCGGTGGTAGTCAGTACCCGCCCACTGTCACGCGGCTCCGTGGTTGGCGCCGACGATGTGCACCTGGCCGAACGTGACACCGGCCTGCTGGGCAGCAATTACCTGCTTGACCCGGCCCAGGCCATTGGCATGCAACTCAAGCGCAATGTCTCGGCCGACAGCGTGTTGAGCTATACCCAGCTTGAGAACAACCGCATTGTGCGGCGTGGCGACAAGGTAGTGATCAGCGCCGGCAACAGCAGCGTGTCGGTAAAAATGCCGGGAGAAGCGTTGGAGGACGGTACCCAGGGAGAGCAGATTCGCGTGCGCAATAGCCGTTCGAACCGGGTCATCCGCGCGCGCGTCACGGGGCCCGGCCAAGTTGAGGCCGGCATGTGATGCACCGACAAAACGGGTATACTCGGGCCCTTCAGGGCTGTGATCGTCGTCACACAAATTTTCCCTAAAGTTTTCCTTTGCGCTGCCGTTACAGCGGTTAGAGAAGATTTAACAGCTTGAGGAATTTATCATGGTCATCGACTTCAACTCGCCCAACGGAGCCAATGGTGTCGGCCGTAACAGCCAAGCCAGCAGTGCCACCGCCAAGCGCGAAGCCGGCGCCGTAACCGATCGCACTACCGATACTGCAGCGCAACAGGCAGAAAAGAACGACGCTCCTTCCTCGGTCAACCTGAGCGCCCAGGCGCAGCAACTGCAGGCGATCGAAGAGAAGCTCCGCGACCTGCCTGAGGTCGACAGCGAGCGCGTCAGCCAACTGCGCCAAGCCATTGCCGATGGCAGCTACAAACCGGACAGCAGCCGCATTGCCGACAAGCTGCTGAACCTGGAAGGCTGACAGCCAGTAGTCACCACGCCCTCCGTGCCTGTATTCTTGGCTGCAGCATCTAATTAACGCGCAGCCAGGAGGCAGGTCATGCACCCCTTGCACCCGCACTTTCAGCAAGCCGAACAAGACTGCCAGGCCTATCTGGCGCTGCTTGACCAGGAGCGTGACGCCCTGACCGGTCAGGATATCGGCAACCTGGAACAGATTCTTGACGCCAAACGCCCCTACGCCGAGCAATTGGTCCGTCATGACCAGCAGATTAAATCCTACTGCCAGCAGCACCAGCTACAGCTGGGCGACCTGGCTGACCACATCACCGCTCAGCACGACGACGCCCTCTCCGCGGCCTATCAGGCGTTCCTCCAGGCGCTGACCGCGTGCCAGCAGGCCAACGACCGCAACGCCCGCCTAGTCCGCCACAGTCAGCACGCAACCCGTTCACTGCTGGACCTGCTGCGCAACCAGGGCGAACCCAGTGCTGGCGTATATGACCAGCTGGGCAACGCCAGCCGCAGCGGCCAGACGCGCGACCTCACCAAAGCCTGATCACACATGCCAAGGTGCCAGCACGCTGTGTATAGTTATCAAAATATTGCAAAAACTGAGTAGCAGACGTGTCCAACCTATTCTCACAAGAAGCTGGCCCACAGCCGCCCCGCGAAATCCGAGCCCAGGTCGAAATCATGGCGTTGCTCAAGACGCTAATGCAAAGCCGCGACCCGCTGACCATCACCTTTACCGACCGCAGCCAGAAGTTTCAGAGCTTTATCGTCAAGCTTGATACCGATCAGGCCGAGCTGTGGATCGATGAAATGATCCCCCGAGAGGGCGACAGATACGCCAGCCAGGGCGAATCCTTCCGCATCGACGCCTGGCATGAGGGTATTCACATGCGCTGGCATTGCCCCGGCGCCACCCAGGTGCAACTGGAAGATGCGCCGGCGTACGCCACCGGCGTACCAGACGAGATGCACTACCATCAGAAACGCGGTGCCTTTCGGGCGAGCGTCCGGCGCACAGCCGATATCGCCATCGAGCTGGCACATCCAGAGCGCCAGCGGCGTTTTACCGCCTACCTGATGGACCTGTCAGCTACCGGCTGCAAAGTGCGCCTGGAGGGGGATCTGAGCCGCTCCCTGACAGCTGGCGAGCTGTATACACCCGCCATCCTCAGCCTGCCCGATGCCGGGCGAGTGGAAGTAGCCGCCGAAGTGCGCCATGTGCATTTTCGAGAGGAAGCCAACGAGACCCACGTCGGCCTGATGTTCAAGCAACCCAGCGCGCTGGCGCAGCGCAGCATTGATCGCTTCGTCAACTACCTGCAGCGCGAGGCCCGTCGTCTGGAGAAGGAAGACCTGTTCTAGGGTCTCTAAACGCTCAGACCCACCCCGCGTCAACAGAGGATCATCACCCTGGCAGGTGATCGTCCTCTGCCACTTCCTCAGGCGCAGCAGGCGCCGCCGCGTCCTCATCCGTCATCTGATCGGTTACCGCCTGCTCATCAACGCGAGGGTCGATAGCTGCCGCTAGTGGTGAGCTAGCAAGGTTACCGGCTGCCGGCATGAACTGCAGCGGCGCTGCCTCGACCAGATTCTCACCGGTAACCGCATCAGCTCGCACACGGAATACCAGAATGGCACTGCAGGCGGCCATAAAGATGTACAGCATGCTTGGCCCCCACAGCTTCATCATTGCCGAGCTCAGCAGCGGGCCGATACTGGCACCCAAGCCAAAGGTGACCAGCAGCATCGCCGACAGCGGCACCCGGTCATCGGGCTCAACGTGGTCGTTAGCCAGCGCCACCGCCATCGGATACAGGGTAAAAACCATCAACCCGAATAGCGCAGTCAGGAAAATCAGCGCCCCGCCCGGTATGAAGCCGATGGCCATCAGCACCGAGACCGCCGTCAACACCATCGCATTGAGCTGGATCAGCTGGCTACGATCAACCCGATCAGACAACCAGCCGGCCGGCCACTGGGCCGCCAGACCCGCGCAAATGGTGACCGCCATGTACATACCAATCTCGGAGTTGTTCAGCCCGACCGCACCCGCAAACACCGGTGCCATGCCGTAAAAGGCGCCCAGCATCAGCCCCGCCACCGCAATGGTCGTCAGCGCCTGAGGAATACGCTGTACAAAGAGTTTTACCTTGAGCGGCGCTGGATGCAGCGGCGCCGGGTGAATCTGACGGGTGGTTGCCACCGGCACCAGACACAGGGAAAAACACATCGCCACATACAGCAGGTGATCGATCGCCAGATCCGGCTGAAGCGCAAACACCACCTGACCCAATACCAAGCCCAAAAAGGTCACCACCATATAGCTGGCGAAGACCATACCGCGCTGATGCGACTCGGCCTGCTCGTTCAACCAGCTTTCCAGCACCATGTACTGACACATCATCGCCATGCCCACCAGCACCCGCAACGCCAGCCATACCTGCACCGACTCCGTCAGCGCATGCCCCATTACCGACGCGGTGACCACCCCTGCGCTGGCGACAAAAGCTCGGATATGCCCCACCCGGGCGATCAGCCGGTGCCCGATCGATGCCCCCGCCACCAGGCCTGCGTAATAACCGGTCATCAACAGACCGATCCACAGCTCACTGACGCCTTCGGCCGCCAGTCTCAGCCCCAGATAGGTACCCAACAGACCACTGCCCAGCAGCATCAGCAAGGTAGCGAAATACAATGAGGAAAAGGCCGTAAGCGCGCGAGACATCCAAACTCCGTAGCGATTGCAGTACATGAAAGCGATTAAACACCGTCCTGCCAACCCGGCACTCCGGCCGAGCACGATACAGGCAAGATCAGCGCCTACCAAGAGTAGCCGAATCTACATGAAACAGCGCCTGTAGACACGGATTCGGCAGCTCTGCATTTGTGGACAGACAATAGTAGCGCGCGTTCCGCAGTGAACCGTGCGCCAAAAAAGCTCTCAAGACACAAAATTTGATATTACGTCTCAGCAGGCGCAATATAGAGCAACACCAGCACCTCAACGGGCATCGCCATGACCACAGCACCCGCCGCCGCAAAGAAAGACATGGCCCTGGTTGGTCTGCGCACCGCGCTGAACATCCTGGGCAAATGGAAAACCAGCACCGAGCAGGCCGGCAATATTCTGCGGGTATCGCGCAGCACCATCAGCCGCGCCCGCACAGACAAGACCGTGTCGCTGGATGAAGACCAGCTCAAGCGCGTGTCGCTGGTGCTCAACATCCACAGCGCCCTGCGCATGCTGTTTGATAACCCGGCCAACGTCTACGGCTTCATGCAAATGAAAAATCACAACGAATTTTTCAATGGCAGAAGCCCACTGGAAGTAGTGCAAAACGGCGACATGATTGCTCTGTACGAAACCTTTCGCCGCATCGACAGCCTGCGCGGGGCCCAATGGTAAGCACGGCAGGCGCAGCGCCAACCATCACCGGCTACCGCCTGATCAACAGCAAATACCCGCCGACCTCGCTATTCGATGATGTGGCCGACGCCGACGACTTCCATGCGTTATTCCTGCTGCAGGAGCTGACCAATCCCCGCCTGCAAAATGAACTGGGCAACCTGCAGCTGATCAACACCGCCGACATCCCCTTTGGCATCAACGGCTGCAACATGGCCACCGCCCCCTTCACCCACGTTAACCCCGCAGGCTCGCGCTTCAGCAACGGCAGCTACGGCGTACTCTATGTTGCCGACACCATCGAAACGGCCGTACTTGAGGTCAAGCACCACCAGCAGCTGTACTGGAGCCAGGTGCCGGCGCTGGCCTACGAACGCATGCTATTTCGCGGCCTGCGCTGCACCTTCGCGGACACCGACCTGCTTGATCTGACCGACCGCCCCATGAGCGACCCCGTTTACGCACCAGCCGACTACAGCGCGAGCCAGGCGTTCGGCGCCAAGGCTCGCAAGGACGGCACCAAGGGCGTGAAGTACTGGTCAGTACGCAACCAGGCCCAGCACGCCCTCTGTTGGGGCCTGTTCACACCAAAAATCGTACACAGCTGCGTCCAGACCGCCGCCTATGAAATGGTCTGGTCAGACGGCATTACCAGTGTGGGGAAGTTGTCGGTGTTCTGAGGGGAGGCAGACAGTTCAGCCAACACTGCCATCAAGCGCCAAAAACACAAAAGGCTTGCCGATTAAAAACCGTGCAAGCCTTTGTTTTACTGGCGCGCGAGCCCGGATTCGAACCGGGGACCTACCGCTTAGGAGGCAACTTTTATGAAGTACGCGCCAGTGCATCGGAGTCCACTATATTTCCCAAACCCCAGGAAACACAAGGCGTTAGCTTAATCGATTTGTCCGATACTGACCGAAGTTCTATTATTCCAGCCAGTGCAAAAGAGGGACCAAAAGAAGGACCAAATGGCCAGACTGACTGATCGGGAATTGAAGACGCTACAGGGAAAAGCCTCTGAACGCGTTGGAGGAAGGGGCGACGGGGCGCTACTTTTTCGCCGCAGGGACTCAGGGTCACTGGAAGCCTACTACCAGTATCGGCTCGCGGGCAAACCCGAAGCCATCAAGCTGGGCACCTATGGCCAGATCACTCTCGCCGAGGCTCGCGCTCGATGCAACGAACTCGCAGCAATCCGTGCACAGCATCCTGACCTGAAGGCCTATTTAGCCAGCACAGCAGAAGCTGAGGCAAAAGCGAAAGCTGCAGCTGCTGCAGCTGAAGAGGTCGAGCAACTGCGCGGATCACTGCAGGATTTGCTGCGCGACTATGTGGCCGATCGCAAAGCCGCCGGCGCACCATCGGCTGACGAGATCGAGCGCCTGTTCACCGTCGACTTTATAGACAAACACCCCAACATCACATCGACAAAGGCCAGAGAGATTGAGCCCGCCCACATCATGGAGCTTTTGACGCCGATATGGGAAAGAGGCGCAAAAACGCAATACAACCGGGCCAGAACCTACTTGCACGCGGCATTTCAATACGGCCTACAGGCCGAGTACGACGTGGCACGGAAAAGCAAGAAGGCATTCGGCCTGGTGCACAACCCTGTCGCGGCCATTCGCAAACAAGCTGAGGGTGAGAACGCGCTGGAGCGGGCGCTGAGCGACGAGGAGCTTCACCACTTCTATCACAACTGCGAGCGCGCCCCGAAAGTCGGAAAGCTCGTCACGCTACTGCTGCAGTTTGTCGTGGCCACCGCTGGCCAGCGGCCCTACCGGCTGATCGTCGCACCCTGGACTGACTACAACATTGATGAACGCTGGGTGCGCGTGATCAGCATGAAGGGCCGAGGTAAAACGAGAATCAACCTGATACCACTAACCGACCGAGCCATTGCAATTTTGAAACAAGTCCGCGACATGACGGGGCAGCACCCATGGCCATGGACTTATAACGGCAAAGCCCCGATTGCCATCAGCACACCCCGCAACGCATGCTTACGGTTCTGCGAATCAGATGCAGCGGTGCTGAATAAGCACACCGGCCAACGCATCGCGCTGTTTACACCACGCGATCTACGGCGGACTGCAAAGCAAATCATGCAGCGCGCCGGCGTCGACGTTGCTTTGCGCGACCTGCTGCAGGACCACAACCAGGGCGGCGTTGCAAACAAGCACTACGCCAACAACCCGGAAGCCGCACTGCCCGATAAGTGGCGTGCGATAAACGCCTATGAAGAGCAGCTAAAGAGCATCATCGGAGAGAATTAAAATGGCCGCTACACGCAGATACGACCCGGTTACTCAACGTCAAAACTAGCAGGAAAAGCCGATTCCGGTAACACCCTGATCCGTCCAAAGCGAGCCCGAACGACGACGGCGTCAAGCATTTTGCTGGATATCACGCGCGCCTCTAGGTGCTGCTCCGACACAAAGAGATAGTCGGTGTACCAGGTGACATCAGAAGGCACGCCGCCGCGCGCTCTGACCATATCGAAGCAAGCGCGCCTAGAACCAGCAGAGCATGGCCCTGTAAAGGCTACAAACTTATCAGTAATATCTGGCACCACTGGACGGTCGAAAATGCAAGCGTAGGAGTCACCAAACAGAGCATATCTCTCGGCTAGAAAGCTGGCAGCGCCATCAGCCTCGTCACCCTGGAGCAGGTAGAAGCTGCCCATCAAGCTCAGCAATGCAGCTTGGTCTGCCTCGCTGATTGTGCCAGCAGCGCCCATGGCCTGAGTTGCGGCTATCAACGCATTGGCCGGCCAACTATCAGATAGGGTGCCAAGGCCAGCCAACTGCTGACCAAACCGAACCAGCCTTTCAAGGTCAAGCGCCCCAGCCATCAGTGCTGACCGAGCCAAGCCGCAGGCTTGCTGATACTCATCATCATCAAAGTACAGCCGCCGCTTCTTTCTCATGGCCGCTATTTCGCTGCTGGAAGGCTTTGCAGATGGCACCGCCGACTCCTCTATGGCTATTCGATTTCCAGCTCTTCCAGCCGGAAAGTAAGGACACAGCCTCCCTCACCATCTAAGAGAACACTTACCCACGGCGGGCAATCAAGATAGCGATCCACCCCGACGATAGAACCATAACGCTGTGCCCACGGGTACCTATGACTCACTCGCTCGGCAGGCACCATAACCCGGCGCCCCACCGTCAACTCGGCCTCACGCAGGCTCACGACAATACCTGCGCGAGCGCTTGCTTTGCCAAAAGCTTGACGGCATCGAACGTCATAACCAGGCCCTCTTCTGCCGCCCTTGCCTTGACTCGCGCCCAAATGGGCTTGGATTCGATATTGGCCAGAAGGTCTCGTCCCTCCCAGGTCAGATCCGGCTCTAAAAGCTCCCGACCTTCCATGTCATCACCCGATATTCCTTTAAGAAAGCCAGCGTCGAAAAGCATAAAAGCGTGAATCGCTTTTACATCGTCACCCCGGTAGGGTAGCGCGTAACATGCATCTGCGCGCTCTGAGGGGCTCATATCCTGAACTTCCAGCAGCACCTCTCGAATAACATCCCAATCACGCTTCATCACAGATACCCACCATCAGGCTGCAGTTGATAACCGTTTTAGCACTAACGCCCAACGGGCGCCAGATTAGCCATCATGAGGCGCCGTTACCAACCGCGCCCACGCCTGCAGGCCGGTCAGCTTGGCGCGGCACTCATCAGCGCGGGCGGTCACTCGGACAAGGTTTGCTGCAGTTGCTGGGTGTATGTCTGCTCTGGCTCCGGCTGCATTGTCCACGTCGGCGGGGGCGGCACCGGGGCGCACTCCACCGCCACTGGCTGCAGGGCCGGGGGTGGTGCGGACTGACAGCCGCTTATAAGCAGCAGCAAGATCAACAACAAGCTGTGTGTTTTCACTTTGAACACTGGTCATCTCCGAGTGGTGTTTTCTATCCAGCTGTGCGAGCTGGTGTTGAAGTTGTGTTGTGCGTTGTTGCTGGCGTTGCAGCTGGCCAGCTGCTGCGCGGCTAATTTCACCCAGGGTATCGGCGTGCAGGCGTTGCGCCCGATCAAGCGCTGCAGCGCCCTCTGCCGCCTGCCATTGCCAGCCGACAGAGAAGCCGCCGCCCACCAAGGCTACGACCAACGCGATTGAGCCGATAACCCAAGCGGCAATGCGATATTTGCTCAGCATGCGACCTCCCCGCCGCACCCGGTGTACACGGCCAGCAGTTGCTCTTCTGGCCGCGCCTCGGCTGCGCGCTCATCTGCGTAGATTTCCAACAGCTTCGCCAGCCGGTGCTCGCGCTGGCCGTAGCCGGCGCCCGGCAGGCTGGCCCAGATGGGGGCGGCCAGCTGGATCGCATCGGTGATCTTGCCCTGCTGGATCAGCGGGTAAGCGCTGCACTCTTGCAGCAATTTGATTGCGGCTAGGTCCTGCGCCTCTGGAATGAATCGCCCGCGGAAACCGTAGATGCGGACGATGCTGTCCCAGGTGCGCGACAGGAACTGGTAGCGCCCCGCCGCCGTCGAGCGGATGCCGTAGCGCGGCAGCGATACCGATACCCGAGGGTGATCGGCGTAGCCGGTGAACAGGGTGCCGCCCACAAGCACGTTGTACCCGTCGTCGCTGCCCGGCACTTGCACTGTGCCCTCTGACCAGCCCAGCATGTCGAGGAACGCGCACACGTTTGCCCCGCCTGCTTTTTCAGCGGTGATGACTGTCATGGATTCTCCAAAGAAAAAGCCGCCCTTCGGCGGCTGTTGTGATGAGGTTATCGTTTGCTGGTTTTTGCCAGCGACAGCGCCCACGCGGGCAGGCACTATCGTCTGGCTCTACATGGATGTGGGCTTATGTCTCTGGCAATACCGCCGGGTTTTGCAGTACCGGCAACCCTAGAGCTTTACAGACTAAACACCCTTTCCTCCGTGGACACCCAGCCTGTTTGGTCTGTCACACTATGGCAATCGACCCACTCACTCCCGTCGTCGGAATACTGCAGCACCCACGATCTCGGCGTCCGTGATATCCAGATCCCGCCCCCGTAGACCTGAACCGAATACGCTGCAATTGTCGCTGCAGCGCCTAAATCACAGCCCAGCCAGCAGGGCAGGGCTACACCGCTCCCTGACAGAAACCGAGTGCTGACATCCCCATCAAACGCGGCGCCGGGTGTGTACGGCGCCCCGGCATCAGAGCTGGCAAACGCGGTTACTCCTGTTGCCATATTCACACCATCAGCGTCGAGCAAGCGCAGCTCAGCGATAGCAATCATGTAGCCTGATGCCCCGTTGTTCTCGGTTACATATAGGCGCCAATACTGATGGCTATAACCTCCCCCCTCATCAGCACTCAACGCCCCGAGAAACCCCAGCAGCCCGCTACGCATAAATTGCCCCTGAAATCACGTACTGGCCACCGCCGATGTAGGCCAGGCTGACAACTGTTACCGCTCCAGCTGCTGTGCCGATATCCGGCGGCGTACCGATGACGCCCGCAGGCCAAGTCACGGTGCGACCGCCACTGGCATCTTGCGTGAAAGCAATTGCAAACGCGGGCGCCTTGCCGGCAGGCAGGTTGGCGAATGACAGATCGGTGACGTTTTGGTCCAGCGTCACCGCAAACAGGCTCGGCTCGGACAGGTCGAGCACCAACGCGCCAGAGCTGATCGCCGGCGTAGCCAGCGCATCCCATCCTCCCGCCGAAACTGTTATTTCGGACAGCGGAATGAGATCGATCCACTCGGCATCACCAACGTGTCGCCACTGCAGGTGCGTTGCCGATGCCTGCAGTTCAACCGGCACTCCGTCCTCGCCATCATCGCCGTCTGCCCCTTTCAACGATGACAACGGCAGCAGGTCAACCCAGTCTGCATCACCAACGTGCCGCCACTGCAGGTGCGTTGGTGATGCCTGCAGTTCAACCGGCACTCCGTCCTCGCCATCATCGCCGTCTGCCCCTTTCAACGATGCCAACGGCAGCAGGTCAACCCAGTCTGCATCACCAACGTGCCGCCACTGCAGGTGCGTTGCCGATGCCTGCAGCTCAACCGGCACTCCGTCCTCGCCATCATCGCCGTCTGCCCCCTGATAGCTGCCTATATCCACCCATGAATCAGTACCCGTGGCCCAGACCCAGACGTGCCCAGCGATTGCATAGGCATCACCACCCTCCCCAGTCGCTGGCAGATCAGCAGTGCTGGCAAGCTCATCAATGATAACCAGCGGCCCCGACGTCTCGTTCTCCAGAGTTTCTAGACGGCCGGAATGCGCCGCGAGGGATGAAAATACAACGTCCAATACCCGCGAGCTGACAGAACAGTACACAACACTGCCCTCACCCCACTCCTGAGGATCATCCCGGTCAAGTACGCCCAGCCCTAACTCGACCTGCGCGGCAAACACCTCCCAGCGCGTAGCGGAAGATGAGCTATCCGAGATCGTTAAAACATACAGGCCGTCAGGCAAATCCAGCTCGGCCTCGACCTGCGCCGCCGCAAGCTGAAGCGGGCGCAGCCAGTTATCAATAAAGCTGAGCATTTCATCTCCTCATGTAAATCTGACGGGGTGACGCTGAGCCATCAGCATCTCGCCGGTAACCGGCTGATAGGCGCCATATTTGTGCGTGACCGGGTGAACACCCGCCGTGCCCTTCTCGCCGCTTGGGGTGAGTACCCGTGAAACGCCAATCTCGGTGTTGCTGCCCCTGCACACCACACCAAATGCCAGGTCGCACCACCTGATCAGCGTCAAGAAATCGCCCAGGTCACACTCATAGCCCGCGCCTGATGCGTCGCCGGGAACCTCTGGCAGCAACGCGGGCGCGTTGGCAGCGGCTAACTGCTGCGTAGTAGGCCCCTCCTGGCTATGCCCTGCAGGGCTATCAACCTCTACTGTGTATGTGACCGTGGCTGCGCCTACCGCCGCGGGCGGCGGGAAGTAGCCGCCGCTGGCCTGGTAGTGCCAGTCGTATTGCTCTGTGCGGGTATGCGTGCATTGCTCAGTCAGCGTTTGCCCATTCCACGACACGGCGAGCTGGTCAACGTTGACCTCTGTGACAATGCGGGTTGCCTCACCCTCAGCACTGCCCTCGTAGGTCGTTGCGCCCCCGCTGTCGATCACCATGACCAGGCTGTCATTCACTATCTGCTCGGTGTAGATACTGGACCTCTCGCGGGTGGCAATGCGGTTTACAACCACCGGCGCCGGGGCGCCCTGACTGTCAAACCAATACCCCACGACCCTGCCGAGTAACCGACGCGTTTCCACGCCGATTTCCTCCGTGGCGGAAAACGACCGGGACACAATCGGCAGCGGCGTATTCGATGGCTGCGGATAGGGCCCTGGCGGCGCATCAATCCTGAAGCCCTGCAAGTCGTTGGGCGTATACACGTTGGTTGTGACCGAGCCCGTGGGCATCGGCGTATGACTGACGCTGCCCAGGCATTCGCTGCGGGTGGCAAGCTCGGTTGCCTGCACACTAAAGTTGAGCCCTCCGGCAAAAGGGGTGCCGCTCACTTCGATCAGCCAGAACCCCAACGCAGTCACGTCATTGACCGTGAATGACTCTGCATTCTCACGCAGAGGGCGGTTATAGCCGTTGTACACGCCGATGATGATTTTGCTGCCATCCGGCACGGCGTCAACAACGCAGTAACGAAACCCGCCGTTGGACCACCCTGCCCGGGAGAACTCCGCCGTTTGCTGCACATTTAGCCGCGCTGTTTTCTGCAGGCCAGCCCAAGGCTTGAGCACAAAGCCGGAAGGGTCGGCGCTAACCGTCAAGTCAACAGCGTCGAAGTCCCAGGCGTTTGCAGGGCTGACTCGCTGCACCGACAAATTGAGTTTCCAAGGCCAACCCATCACGGCATCCCAGTAGAACCAAGCCCTGGTGCCGAGATGCTTGCCATGTACCTCGCACCGAAAACCACCCGCAACGAGCGCATAGTCACGCCATACCATCCCCTGCGCAGCTTGCTCTGCAGGGGTTTCCGGGCTTTGGGCGGCACCAGGCAGCCGCTGCATGAACACGGTGCCGTGGTGGGCGATGTTAGCCTGATCAATATCCGAACTCGGCGGCCACGGCATTTCCGCACCACCGGGCAGCGTCAGCGTCTGCTGAGCCGAGAGATACTGATCACCACCAACGCCCGGTGGTGGCGTGACAAATTCACGACGCACGACGCCGTGCCACGGGCACCCCCATAGCGGAGTATTTGTTTCTGTACTCATGGTGTTGGCGCCGATGTACCCGCAAGATAGATTTCAACCGGCTCGCCGTTGGCATCTTCAAGCAATAGCCGGCTCAGCAGCGGATAAACAAACAGGCCGTCAGTGCTGGGTATGCCGTTCGTGTGGTACAGCCGGCTGCCGTAGTTCACCTCTTCCAGGGGGCTGGCAATGCTGCTGCCGCTGCCGCCACTGCCCGGCTGATAGTTGTAATGCGCGACACCACGCGCCGAAGGAATACTGCCCTTCTTCTCTTCTCGACGCAGCGTCGGCGGCTCAACCTGCCGAGGGATTATTTCCGATAGATCGCGTATCAGCCCCTGCGCAAGCGCCTGACGGCGCCCAGCCAGGTTTGAGCCAATGCCGCTGCTGCGCTCATCAAGGTTGGCTCGAATACGAGCCGACCGCTCACCTGCCGTACTCATGCTATAGCTCCAGGGTATCGGCTCTAGGCGCCACGCTGTAGATTGCAGGCTGTTCTGCCTGAATCTCATCGCGCCACTGCTCGGGGATCTCGGGGGTTATCAACATGAAGCGGCGCGGGAACCGTAGCGACGGGTCACCGTTGCCAATGGAGTAGTTCCCGGCAAAGCCCGGCATCTCGTCGTCGTACAGCGGGCTGGAGGCCTTGAGCCCCAACTGTGTCGGCAACGCACCGGACATTATCGGCCCGGCGTCGTCTTCAAATTCGGGTGGCGCTGGCAACGCCAGCTCATCATCCACCGCGCCGGGCTTACCTGCGCTGACCGCTAGCGTGATTGTAAGCATTGCCAGCCCAGTGGTTATGTCCATCTCTTCCTCCAGAGCCGCAGGCACGCCTGTCACCAGCACCTGGCCGTCACTCGCCCGAATACCCTGGCCAAAATCCACTGCCAAGGCGTGCGCCAAAGGCGTTTGCCAAGTCACCTGGTTTGCTCGATGGCCCGCTAACAAAGCCGTACGCCCCTGATGCAGCGCGCAGGCAGCCGCTTCTGCCAAGCGTCCAGCGTCACGACTGGTGCCGTTATTAACAGGTGCATCCCCCGCAACCACCCCGCCGGTACCAGTGCTTTGATCCCAGGCCTGATCGCCACTGCTGTCGGTATCCAACACCACGCGGGCACGCTCAATAACCTCGCCAACCGCCGCGACCGAAGCGCCAACCTGCAGCCTCACGCGGTACTGCTCAACAGCCCGCTGGCTCCAGCGGATGCTGGCCCACCAATCGGCCCCCAGCAAAAGATCAGTGTTGTCGTTGTACCAAGGCTGCGGCAGGTCCGGCATATCACCGTACAGCCGAAACCAATTAGCAGAGCGCAGATACCAGCCGGCTGACTCGGTGGCCTCAGTAATCATCTGCACATCAGGCAGCTCTGTAGAATCAGCCCGCCAGGCATTAAACCCGGTGATCGACGTATTGCCGCCAGTACCGGGGTGCAGCCAGCTGTATGCCTGGTTGCGCTGCCTGTATCTACTAAAGCGATAATCCAGCTCCAGCTCGTAGACGTTAGGGGTATCACTGAGCGGCGCCAGGTTGACATCCACCGACTCGTACACGCTGGTACCCGCGCCAAACTCATATGCCAACGCGGGCTCCCAACTGGTAACCCTCGGCTGCCCGTTGCGATCCACGTTCAAGCTGGCCGGGCGGGTGCTCATGCGCTCCTGCGCGTAGTCCCAGCGCGAGCGGCCTGCAGTTTCTTCAAACACATCCGCCGACCAATAGCCGCCCGTTAGCAGGTCAATTTCTGCCAGCTCCATGCGCTCGATGGTGTCGGCCAGGCGCGTGGTGGCTTCACAGAGCATCACCCGGCTAAGCACATCAAACGACGGCTGCACCAGGTAGCCCGTAAAGCGACGGCTGGCGTGGTCCGGGTCACCCAGCACCACAAAGTCGACTGTCAGCGCCGCACCGCTGTACGACACAACATCAACCGGACCCGGCCCCAGATACAGGCCAAAGCGGGCAACCGCGTCGCCATCTTCTGAACGGCTGATAACCACCGATCCGGTCAGCACTTCAGTGACGTCAACGCCGCCCAGCAGCACCTGCAGACGCCAGGCGAAGGAACCGCTCTGCTGAATGGGCTGAACATTGCTCCCGCTTACCGCCAAGCCATTGAGCGGCACGCTATTGAGGGGGTAAGCACCCAGCATCGGTTAAACCTCCAGGCACACCAGCTGCCAATCGTTACTGCTGGCCTCACTGCTCTCGGTCGGGCGACGGCAGCGCACGGTGAATCGCGGCAGCCAGCCCAAGCTGTAGAGGGCCGCACCAGCGACCGGTGTAATCGTTGCGCTACGCCCAACCACCACAACCGGCGTGCGCTGGTGGGTGCCGTCAGGGAATAGCGCATCACACCAGGCAGGCACGTCCGGGCGCGGGTCAGTGGTCAGCGTTGCTTCCAGGCTCGACGTATTCAGGCGCAGCGCCTTGGTGCTCCACAGATCCAGATCAGAGCGAAAATCAAGGCCATCAAGCCCCGGCCCAATGAAGCCGGAACCGGTTACCGTGATGCGCATCTTCTCCCAATGGGTCATTTCAACCAGGGCGCCATCACTCATGCGCACCTGGCTTGTGCCGCCTTCAGGCTCATAGCTAACAGACGGCCAGCCGCTGAGCGGCATAATGGGCACACCGCCCAGCATCATCAGGATCATGGTCAGCCCTTTTTAAGTTTCGCAAGCCGAGCAAAGTCGGCTAGCTCCTCCAGACCGCTGCGCTGCGCCATCACCTGCACAGAGCGCCCGCCCGGTAGCTGGATTACCGCAGCCGATGAGAAGTCATTGGCAGCGCCGGCCAACGCAGCTGCAGTCAGTCCTGCCCCTGTATCAGCCTCGCGTAGGCCACTGAGCACACCCGCCAGCCGCCGCGACGCATCCGCAGTAAACACACGCTCACCACCGCCAAAGGCAACCAGCTCCGGGCCCCGCTCACCCACCCAGGCCAAACCCGGCGCTGCACTGGCGGTGCCGGTGGCGTAGCCGGGTACAGAGGTAGAGGCTTGGCCGCCTGCGCCTGCGACCTCCGGCAAAGCGATGGTGGGTGTGATGACCATCTCATTGCCCAGCGTCTTGGCCAGTTCGAGCATTTTGGACCGCAGATCTTCAATGGCGGCGGGTGACATATAGGGCGTCACCTCGACATCAGCCAGTTCCTTCACCCGCTGCAGCTCAGCAGTGATAGATGCCAGCTTCTTGTCTGCATCAGTTTGCTGCAGGCGGTTGGCCTCCAGCTCAATCTGCTGCAGCTCCTGAGCAAAGCCCGCAAAGCCGTAGGAGTTCTCTCCGGCTTGCTGCATTTCAAGCAGCATTTCAAGCGCTCGCTGAGCTTGTTGCTGGGCACCCTCAAAGTCCCGCCCGGCAAGCGCCTGCCTGGCACTCAGTTTGAGCGCCTGAGCTGCGGCGTAGCTGGCCTCTCCGGCACCGCCACCCTGCAACTGCGCCAAGGCATCGACATAGCGCTTTTCGATGGCCAGCCGGTCTTTGCGGTACTTCTCAACGTCGCGATTAGCCTCGCGCTCTGCCGTCTTCAGCTCACTCAGCTTGGCCTTGGCCTCATCGGCCAACTCGGTGTAAGCATCCTTGATACGTTGCGATGAGGAGACCACAGCGCTTTCCATGCGCTCTGAGCTGTCTTCAACCTCAACGGCAACGCGAGTGGCAGTTTCGCCTAGCTTTTCATAGGAGCCATTCCAGAGGTTGGCGATCTGTTCTTCCGCTCGCTTTGCAGCGGCCTCGTTGTCAGCGGTCACCGTACGCATAATGTCCGCCGCTTCACGAAAGTCGCCTTTAACAGCAGCAACAGCAGCTGCGGCTGTAGCACCAATCAAGCGCCCCAAACTACCGAACGTAGAGCCAACGGCAATACCTGCGGTTGCCAGCACGCGCATGGTAAAGCCCAGCACCTTAGCCACGGCATTAGCCGTGGTGCCTTCCTTGGCCACATCCACCAACAGACCGGTTAGCGCATTGACTGACGGCAGCAGCTCGGCAGTAATCTGCTGGCCAACCCCTTGCGACACAGCGCCCAGCGTGTTGGTTGAGCGCTCAAAGGCCTTGGCGCCCTCCACCACATCGTCGCTCATCACCAGGCCCAGCTCGCGCGCCTGCTCGGCAAGACGCAGATACTCGGCCCCGTTGTCGCGCAGCAGCGGCAGCAACAGCGCCGCATCACTGGCAATGGCCTCCATGTAGAAGGTCATTTCATTCTGCGATACGTTGGCCTGCTCCAGGCTCTTGACGTACAGCTGCAAGGCATCCGGGCCGCTCAGGTCTCGGAACTGATCGGCGGTGACGCCCACCTGCGGCGCGATGTTTTCAAAGAAGTCAGCCAACGGGCCGCCACCCGTCTGCAGAAAGTCCCCGATCTTGTCGCGCACATCCTTGAAAATATCGCCCAGCTTGTCCTGCTCGATACCCATAGTGCGAGAAGCAAAGGCCCACGACTGAAACTTCTCAGCAGTGGTGCCCGACAGCTCGGCCAGCCGCACCATCTGGGCGGTGGCCAGCGCGCTCTCTTTAACAAATGACGCCATAGCGCCAACGGAGAAAGCCCCCAGCAGCGCCAACCCGGCCTTCTTCGCACGCCGGGTCAGCTGGTCCAGCTGATTGTCGGCTTGCTTGAAGGCTGGCCCGGCGTTGTTCTTGCCATCCACCACCAGCTGCACGCGGGCTTTCTTGCTCATTTGGCTAGTTCCTGCAGGATGCTTTTGATGCGGTTTGGTTTGGCCCTGGCAGCCGCGGCAACCAGAATGGCGTCATGCCGCCGGCGCCGGTCTCTGGTCTCGATAGCTCGCTGAAACCCCTCAACCTGATCAAGCGTGTATCCCTTCACATCGGCCAGCGGGTGGCCGGCCTCGATCAGTTGCTGGATAACGTAGAGCCAGCCAGCTGGCTTGCCGCCAGCACCAGGGCTTGGTCGAAAAAAGACGAGTTGACCTGAATCACCGCGAACATTAGGCTCACCGCAGACGCTGCCGGCATGCGCCGGCGGCGCCAGCGCCCGAGACTGGTGCAGCTACCCAGCACTACATCCAGCGCACCAGACTTGCGCGCATAGGCGTACACCTCTGCGGGCGTGGCGTTCTGCAGCATGCTTAGTAGCGCGCCTGCCGCCTCGCCAAACGCCTCAAAGTGCTCAAGACGCACCGGCTTAACCTCAACCTGGCCGGCGCCGTAAGGCACCAGCACAGGCTTGGGGAAAAGAACACTCAGCTCGCTCATGCCTCAACCGCCTGATGCTCGATGGTGAAGATGGCCGCTTCACCCGGCTCATAAATGTTCGGGTCAGGCAGCAAGCGAATGCTGACCGGGATTACACCAAACTCGGCACCCTGCGCAATCGGCATGCCACCGTTAAGGCTGATGCGAGCGTAGAAGCACTTAACACGGCGTTTCTCATTGGCCCCGGCTTCGTTCACCTGACCAAACATGACGCGATAGAACTTGCGGCCCTGAGTGAATGGCTTGATCAGATCCACTGTCGGGTAGTCGTAACTGATCAGGATCGGCAGCTTTTTGCGGCCATCAGCGCCCGCGACCGTGGCGTTAATGGCATCAGCCAGCGGGCCACCGGCAAGCACGCGGATACCACCGGGCAACACCGAATAGTCGACGCCCCGATTGTACTCTGTCTCACCGTCAGCACTGGTCACCCCGGTTACCGCCAACGGCATATGCTCCAGGACAACGTCGCCGCCAACATAAGCATCCTGCGCTTCATTTGCCTTGGAGCCACTAGGCACCCGCTCCACAGCGCCATACAGCGCGATGGCTGCAGCACGCGGGCTGAAGTCCACCGCCTCGCCGGTGATATTGATTGCCGAGGTAGAGGTGACGCCATCCAGCTCAGGCAGGCCAACGCGCGTCGGATCGGGGATGGTCACCTCAGCGCTCTCCGGCTCCGCAACCACGTTCTGCAGCTTGAAGATCTCTTCAAGCGCCCAGCTCGGGTAGGCCGCTACGCTGGTGTGGCCGCGAAACAGCTGTGTGTACATTTGGTCCATTGTGCTCTCCTGGCCTGCGGCCTATCGGTAGGTTTCGCTGTACAACACAGCGATGCTGATGATCACCCGCATGGTGGTGACACCCTCCACGGGGTACTGCATTTCGGCCTCATCGTCTCCGTCATCAAGGCCAGGGAAGCGCTTGTCCACGTCGTACTCGTTGAAGCCGAGGCAACGCAGCACGTCAACGTGCGCGTTGTCCAAAACACTCTCGCTGTCGCCCTTTGAAAAGGTCACCTCAATCGCGTACTCACGCCGGCGCAACTGCTGCCGGCCTGCGGTATCGGCGCGGGCGTCTCGCACCGGGCGGTACTGGATGTATGGGGTTTCAGCCTTGTCTCGTACCTTGTCGAGCGGGCCGTAAACCTGCGCCACATTGGTCAGGTAGCCGTTGTCCTGCGCGATGGTAGCCAGCCGCGCCCGCAGCGCTACATCCAGCTCTGTGGCTTTGGTCATATAAACTCCGGGCAATAAAAAACCCGCCGTAGCGGGTTAGGTGTGAGGCCAAGTATTAGCGCATGTTCTTTATGCACTCCAGATAGACCTCATTCCTGAAGTCTTCAACCTCTCTCTGCTGCATGTTTTCAGTGCCATAACGCGGTTTTTCATAGGCACTTACGACCAGATGATTCAGTAGCTCATTATCGGTGGTGCCCAGAGCGGTGGACATAGGCACACCAGCTTGCCGGCCCTGCATCAGGGTTTCCGCAAACTCCTCATACCTACGGCACTGCTCCGCTATCTCTCGACGATCAGGCCGCTCGCTTTGCGTCTCGGAGCTTGAAAGCTCCAGGTCGTCCGGGGAATCCAGAGCACTGCTCGAAATACTAGCAACATCATCAGAAGAGTACTTGCTGAATCCCGAGAAAACCCCACCGACAAACGACCCCAGCATGACCAAGATCAGCCCCGCCAGTATCGCTGCAGGCAACGCGGCCAAAATTATCTTAGTCATCAGCCAAATCAGGCTTAAGAACGGGATGCGCACAGAGGTCAGCACCACCTCTACCACCCGGCCCTCGCGCACCTGCGATGCAGTCTGGTGCCCGGTTCGTGACGGCTTAGGCTGAGCCGCACCTTGTGCCGCAGGCGTCTGGCGCGCCAAGACCTTGGCGTATACAACACCGCAGCTAGGACAGGTATCCGGGCTAGCCGTCTGCTCTGCCATCGTCGGTTCATAGCTGCACTTGGGGCATTTCATAACCTTCCTCCCTGATTGGTTCAGGAGGATCATAGCCCAGCGATGGCAAGACGTCACACCAGCCCAGCCACGCACAGCGCAAAGACACGACTAACGCCTTGCTCTGGGTAGTCTGACCCCTTTGGCGATCTCAGCTGCCATCCGCCGTTCAAACTCCGCGAGCATGAAACCGTTGATCCGGCGCAACCTGGTTGCAGACATCAGTATGTAAAACCAGTAGGCCACCGAAGGCCCCAGCGCTGGCTCGGGCTTTGCGGTGCGATACCGGTAATCGCGCTGCGCGCCACCCAGCTTGGCCACCTTGGCGCTGCGGGAACTGTGTGTGCGCAGAGGCTTACGCTTCGCCCCTTTGGGATTCACAAAGCCTGCGGCCACCTTGCGGCCCGTTACGCCCTGAACCCAGATCACAGCCCGGGTCGGGTCTACCGCGCCAAAGCCCCAGCGCTTGTACTGCTCAACCTCAACCCCGGACGATGACGGGATCAGCCGAGCATTGGTGCGCTTACTGCCGGCCCTCTTGATGACCAGCCGGCGGTTTAGCTCGCGCCGCCCCCCAGCAATGACCCTGGACAGGTCAGGCAGCACCTCTACCTTGCGGGTGTTGGTCACCGTGGTGTTCAGCGTGCCCCGAATAACAGGCTCAATACGGCGGTTCAGCTTGGCCAGGTCTTGCCGGGCCTGCCGCACGTCGTGTGCAGTTAGCGAGAGCTTCACGGCACACGCTCCAGCCACACGCCACGGACCACACCGTCATCACTGCTGTCGTCGTAATCGACCACCTGGTAGCCAATGCCACCAACGTGCAGCGCATCACCCGGTTGCGCCCGGCCAGCCTCAATCAAAGCCAGCTCGGCGCGTGTTTTGTAGTCAACCACCTGCCCCATCGCATCCAACACTGGCGCTGCATGCTGCAGGAAAACACGGCAAGCGCGTTGCTCGCCCACCTCCGGCACAAGAACAGCGGCTTGGCCGATCAGCTCTGTGGCCGCGATCTGCACCTCAACCCGCGTGCCCATCACGTCTCGCACGTTGTCGATATGCAGCAGCCGATCCTCGGCCACCAGATAGCGCCCCTGCTGCAGCCGGTCATCCCACCAGGCGCGCACCGTCACCTGCGCACTGCTGCGCAAGCCCGCCGGCGCAGGGGTTGTGCCTTCCTTGGCACGGATGCCGACCCACAGCCAGTCGATGGTGACCGGCTGCAGATCGGGGTCCAGCTCGACGAGGTTGGCCGGGGTGTCTATTACTCCA
>Ga0098074_1000535_pt1 | contig 24609 bp, 24 predicted proteins | sample 32_taG_FD_75064 | JGI IMG/M metagenome (GOLD analysis project Ga0098074, IMG submission 75064) | Marine viral communities from the Gulf of Mexico - 32_GoM_OMZ_CsCl metaG | ecosystem: Environmental > Aquatic > Marine > Oceanic | place: Atlantic Ocean: Gulf of Mexico | collected 2015-07-12
CCGCGCAAAAGAAAAGTGTCCCGGAACCCCGCAACATGGCGGAAAACCTAGCCTTTTGATAATCGCATAATATAGGTTATGTAAAATGCGGCCCGGAAACATGCGGGAAACAGGAACAAAAGCGAACGGAGCGAGAACGAAGGGGGTACCCCCAAGCGCGGTTCACGATTCATGTCGTCCCATCCCCCACGTGTAATTTTTTTCAATTTTGAGAAAACGGGTTTTTGGTGTAAGTTATTGAAATGACTGAACCTAAACGGAAGCGCGGCCGTCCCAAAGGGTCGAGAAACAAGCTGTCTTTTGATTTGAAGGCAGTTATGTCTGGTAAGATGACGGAGAAGGCTATGCGCCAGTTGGAGCGTATGCTTGATGATCCTGATACGCCGGCGAATGTGAGATTGAAGGCTGTTGAGGTCATTCTTGCGTATGGTCATGGGAAACCCCAGCAAAATCAGATGGTTGGCATTGAGGCTGGACCTAATCTGAAGGAATTGATGGTGCGGTTTATGGCTCCTGGCGAGACTATGAAGGAGATCCGGGAGGCTAATTCCAAGGTTATTGAGCATCTGGACCCTGATAATACCAAGCGAAAGGCTTATTAAGTTCACCATTATTATGCACTTGACGGCGATGAGTATCACCAATATGGTGAATTTAGCTATCAAGAGGAGGTTTTGGTGTTAAGGGTTTTGGATTTGTTTAGTGGTATTGGTGGGTTCTCCCTTGGTCTAGAGCGGACGGGCGGATTTGAGACCGTGGCGTTCTGTGAGATTGAGGAATATCCACGCCGGGTTTTGGCAAAGCATTGGCCGGATGTGCCGTGTTACACAGATGTAAGGGAGTTGACACATGAGCGACTGGAAGCAGACGGACTTGGAGGAATTGATATTATCGTCGGAGGGTATCCCTGCCAGCCATTTAGTCAGGCAGGGCAGCGACGAGGCCAGGAAGATGACCGTCACCTCTGGCCAGAAGTTAAAAGGCTCATGGCTACCGTCAGGCCCACTTGGGGTGTGTTTGAGAATGTTGCTGGACACATCAGCCTGGGCCTCGACCAAGTGCTTTCTGACTTGGAAGACGAAGGCTACACCGCATGGCCGCTTGTTATTCCAGCTTGCGCCGTCGATGCCCCGCACCGACGAGACAGGGTTTGGATTATTTCCAACCAGCAGGGCGACGGATGGCAGCAAGGGCAGCAGGACGCCAGAAGGGGCAGCGCGGGAGATGTCTCGCGGGAAGAACAGGGACTTGGGGATGGTGGCGGCTCTGTGGCCGACGCCCGACACTCGGGGGTTCACGAACGACGGCAGTCTGCAAATGCTGGCAAAGAATGTCAGCAGTCGCGAAGAACTAGACGGGATGGCGTATCGCGCAAGCAAGAAACAAAAGAACAAGTTTTGGCCCACGCCGCCAACAGTGGATGCGAAGAACAACGGGAACGGGTCAGGTCGCCACAAAACAGAACTGAATGGCGTGGTAGGTGGGAGCCTGAACCCCCAGTGGGTCGAGTGGCTCATGGGGTTCCCTCTCGGGTGGACCGACTTAAAGCCCTCGGAAACTCCGTCGTCCCGCAAATCCCCGAAATGATTGGCCGCGCAATACTGGAGGCCGACAGATGAAGCTTGAGAATGCCCTTGCTGTTCTGGGGTGGAACCAAGCTACGTTAGCGCGTCGACTGAAGGTGCATCGCAACACAGTTAGTCGATGGGGTTCTGATTGCCCGCCGTGGGTGCTAGAGTATCTCCGTGTCTGTGCGCTAGCGAAGAATATCCTGGATGGATAACTTTGATTTCCCTGACTGTGGTTACATAGAGACCTCTGGTGGAAACCGGGTGTTTATCCGCGATGCTATCGCCCCTGGCGTGGCTAAGAGTTTGCGTGGGAAGAAGGGGAGGTTGTCGTTTGATGACTGGCGCCTTGAGGAACCATTGGACTGGATGCGCGAGTTTTTCCCGATTTCCCTTGGTGGGGAGAGTTACGCTGTAGTTGAGCAGCGTCGGGAGGGGCATGTCTGGCATACGGATACGGGGACGAACGACCATATGTTGTGGTGCCGGTATACTTGTAGTGTGGGATTATCTCCGCGGGACAGCTATACAGGCGGGGAGTTTTGGTTTAGAGATATGGGGCCTTTGCATCATTATCTTGGTATGATCGCTTACACGCCGGATTTTGAGCATATGGTCACGACACATAAAGGCGAGCGGTGGGTATTGTTAATGTTCTTTGAGGGTGAAGATGGCTGAGTTAATAATTCCTTACCAGCCGCGGCCGCTGCAGCAGACGCTGCATAATGACATGACGCGGTTTAAGGTCTTGGTCTGGCATCGACGTGCTGGGAAGACTGTTTGGGCCATTAACGATTCAATTCTGAAGGCGATTGCTGCTATGGCGGATGGGAAGCCTCGTCCGCGGGTGGCTTATATTGCACCATTGCTGAAACAGGCAAGAACGGTGGCGTGGGACTATGCAAAAGAATTCACCTCTCAACTTCCGGGTTTCAAGCCAAACGAAGGAAACCTGCATATTGATTTTCTCGATGGTTGCCGGCTTAACCTTTACGGTTCCGACAATCCTGATGCTGCGCGAGGTATTTATCTGGATCATGCAGTTCTAGACGAATACGCCCAGATGCCGGGGAATATGTGGACGGAGATTATCCGGCCGGCCCTGTCCGACCGTGAGGGGAGTGCGGCGTTTATCGGAACCCCCAAGGGGAAGAATGCCTTCTATGACTTGAATGTCAGGGCCGCGGACCCGGAGAACGAGTTGTGGCAGTCCTATCTTTTGAAGGCGTCTGAGAGTGGTTTGATCTCTGAGGGCGAACTCCAGGCGGCCGCCAATGATATGACGGAGGAGGAATACCAACAGGAATACGAGTGTTCCTTTGAGGCTGCCATCCGCGGGGCCTATTACGCCAAGCAGATGGAGGCCATTACCAAGGAAGGGCAAATCACGTCGGTCCCTTATGAATCGACGATGCCTGTCCTCACTGCCTGGGATCTAGGCCTGGATGACATGACTTCAATCATCTTCTATCAGCTTGTTGGGAAAGAGGTCCGCATCATCGACTACTACGAAAACAGTGGGGCTTCTCTGAACCACTACGTGCAGGTACTCCGCGAGAAGGGGTATACATACGGCGAACATAACCTACCGCACGATGTGAGGGTGAAGGAACTTTCGACGGGCCGGTCCCGCCAGGACGTTCTACGGTCCCTCGGCCTTAACCCTTTGTTAATTGTTCCCAAGCTTGGGGTTGAGGAGGGGATTAACGCGGTGAGGTCTATCCTGTCTCGGGTGTGGATCGACGAGAAGAAATGCGGTCGGCTGATTGAGGCCCTCCGTCAATACAGAACCGACTACGATGCCAAGACCCAAACCTTCCGCGCCCGCCCCCTGCACGACTGGACTTCTCACCCGTGTGACGCCATGCGTTACTTGGCCGTATCCCTGAGAGACCCGGTAGACCAACGCCACCTACCCATGATGGCGGAACAGAACTACGATGTTTTCAACCCTATGGGCGAGGATAGAGGTATCGCCTCCCCAACAGATTGGACCCCTTGGTGATCAGGCCCTGGAACGAAGACGACCTCGACGCCCTTATTGAGATGGGCGCCGGGTTTCACGACGAGGCTCATTCCTACCATAACTTCAAGTTCTCTCCGCATCGCGTCATGGAGAGTTTCTTTATGGTCCTGGAAAGGCATGATCAAGTCGGCCTCTGTTATGATGACGGGGGAATCCGCGGTGCTATTGCCGGCGCAATCTACCCGCAATTCTTTTCCAAAGGCTTAACAGCCTCTGAGTTGTTTGTCTTCGTGGAGCCGACTGCCCGTGGGGGTGTTATCGGAAAGCGCCTCCTATCTGCGTTTGAGGAGTGGGCAAAGGCTATGGGGGCGAGCGAGATCCGGGTTGGTGTATCATCTGGAATAAAACAAGAACGTACTGTTGGCCTATATGAAAAATTGGGCTATACTCCCACCGCAACACAACTGCGAAAGGTATTGTGATGGGTGGTATTTTTTCGTCGCCGGCCCCGCCTCCGGCCCCTCTCCCTTCTCCGACGCCGGTAGCGCCGACGAAGAGTGACGCGGACGTTCGGGCATCTCGTGAGAACGAGCGCAAGCGGCGACTTGCTGCCGCCGGCCGACAGTCTACGATCCTGACCTCTGCCTCTGGCACGGGAACGCCGACGACTGAAAAGAAAACCCTGCTGGGCGCGTAATGGGCGGCTTTATGAAAATGATGTCGCCTGCGGCAATGGTGGCAGACCAGGGGCCGAAAGTTCTATCCCCTGTCGCTATGGCCCTGGACAAAAAGGGCGACGACGAGAAAAAGCGTGACCTGAAGCGCACAGTGAAGAAGGGGTCTGCGGGGACCTCGTTGCTCGGCAATGCTTAATGCACCTGCTCAAAGGCACCTCTCAAAAGGTCATGTGGGCGAATGTCCGCTCAATGATCAGAGAGGGCTACAAGCGGGACAAAGCCATTGCGATAGCGCGGCGTAAGGCTGGACTGAAGAATGGCAAAAAAAAGAAATAGCAACGAGCAGTACGTTCGCGACTTCGCGCTTATGCACGATAACGCGGCTTATGTGCCTGTCGCTACGGGCGTGGAAAACCCGCTGCCAGTCGAGTTAAGCGGCAATACCATCTCAACGCTCAACAGCACGTCTGTCGTGCTTGGCCCCGGTGAGATATTCCAAGGTGTGGGCGAGGACGTTTCCAAGCATGGACGTGCTGGCATCTCCGTCTGGACGCCATTCGGAGAGAAGACCAACGGCACACTGACGATTGAAGTCAGCCGTGATGGTGTGAACTACGGTGGGCCATCCAGGGCCATCCTTGATACGACCACCGCGCAGCCAGTCATGTGGGAGATTGTCGAGCAATACTTCCGCATCAAGTATGAGAATGGCCCAGATACCGCCAGCCAGTTTGTGATCCAGACGCAGTACAGCAACAACGGGGCGATCTTTCTTGGGCAGCAATTTGGGGATAGCCTTAGTGATACCATCACCGGTATTGCCACTATTGGCTCTATTCAAGGCAAGGATAGGGATGGGATTTATCGCAGTGTTGCGGTGGATAATGCTGGCGCGTTACGGGTCAGTGACGGCGAAGATAGCGGACAAGAGCTATTGCGTGGTATCTTGTGGCAGCTTCGTGTTTTAAACGCCCGGTTCGAGGAAGCATTCCAGACCGGCATCAGAGATGAGGACTTAGAGAATGAGTTTTATTGAAGACGGTAAAGGCTCTGGTCGTAAGGCTTCCGTATCTTACGTTCAGCGGCTTAATGCTTCGGCAAAGACGGCCCCGCGCATCTTTTATGCGTCACGGGATTTTGGTCAGGCGTATAACTTAGCCTTCGACGGTAGTGCGACAACTGCCGCAGGGGATTATACGTTCTATTTGAAGAATGACAGCACAACGGAGAACCTGTTCATTTCTACGATTGAGTTCCACTCAGTTGAGGCGACTAAGTGGAAGATTTGGGAAGTGACGGGAACTGCTGCTGGTGGAACCTCAGAAACCCCGAAAGACTTGAACCTTGCTAAGTCTATTCCCGCAGCCACAACTGCTATGTCGAATAGTGGCGGGTCTATCACGGGATTAACAACGAATGGTCTTCTGGGTACGCACCGAAATGAGGCACTTGGTGACAGTGAGATGGACTTCCAAGGCGCATTGATCCTTGGTCCCGGCGATGCTGTTGCTCTTGAGATGGACAGTGGCACGACTGGTCTTGTTTCTCATGACTGCTTCTTCTGGTTTGAGCCTATTGGTGCTAGCTAACAATGGCGAAGGTTGAAATCCAGTATGGTAACGAGCTTGCAAAGCTAGAGGATCAACATCTTCTGGTGATGCAAGCTGGCTACCCATCGTTTCAGCCACAGAAGATACGGCCCTTCCGCCAGTATATGACGGTTGATGGCACACCTGATGCTAGTAATGACATGAGTGTCGATGGGTCTGTTACTGAGCAGGAGTTCTGCGTATCTGCTAATGGGTTTGTGGACAGGTACATCACTAACATTTCAGTGATTGTTGCCTATGGCACCAGTGGTCAACCTTACGAGTGGGCAGACGGTACGCCACTGACCAACGGTGTTCGTCTATACTACACCTACCAGTTGGGCGAGATCGACATTCATGATGGGTTCAAGACCAATCAGGACTTGTTCCGTTTGTCTCATTCGCAGATCGACAGCAGTTGGCAAGTCAACGGTGTGAATGCCAACAATGACTTCGGCTACTTCATCACCATCGATCTTGAGAGTTTCATGCCTCCGTATGGTGTGAAGTTGGATAAAGGTAGTTCTCAGAAGTTGGCCTTTACGATCAGGGATAACGTCGGCCTCGCTGCCGATACCTTCAACGCAATCGCTTATGGATTTGATAGGTTTGAATGATGGACGCTGAGAAGTACATAGCGCGGCAAGAGGCCTTAGAGGCAGAGCGCCGAAACTGGGATTACCATTGGCAAGAGATTGCCGAGGTGGTCTTCCCGCGTCGAGGCGACTTCATTAACAGCGTGGTGAAGGGTGAGAAGAAGAACACCAAGGTGGTGGACTCCACTGCGGTCATCGCCAACGAGCTTCTCGGCGCCGGTCTTCATGGGATGCTGACTAACCCGTCCTCCAAGTGGTTCAAGCTTCGCCTCACCGACGTGCGCCTGATGAAGGAGGATAGCGTCCTTGGATGGCTGGAGGAGGTTGAGCGCATCATCTATATGGCGCTGAATTCCCCCAAGGCATCCTTCTCCTCCCACATGCATGAACTCTACCTTGATATGACCGCTTTTGGCACGGGTGTGATGTTTATCGGTGAGGACCCGGACGACGGCGACCTGCTATTCTCGACCAAGCACCTGAAGGAGTGTTACCTCGCGGAGGACATGCAGGGGTTCATCGATACGGTGTACCGGAAGTTCCAGTACACGGCCCGCCAGATCGTCCAGCGGTGGGGCATCGACAAGTGTGGTAAGGATGTTCGGGAGGCATATGAAAAGGGTGAGTATGATAAACAGTTTGAGATTATCCACTGCGTTCAGCCGCGGCGTGACCGCGATCCAAATTCAATGGCTCGCGAGCAGATGCCGTTTGCGTCTGTTTACATGCTCCCTGAAGGAAAGCATGTCATCGATGAGGGCGGATTTGAAGAGATGCCTTATGTCGCGCCTCGTTGGGCTAAAGTATCCGGCGAGACTTATGGGCGTGGGCCGGGTGTTTCATGCCTCCCTGACATCAAGATGCTACAGGAAATGGCTAAGACTGTCCTCAAGGCAGCGCAGAAAGTCGTTGATCCTCCGCTCCTCGTCCCAGATGACGGCGCACTCAATCCTGTTAGAACGGTCCCAGGCGGACTGAACTTTCGTCGGTCAGGCGCGGACCCTATTCAGCCCCTGCAGACTGGCGGGAATATCCCCATTGGCATGGAGATGCTTCTGGATGTCCGTGAGCGCATCCGTGCCGGGTTCTACATTGATCAGCTTCAGCTTCAACAAGGCCCCCAGATGACTGCGACGGAAGTCCTGCAGCGTCAGGAGGAGAAGCTCCGCTTGATGGGTCCTGTTCTTGGACGCTTACAAACAGAACTGCTTGGCCCAATGGTCGAGCGCGTATTTAACCTGCTCAATCGTCGCGGGAAGTTCCCGCCGGCTCCCCAGATCCTTGATGGTGCCGACTACGACATTGAGTATGTATCGCCGCTTGCACGAGCGCAGCGGCAAACGGATGCTAACGGCTTGCTGCGTGTGTTTGAGATCGCAAGCCCCATCATCCAAATGCAACCCGAATCTGCCCAGATTGTTAACGGAGAGGACACGATCCGCTGGCTTGGAGACTTGTTTGGTACGCCCAACTCGTTGTTCAAGTCGGAGGAGGAAATGGCGCAGATCAGGCAACAGCAGGCTGAACAGCAGCAAATGATGCAGTTGCAAGAAGGGTTGTCTGCCGCGGGTCAAGGCGCGGATGTCCTTTCAAAACTCACTCAAGGTGGATGACAAGCCAGAAAATAGCTCAACGGGCTAGAGACTATTCCATAGCATTCAGCACAGACGAAGGGCAGCGGGTCTTGAACGACATCGTTGTCAGTTGCTTTGTGCTGGATTCCACGATGGGATCGACGCCCCAGGAGACTGCATTTAATGAGGGAATGCGGAACGCTGCTCTACGCATCATGTCCATCCTTCATTACTCACCCCAAGACTTCATCAATTTACCAGAGAAGGTGGAAGACAATGTCTGAAGAAGCTGTTCAAGAAGAAGCGCCGGAAGCCCCGGCACCTGTGGAAGCCGTTAACGACGACTGGAAAGCCGGCCTGCCGGAAGACCTACGTGATAACCCCAACCTGGGTAAATTCTCGTCGGTTGAGTCCTTGGCGAAGAGCTACATCAACGCCTCGTCCATGTTGGGCCAGGATAAGCTCGTCATGCCGAAAAGCGACGAGGAGTGGGGCGACTTCTACAATAAGATCGGCCGGCCAGAAGAGGCTGCCGGGTATGAGTTCGACGCCGTTGAACTGCCGGAAGGAACCCCGTTCGACGAGGGAATGCTCGACCAATTCAAGGAGGTCGCACATACCGCGGGCCTCACGTCCACCCAGGCTAATGCCCTCCAGAAATGGTACATGGAACAGACCGGGCAGCAGTTTGAGGGCATGGTCCGAAACGCCGAGGACGAAATGGCGAACGCCCAGTCGGCTCTCCGCACTGAGTGGGGTAACGCCTACGACCAGAAGCTCAATCAGGCTATGCGGGCGATTCGCGAATTCGGCGGCGATGCTCTGGCGGAAGAACTCGATTCCAGCGGTCTCGGCAACAATGTGGAGATCGTAAAGGCTTTCGCACAGGCCGGCGAGAAGATCATGGGCGATACTACGCTTGAGGGCGAGAACGAGAATGCTCGCACCCCGGCGCAGTTGAAGGCCGAGATTGCCAAGATCCAGAGTGACCCCTCCTTCTATGACGCGGATAACCTGGAGCGGCCGGTGATGGTGCAAAAGATGCAGCGTCTGATGGAGGAACTTCACGGAAAGGATGTGATCGGTGAGTACACCATTGGACGTATCTAATCTGCGTATGCGGGCGATCGAAGTGGTCGCCCGTAACGCAACCTCAAATGAGTGGCGGGATGTTGACATTCTAATCGAAAAAGCTAGAATGATCTCAGACTTTTGCATGGACGCCCGGACACGGCCCCCTATCGACAAGCGGACCCCCGGAACTCCGAAAAAAGTCAAGAAAGTCTGAGATAACGACTCTTGTCGCCTTAGCGCCTTTAGTCTCGCATCAGATTAGGCCGGGTTACCGATAACCTAAGACAGCGGGTATCGCCGCCCCCACGGGGGCATGTGTAACTTGGTTTAACAGATGGAGGGACAAGATGTCCGTTCAAATTACCACCGCATTCGTTGAGCAGTATAGCGCCAACGTCATGCATCTTTCGCAGCAGAAGGGTTCGCGTTTGCGCCCGACTGTTGATGTCGAATCGGTGACCGGCAAGAATGCTTTCTTTGAGCAGATCGGTTCCGTTGCTGCGCGTAAGCGCCCGTCCCGTCATGCGGATACCCCGCAGATGGACACTCCCCACGCTCGTCGGCGTGTCTCCCTGGTCGATTATGACTGGGCTGACCTGATCGACAACGAAGATCGTGTGCGGATGCTCATTGACCCCACGTCCCCCTACGCGCAGGCTGCCGCTTTCGCTATGGGCCGTGCTATCGATGAAGCGATTGTTGAAGCTGCCGACGGCACTGCCTACACGGGCGTTGACGGTTCCACTTCGACGGCATACGACACGGCGAACACCGTTGACGTGCAGGTTGGCGTTTCGCCGGCTGCCGACACGGGCCTGAACGTTGAGAAGCTCCGCGCCGCTAAGGAAATTCTCGACGCCAATGAAGTGAACCCCGACGATCCTCGTTTCGTCATCCTGAACGCCAAACAGCTTCGCAATCTGCTGGCGGAAACCGAAATCACGTCGAGCGACTACAACGTGGTTAAGGCCCTCGTCCAGGGTGAAGTCAACACGTTCATGGGTTTCAACTTCGTTCGCACCGAGTTGATCGGCACCGACGCCAACAGCGACGACAAAGTCTTGTTCTTCGCCAAGTCGGGCATCAAGCTCGCCGTGGGCATGAACCCGACGGCGCGTATCTCGGAGCGGGCTGACAAGAACCATGCTACCCAGGTTTTCTACTCCATGTGCATCGGGGCGACCCGCATGGAAGAGAAAAAGGTTGGGTACATTGAATGTGACCCGAGCTAAGGAGGCTTGAACCATGACGACCAAAGATAGTGACATCGTCACCAACTATCAGGCGACCCCGCCCGTAGCTAACCCCGCCCACCAGTTGGCCGGTGTGAAGCGAGTGGCACAGGGTACGATGGAAATGGCGACCGGCGATCTTGACGATAACGACATCGTCATGCTGGCCCCCGTCCCGTCGAACGCCTCCATCACGTCGATCCAAATCGCTACGGACGACCTCGACAGCAACGGTACGCCGCTTCTGGCTTGGAACATCGGCCTGTACGACAAGGACGAGGTGGTCATCGATGAAGACTGCTACGCCACGGCCATTACGGCCGGTCAGGCGGCCACGGCCTTCACCGAGTATCGCTGGGAAGTCGCTGACATCAACACCACGGGCCAGATGGTCTGGGAAGATGGCGGCTTGTCTGCGGACTCCGGTGAGATCGTCTACGTTGCCCTGACGGCCTCTGCCGCCGCGGCGACTGCGGCTGCCGGTACTCTCTCGTACAAGATTGAGTACGTGGTCAACTAAGGATTGCGGGGAGGGTTTCGGCCCTCCCCCCATCTTTCCTGGAGGCGTGAATGGCATCAGAAGTCCAGATATGCAACCTTGCCTTATCCAAGGTTGGCGACGAGCAAATCACCTCTCTGACTGAGAATAAGAAAGCTGCCCGGCTCTGCAATCTAGTGTATGAGCCGCTTCGTGATTCTGTACTGCGGGCGCATTTCTGGAACTTCGCCGTGGAGCGGGTGGCACTTGCTAAAAGCACAGACACGCCAGCTTATGAGTACAGCGCGAAGTTTGCCCTGCCGACTGACTTCCTCCGACTGATCGACACGAACCTCTTGGACACGGAGACCTTCAAGGTGGAGGGGTTGTTTGTCCTCGCGAACTCCGACACGGTCAGCATTCGTTACGTCAAGCGGGTGGAGGACCCCAACCAATTCGATTGGCTGTTCATCGAGGCCCTCGCTGCGCGTATGGCGGCTGAGTTGGCTATCGCCCTGACGGACAATCGCGTCCTGTCGGTGGATCTGTTTAACCTATACTCAACGAAGATCATGGAGGCCCGGACGGCAGACGCACAAGAAGGCAGCCCAGATGACATCATTTCCGACACTTGGCTGAACTCTCGACTGCTTTACGTCAATCCGGTTGACTAATGCCTACAGCCGCAGTCCCCTTAACCAACTTCACTGCCGGCGAGTTAAGTCCCCTTCTGGAGGCTAGGGTTGATCTAGCCCAGTACGCCAATGGTTGTAGGACGGTCAGCAACTTCCTGCTGCATCCCCAGGGTGGGGTATACCGTCGCGGCGGGACAGAATACATTGCCGGCGTTAAGACCAACTCCAAAAAGGTACGCTTGGTCCCGTTTGAGTTTTCCATCTCGCAGGCATACGTCCTGGAGTTCGGTGAGAACTACATCCGGTTCTACGCCAATCAGGCCCAGGTGGTCTCAGGGTCTCCGTCTGCCGCGGTAGAGGTTGTCACGACCTACGCCGAGAGTGAGTTGTTCGACCTTCAGTTCGCGCAGTCAGCGGACATCTTATATATCACGCACCCCAATCACGAACCCGCCCAACTGACCAGGACGGCAGCCACGACCTTCTCGCTGTCGGATGTTGCGTTTGAGGACGGTCCATATCTGGACGAGAACATTGAGAATACTACGCTTACGCCTAGCGCCACAACTGGGACCATCACTATCACGGCGTCTGCAACGACGGGCATCAACGGCGGCGACGGTTTTCAAAGCACGGATGTCGGCCGAATTGTGCGCATCGGTCATGTGGCATCTGCTTGGGCTGCCTCTACTTCTTATAGTGTTGGTGATGTCGTTCGCAATAATGACAATATTTACGAGTGTATTCGGGCTGGCACGTCGGCTGGGTCTGGGGGGCCGGACGGTGAGGGCGACTCCATCGTTGACAACGGGGTCACCTGGAAGTTCATAGAGGACGGCGGCGTCCGTTGGGGGTATGCGGAGATCACTGCGATCACCTCAACTACGCTTGTAGATGCGACTGTCCAGAAGGACTTCGGCGGGACCTCGGCAGAGACTTCTTGGCGCCTGGGGGCATGGTACGGTGGAAGCTATCCTGGGTCTGTGGCGTTCTACGAACAGCGCCTATTCTTCGCCGGGTCCACCGACAACCCTCAAACCTTGTGGGGGTCTAAGAGTGGCGACTACACCAACTTCACGCCGGGGTCTCTTGATGATGATGGGGTGACGTATACCATTGCGACAGATCAGGTTAACGCCATTCGGTGGCTTTCCCCTGGCAAGGTCCTGGCAGTTGGCACGGCCGGCGGCGAGTTCAAGGTTTCGGCCTCCACCAATGAAGAGGCGCTGACGCCCACCAATGTTCGGGTTGTCCGAGAGACTTCTTATGGGTCTGCCAACATCCTGCCCCAGCGTGTGGGGGAAGTGGTACTGTACACGCAGAGGGCCGGCAGGAAGATCCGCGAGTTTGTGTACCAGTTTGAGACTGACGGTTTCGTTTCCCCTGACCTGACGTTGTTGGCCGAGCATATCTCCCGCACCGGCATTATTGAGATCGAATACCAACAGGAACCGGATAGCATCGTGTGGTGCGTCTTGACTGACGGGTCCTTGGCGGCGTTGACCTACCAACGGGAGCAGAAGGTTATCGGGTGGCACAAGCATGTCCTGGGCGGGACTTCTGATGCTGCGGGAACTGCAAGTGTAGTTGAGAGCGTTGCCGTCATCCCTGGTTCCGAGGAAGACGAGGTCTGGGTTGCCGTCCAGCGGTACGTGAATGGCGGGACGGTGCGCTACATTGAGCGACTGAAAACCGGGCTGGATGATGCCGCCAGCAGTGAAACGGCGTTTTTTGTTGATAGCGGCCTGACCTTGGATACGTCATTTGATATTACGGGTGCCACGCAAGCTGACCCTGTGGTGGTGACTACGTCTTCCGCGCACGGATTATCCAACGGAGAGTATGTAGATATTCGCGGCGTTGCCGGCATGACGGAACTGAACGGAAACCGCTACATTGTGGCGAATGTCACGTCCACCACGTTTGAGCTTCAGGACAAAACCAGCACCGACATCGATGGCACCGGATACACGGCATACATCTCCGGCGGGACTGTCAGGGAAGCGGTGACGACAATCAGCGGCCTGTCCCACCTTGAGGGTGAGAGTGTGGACATTCTCGCAAATGGTGCGGTCCAGGCAGCGAAGACTGTCTCCAGCGGGTCCATCACTCTTGATACCAGGGCGTCCATTGTTCATGCCGGCCTTGGGTACACCTCCCAGCTTGAAACCCAGCGCATAGAGGGTGGATCTGCTGACGGGGTAGCGCAGGGTAAGATTAAGCGCATACACGAAGTTATTTTGAGGATGTATCGATCCCTTGGAATCGAGGTGGGGCGTCGGGACGGAGAGGTGGATGTCATCCCGTTCCGAGACAGTGCGGACGCTATGGACTCCGCACCGGCATTGTTCTCTGGGGACCTGAGAGTGGACTTTTCTGAGGGCTTTGACCGCAAGGGTACGGTATACTTCAGGCAGCAGCAACCGCTGCCATTAACAGTGCTGGGTGTGTTCGCGCACCTCAAGACGAACGGGTAAAGATATGAGCGCAGACCCATTTACGATTATGGCGATAACCGCCGCGGCGAGTAGTGTCGTTGGCGGCATGGGTGCGGCAAAGGCAGGCGCGGCCAATCAGGCGATCCATAACCATAATGCTTCCATTTTGCGTATGCGGGCGAATGAGATGGTCTCCGCGGCCGCGAAGCAGGCAGACATGGAGCGAGACAAGAACAAGCGCCTCCTCGCTAAGAACGCGACCACGGTGTACAAAAGTGGCGTGGAGATGGCGGGTTCCCCGGTAGAGGTCTTGGGCGAACAGGCTGGGATCATGGAGTGGGATGCCCAGATGACCAAGTATGAAGGCAAGCTCAAGGGGTGGGAGGCCCAGACAGAAGCGGCCAATCAAGAATACATGGGTGCGATGGCTGCCTGGAGGGGCAAGCAACAGAAGCGGGCGGCGTTTATAAGTGCCGGGATTTCCCTCGCTGGCGCGGCATATGGGTCCTTTGGCGGGGCTGGGGCATCCTCATCGTCATCTTACGTGGCGGCTCCTGGGACATCATACGGGTCTAGATGGGGCGGTGAGTTTGGCGGGACAGGAAGTAGCCTGATGGGGTGGCAGTAATGGGCAAGATCAGAGTATATCAGGCGCGGACTGGAGTTCCCACCGCACGGGCGCGAACGGGCTTAGTCCAACCAACATTCTCGGCAGCAGACTTCCCTTCGATTGAGGGCGTGAAGCAGATCGGCCAGACGATGCTTAATGTCCAGAAGCAGGAGGATGCAAAAACCCGCCTGGACATGCGTAGCGCCATCGCCAAGGAACGCATTGAGATCGCCAAGCAAGTGGCGCAGATGGAGCGGTCCGCTGAGTTGGGTGCGCCCGGCCACGTTGAGGCGTCGGAGGCCCTTGTCGGCCAGAGTCTTGAACGACTGAAGGCCAAGTATGGGGATCGGTTTTCCGCAGAAGTGGAGGCCAACTTCGCGGATGTTCACGCATCCACAGTATCATCTGCTATGCGGTTCCAGGCAGCCCAATCCGGGGCGAAGATGGCGCATGATATCAAGAGTGTCACGGACAGCAACCTTGAGGCGATTATTCAAGACCCCAAAACGGGGATGCCGGTTGCGATGCAGGACTTCGACAAGACGCAGGCAAGCCTGTTGGCCGCAGGGCATGACCCAAAAGCCGTTGCCGAGGCAATGGACGCAGAGCGCACCCGTGCGTGGGATACTTACAGCACCTCCCTGATCTCCAAGGCTGGGTCAGACCAGGAACTTGACGCCATCAAAGAGGATCTCGACCAGAAGGGTGGCATGCTGTCTGAGGGCATGAGTCCTAAAGGGGTTGCGACGGCGTTCAAGCTTATTGAGCAGCGCCGGGACGACATTAAGAAAGACGCCCATAATCAGCGACTAGAGGCCGGCAGGGCTGCAATGAAGAACGTGGACATTGGGTTCCAGGCAGACCGCGCCGCGGCAGATGACCCAGCAGCGCAGCAGCGCCTGAGTAGTGGCCACTGGACGAGTAAGTATGAGGCAATTTACCGGAAGTTCGGTATCGGCCGGGAAGGCCTTTCCAGTGCGTCCTCTGCTCGCGCCAGTGCAATTAAGGCAAGAATGCGGGAAATTAAATATGACCGTGCATCGGCGCAGGATTACGCGGATATTCAGGTTGGCCTGGACGCGATGAAGGGTGGCGCCAATAAACAAGAACTGGATGAACTTCTCGCGGCCGGGAAGCTTAGTATGGCTGGGTACAAGACCGCCATAAGATATATGACGGCTTATCAGAACAAGATGGAAGCCCAGGACGCCGGTAACGCGAAGGAACTCCAGAAGTGGACGAAGGAGCTTGCCCGAGAAGAGAAGCGCCTTATGAAGGAGCAGGTCAGGATTAAAGACGCGAACACTCTCCACGACATCCGCTATGGCATTACCCCACCCGACAAGGTTGATGAGGCGATTGCCGGCCTGTCCCCCATAAATCAGTCTAAGGGCAAGGCGGCGCACCGGACTTGGTTGAAGTCTGACGCCAAAGACAAGGCCAGAGAACAGAAGCGGGTGATGCAACAAGAGAAGGGCCTTATTGTCGAGGGTCTTTTGACGGGCGCGTATGATGACACGAAGGAACTTGGCGAGGCTGTAGAGGACTTCGCTGACAGGTGGAGGGATGTGCCTGGAGGGCTTGATGTGGCGAACGCCCTACGTCGAACGGCCATGCAGTACAAAGTGGACGACCTTGCGGTGGCGAGGATAACCGCGGCCTTCAGCTCAGGTATGTCGAGTTATGCTCAGGGCGGCGCCGGGTTCTACATGGACCTCAAGGAGGTGAAGGAAGCCCATCTGGGTCAAGCCTTGCGTGAGGCCGAGGAGGGATTCAAGCAGGAGATGCGGGAGTCTGAGGGCGCAGACCCGACGCCTACCGAGGTCCTTGGGTTCCGCAAGCAATTATCCCTTGGTATTAATAACATCCCTGAACAGTACGTTCATGGCGTCCAAGCTAAGATTAATAGTTCAGACCGAGGCGTTATCATTGAGGGCGTCCATGAAATGCGGCAGTGGGAGGCTTTGCACCCCCAATTCGCAAACAAGTTTAAGGGCGATGAATACGCCTTCGCTAAGGCTATGGACGTGCAAATGGACAATGGGTTGTCTGGTGAGGAGGCGTATGACCTCGTCACGGCAGCGCGGGACGCGAGTCCGGTGGAAAAAGACGGGAGGCGCAAGGATTGGGATGCCCATAGCAAGCCTTCAGGATCACGCCGCGACCCCAATCATCACATTAAGAACACCTCTCCGAGAGAGGGCGTTGAGGGAGACCAGGACTTCCTGGACCTTCTTGATGACGACATGACTACCGCCTCCATATTCAATGGGCTGGCTAAAGAGCATTTCTTGGCGTATGGCGACATAGAGAGTGCGCGTAGGTTCGCCCTTGGAAAGATGCGTCAGACGTGGCACCCAACCAAAATCGGTGGCGAGGAGCGGCTTATGCGGCTTGCCCCTGACGCTGAGTATGCAGTTCTTGGGCTGAGTGGGGCGCGTAATGCCAAGTGGATGGGCGACCAGTTTGCGGAACAGGTTTCCAAGCGGGTTGGGGCCAAGGTCCCCATCGAAGCGATCACCGTCCTGCTGGACCCGTCTATTAAGAACGGCGGGCGCCCTACCTACATGGCGCTATATCGCGGCAGCGTAGTGATGCGCGGTGCGGTCCCTGATGAGAACGCTAGCGGGTATGTCAGGAACGAGAAGATAGTCGCTAAGGCAGTGGCTGAGAAAAAAGCCGCGGATCTAGAGGCTGAGACAAAAGCACAGGCCGCTGAGACCAAGGAAGACGCAGAGAGGTCAGAACGGTTGCAAACCCCCGGCGGCGGGCGAGGGGTTGTTGACCCGTTTGAGACTCGCCGCCAATCCATCAAGATGCCGAAACTGCCGGGGTTCACGGGCGCACCACTGATTGATGAGACTGGGTCTTGAAGTTCATAACCAGATCAACGGGACTTGAGGTCCCCACGTCTATACCGTTTGATGCACCTCCGGTGGACCGTCCACTGGGGGAGACTCTCAGCGATGCCTTCCGCTTGGAGAGTTCCCTGGTCTCCCTGTATCACGCTATGGACGACACGGGGGAGTATGACCCTGAGTTCAACGTGATGGATCACCTGACCGACGAGAACCGGGAGTACGGCCCCACCCTCGCCAGAGCCAAGAACCTGGACGACTTCAATAATCGCTGGAACCGCATCCAGGAAGAACTGGGTGCAAAGCAGCGCCTAGACCAGGACGGTGGTTATGGCACGATGGCGTATATGGCCGCGGGCATCTTAGACCCGATTAACCTCCTCCCGTTCGGCGGTGTGGCGCACAAGATATACAAGGGCGGCAATATCCTTAAAGGTCTTGTCGTTGGTGCTGAAGCTGGGCTTGCCGGCACGGCCGCAACGGAGGCCATTCTCCAGGCTACACAATTGACCCGCACCGCGGAGGAAAGCGCACTGAATATCGCTGCCGGCACCTTCTTGGGTGGTGTGCTGGGTGGTGGTTTGGGCGCAGTAAAAAGTGGCGTCCAGGAGGCAGGTCGCCGCAGTTACGACAAGATTCTGGAAGACGTGACGGAGGAGCTTAATGTTGCCACTGGAGATCGTCCTGCTGCATTTGGCACGTCTGTTGGCGCCAAGCAGGCGAAGGAACTCCCGTCCGAAATCAAAGCGGAAATCGACCAAATCAACGCCAAGCTTGAAGCCGACGTTGAGGCTGGAAAGATTACGGAGGATCAGGCAGCCCACGAAACCATGCGATTAGTGAATGACGCATACAAGAAGCTTGCCGGGTTCAAAGAGACCATCCCCCTGAACGTCCTGCTCAAGGTTGCGCCTCCGATTAAGTACATGACCCCAACGTTACGATCCTTCATGCAGGCATCTGGGGTGGGTAGAGAGATTGCCGGCCAGTTGATGGAAACTGGAATGCAGAGGGCTGGATCTGAGTTTATGGAAGGCACTGTTGACGTGCCGGTGGAGTCCATGATCAAGCTCTGGGAGGGCAAGAAATACCGCGCCCGCATGGATATCCGTGACGCATATTACGAGTACCGCACAGGTAAGGGTGAGATGCCTGGGGTGGGTGCGTCTGCAATTGAGGGGGTTAAAGCTAGGGTTGCCGGCCGCAACATGACACAAGATGAGCGCATGGCGGCGGGCCTGATGACGGTGAAGGAGTTCAACGTAGAGGTCACCGCGGCAATGCGGAACGGGGATACCCACGCGATCCCTGCCGTAGATAAGCTGGCGAAGAAGCTCCGCAAAGAGGTGTATGACCCCATCAAGGACCTCGCTATTGAGGTTGGGTATTTGCCCGAGGATATCGCCGTCAACCCGGAAACGGCGCAGTCATACCTGAACCGTATTTGGGACATCCGCAAGATAGAGAAAGACGCGGATGTTTTTGTGGAGCGCCTGAAGGGGGACTTTGAGAAGCAGGCAGCACATGCGGCGGCTAGGATGGGCCAATACGCAGATGAGAAGGCCGCCCTGCAACGTGCAGTGAAGGCTCTGCGGGCCAAGCGTAAAGACATTGAGACTGCCGTCCGTGAGGGTTTTGAAAAGCAGGTCAATGAATCCGCCCAAGAGATTACAGAGGAAGCCCTTGAGAAGGTGGATGTCACTGTTGACCTCCCGTCAGCAGCAGACAAGGCTACGGCAGCAGAGAAGGCAGCGCAGAGGGCATTCACCCGTGTACTCCGAAAAGAGTTAACCGAGGCCGTCCAGGAAGCTGTCGGAGATGAGATTGAAGGTCTTGCTGAAGAGGTCATTGAGAACTTTGTCGCCAAGGCAGCGGACGTGGAAGAGGCGGCTATCCTCGCTACGCTGCGTGAGGAGATTGCAGAACCCCTAGCAGATGCCGGCAAGGGTGCTACGCTTGACCAATTGATGGACCCGGCGGTCTACAAGGCGGCAGAACAAGAGGCGGCGCTTGCGGCTAATAATGCTGTTGAGCGTTCCATGAAGGCGTTCGACAAGCGGATTGAGGAGTTAGTCAATGACCCGCTGGCGAGGGAAGCCGCCGGCCGCAAGAAGCTCCTCACCCAGGCCAAGAAAGAGGCGCGTGAGGTTGTTAAGAAATCCTCAAGGGAGGCCCTGCGTGAGGCGACCAAGGATATCGATGAAGAGATCATGAAGGCTATGGACGCCATGTCTGACCGTGCAAAGCAGCATGGCCGAGACATCCACCTTGTCCATACGATGGACCCAGAGAATCAATTGGCCGACGACTATGTTCAAACTGTGATGTACCGCATTCTCGGCACGGGTGGCATCCGCGCACCGCACGACCTGGATGTTGGGACGGGGACGGGCAAGGCTGGGCTGCCTGGGGCATTCCGCCGCCGGTCCTTGATTGTGCGGGATGAGGACTACGCGGACTTCCTGGTGAGTGATCCTGACGAGTTGATCACCAAGCTGATTGAAACCACTGCCCCGCGGCTTGAGCTTCGCCGGGCTTTCGGGTCTGACAACTTCCAGGACACGGAGGTCTTCACCCAATTGGTGGATGACTGGAAGTCGATTGGTGTGCAGCGCGGACTAATGAAAGAAGAAGAGGCCCTTCAGTTTGACACCAGTGACGGGGTCATCAAGGGCCTTGAGAAATACTGGGAGGACCGTAAGTCCCGCGGGAAGAAGTTCGCTGAATTCCACAAAGAGATGGAGCGGTCCATCAAGGACCTGGAGGGTGTGTTTGAGCGACTGAAAGGCACCTACAAGGTTCCCGAGAACCCCAACGCTGCACTGAACCGGATCTCAATGGGCCTGCGCCAGACCAACTTCATCCGCATGATGGGTGGAGTGGTGGTATCCTCCATCCCTGACGTTGCCCGTCCCATGATGACGCACGGCATTTTGAAGGCATTTCGCAGTGTTTTCATCCCTATGCTAACAGATGCGAAGACGCTGAAGCTTCGGTCTCGGGACTTGCACCGCTTCAACAACATCACGGATATGGTGGACAATAGCCGCGCACAGAGAATTGCCGACATCGCGGACCCCTCTCCCCGGAGGAACTTCCTGGAATCTGGGATAGGAACTATGTCTGACACGTTCGGTTATGTGTCGGGTATCGCCAAGTGGAACGACATGTTAAAGACCTATGCAGGCCTAGTCTCTCATGACCAGTTCACGGACGTGATTGAGAAGTGGGTCAAGCACATGGAGAACCCGAAAGCGGCGAAGCCCACCAAGAAAGAGATCGCCTTCCTCAAGGATAACTTCATCGACGCCGGCACGGCACAGGATATCTGGAAGCAGTTAAACAAGCACGGCAGCAAACACAAGGATGGGTTCTGGTTAGCTAATATCGACAAGTGGGACATGGTGCCGGCGAACAGGTTCCGCGCTGCGATGAGTAGAGAGATTGACCGGACGATTGTCACCCCTGGCCAGGAGATGCCGTTGATGGCGTCCACCCCCCTTGGGAAGCTGATATTCCAGTTCAAGTCATTCCAGATAGCGGCTACGGAAAAGATGTTGCTCGCGGGGCTGCAGCAGAACGACATCAACTTCTACCTTGGTGTTATGACTGCTGTTGGGTTTGGGTCTCTGTCATATATCGCCAAGGAGAAGCTTGCCGGCCGAGACCCAGACATCACGCCAGAGCGTCTAGTCGCAGAGGGCATTGACCGCAGCGGTATTATGGGTTGGTTGATGGAGCCAAACAACTTCCTGGAGAAGGCTTCCAACGGGCATATCGGCATTGGTCCTATGGTTACCGGGCAGCAGTTGTCCAGGTATCGGTCCAGAAACGAACTCGGCGCGGCCCTTGGTCCGTCATTCGGCACAGTCCAGCAGTTGATTGAGACAATTGGCTATGGCGCCGATTACGTCTATGGCGGCGAAACGCCCAACGATAAGCAAATCGAGGCCATGCAAAGGCTGTTGCCGTACTCCAACTTGTTCTATTTGCGTATGCTTATGGAGGCTACCGCAGATTGATGCGGGCAGATGTTTATGATATGTTCCTGGTGAGGTAAACGACATGACGATATCCAGCACAACGACTGAAGTCTCCTACACTGGTGACGGCGCAACGGTTGCATTCCCCGTAACTTTTGCGTTCTTTGGGACGACAACCACCGCAGAAATTGAGGTGATTGAGCGGACTATCGCTACGGGTGCAGAGGTCACAAAGGTTAACGTCACCGACTACACGGTCTCGGGCGGGAACAATGCCACGGGGACGGTGACCGCGGTTTCTGCGCCGGCCAATACTGTTGAATGGCATATCCGGCGGGCGACCACGCAGACCCAAGGCACGGATTATGTAGAGAATGATGCCTTCCCCGCGGAGACCCACGAGGACGCCCTGGACCGTCTAACGATGGTGGCGCAGGAGCAGGAATCGGATCTCGGCCGCACGTTCCAATTCCCGGTCACGTATACGGGTGGGGCGTCTACCGCAGTTCCTGAACCATCGGCCGGCAAGGCATTGAAATGGAACGATGCTGGCGATGCGCTGGAGAACTCCGACACTGACCCGGATGCTGCTGCTGCTGCTGCTGCTGCTTCCGCCGCGGCCGCTGCGACCTCTGAAACCAATGCCGCAACCTCGGAAACGAACGCTGCCACGTCGGAAACGAATGCCGCGACCAGCGCGTCTAATGCCTCCACTAGCGAGACCAATGCCGGGACCAGCGAAACCAACGCCGCCGCTTCTGCTGCTGCCGCTGCGGCTAGTGCTGCGGGGATCTACTGGAAAGAACCAGTGGTCAACGCCACGACGGCAAACATCACTCTCTCGGGCGAGCAGACGATTGATGGGGTACTCACCTCCACCTCCCGTATCTTGGTCAAGGATCAGACTGCCCAGGAAGAGAACGGGGTGTATGTAACTGCTGCCGGCGCATGGTCCCGTGCCACCCCTCTGGATACCTGGGATGAGCATGTGGGTGCAGCGGTTATCGTCAGCGAGGGGACCGCGAACTCGGACAGTGCGTGGATCTGCACGGTAGATGCCGGCGGCACTCTTGAGACCACGGCTATCACCTGGGCGCAGATGTCGGCAGTCTACACGTCGGCAACCACGACCTCAGAAGGCATCATCGAACTAGCGACTCAGGCAGAAGTTGACGCTGGTACAGATACGTCACGGGCGGTCACACCGGAAACCTTGGCGGGTATGTCTGACATTGTTGGGCCGGCGGCAGTAACCGGCTCTGTGAACGCCCAAACCGGCACCACCTACACCCTGGTTCTCACCGACGCCTTCAAGACGGTGACTATGGACAACGCTTCGGCTAACACCCTAACCATCCCTGCTAACAGTTCGGTGGCGTTCTCCACTGGTGATCGTATCGACATCTGGATGAAGGGTGCCGGTGCTACCACGGTGACGGGTGACACGGGTGTGACGTTGAATGGTGTGTCTGCCGGTGGTGGTGCAATCTCCGCACAATACGGGGCCGTGTCCATCGTGAAGGTGGCAACAGATACTTGGTTAATGACCGGCAACCACGCAGCGGTGGCGTAATATGGTTCTTCAAGTAATGCCAGCGGGTATCCCTTTCGCAGCAGGGGGATACCGGGTCAACAGTTCTATCTATCTGGACGGCAGCGCGGATTATCTGACTTGGACGCCGAGTGGCGCGGGGGATAATAAAACCGGCACACTGTCTTTCTGGATAAAGCGCAATGAGACAGGGGCAACTCATCAACTGTTCCATGCTCGCTCATCCTCCGGGTCAAGCCAGTTGAGTATGAACAGTTCCAATGTCCTCTATTGGCGCTTGGAGGATACGGCAGGGGCGCAAGTTGGCCAATTAACGTCAACTCAAGTGTTTCGTGATCTCACGGCTTGGATGCACGTAGTTGTCAACTTTGATACGACAAACGGCACCGCTGGAAACCGAATGCGTATGTATGTCAATGGTTCAGAGGTTACGGATTTCAGTGCTGATGTAAACCCGTCACTAAACGCTGACAGCACAATCATGGATGCCGCAGCGCATTACATCGGGGCCACTCACGTACCTGATAGTTACGCCGAGGTATATTTAGCTGAGTACATCTACATTGACGGCACTCAACTCGACGCCACCTCATTCGGTGAAGCCGACGCTGACACAGGCGAGTGGGTGCCGATTGATCCTTCTGGCTTGACCTTCGGCACCAATGGGTTCTGGCTTGATTTCGCCGTGGCCCCTGGAACAAGCAACGGTGCTGGCACTGACGTATCTGGGAACGGTAATCACTTCACCGAAACCTCGCTAACAGCGGCGCAGCAAGTAACAGATGTCCCCACCAACACGGCGGCTGACGATGAGGGGAACTTTTGCACATGGAACCCTCTGGATAAAGATAGCTCCATCACACTATCGAACGGGAACCTGTCAACAAGTGGGGGAGCATCAGGTGGTGATCTTGTGCTCGGCACTTTCCGAGTTAATTCGGGCAAGTGGTATTGGGAAGTTGACATCGCATCAAACGCAGGTAACTGGCGTGTCGGCATAGGTAACGTCGACTACACCAGTGCAAACAGTAATTACCCCGGCGCTGATGACGATAGCTGGGGCGCTCAGATGGACAGTACGTCTGACTTCCGCACATACCATAACGGCTCCTATACGTCGCACACCATGTCGCCTGTTGCCACCACGAGCGATAAGGTGCTTGTTGCTCTGGATGCCGACAACGATAAGCTCTGGCTGGGTCGGTACGATGACAGCGCAGGGGTGACGGAGTGGGCTGATAGCACGACGGGGTGGACGGGTGATCCCTCTGCTGGCACGAATGCAACATTCACCCTAGATAGTGGTGGGTATATCCCCGCGTATGGGGCTTTTTCGTCATCCAGTGACAGCACCGTTAACTTCGGCGCGTCTGCGTTCTCAGGAAGTGTGCCAACAGACTTTAAGGCACTCAATACAGCCAACCTCCCCACGCCCACGGTGACGGACCCGAGTGCTTATTTCGCCAGTCTTTTGTACACGGGGAACGGGACAGCTATTGGTAGCGCGGGTAACGCTATCACTGGTGCTGGCTTCCAGCCTGATTTTGTCTGGATCAAAAACCGTGATGCGGCTGACGAACATATGCTCTATGACGTAGTTCGCGGTGCGACGAAAGACCTAAACAGCGACAGCACGAGCGCAGAAGCAACTGATACTGAAGGTCTGTCCACGTTTGACAGCGATGGATTTACTGTCGGCAGTAATGTCGCCGTTAACACCAATACGGAGAACTATGTAGCTTGGTGTTTCAAAGCCGGTGGTTCCGCATCTTCCAATAC
>Ga0098074_1000537_pt1 | contig 24543 bp, 3 predicted proteins | sample 32_taG_FD_75064 | JGI IMG/M metagenome (GOLD analysis project Ga0098074, IMG submission 75064) | Marine viral communities from the Gulf of Mexico - 32_GoM_OMZ_CsCl metaG | ecosystem: Environmental > Aquatic > Marine > Oceanic | place: Atlantic Ocean: Gulf of Mexico | collected 2015-07-12
ATCTAAGAGCGCGCAAGCCGACGCAGACAAAGCCGCTAAAGATACCAAAAAGGTTATGGAGGCGTTAAACGCTTCCGTGAAGAAATTAATACCGCAATTTACGCAGCTTGGTAGAAATATGTTTGTTGCAGGTAAGAGTTTTAGTGACTTTACCAAGAAAATTTCAGATACATTAGACATTGATTTTTCAAAGTTAGATCCAGCCATACAAATTCAATTAGCTAAAAACTTCAAAGCTAATGCAAGAGCCGTTGCGGAAAATACTAAGGCTTTTGCTGAGTCAAACCTTGGCTTGAGACCACTAGAAACACTGGGCGCTGGATTAAACACTTCTTTAAATAGAATTACTTCAGTTATTGAAGGTAAATTTAATTCTCTTGGAAGTGCGGTTGATATTGTTGGCGCTGCCCTTTCTGGAGCAGAAGTTGATGCAGCAACATTTGATACTGCGTTAGCTCAAATAAACAGTTCGTTTAGACAGTTTGGTGTTTCTGATGTAGCCATTTCTAAATTAAATAAAAACTTTAATGCACTTAGGACTGCCAGCGGTGGATTTGACAAAGCTTTAAATGCTGTTAGAGATAGACTTCTCAAAGATGGTGGACTAAAAGAGGGACAGTCTGTTAAAGATGCGCTTATTGACGAAATATCTAACCTTGACGGTCTTGACGAAGAAGGCAAGCGAATAGTTAAAAATATCTTTGGTAATATTGACTTTACTAATGATGAAATTAATGCATTGCGTGAAGGAGATCTTTCACCTATTCTTGATAAGCTAGATGAAGCTGGCAAGAAAGCTTTTGAGGGTGTACAAAAAGCTTCAGCGGAATTAGTATCTGCTCAAAATGCATTAGTTTCTATTACTAAAAAGAGAGCAGAGGCTGAACTGAAGATGATAGCCGCTCAAAAGAAGGCTATCGGACTACAAGAAGAAGCTGCTGGTATTTTGGCGGAACTTGGGGGTGAAAAATTAAGTCCTACAGAGCGCGCTGGCTTTGCTCAGGCTAGACTTTCTGCTGACTTACGAGGTGGCGTTGGATCTGATGGATCTGTTGGTGGTATCATGTCTAGAATAGGCTTGATTCAATCTCAAGCCGGTGCTGCTGCCGGTAGACTTTCTTCCGTTGCAGGCGGGGCAGAGGGTGACACGTTCCAGTTTGCGCAAGATCAACAAGCTTTAGCTACAGCAAACAGAGAATTAGATGCTCTCGCTGACTTTGCAAGAAAAAGAGTAAAGATATATCAAGATGAACTTGCTATTGTTCAAAAGAAAAACAGTCTAGAAAAAAGCAGTCTAGAAAAATTAATTAGTGGCGATGTAAGTGGTTTTGTAGAGGGCCAAAGTGCTGCTGCTGCTCAGATAGCCTTGAGATCTGGCAATCAATCATTAGCCGGTATGTTCTCTAGCTCTGCTCTTGGTACAGCGTTTGGTAACTTAGAAGGTCAGGGACTATCTGACTCTGAAAAAAGAGCCGCAGCTTCTATTGCTCTTGGTCCGGGTTTTGCTTCCGATAGGAACGTAGGAGTCTTAACGGGAACAACTTCTGAAGAAAAATCAATAAAAGATAACATAGCAGAACAAGCTTCAATATTACGAGCTATTGCTCCCGCAATAAATCAACTAGGTTCCGCAGACTTCAATATAGCGACCGCAGGATTACAAAAAGCAAATGACGAATTTGTTAATGCACAACAGAGAGCGGCAAAAGCTTCGGCAGAATTTGCTGCGAACCAAGAGAAAGTAAACCAAAAGGCGGCAGAACAAGAGCAAAGGGCGAAAGAAGCAGGAGAAGCTGCGGATAGAGCGATAGCATCTGCTGAAGAACAAAGGAAAAAACAAGAAGCCGCTTCCAAAGGCGAAAGCGTAGAAATAAAAGCAGACGCCGTACAAATAAGTAAAGATGTTGAACAATTAGCTAGAGGTGGCATGGTATACGCCAGTCGTGGTATGTTTGTTCCTCGCGGTACAGACACAGTGCCAGCTATGCTCACGCCCGGAGAGTTTGTTGTAAATCGCGCTGCGGTACAAAGAGGTAATAATCTACAAGTATTAAAAGCTATGAACGGAAACGGTGCGGCACAGGCTCCTGCTGCTGAAGGTATGTCAGACGGCGGCACTGTTTACAGAAGGTTTGGCGGAAGAATATTTGGCAGAAGGACTTACGGTTCGTCAGGAGGCCAAGAATCTGGCGGTGTGGACATGAACGCTATGTTTAAAACGTTTGAATCTTCTGCTAAAGTATTCAACGAGGCAGTAAATAAATTAGTAGGATTTAAATTAAACGTACAATTAGACCCAACAAATGTAAATGTAAATCTTAATGGTGGAACATTCTTAAATCAAATGAAAGACAGTATTAAAGATGAACTACTTGCAATAGTTAGCGAAAGAATTAGAGGTGCAAGTTTTGATAACACTGGAGACTTTAACATAGACCCCTACACGCAAAGTATAGTTTAGAGGATACCAAGGATAAAAAAATGAAGTCTTGTGAAACAATTTCAGTTACGATGACCAGAGACGGCAGTGTTGGTACTGGCGGCGTTGGAGAAATAGATCGTGCTTTTATCAGCATGGAGCAGGGCGTTTCCCAAAAATTAACTGGAAGAGGATATATACAACAATCTAAAGCCACCAGAGTATGTACATCTAAAAAATTAATCACAACAGCTATTGGTTCTGGCCCTCTGTATGATATAACGCTTGATGAAGCCATCGAGGACTACCACAGAATTAAATTTGATGATCGCCCAGTAGAAGCCGTTATTGAATACGAAAGAAAAAACGATAAACCAGAATTAAATAAAGACTTGATTGGTGGTGAACAGTTTGCCTTTTCTCCATCTATGACAGATCCAAACTACAGTAAGTTTGATATTCCCGCTCCAGAGAAAAAGGGTAGATTCCTAAAAAGCCAGATTAGCGGCGATGGTTCTACGCTTGCTTTATTAAGAGAATTTGCTCAAGATCAAACATTTACAGATCAAGAATTACTTAGAGATACCAGAGTTACTGTATACAAGAGAAATGGAGATCAATGGATATTTCACTCCGACTTTAAAGTTGTCGGTGATTTTGCTACTATTCATGATTTCAGAAATGCTTATGGTAATGATTATCTAATTCCAACCCTTGCTATTAATAAAAACGGTGACTCCATAGCTGTTTGCGATTCGGCTTTCGAGATTGCGAACATGTCAAGAGGTTTTGTCTTTCTCTATAAACTAGATAGTGATGATGAATATTCATTGGTTTCTAGGGCTTTTGCTGAAAATAACGAATATCTTGGCGTTGACGTTTCACTAAGTGACGACGGCGATACGGTAGCTATATCAAACAGAACCTCATCGAGATGGCCTTATTTTCAAGGTAGTGCTGCTGTTTACAATTACACAGGCGACCTTGACCTAGAAAAAGTAGGTTCTACAATAAGACCTTCTGTGTTTTCTGAGTATTACCGAGTAAATGCTTTTGGAGAAAAAATACAACTTAGTGCAGACGGCCAGAGACTAGCGATAATAAGATTTCAGGGAAGTCGATTTTCTGAGACTTCCGATCCATTCTTAGAAATATACGACTACGAGTCTGGCGACTGGACACTGAAAAAATCTCTTGGGCCTTCGTTTAAATTTGACCCCGGAGAAGAGGCGTCCTTTGGTTCAGATTTTGACAGCCCCGGATACCGTAAAGAACTCAGCACTCCCGGTTTTGATATTGCTTTAAGTGACGATGGTAGCGCTGTAGCTTTTGGCGCCATAGACCCGTATGTTGATCAAGCTGGTTTTGAGGCAAGATCCGGTAGAGTTGCAATTTTTGTTGAAACATCAGAAAATACTTGGTCATCTGTATATACTATAAATGCGGATTTCACAAATCCAAGGGATACTAGTTTTTCTCCGGTCGGTCTAGGTGGAATATTACAGTTTTCTGCTGATGCTACCAAGCTCATGGTGGCTGAGTTTAAATCTGTATCGGTTTATGATTATACTGATATTGGATATGGAAATTATAGTTGGATCAAAGAAGCTCAGGTTGATTCATTTCTTTGCCCTCCGATTACAGATAATGATAAAATAAACAGACCTTTTGATTACGATTTTCCAATTACAGATGCTTCCATAAGTGACGATGGAACCTATCTAGTAATCCTTAAAAATAATTTTGCACTACCATCACAAGATTATTTTAATCCCGATCAACCTTCCCAACAAGCTGTTTATAAAATTGATTATTCAAAATCCTTAGCTCGTTTTGATAAGGATGCTCTTGGTAATTACATTAGCTGGAAAGATGGTAGCGTATCTTGTAAAGATTTAAAGTTTCAAAGCACTCTTGAGATAGATAGCGATTCCCTACGGGGCTACAGGTCTATAGATTCCCCTTACGATGCCGCCAGCAAAGGATCGTATATTTTTCAGTCAGATGCAAACATACAAGTTTCAAACAATATGTCTGTTTGCTTCTTTGTTAACGGCCCCGCTTCAAATCAAGGATCTAGTTTTGGCGGTAGAAGTTCAAATCATATTATAAGGATATACAACATAGCGGGAGATATGGCTGTAGGTCTAGATAATCAAGATAATGGTTTTGATAATAGGCTTTCTTTAACTTTTAAGCAATTTGCCGACAGCCAAAATAGGTATTTTGATTCTTTTGATAATTCAGCGTATTATGCTGACGGAGAACACGGTGGAGTTTATGAGATAAAGGCTGATAATAATTATGATTCTGATTGGCATCATTATTGTATAACATCAGAGTCTCATCCTTCTGACCCAAACTTAAATATAATAAAAGCCTATGTAGATGGAGTTCTTATAGATCAAGAAACAATACAAAATATTCGAGCTAATGCAAGTAACCTCGGTGGATGCAAACTTACCCTCAATAGTCTTTCGACAGCGCTGCGTCCACTCGATGGAGAAGAAAATCAAACGTTTCGAGGAAACTTAACCCCTGCTTACGACGACATAAGGGTTTACAATAAAACTCTATCTGGAGGTGAAGTTAATCGTCTTGCTAGCCACAGAGCCAAGGTTACAACAAACGACATATATTACTATGATTACTTAGACGAAGTAGACGGAGTTATATCTTTAGAGTATAACAGATCAACATATAAAGACGTTCCTATTTCTTCTTTCTGTAAAGATCAGCCCGTTGCAGCACCTCCGGGTTTTGAGGGTTGTGACTATGGCACAGAGTGTGTGATAGATGCTAAGATAAAGTTCTGTTATGATTCTAATCTTCCAAACGTACTGCCTATCTTCGGCATGTCTGCTAGCGGCATAAGTGGCGTTGGCTTTTTAGAATCCAATTCTCCTCCGCACCTTCAACTAATTATGGATGCGGAAAAAGAACTACACGGCGTAGGAAAGCTCTTTAATGCTGGTATTATAGGATATTCTCTTAGTCTTGATATGTCTGGTGTTTCCGATCTATCAACTGGTTTCGTTGATAAGTATAACGGTGAATTTTATGATTTATCTTCCTCGCAAAAACTTTATCCATCTGGGGATACTTCTAATTCTGCGAACCACTTCATAAATTCTCAAGGATCTTCCTATGACCTATTCTCATTTATAGAAGAAGGTGTATACGAGGGTGATTGGAAGACTGATAGTACAAGATTTTCTGACGATACGGAATCATACATTCAGTTAGTTGCTCCTAATACCAAAGGTGATTTTTCTTACGAGTGCGGTGTTACAAACACATTATTTGATCCAGAAGAATCTGTAATTAGATTTAGACTGTCTGCACCAACAACAACATTCGACTGTGGTTTACCACCTGTCTATACCCTTAAAAATATTAACCTTAAAGACCCTAATGGTACACTTATAATACAGTACGAAGATATTGTATTTATAGGTGACTCTGACTTTGACAATGATGTAAACTACACGACGGTTGTTAGAGAAGAAAAGAAGAACAACGTTAAAGGATTTTATAGATGGCAAGATACTTATCCAACCTTAGATAGCGGTAATGCTCCTGCCGGATTTACCTTATCATTTGACGTTAAAGCAGAAGAACCCGGAGCGGAATTTACCCTTGGTTACGACCAAGGATTTAAAGAAGATACAGACAGGGGAGCTAGCCTTCAGTTAAATCGCGCCCTTAGAATTTCGGCTATTGAAATTTGCAACAGCGGTAGACCGTCTAACTATCAAGAACATTTCATCAACCTTATGACTCCGGTTGTTGATACCGGAAGAAGAATTGAAAAATGTTTTCATCCAACGTTCTTCCCTAAGTTTGATTTTGACACAGGTATTTGGCCGTCTGTAAGTAGTGTTTGGTATGCTAACAATGATGCAGATTATTCTAATCAAAGCACGCAAGGTTCTGTGCAGCTTCTGGAGAATATTAGAGACCCAGAAGATGACACCTATGCAATTTTAAACTCTATGGGTGATATAGAAAACTCTGGAAAACTAACACTTAGATTTGGTTACAGCCCAGCATCCCAAAAACAAGTTGAAGCTGGAAGTTTTTCTGACGCTTTTGGTGAAGGTAGAAACAAAAGAAGTAATATTTGGTTTAGCCCTTCTGGAGCGTTTACTAGTCTCACAACAACGACCACGGATATTGACCACAATTTCTTTAAATTTGATTCTATAACCCTGAAGGTTAGAGCGAAGAAGGCCATTGGAAGCAGAGATTATGTTTTAGATGTTGTCGGATACAGCGATGATTGCTTGCTAAATGTTACACCTGCTGTTGGCGGTTTCTTGCAAAACACTTCAGGTGTTACGTTCCCCGACCACTCCGACGATAGCTTAGTGTTCTATGGAAACACTGGAAGTATACCCACGACATCTGGATTTAAAGGTGTTGATGATCTTGGCTTATCAACTGAGCCATTCTCCAACAGAGATGAATATTACGAAACAGATCTAACAAACAATGATGGCGGCGACCACTATCTTCTTGCAAGTTATCCAACTGTTACATCTACAGATTTTGAGTGGTATGAGATACCTCTTAAAGTTTACGAAGATAATGTTGACATAGGTAGGTCTAGACAATATAATTTAAGCTCTTTACTTGAAAGATTATATCTAGATATCTATCCACTGCCAACTGGCGCTGCTATATCTAATATTCATTTGTGTGTAAGATATGCGCCACAAAATGCATTTAACCTTACCTCTCAAGGGGGAGAAAGAATAGGTAGAATTGCAGACGCAAGATCAGAAGCATCTTATTTCCCAACCTCTAGACAATCTAACGATCTTGTAATCAATGCTGGATCTGGCTACGGTCCTTTATCAACAATATCCGGTATACCACATGCGTTTACTACGCCCGACACTCTCAAGTCTAACTATTCTAGAAGATGGAGGGGTATGGAAGGTACTGTACAGGGTCCATACGATGTAGATCAATTTGGGTTTGGCTTTGAGAACCCGCTTTTAGATTACCCATTTGTATCTGGGTTCTATCTGTTTGAAGATAACTCTACAACAATAAGTCCAGTTGTGGGTAATTTAACAGGAACGCTTACTACTTCTTACGACAATTTCCACTTTACAAATATAGGTTGGAGATTTTCTAACAGTGGCTTGTTTAATGACAGATGGCCCACATTCTCTACTGATTACACGACAACAGACTGGACTGCACTAGAAGATGGTTCCAACAACTTCCAAGACCATGAATTATACGGTCACATAGCAGATGCATTTAGAAATGTTGTTAGAATATCTGGTCAAAATTCGTTTATTAATTTTGGTGACGTTAACTATGGCCCTCAAGGTGATCATGGCCTATCTATCTACATAAGATTTACTCCAGATGCAAATGTTTCTGGAGCTAACTATAACCTGTTTGATAGCGGCGTTCTTGTTTCTAAGTATGACGCTGGACAAGATATGGAGTTCTGCTTGGGTTATTCAGATGGTTACTTAGTTGCTAAAGCTAAAGATGCTGTAGGTGGATCAATCAAGCAGGCTATTGATACGGTACAATACTCAGGATATCAATATCCTCTTAGTGTTATCATGACTTACAATGATGATAACTCACATAAACTCAAACTTTATACAGATAATGAATTTGAATCAAACTGGACTACACTTCGTGCAACTTCAGATTCGTTCTACATAGATGTAAATGACAGTGACGTAAGAGTTGGTCATTCTCCGGGATCTGGCGTTGGCTTCAATATGTTCTTGTCAGAGTTTGGTATATCTTCTGGAAATATTGTAGAGTCCAATCCTGATGCGACACACAAGCAAGTCACTGCTCAAAAATTCTTAGAAAATAATAGAGTATATTGGTGGGATGAAAGTGACTCAACTTCAGAAGACGCTTATAAACTTTGGGATTATGTAAACGAAAACACCTACACCGATTGGCATATTGGTGCATTTAAATATTGTAACTTTAATTATGAGTTTGACAACCTTGGAAGTAGACCCGGAAAGAGAACCGGTAGAGATTTAGTTAACTTTAACATTAAGCATCATGGGTCTGGATATATCCAATACGCTAACTTGGCTATGCCATCAAATGTTGACTCTGGCGTATCCTATCATACTCAAATAGAAAATGATTTCCTAAGATTCCACCTTAGCGATACGCCCGATAATTTCTACGCCGTTTACCCAAGGGTTAGCAAAAACTTGCCGCATGGATACAAGTTTACAGAAAGGGCGCTTGTTGTAGAAACTGTGCTTGAGCATAAGTCTGATAGCCACAACATCGTTTGGGAAGACGGCAGCATTGGACCTAAGCTTATAGTAAGCCTTTACACAAAGAATCAAGAACCAAAACATCCTTTGGTAGAGCCGTTTACAGAGCCAAACTGGGGTCTTGTGAACAGAGCTATGCACTATCTACCACCTTCTAGTTGCTTTATTAGAGTTGACAGTACGTTTAATTATGATGACTACTGTGATGAATCAGAAGAATGGGCGCTGTTCCCGCATGAGCCAAGATTGACAGAATTGACAGAGAAATATTTCTCTAAAGATGTTGATGATATGTTCTTGCAGTACGACTTGGTTTATCCATCTGGCCCAGCTTTTGATTCTAGAATAGACATGCATACTTGTCACGTTAGAGCGGAAGATGCATTTGTAAATGCTACAGATGCTTCTGGTCAATTTAACTTATACGCAAGCGGAAACCCAAGCCCTGTAAACGCTCCTTTAAACTTGGTAGCGCTTAATGCTTCTGGCATCGAACAAAATGGATGGAGTCCTGCGAGTGGTTTGAATTTGGTTACACTTGGGCCAGTAGAGGTTAGCGACTCTGGATTTATATTGTTTACTAGCGGTGAACAAATAAGCGCAGAATCATTACAAGCTTTTGTTCGTGGTCATGATTTAATACAAAGCTCTGGATTTAATCTGATTGCTTCTGGAGATGGTAGAACTTGGACTCCTTTCCCGCCCGGAAACGATGGCGTTGTGGGAGGTATGTTTATCGGAGATCAGTTTGTTGTAGGTGCTGCTCCAGCTATACCGCCCCTCCCAATGTTTATCTTTGGTAAGGGCTTTGAAAGTGGTATACTACCATTGTCTATCGGCAAGGTTGAATCAGGTGTATTTCCCGCTGCGTCTTTGCCGCTATCGCTGTTCCCGTCTACGGCTGGTTCTGGTGGAATACGCGACTTTATGCCAATGTACCTACTACAGAACTTTACAAATGAATCTGGACCAACATCTGGAACATTAGATTTAAGCATAGTGGGCGGCGCACAATTAGATTCCAGATATAGAAACGCTTCTATAAATCTTTCGTTGCGAGGTCCAGATCATCCTCCTTTGGCTGAAAAAGTAAACCTTACTCTTTATGGTGATAACTTAGGAGAAGTTGTTTCTACCGGAAGCCTTAATTTGTTTAGCTCTAATTATACTGGGTTTAACACGCCTTTCTATCTGTGGTATAACAATAACTATGGAACTGGAATTAGTCTTGAAGATAATAATGTCGCAAGTATAGATGTTGGCGATGAAATTCGTGGTGTAACACTGTTTGGTTACGGATCTTGCACTGGTGACAGCCCTCAAAAAGCAATAGACCCAGCCGTTATCACAGACGATACAACTTGGAGAGAAGAGACTTGCAACGAAGGCGGTATATTTAGAGCAACTAAGACTTATACAAACCTAAGCGCTGGTTACAGTGGTAATTACTACGGAATTAGAAAGTTCCAAGGTCTTATTCCAGATGCCCCTTACTTCACAACAATGAGAATCACAACTGGTTCGACAGCAGCAATCCCAGTACCAAGAGATTGGGAAGAGTGGGAGTACGGAACATGTGGTCCAGATACCATTGGCGATTGCTGCCCAGATGATGCATGTACTAGAAATATAAACTTTAGTGGTATAAAATTAATTGGTGATTATCCATATCTAAGCGGAGACGCTACACATTATGATGCAAGTGGTAGATTAGCTGGCGACAACTATGGACACGCTGTGGCTGTAAAGAAAGACCTTATGGCTGTAGGCGCTCCTTATCATGATATATACTCTGAGCGAGGAGATATTTTATACAATGCTGGCGCCGTATTCCTTTACAGAAGAAAAGAAGATATTGGTGGACTAAAAGCTGACTGGGATCTAGAAGAAAAAGTCTTGCTGCCATCTGGCTACAGACAAGACTACATTAGTGCTACGTATCAAAACATGATATGTTATCCAAATAATCAAGTAAAAGAATTCTGCATATCTGGTCAACAATGGAACGTTGGTCAAGAAGGTAGAGAGTTTGGTCACTCGCTTGATTTAGCTAGCAGTGGCGATAAAGAAACCTTGGTTGTTGGTGCGCCCGGAGCTTACTGGGATAGAACCTTTGAAGACATAGTTGTTTCTGGTATTCCTGTCTTTATGGTTGTATTTACGGACAAGTTCTCTTATAATAGAGACAAGGTAGCTAGAATAGGCAATACCGCTTCTAAGTACGACATACTCTATAAATACTTTGCTGTTCCTTGGAATATTGGTGGCTCAGACTTCCAGCCTCAATTAGATATTAAACTTTTGCTATGTCAAATATATGATAGCGATCAAATAGATAGTCTACCGGTTGTTAGACCAGCAGAACCTTGGTTTAAGCATCTCTATATAAACAATCTTCTTGATGGAAATGCCAGCGAAGAAGAGTTGAAGAACAGCGCTGTTAGTGGCATCAAGGAAAAATTTGCAGAAATGTTTCCTCATCGGAATACTCTGTACAGCGGTGTGCCACCAATCGTAGGTGTCTTTGGAGACGATACGCCTTCTACATTCAATAAAGCTGCATTTAAACCTGCGCTTGACGAGTTCCTTAGCTACTACCAAGAATATGCATATAATAGTGGTATTAAAGATTTAACAAACAATACAGAGCAGTCTGGATATATTAAACAAATCTACTCTGATAGCTTTAACTGGGATAAAGCTTCTATAGAAATTCTTAACGAAACACTTGCAACTGGCAACCTACTGACTCAGCAGCAGCAACGATTCCCTGATTATAACTCAGATGGTAACGCTGTTATGAATTTTGTAACTAGTGGTATTGGTCAACAATATGCTAGAAGCAATTCTTATGAATTCCAAATACCACCAGAGTCTGGCGGTCGTGTTTACATTTTTGAAAAAGAAAGCGGTAAATTTAATCTTGTTCAAGAGATTGTAGGCCCGAAAGAAGATTTAAAAGGCTTTGAGGACGGCGCCGGTGCGCTTGGTGGCGACGATGAATTAAAACTTATATTTGGAGAAAAGAAACCAGATAGATTTGGACACTCTGTTGCTATAAGTAATAATTCACAAGTTGTTACCATTGGCTCTCCTTACATTGATGAATCTTGTTTGATTTACGAAAGAGATGAGTCAGAAAACACAAGGATGTACGGCAAAATCCGCGAGTGGCTAACATATAGATCGCTAACAGACGAGGCAGCAAGATATGACACGTTGCTAACCGCTTCTGGAGCATTAGATGTACAAAAAACTATCTATCACGAATTAACTCCCGGTAACAAGTTCTTGTTAAGAACAGATAAAAACTTCTGGGGCAAAACGCCAATTGAGCTTTACAAGAAGATATTTAATTATGGATACAGAGATATTCCTTATCGCGGTACTTGGGGCTTCATACCTCAAGAAGTAGCTGGAACATCTAGGCTTGGTTACAGCACCGCCGTTAGTGAAGATGGAGATATTGCAGCGTTTGGCGCACCAACTGACTCGTTTAATGAGTTTGATGACTACAATGTTTACTACAGATCAGAAGACACTTGGGCTTCTTATATGCAGGCTGGTGCGGTTAGAGTGTTTGAGTCTAGAAAATACTATCCACACAACAAGGCCGTTGAATACACAAGGTTTGGAAACTTAGACAGAAGTGTTCATGGCTCAGGTAACAATGAGCAATATTATGATCAAATGGGTCTTTACTTTAAACCAAAAGATATTCCATTTGAAAGACTTCCGTTTTCTGAAATTGAAATACCAACAGATGCAGGGCTTGCGTTTATTATTACTCCAGAGCTAGATGCTGCTAGCGATGAGATTATTGACAACATTAAATCTTGGCTAGCGCTTGGTGATAGAACCTTAGTCCTTGTTGGTAATGACCCAATTTGGGAAGATAATGGTTTGTATTTTGATTCTAACAAAATTGTAAATAAAGTATTGAAAAAACTTGGAGCAAGAATGAGACTTGTTCCTGCTAGAAACGAGTACGAATCTTTGGTTGCTGGTGTTTCTGAGTCAGATTATAATGATGATAAATACAATGTGACTAGAGCATTTATTCCAGAGTATATCCACGATACACATGTGCAAAATCCAAACATGTTTGCTAGTGGTGTTGCAGATATTAGAATAGATATTTCTGATTTAGGATTAGAAGATCTATTATTACACTCTCCTTGTGATAAAATAAACGATAAATGCGAACATACAATACAGCACTTGGGCGATCTGCGAGCGCAGTGGAATTCTGAGTGTATTATTGTTGGCAACCCTCCGGGTAAGGTTGAATATAAAACCAACTGGCCTTTCCATTTCAATAATCCAAACCCTGCTCAAATATGTAGCTTCTTTCCGCAATTCCCAAAACCCTATGTGGATCGACCGGGAGAAGCAATTAGACCAATATTGACGGCGGCAGAACATGTTCAGAGACCGCCTAGAATTATACCAGCATCAAGCGGTGAAGATGAACACTGCACAACAACGCTGTCGGGAATCATAACGACCACCTACACAACAAATACCAAGTTGTACGAGTTTGCTGACAATCAGCTAAATGAGTTGGCTTTCTCAATTAGTCAACCTTCGGGAACATTCTTGTCTGGTATATTCAATGATTTTGAAAGAGGTGAGTTTTTTGATCCAGCACCGTTTGATGGAAGAAATTCATTCATGCAGGCGGCTGGTACTTCATACGAAGTAGATGTTCCTCCAGAAACGGTCGTTGTCTCGCCTGAAAGTGTCTGGGCAACAGAAGAGTCTTACTTTAACAATACCGTTGATACCGACTCTAAGGTTATTTTGTTTGCTTCCATGCAATCAGAAACAGACTGGGCGCTTGGTAAATCAAACAATGCCGGTGAAGATCCCAACAACAAAGACCAGAACATATTCTTCTACAACAATTTGGTTGGTAAAGATTGTAATAGTGCTGGAAACATAGTTCAGCTTGGGGGATGGACTGGCAGGGATTCGTTTACCTCTGCGTTTGCCGACTCTGCTATAGCTAAAACGTTTATCCAAGGCAAGCACACTGTGTCTTCTGGTGTTGTTTACACTGGCGCTGACACAATATCAACAATACATAATGTTGTCTGGATTGCAGATCCTGTTGCCAAGCCTTCCGACGAAGATATCAACAGAATTAAAAATTGGTTGATAACGGGCGACAAGAAGTTAGTCATAACATACTCAAATAATCAACAAAGAGCAAACATTGTTGAGTATATTTGTGATGAACTAGGATTGAACACTAAGCCTTACTACTCAAAAGCTAAAGGTCAGTATTTTGTACAAGATACAGAATTGATAGCTCAAGGAAACACGCAAGATATACCTTATGATACCACTGGTGGTTTTGAGCCAGTTCAAATTATCGACGAAACAGCCGATGTCTTTAAAGGTTGCGATAAAGGTTATGGCTATAATGCTATTACGGCAGACACAAAAGTTGAGAAACTTGCTATCATACCTAAAGATGTTAGCCCTACAGACTATACCGCTCAACCAAACTTTGAAACTGGATTCACTGACTATGCATTTATTCCAATCAAACCGGGAGCAAACACCAAAAAGTTGGTTCGTTACGAAGCTCCTCTTACGGAAGAAAGATATAGAAATCCTTATGTTTATTGGAAAATAGACGCTAATGCAAACGCTGATTTTAAAGTCATACCAAACTCAGGCTATAGATTATTTATAGATTACATATCCGAGAGTCCTGATGATAAATTTGATATAAATCTTGAGTTTGATGGTGTTTCGTTCTCTCCTTATCCAGATGATCGAGAAGAAAGCGGAGACGGAAGAGAAGACGATAGTGACAGAAAGCTTAAAAGAACTCCTACATACCAGAAACAAACTAAAGTCTTTGATATCAGAGCAAAGAAAGACATAACAGAAATGTCTCTAAAGTTTGATACGCAGGAGTGGAGACAAATAAAGAGTGCAGATTTTGATGGAAACAGGCCGTTGACACCAAGGGTTATATCTATCTCTGGATGCCCGCTTCCAATCGAAGTCGAAACATTGACTAGCACCAGAACTAAACAAAGAAAAATATACATCACAAGATGTTCGGGTGTGCCTTGGTACAATCCAGAGCAAACTATAACGTTTGACCCAGAGTTTAGGCCGATAAAAACCTTGAACACTAAGTATTGTGGGTCGTTCCCCGCTTGCGATGGATACGACGACAAATTAATCGAGGATGGCCCTGTTCTCGCAGCAGATGAGCTAGAACACTTTACAACCTTCAACTCTGGCCGCAATAGGTCTAGAATCGTACTTCTGTCTGATTCAACAATGGTTCAGGGTCAGTCTCCTTACTTTAGAAACGACGCGCTAGATGAAAATCAGCGATTCATACGCAGCTTGTATCCAACAAGTCCAGAAAAATTTAGCAACATGGAGCATAGCACCGAAAATCATCCTAACGACGGAACTAGGAAGTTTTCGTTTACTCAGAAAATTCTTGCTCCACAAAGAGGTAGTGCCGCTAAGTACTATGCTGCAAGCGGTCTTGATAATTTGGTTGATAGATATACGTTGGGCGGATCTTATGGATCTCTAGAAAATTACACCGACCAAGAAAATAAAGAAAATCCGGGAGACATATTTAGAGAGTTTACGCCAGAAACACCGAAGAAAATGGAGATAGAGCTAGAAAAATTTGGTGAAGATGTTATGCCAATCTATGGTGTCTATCCTAGATACAGTGGTATAATTGACGGTAAACTTTATATTGATAAAGGTATTGAGGGCGGTATTCCAGACTTTATGGTTGACAAAGGTAAGGATTACATCCACTCCGATATGCTCGCGTCTGGTTACGCTGGTGACTTGTTTGGATATTCTATTGACATTCACGAAGATAAGCTGATCGTAGGCGCACCATTTAATGCGTTCCTAAACGAAGAACTTGGTTCGTGGTCTGGTATATACAACCTATACGAATCTGGCGCTATAGGCTCTGGATTGAAACTTAGTGGAAACGGTGGCGCTGGCGCTGCGTTCTACTATGAAAGAACCGGCAGGGGTAAAAATGCAGTATCGGAATTCTTACCTTGGCAATTCCAACAAAAGATCAAGCCAAGCAGCATTAACGTTGGTATAGATGACGCGACACTATCTAAACTAAAGGAACAAAAGGCACACGTCCCAATTGACCTAACTCCTACCTTTGTTGCTGAAAATGCAATGATTCCAGATAGATTTGGATTCTCCGTTGCCATTGACTCAGACTTTATCGCCGTTGGCGCTCCTGCTCATGATTTTGAAACTATACATGATCATATTTACAGCGGTCATGCGGCGTTTATTAGAAAAGAGTTTGGTGGAGAGTTTAATATACCTCAACATAAATTCTATGATCTTGGAAGCTCTGGCGTTAGAATAGATGCATTCAACAGAGAAAGCGGTAAGATGGTTCTTAATAACGGCGCCGTGTTTACGTATCGTCATAAAATGACTGACTGGACTGCTAGAAGCAAAGAATGGAAGTATGCACAAAAAATGTTCCCAGAAGGCTTTAGTGATAGAAATAGTGTTGCCCTTACGGGATGCGAAAACGATTTCTTTGGATTCTCTGTCGCGATAGATAGAGCTAGGCGTGGTGATAGTGACTACGTGATGGTTGCCGGTTCGCCTAATCATAACTATGCAACAAGTGGAGACCACGCAACCCAAGAGCTTGCAGACGCTGGTTCTTCTTACACGTTTGATGCCATGCTACGAGAACAACTTGCTTCTCTTCCAAACTCTGGTAATTACATTGACGCTCAAGTATTTGGACATAAACCAAACAGTCAGGCCGACAGACTTAGAAATGTTGTTTATCAAAACACAACAGGGTCTCCGAGCGGATACCTAGTCAGCGGTATAATTGTTGCGAATGAAAATGGAGATATTTTCTTAGAGGTTTCTGGTCAAGATCCAGCAACCAAAGGATTTACAGCACATAGGCCGTTTGTAGAGTTTATAACCGGAGAATTAATTTCTGGAACAGGTGTAAATGAAGAATTTAATCTAATAGCTTCTGGAAGCCCAGTTGCTGTTTCCGGCCAAACTATGAATCTTTCTATTCCGGGTCCATCTTCAGATATAGTGTATAATAATATGAATCTCTACAGTTTTGGAGCTTATGTAGGAAGTGGAGATATGCCAATGTATATGCAGGTTTCTAGCGGTACTCCTAATAATTCTTTAAACTTATTATTAAGAGACCCACAAGCCACGGGTACTATGAATTTAAGGATAAGAGGTAAATAATGCCAATTAGAGTAAGTTACAATAACGACCCTAATCAAAAGTGTACTTTAAGACCAGTACCTTTCATGTCCATAGGGACTTCTGTGCTTAAAAATGGCGCTGGAGAAGCTTTCGGCGCTGTCTACACGATAACGCTAAATGGTACGCTTCTAGCGGACCAAGGCACTCCTTATGCTACAAAGCCTGTTTTTGATGTCGGTGCTGACGCTCACGTTAGATATGATTTTCATCCAATTCCAGACACTCATCCTGCTAGCTACGCAACTAGCAAGGTTGGTCCGTATAATGGATTTGACAATGTTTTGGGTGCTGATAAATATCCAATAAAACAAAAAGTTCCACCAAACGAAGCTTCCCATGCGCTATTTGTGAAACAAAAAGCTCTTCGCGCGTTGTTTGCTAGAGATGGACAAAGGGTAGAGCTTTCTAACTGGTCTGACGACGAAGAAACAATTATATGTTATCCTAGAGTTTTGGATATTAGTTTTGAAGAGGGTATTTATGTAGACAAGTGTGATTATACAATTACACTTGAAGCAGACACTCTTTTAAACAGCAAGCTTCATGTTGACGCTGAAGGCTCTTTGATACTGGGGGACGGGATTGCAAGAAGTGGCCTACTAGAACAAGATTTATTAAGAGACACCACAAAGCAATTTCATCCCGATCAACATCCTATTTTAGCAAGTTTAAGTGGCGCTTTTATAAATGACTTTAGCGAAGACTGGTCGCTAGAAATAGATGAATCTGCGACAGAGCAACCGCATATAAATAGATCGTATAGGATTACTCACACTATCAATGCTACTGGCAAAACACACTACGGGCCAGAAAACAATACAGAAGATAAAATTGTAAAAAGAAAAGCTTGGGAGCAAGCCAAATTATTTGTACAAAATAAGCTATGTAATTCTATACAGGATCTTTACCCCAACAAAAATCGTCACACATTAGATGGAGAAGTAATACCCCCAAAGATAGGTAAGGGTATAATAGATCTACATGATGCCTATCAGGGGTATAATCACACAAGAACTGAACAAATCAATGAATCTGCTGGTAGCTACTCCGTTACTGAGACATTCTTATTAGCCAGCGGTAATGCTTACGAAACTTATAATATGAGCATTTCTAGTGACGTAAGTAGCCCATTTGTGTCTGTTTCGATTGATGGCAACGTAAAGGGTCTTACACCGATTGATCCAAGCGGCGCTGCTTTTGGTGGCACACACTTAAAAAATTCAGCGTCGGGCGCTTACGATGTTGCTGTCAACAAATACATGCTTATATCTAATAGCGGAAGATTTGGAATCGGCTGTGATCTTTACAAGAGGGCTAATGCTTCTGTTGCAGTGCAATTGAACTCTCAACCAAACTCCGTCTCCTTGGGGATGAATGAAAACACTGGAGAGATTACTTACAATTTATCTTTCGATAATAGACCTACTAATATTATATCTGGTGTTCTATCCGAAAACATAACTGTTAATGATACGTACCCCGGAGATGTTTTTGCTGTCATTCCTGTTCTTGGTCGCCCAACTGGACCAGTGCTTCAATACATCGGCGGTAGAACAGAATACAGAAGAGATGTGCAATTAAGCCTATTGATGGATTATACAAAAATACCTTATGGGTCAACTAGAAGTTCTTTGTTGCTGAAAAAGCCTAGCGTTATAGAGCCAACAGCCAGTCAAATTAGTAAATTAATTCAAGAGTTGAGTCCAGAGGGTGAACAGGGAGTTAGAAAATATTTTCTATCTCCGCCACAGGAAAGTTGGAGTCCAAAGGAAGGCTCCTACAATATTAGTTTATCTTGGATTTATGAGTTGGATAAATGAGCCATAGTGGAATAACCCCATTAACACCAGAGCAAGTCAAAGTTGCCAGCGGAATGTTATTACCGTCCGGTGAAGCTAATTTTGTTGATTTCAGACAACATGCAGCTAGCGATTGGGACTCTACCACTCCTACCGGAGATGTTTATTACTCTCCCAGCGGAGATTGGAGTACTAGAAATCCTAATTACGTAATAACAACCCCACACGTTAGACATAAAGAATATTTGTTAACACAAGGGGAAACAGATGGACCTGCTGCTGATAAATATATTGTTGCATCTGGTATAAATTTTCCGTTCCCATATCCATACAATTATTCTTATCCAGAAAACATTAAAGGTGAAATGTTTTCTATTGATTGGTGGGAAGCCAGCGGTATATACCAAACGTATCCAGAAGCATCGTTTTTGTTGATAGACTCAGAAAGGCAGAGTGGAATACTTCATTGGGATGGTTTAAGACAAGTAGAAGATCTTTCTAACTCTCCAAATGTAGCACCCCTTGTGCCAAAAGTAACGTTTCATAAGTATATACATTATCTTCCAGAGTATCCATATCATAAGCATATGGATAAACCAAACGATAATATTGAATCCCCAGATTATGACGACAGAAGAATTAGATCGCAGACAGATCCAGAAAAAGCTTTGCTGAAGCTAAGAAGCCAGCAAAAAAGAAAATATATAGAAGTAGAGTATTTGACGGATATTAAAAAAAGGCAAAAAACAGAATATAATTCTGGATACTCACTAGATGAAAGAGATTTGTTTCCTTCAATTCCGTCTAATGCGGCGGATACCGTAGGTTCTTGCACTTTTCCAGATGGAAAATGTGTAGATGGTTACACTGAACAGGCTTGTACGGCTTATCCCGGAGCCATTTGGTCGGAAGAAAAATGCGAACAAGAGGATTTAGATGAGTAACAAACATAACCCAAACTATTCCGTGATACCACCCACCGGGGGAATTGCTTCAAATGGAGAAGGTTCTCAGTGGCCTAGTAAATTTGTATTACCTCAAGGTCCGTCTGGATCTTTCTCTATGGGTGGCTGGACTGAATTAAATGAAGGATTTATACAGCAAACTTTCTTGGGTGCTAGTATAAGAGGGTTTAATGTTTCTGCTGGTTTTGGTAATAGTAGCTCTAATCTTTCTGTTGACTTAGTGGAAGATGAGTTCAACAAGTCCGATTCTACGTTTTTAGGTCTTGGTGATGATGTTTACCATTCTGGAAATGGCGATGTTTTTGTAGCCCCTCCCGTTGGAACTCCTGTATTTTTTAAGTTTGGTAAAAACTGGGCAACAGTAGAACAAGCTTACAGAAGAACAGTAGAAGAAACATATAATATCACAAAAGAAGATGGTGTTGTAATTGATAGAGAAGAGTGGGAATTTAAAAGAGACAAAAAAGATGATTATACACCACACCCAGAAAGCGGGTATGATATTGTTGAAAGTGGCATGTTCTCTACTTTTCCTTACGAAGCTTCTGGTGACATGCCAAATGAAAGAGAAAAATATTACTTACGATCAGACGGATACGTAAAGAGTGTTGAATTCAGTGATCCCGATGACCCCAGAGATGACAGAAGATATTATGTTGATAAAAGTTTTCTGTACGAGCATGACAACAGGGATAGAGGGTTTGAACACTTTGCTTTTGGGGGAATACTACAAAGCGTTGTAGAGTCTAGAAGCGCAAACGGAAATCCGACATACTCAGTTCAAGTTACAGATCCAAGGGAAATACTTTCTAACTGCGTTTTACTTTTAAATGACTACGCAGGAACCACATACAATAATAAAAATCTTTTTAATGTTTACGGATTTTTAGAGTATGACCCAAGTGACGAACTTCTAGATAGATTAAATGAAAAATCTCTTTATAAATGGATTTTGAAAAAAAATGTAGACTCTAATGGTCTAACTAGATATATAGGTGAAGACAAAAACAAAGACCTAATAATCTTACAAGAAGTTCTTGCAGACGGGAAAGTTAAGAGTACTCAAATAAATCCATCTTTTGATTATTGGGATGTGTACAATTTTCCCGATGCTAGAAAAAGATCTGGTGATGAATTAGTTTATGATGCAGAAGCAGTAGATTATTTTGATCACTTGACTGAAACTGAGGTGTATCCAAAATTTTTCCCAATCACGGGCGAGGGTTTTTCTAGAAGGTCTGAGCAGGGAATTCCTTGGTATAGAGTGAGTCAAGGTCTAGCTGCGCTTTTTGAAAACTATGGAAAACTTCCAGAAGAATACAGAAACGCTGGTTTTGGAGGAACTATAGATTTTAGAGGATTTAACTATATTGTAGATTTTGGTGGTATTCCTGTAGAAAAAATACCCAAAAATTATTTCTTAGATTATGACAAGATAGATCTATTGTCACTGTCTATGGAGCTTTGTGACATAATTAGTCATGATTTACTCGTAACTCTTTTGCCTGTAATAGACCCGCTAACCAACATTAAGGAAGGAGTTTCTGAAGAAAAAGCAGCGATTATGAATTCTGCTTTTGCTAAAAATACCTACTGGACAAAAAAAGCTCATCAATATAAGCCATTCAGCCCAAATTATAATAAGGCTATGAATAACATTATTCATGGTATAATAAGGCTAGATGCTATAGATAGATCTAAACAACCTTCTTACGGTTCTATTCAATCTTATATAAATAGGTTGGAGGCGAGAGGTATAAACGTTGAAAATAGAGATTTAGGATTTGAGCTTTCAAACGTAACAACTGATAAATTTGTTGCTGGCGCACAGCAGGTTGATATGTATTACTTTACTACCTCTAAAGACAGAGATTCTTTAGAATATAGAAAAAAAATAGCAGGAGTTGAAAATAGTTTTGATCTACTTAACGAAAAACAGTGGAGCCTAGAAGCTTCTATGAAGCAACAAGTGTTGCCCTTTTACGGCTTCCTAGGAAAAAAAGCATTATCAATACCAAGGGGTTTTGGCCCTTATCAACAAATTATGCTCGACTCTAGCTCATTAGATGCTCACGGCGTCGGAAATTACTATGTGGCAACAGAAATGGAACTTAGGGCTGCCGCTGTATCTTACGAAAACTGGGCTAAATTTTTACTTGGTTATAATGAAACCTACATTGAAGAACTGACAGAATATTCTAGCTTTTATAGAGAGTTGGCTACAACTACAGATAAAGAAATAATAGGATTAAATAATCTAGATCCAGAACAAGTTCGTAACTCTGGAATTAGTATAGACAAACTCAAGAATAGAGATTTTGGAGTTTCTGTTCCCAGATGTGTATTTAATTCAGAAAGAGATTTTATGGGTAAAGACGGATACCCTGCCAGCCCATGTTCTCCTCCTTATGGATACCCTCTTTACTACAAAAGAGCCGAAAGAATTGGTATACCTCAAGCTGGATCTGCGCAAGTTGCAAACGATCTACTTAAAGTTATGACAGAAATAGAAAAAATAAAAAGTTTTACTAGAGGGGACACATCTAGTCAATTAGTGGCATTAAATAAAAAACTAGACGAACACCTAGAAAGAATCAATCAATCAAAACCTAATGCCACTGGCAAGATTAGTTTTACACAGAGTGAACAAGTAAAGAATGCTGACGGCTCACTGACCACTAAACCCGCAGAAGAAGCAGATAGTTGCATAGTAGAAGAAGTTAGAAAACTTGAAGAAACAATTAAAAACTATAGAGAAGCCGGAAAAGAAGTCGTACAACTAGAAAGCATCTTAGAAAACAACGCTGCTTTGATAAAAAATATGAATAAAACTTCGCGTAGAAGCGAAGAAAACGCTAGAAAAGTACATGCATTTTTGCAAAAAATAGCAAACGATAATCTAGGTAAAAAATTCTTAGTTAAAATACCGCAAAACACAAATGTTAATTATCAAGATAGAATATCTTTAAGAAAATATTTTGGACAAGTAGGCGAAGAAGAAATAGATGGTGACACATTTCCAGTCTATGGAGACATGTCACAAAATATTAAGAGTATTTACCAAGGTCCATTTGGGTTCAAGCCAGAACCTATTTCTAGCGGCGCTTCTATTATTAAAGATCAAAAGTATCTTTTTGAGCTTAATAGAATAAAAAGTGATTTACTCAATATAAAATCTTGGGATTATGAAAGATACTTATATAGAGATAGTTTTGAAGGTGGTCTTAATCCAGACCTGACATACAGCTACGGTGGGCTTAAAGGCAATTACAATCCTATTAACGAAAAGTGGGCTTTTAACTACAAGCCAGAGCCACAAGGTGGATTTTTCAACTTTGCTTTGTACTCTAGAAATCTTTCCTTTTCTCAAATTGAAAGACATTCTGAACCTATTGTAAAAAGGCCAAAGTTAGCGCTTGGTGTTCAGCAGCAACTTATACCAAAAGACCTTACAAATTTTGTATCTGAAAATGGCAGAATATTTTGCTATGTTAGGTACGACAATAGTCAGTATTTAGATTTAACTGAGATTCCAAAAGACTCCTTCGCACAAGAGATACTTGTAAATAATGTCAGTATTCCAGACATTTTGGAAGATTTAGAGAATGTAAACCCTGACGTTAAGACTACTAAAGATAGAGTAAATGATCGACTTTCAGGAGAAGATAAAAGACCAAATACGATAGCTTTTGTTAAATGCGAAGTAGATGAACAGCTTTACATGCCTCCTAAAAGTGGAGAGTTTAACAATTTGGTCTATGGTCGAGAGGTAGAGTTTGTACTAAATTTTGAAGAGTTTGATGTAATAGAATCTACAGATTCTGATGGATGTCCCGCCTTTACATGTGTGAGACCTCACGCGCAACCTATATTTAAACTATGGGACGATTTTAGAACAACGTCTTTAGATGCAGGTACAGAATTTGTAGATCCAGAAAAATTAAAATTATTTAATTTAGATCTTACAACAAATCTTTTTACGCAAGAAGAAAAACAATTTAACTACGGAAGACCGGATAGAGTTATAGGTGGAGGTGGATCTGATGGAACCGTGGTTAAAAGCCATGACCACGTTAGGATTTATAAGAAAAGCAACGAGGAAGACGAAAAAGATACTTTTATTATAGACACACAAGAAGAAAATTTAGACAGTAATCACGTTTACGCTTTGATTACTATTCCGGGAAGAGTTAAACCCACTGAAGACCAAAGGTATTTAGATACACATAAACATAACATAAATGGCGCTAAACTAAAACATATATTAACACAAGATGTCGTTAGAGGTCCAAAGGGGTTTGAAAAGCCTGCCGAAATTATAAACGAAAAAGTTCCGCTTAATTGTAATGAGTTTAATTTTAACCAATTGCAGTCTGCGCAAAAACTTCAGCAACAAGTTAAAAATTCCGCTACTTTGGCCGTTCCAGAAATTCAACTTGCTTACACGAAAGATTCTCCAGTTTACCCTAGCTTAGTGGCTTTACCTTTGATGTCAACAGAAAGGTGCTATGGACCTTGGAGATCTGCGGCTCAAATAGATGAAACTAAAGATAGATATACCGATATAGGCGGTAAAATAGAATTTGTAAAAGATGAAAATCTAGCGCCTTGGAATTATGCTGGATATCAACTAATGAACGAAGCTGGTAAACTTGAAGCAGATTTTTCTAACAGCTTGTTGCTTTTTTCAGAAAGGGGTGGTTTTGTGTTCCCTGCCATGCCTTCTGGAATAAATTTAGGAAAGTCTTTACTTGAGTCTGGCCCCTTGGTGACTTCTATATCTA
>Ga0098074_1000538_pt1 | contig 24486 bp, 26 predicted proteins | sample 32_taG_FD_75064 | JGI IMG/M metagenome (GOLD analysis project Ga0098074, IMG submission 75064) | Marine viral communities from the Gulf of Mexico - 32_GoM_OMZ_CsCl metaG | ecosystem: Environmental > Aquatic > Marine > Oceanic | place: Atlantic Ocean: Gulf of Mexico | collected 2015-07-12
GAATCGCGCTCCAGCGCTTAGGCGATCCCGGCCGGAGGAGTGGCAGAGTGGTCGATTGCAGCGGTCTTGAAAACCGCCGTGCGTGAGAGCGTACCGTGGGTTCGAATCCCACCTCCTCCGCCATATGCTATTGATTTTCATAGAAAATATACTGATCTTAGCCTTATACCCGCCATTGCGCCCGCCTTTTGAAGAGCGCTTGTATGCGGTGAACTGCAATATTTCTAACGGAGATATACAGGCCTTCAAAGCTGCTTGAGTAGACCACTTGCCAAGATTGCAAGGTATCGTGCCAAATTTCGACTTTGGCCTTTGCGGATATGTTACGATGGAAGTGCGAGGAGGACGGAGCGCTAATTGTGCAAGATCGCACCCAATAGCATGCTGCGGTCACACTCCTTAGGCGGTGACAACTCTACACATAACAAGCCATGCCCAAAAAGTTGACCCAAACAGAGGTTATCGCCCGCTTTCGCAAAGCGCACGGCGATCACTATGACTACTCACGAGTGGTCTATGTCGGCTCGTCGGAAAAGGTAACCGTGGTCTGCCCGGATCATGGTGCTTTTGAGATCGTGCCGGGCCACCATATGAAAGGGACGGGGTGTCGCAAGTGCTATGCCGACCGGCAGCGGCTCACGCTCGACGAGTTCATTCGAAAGGCGCGTTCTCATCACGGCGAGCGTTACGGCTATGAACTCGTGCCAAACCCGTTTCCGGGATGTCAGTTCAAGGTTCTGATCCTGTGTCGTGCTCACGGGGTTACCTTTAATCAAGAAGCAAAGGCGCATATGAGCGGGCATACGGGATGCCCTGAGTGCCTCTCCGACCTATTGCGCGGACCCGTCAAAGGAAGAAAGTGCGGGGCCGTCAAAGTTAGTCCGACATCTGATTTCGTTACGAAGGCGCGAGTGGTCCATGGTAATCGCTATGACTACAAGAAGACTGTCTATCGCCGTTGCCGCGACAAAATCTGGATACGCTGTCGTGATCATGGTGCCTTCAAGCAGACCCCGACCAATCACCTACGAGGAAGTGGATGTCCTGACTGCGGCCGGATGGCACGGCGGAAAGGGTCACTGAAGGAACGCTGCGCAGAGCTTGGCCTCAACTACTGGCGAGTCCAAAAGCGAGTATTGGCCGGTATGCCGCTGGAGCGCGCTCTCTGCGAAGGCTACGTGAGGGCGAATAAGGAAACGGCGACCGCGGTGATCGTTTGTGGGGTTCGGTATCCAAATATCTTAGAGGCTTGTAGAAACCTTAAGCCGCCAGCATCGCCTGCCACTGTCATACGGTGGATCAGAGCTGGCATGTCGCCAGACGAGGCTTTCGAAAAGGATCCGAAGCCAGGCTTTGCACATGGGATCATCTACAAGATCACGCAATTGTCGACGAACAAAGTATACATCGGTCAGACAGTGCAGACCCGAAAGGAACGGTGGGACCGGCACATAGAGCAGGCTATGGCGGGATCCATAGAGTCAGAGTTATCTCTCCACCATGCGATCCGCATCTTTGGGCAAGAAGATTTCCGGATCAAACAAGTTGACGAGGGGGAATCATCAGTCGAACTTGCGGAAAAAGAGAAAAAGTGGATCGACAGGTTAGGGACTTTGGCACCAGACGGGTTCAACTTGAACCGGGGCGGCTCGACCGGCGGTTCGCAGAAAAAACCCTGCGAAGTTGACGGGCAGAGGTTCGAGAGCCGTGGAGATGCTATTAACCACGTCGCTTTGACACGCGGCATCAGTAGGGAAGCTGCGGCTAAGCGGCTGGAGGTGGGGCGCTTGGACGTCAAAGCGCCAGCTAAGGCTGGCCAGTCCCTGGTTAAGACCAAGGAATACAAGGCCTGGTCGGCTATGAAAGACACCGTTAGCCCGAGGTCGCGTTCGTATGTGCCCGGCATAGAGCTACATCCGGCATGGCGTAAAAATTTTGACGCCTGGCTCGCGGAAGCAGGTATGGCGCCGTCATCTCGCCATCGCTATGCCCGGATCGACAAAAGGAAAGGTTTCGTTCCGGAAAACTGTGCTTGGATGACGCCGGCTGAAGATGCCAAGGCGCGGATAGCATCGAACTGCCCTCTTTTCGGAGGAGTGAAGCCGCGCCATGTTCGAATCTTTGACCGTTGATGTATTCAAGGCACCGTAGCCTTTTCGCAGTTTGAGGCGCTCGCTGGACCAAGCCGATTTAGCCAAGCGGTATTGCGGGCGGCTGAATCGGTCGCCTTGAGAAGTTTTCGAGCCCGCCGGTCAGAAGTTTGACTTCCCGGCCTTGATGCCGATGATCTCATCGGCAAGGCGGCGCATTTCTGATCCGCTCATTTCGGGTGAGGCGGGGCAAGAAACGCCCTATGCAAAGCGATCGGCAGCATTTGAATCGAATAGATATTTGTAGTAAAACCCGGACGAACGATATTTGGGGGCCTCATAATGGATGCATATAGAGACGAAGGCCGCAATGAAGCGGGGCTAAAGAATTATGCAGCTCTCGCTGTGCGGGTTGGCGTAAATCTGCAAGAACATCAGCTCCTGATCATCCATAGCGATATACGGCATGCCGAGCTTGCGCGTCTGGTCCAATCTGAGGCTTATGAAGCGGGGGCATCCAGCGTATTCATCGATTGGTCGGACCAAGAATCCTCGAAAGCTTTCCTCCTAAACGCAGATGATAGTGCCATTGATCATTATCCGGAGTGGCAGGCTGCACGCTTTGCAGAGTGGGAAGATGCGGGCGCTGCCTACATCCATATCATATCAGAGGACCCAGACGCCCTACAGGCGGCTCCTGCTGAAAGAATAAGCCGCTTTCAGAAATCTGCTCGCGCCAAGCTGAGTGGGCACCATGAGAAAATGAGGTCTCACCGGGTGCGCCGGTGCCTTCTGATAGCACCGTGCATTGAATGGGCTGTCAAAGTGTTTCCCGATCTGCCCGAGCAGGAGGCATTACGATCCTTGTGGAGTTTGGTTCTGAAAGGGTCTCGGGCAGATGCGCCGGATATCACCCAGGCTTGGCATGATCATCATAGAGATCTTGGGCTACGCAAAAGATTTCTGAATGAGAGTCAGTTCAGAGCCCTGCGTTTCACCAGCGATACTGGAACAGATCTCTTGGTTGGCCTGCCCAGAAACCACCTCTACATCGGCGGTGGTGTCGTGGATGATGAGGGGGTGCTCTTTTTTCCCAATATGCCCACAGAGGAGCTATTCACCGCCCCGAGCAAGTTCGAAGTGAATGGCAAGTTGGTAGCCACTAAACCCCTTATCTATGAGGGGAGAATTGTCGACGAATTCAGTCTCGTCTTCGAGAGCGGACGGATTGTTGGCTATCATGCGAACAAGGGCCAGCAGATTCTGCGGGATATCATTGAAACGGACGAGGGATCGCGCTATCTGGGCGAGATTGCGCTGGCATCTAATAAATCCCCTCTTGCTGAATCGAATACGCTTTTTCACAACACTTTGTTCGACGAGAACACTGGCTGTCATGTCGGCATAGGAAACGCCTCTCCCTCCAATATTTCGTGCGGCAGGGATAAGTCCAAAGAAGAGCTCGAAACCGAGGGCCTGAACTCTTCGCTCTTGACGGTCAACGTGACTTTCGGCGCAGATGATATGAAGGCGGTAGGGGTTAAAGGCGATGGAGCTGAGATATTGCTAATGGAGGATGGAGTCTTTCAGTTCTAAATTACCTCGTGCCAGGTTCCGGCCGGCATTCGCCTTAAAGCAACTGCGGGATGGGTCCGTGCAGATATTTTCGCCTGAACCAATATGTCTTGTGAGGGCTGGTTTGCGGAATTCCGCGCTCACTGAAGTATCGCGCTACCGAATACCTTTGTCAGGCTAAAACCAAGTCATTGCCCGGCGGCGTGGTATCAGGAATCGTTCCAGTAAGGTTCGCCTTCATGTTTCACTCACGCAAACAGCTGGAGAACTGTCGCCGTCGCTTTCTTTGGTGGATAGGCGGGTGCGCAAATCAGCCTCGAGCATGACTGCCCCCTTTCCCGCCTTTCTTCAGCGGACGGATTCGATCTCGGCCCTGCCAAGGGCCGAGAAGCAGTTCATGATGGCGAGGCGGGCGTGTGTTTCTGCGGTTTAGTAGTCGGGGCCTCGTGACCTGATCCTCTCGCCATAGAGCCTCTGGCAGTTCACCCGGGCTTCGATGCCATCAGTAGAGCCCGTTAAAGGGATGAGGCACCGTCTTGGATTCCATCAGCCATCCAAGTCGGTGCTCATCTGCCAATTTTTTCAAGCGATTGCGCCGAGCGCGAAGCAATTTCAAGCTGTATGTGGCTTCTGCTCCAAACAAGCGGCGAATAATATCGCATGAGGCATAATCTATTTCGCGGTCAATGGCCGACTGGTTCAAGGTTATGAATACGATCTTGGAGACTCTGGATTTTTTGTTGAATGCTTTCAGGGATGGGTTGCGTAACATCATGTCGGAAATCCTTCTCGGGACATTAGTGCGTCGCATGTCCTCTTTGAGGAGAACGTGCGTCGCGCCTACTCTATAGCAAGCGTCGAGAGGGATGCGCGTAAGTCCCAAAAAGGTGCGATAAGTAACCGGACTTCTTCGGTAACCTAGGTGACCACCCTAGCAGAACATCGGCATATACATTGATAGCTGCCGCGAGCATGTTTTCCTGCTATGTGATACAGCCCAAAGAACTGAGTTTCGGTGCGTCCAGTCTACTTGACGACTTGGGTTCGCAGCCTCCATGGTGTGCTCATGACCCATGGGATCACCTTACGCGCAATACGATGACGCCCCGCATCCGGGGCGCCGTTCGACGTGTGCTGGTCCTTCTCCATCCGACAATTGAGATCCCTTCGCCTGGCTGAACGGTCGCCCCTTGTCCATTCATTGAAACAAGGAGCCACCATCATGGCTGACCAATTCGACCCCGCCCAAGTGAGCATCGCGCTGCGCGAAACGTGGGGCCTACGCCGTAGAGGCGACGACACTGGCGCGCGCCTCTCATTGAAGCTCGGCCCTAACGAGGCGATCCCCCCGGAGCTTACGCAGCGCCTGTGGGTTGCCATGGGCGAAGGGTGGGTGGAGTCGCATCGCTGGCCCGAAGCCGCCGAGCCGCTTGCATGGGGCACGCCTGATCCGCGTATGCGTGAGGCCCTGCTGAACGACCTCGAGGCCGAGCTCGAGCAGGCCGGCATCGAGGGGGCGAGCGCCGTTCAGGCGTATCCCACGGGCTGGCTGTGGATCGCACAGGTGATGACGCACCACATGGCAGCATGGGCCGCCGAGGGTGAGGAAATCGCGATCAACGATGTGAAAGAGAAGTTCGGGACACTCCGGTGCTACGCCTACGGCGGCGATCGAGTGCTCGACCTGGCGCGGTGGTGCGAGCTGCAAAGCGAGACGCGCTGCATGGCAACTGGCCTCGAAGGGCGGCCGCGCAACGCCGGGGGCTGGGTGCTGTGCCTCAGCGATGAGATGTTCGAACGACAGAAGTCCGACCGGGACGCGGTGATGAACCTGATCTACGCAAGATCGTCGCGCATCTGATCGTCATCCGTATGATCACGCGAGGACCGATGCCGAATAAGTATTGGTCCTTGCTCTTGCCCATGGCGCGTTTTGCCTGCCGGTCCAAAGTCCAAGATCCTCACCGCTTCCTGGCGATCTATAACTTCCACCGTCCTAGACGGTAGCTGAATCATACCGACGTATAGCCCAAGCGGCTTTTCTGCGTTTCGCACGCAACCGTCGGCGCGGACGCTATTAAGCAAGTGAGGTCAGAGCTTCCTGATCTTCTTGTCATCAGAAAAGCGTTTCGAGCACATCATGAACAACGTTGTTCCTTCTTCGATCTACCTCTCTGTCCGCGACGTCGCGGATCGCTTTGGTGTCTCCGTCGACTCGATCTGGCGCTGGACGCGCGAGGGCAACTTCCCTGCCGCCATTAAGCTTGGGGGCAGGACCACGCGTTGGCGCCTGCAGGACATTCTCGACTGGGAGGCGTCCTGTAGCACCGCCTACGCCACCGGCTTGGACCTGCCCAGCGGCTGGAGCTTGGCCGGCTGAAGCTGGGGCCTCTACTGGGCGCTGATGGACCCACTCTGCTCAGCGACAAGCTACCTAGGCGCTTCTTATCAAGCGGATCGGTTGGTTTGTCGCGGAGCATAGCTTTGGATGGATGCGCCTGCGCGGCCGCCAAAAGGCGGCATTTTCGAGGGTCGCGCTGCACAACAACTCATCACCCCTCCCCACCAGGCCATACCGCTATTTTATAGGGCTAATCGACGGTTCAACATGACCTCTGATACCTCTTATCATACGATCAGCCGGCGGCCGCCCGCGTGGGGCTACTGCAGGGTGAGCACCCAGAAGCAAGCTGACGAGAGCCTCTCTCTTGCTCGCCAAGCCGACGTGATCAAGGCGTTCGCGCGCAGGCACCGGTTCGACCTTCGGGCCATCGAGGAGGAGGAGCTGTCGGCGTCGAGTCTGCCGCTGTCTCGCCGGCCGGGCTTGGTGGCGGTGCTGACGCAGGCGCGCCTTGGGGGCGGCGTGATTGTGGTTGCAAGAGCTGACCGGCTGACGCGCCGTGTTCAAGACCTCCCGGAGATCTTTGCCTATGGTGTGCCGATCCATGTCGTCGGGGTGGGGCGGGTCGATCGGAGCAAACTTCGCAGGCTCATCGAGAAAGCCGCGAGCGAAACCGCTAGCAAGTCGTCGGCGCAGGTGGGCGCGCACAAGCGTGCGAAGAGGAGCAGGACTGGCAGGTGCAACATCCCGGCTGAAGCGAGCCGTCGTGGGCGTATGGCCTCCATGCACCGCAGAGATGACCTGGTCCGGACGCTCGCGCATTTCGCCCTCAGCGACCCTGCCTACAAAGGGGCAACTTGGGCGGAGCGTGCCAAGCTCCTGAACGCAGCTGGCGTGCTCAATATCACCAGCCAGCGGACAGGGGGGGGGAAAGCATGGACTGTGGCGGCGCTCCGGGCGCACAGGAAGAGGTTGGAGGTGGAGATGGCGCTCTTGAGCGAGGAGGACCCTTGCCTGCCTGTGTGAGCATCCTCTAGGGCAGGAAGGTTCGTTGGGTGGTGCCCTTCCGGGTGGAGGTGCACATCCGACGCATCGTTCGGGGAAAGGAATGGCCAGACATCAACGGGACCCGAGGCTGACAGCGAGCTGGCCTCCCAACTGGTGCTATCAGTGGTTGGCTAACCCCTTGCGGAGAGGACGCCATTTGCGGGTAGGATCAGGCGCTTTTGGATGCGTTTCCAAGTGGTTTGCCTCAAACCTGACGGATGCCTTGTCGTCGCCTTGACCTAGCGCATCCATGCCAGTGTGACGGACAAGGTTAGCGTTGTCGCCTTCTAGGCGTCGGAAGCCTTCCAGCGCCAGCGAGATCTCTCGAAATGTATGTTCTAGCTGCACGGGCCTGCAGGCCGCGGCAGCATCTGAGAAGCGAGGGGCGGTAGCTCCGGAGCCTCGGATTTGGCGCGAACCGACAACGCGAGCGAGCAGGCGGCAATGATGGGCAACTCCAGCATCGCGTCATGTGCCCCTCTGACGTAGGGGAAAGTGAAGTCCTAGAAATTTGCGAGTGAGCTTATCCGGATGCTTCGGGCCGCCACCGATAGTGAGGGATCAATTCCAACACTTTGCCCCGTTGCACGTCATACGGCCTTGCGGCGACGGTGCTGAACTGGCCCCCGTTTCGACCGGACACTCAGGCATGACCATGGAGGCTTAGGCATATGCCTAAGCACGTGCTTATGTCTGATCACGAGATCATCACCGATGGCGGCCGCAGGCGCCGCTGGTCCTCGGCCGAGAAGCTTCGGATCGTCGAGGAGGCGCTGGAAGATGGCGCCAGCATCTCGGTGGTCGCGCGCCGCAATGGTGTGGCGGCAAACCTGTAGTATCGTTGGCGGCGCCTGATGCTGGATAGGGGAGCCGTGGCCGTGTCCGGAGATGACGACGTCACCAGCAACCGTGCTGTCCGGCAGATGGAAGAGCGCATCCGGGAGCTGGAGCGGCAACTTGGACGCAAGACGCTCGAGGTCGAGATCCTCAAGGAAGCCCTGGCCAAGTCGCGCTCAAAAAAACCGATCTGGCTCGCGCGTGCTGCGCACCAGCCCAAGGGCGGTTCCCGGTGAAGGCCGTGGCCGAGACGCTGGGTGTCTCCCGCTCGAACCTGAATGCCCGGCTGAACGGGAGCGCGAAGCCGCGTCGGCGCTATCACAAGGCGCAAGACGGTGAGCGGCGCAGGCCGAGGGCCAAAAGGCGCTGCGAACGTGCTTCCGCTGATCTCGGCGATCGTGGCGGCGCGGCCGACCTACGGCTACAGGCGCATCGCGGCCGTTCTGAACCGGCGACTTCGGGCCGATGGCGCCGCGCCCGTGAACCACAAACGGGTCTACCGTATCATGCAGGCGCACGACCTACTGCTGGCGCGCAGATACACCGAGCGGCCGGAGCAGACGCATGAGGGCAAGGTCATCACCATGCGCTCGAACCTGCGCTGGTTCTCGGACGGCTTCGAGTTGGCCTGCTGGAACGGCGATGTCGTCCGAGGAGCCTTCATCATCGACGCGCATGACCAGGAGATCATCGCCTGGCGGGCCCTGGTGAACGCCAGCATCAGCGGCTCGGATATCCGCGACATGATGCTGGAGGCCGTCGAGGCCCGCTTCGGCAACTATCGAGAGCCTCACTCTGTCGAGATGCTCAGCGACAATGGCTAGCCCTACGTCGCCAGGGACACCCGCATCTTCGCTCGACAGCTGGTTCGAGGAATACAGCATCCATCACCCACACTCAGGGCTGAAGATGCACTGCTCCGCGAACTCATCTCAGCTAAAACCGCAACTGCGTGAGTGCCCAGTGAAACGGGGGCGCGACTAGCTCTCATTCCATGTCTCCTGCCAATCATTCGGCCCTTAGACAAGAGCAGCAATGAGCAACTCCCGATCTAACCAGCGCTGGTGCAAGGCGCAGTGCTCTCGGTTTCCGACGCGCGGGCGAATGCACAGAGCGCGGCCCTCAATCGCTGCAGTCAGCTGGGATTTGGGCGACACCCTACGGGCACAGCAAGACACCGTCCCAGCGGCTGATGATGGCGCGCGGTAGCGCTGAAGAACCGTGCCGGGCAGCTAATGATGCTGCTCTGCGAGGTAGTCCTACTCATCTCGAGCGTCGGGGGGGCAAGATGGAGGTGCCGGACATTGCTCGCGCGATCGCGCTACTAGGCGGTTAGCGGAGGTGTGGCTGCATCGATGTCTATCGTCAACCTCTTACTCCCGAGGAGGATCGATCCATGGAACTCGAATTTGCACCAATCCCACCGCGCCAGAACCCAAGTCTACGAGACTCTTTCAGTTCTACCTACATGACATGACGAAGCATACTGGCTGGCCAATCTTTGAGGAGGGAGCCTTCGCGAATCCGGGCGACCTCCTGCTGCCTTGTCGGGCAAAGTCGGAACACCATCCTTATTTCATGGGGCGTCCGCAAGCCGTGTTGGCCCAGAATGCGGACTTTCCGGCCCTTCGCCACGGGCGCTCGACAAGTGCTGCATCTGCCAGACTCTTCTGAAAGAGGCAGAAAGTGAAAGAGGAGAAAAGCGAAATCTCGCTATGACGGGCGCAAAGGTCGGAACGGCGAAGTGAATGTCCGTTGAAGTGCTAGGGCAACGTTGCGCTTTGCTTGCCATGCGGATAATAACGCTAACGAGATAAGTTATAGTTCACCGAACTAAATCCTCCGGCCATTTCGAGGTGCCGATACTTGCACTTCCCTCAGTAAGCTAGGACTGAACCCGTGCGCATTGCCTCCCCCTTTCAATACCTTGCCTGGTTCGCACCATGACGAATACTCATTCAATATTCTGGGACACTCAGGGTGCAGCCCCGAGAACAAAAATCTGCGATCTTCAGTGGGTCATAGGTGCTGCGCCACAGCCGACGACAACGATAGCAAGTCGCCCTATACAAAAGTTTGACTTTTCCAGCGCTTCGACTGCGAGAAGTGAATCGGACCTTGCTGAAATGCTATCGAAGTATTGCAGAGAAATAGAAGACATTCCAGAAGCGTCATTCTTAGTTGTTTCGAGGGAACTGCCTTCGAATACTGTATACCGGAAAATCTCTCGGAATACTGAGGTGGATACGAATGTCTTAAACTTTGCGACGCCAATGTTCCTTGGTGAGGCAGAAGAGAGGGTCGCCTTTCTGCATCAGTGTGAAGTTCTTGTCGAAAGGCTTCGGACCATCTCGCAGGTCGTCCAGCTTGACGACAGAACGCTGGACTCGTTTGGGGATGAGATCCGAAACACATTGATACTCAGTTGCACCGAAGTCGAGGCAATATCAAAATCTATCCTGCATGCCAATGGGGCGCCTGCAAAAAATATATTTGATTTTTACAATCTCGAAAGAGCTTGCAGATTGTCGCAATACGCGGTTTCTTTTGCCCGTTTCCCGAAGCTGTCGCCAGTAAGGCCGTTTTTGAATTGGGCCAGCCCATCAGCTGATGGACGGCTGCCCTGGTATACGTCATATAACAAGGTCAAGCACGATCGAATTACCAATGTTGCTGAGGGCAATCTTAGAAATGCTATAAGTGCGGTCGCGGGGGTGATAGTGTTGCTTTGCGCCAGCTACGGCTGGCCCGCCATCAGGTCCCATTCTCGCGTTTCAGAGTTTACTAAAATTGGACTATCCCCTTCGTTCGGTTTCAGTGAGTGCTACATGTTCACATCGGATCAAATACTGAAGGATGGCAAGGGAGTGTTCGTTCCTAATACAGTCACTGCCGTAGAGTATCCATTTGGCAGGCTGTAGCTATCTTTTCTCTTCGGGGTGATCAAAGATGGGCGAATACATGCCGCTATGCAGGTGTTTTAGAGGCGCGGGTTTTTAAGGGAATAGGCTCTTTGGTGTCTGGAACTTGAGAATTATTGTAGTTTGGCAATCCGCCTTGCGCCATGCTGGTTAAAGAAGTTAATAATGCGGTGTTTTTCGAGCTCTATCTCAAAGGTATCATGCGCCGGTGAGGGCATAGATCTGCGACGGCAAGAACTCGCGCCACTGCCGATGCTGGTATTCAGGACTATTATGTGGCGAGAGATAGCCCCGCCTGACCTCTCAGAATCGAGAATTAAGGGAGAGTTCTCAAGTTGACTGTCATAATCACAGTTTCTAGCAGGCTATTCTCTCTATCTGCCATGGATCGTCGCGTTACTGATCAGAACACTTCGATCTACAATAATAACGCCAATAAAGGTATTTGCTTGCGATTAAGGGATGGTGTGTTCACTGTTGCATTTACTGGCATCGCCCACGTGAATGGAATTCCTTCGGACGACTGGCTCGCCGGTGTCATATTAGGTAAGGAATGGAGCCGGCAGACGGATTTTTCGGAGCTTGCATCCTTCTCCTTTGGGAAAAGTGGTTGCCCAGAATATCTCCATGACGTCCTCCAAAGGTTGCACAAGGCTTTATCAAGGCAATCTGAGATCCGCCCCTTTTTTCGGCGGTATCCGTTGGAAATTTCGGTATCGGGGTTGAGGGCTAAACGCGGTCACCTCTTACCATACCTATTGGTGATCCGGAAGCCACGAGGGTCGAAAACTATTTCTTATGAGCTCTCTGAGCGAGCGGGCAGTCGCGACCTTCACTTTTTCAAGATCTATATATCAGGCGGATGGGGGGAGCGTCATAACGATATCATGATGATGCTCAAGACGTCCATTTCTTCGATCAAAGATCCAACGTCCACGGAATCAATTAATGAAATTATTGGTCATCTTCACTATGCTGTTAGATTATTCTCGCTTCGAGAGCCAAGTATCGGACCTGACGTAATGAGAATTGCGCATCTTCCTCATGTCAATTATAGTAAAGTGGAGTTTGCTCCACATGATCCAAGACTTTTCTCGAGCCCGTTTCTCTATGGCGCAGAAGTCGGCGCTCCGATCCACTACAATCCATGGATCATTTCTCCCGGGACACGCTTCTCTCCACAGGGAGTTATCGGAGGCGGTCAAGTGGTATGGGCTGATGGGCATGAATTTGAACTCGCTAGCACGACTCCGCTAACGAGCGGCACCACCGCTCTTGGGCTCCTGCCATTGGTTCGGAAGTGACGCTTCATATTGGCTATTGAAATATTCTTTGCAATGGCGCCAGTTTTTTTTGTCGCGAATTTTATCAGGTAAGTGTGTCTATGTTTTTCTTCCCGTTCGTTTGAGAGCGCTTATTGGTGTTATCTCTAGCAGGTCCGTCAGTGTGGCGGTATTAGTCTACGAGGGCCACCTAATCACGTGCTTCATCTTCGATTCTGACGACCGTGAGTGAAATTCCTTGGGGAATAGTCGTTCCCGACAGAAGTTCGTCGCGTTACAGCGCTTTGGGTCGTGCCGAGCTGGTAGGTTATCTCCTTGCAGTTGCCGCCGAACCTTACCTAGCGAAGGACATTCCACTCAGTGCGGGTCCAGCATGGTCGGGGGTGCGAGTTCCGGGTGCTGCACCACGTCTGCCACTAGCGGATGACCTTTGGTCCCGAGGCGAGCGCCATGTTCCACGATATGCCGGTCGCCCTGACGGAGCAGTTCGCCTAGGCTGTCCTTGAAAGAGGAGTGGGAGCATGTCATGAGGCTGAGCTGGATCGCGATCGCGATCGCGGTAACGTTTCCTGGAGCGGCCGGCGCCGCATGCTTAGGCTCCGGTGAGCCGGTCTTCCATTGCGAATTCGAGGGGCGTGGCAAGGCGGTCGATGTCTGTCTGCAGGACAACGTGGCTATCTACCGGTTCGGGCCGGTCGGCGGTGAGCCGGAAATGCTGCTTGCGCGGCGCGGCGAGGATGTGGGCCTCCTTCCATGGACCGGGATCGGTCGGTGGCGCAGCGAGACGGTAAGCTTCAAGAACGCCGAAACCATTTATGCGATCAGCTACGCCGTCGATCGACTAGAGCCGGAAAGTCCGACGCTCGCTTCTGTGGATGTGATGCGGGCCGGCCGGAAGATTGCTCAGCTCGACTGCAGGGCTGACACCATTGGCGGCGCGGATTTCGGGAGCTTGTTCGGGGCCAAGAAGGCTGTTGGCCTCAGCTGGTGCCGTGAGACCGACGAGTGGGCCGCGGTTTGCCCGGAGTAGAATGGCCTTGCCGTGCCCGGTCTGTCACTGTGGTTCACAGGACAGCGGGGGAGGATCGAATGGAACGCGTCTTCGAACACCAGGGGGAGGTCTGCCGCATCGAGGCCCGGCTCGACGACGAGGTCTGGCATGTGCGCGCGATGCGCGGCGAGAAGATCCTCTGCCAGGCCGGGCGTGTGCCGAAGACCTACCAGATCGATGCCGAGGCCTTGGGCGGGCTAGACCCGCTCGAGGTTATGGTCGATGCCTACGAGGAGCGCATTCGAGCCGGCGATCTCTGAGCCGTCAGGCGACTGCGTATTTGCGGGTGAGCAGTTCGAACTCCAGCCCGTCGAGGATGTCCTTCGGCGCGTCCTCCATGCAGTAGGGGTGCAGCAGCGGGTTGCCGACGAACTCGACATCCGGGTCGCTGACAGGGTCGACCTCCGCGCAGGCTAAGTCGAAATGCGCCTCGATCCCGTCGATCAGGAAGCAGATTGCGTGGAGCGCGCGGCCGTAACTCAGGCCGAAGCTGCCGGCGGCTTCGAGCGCCAGCGCGAGACGGGACTCCCGCCGGTCGCCGCAGACCGACATGGCCTGGTTCGCCTCGTGGGCGAAGCGGGGCCGCGGCTCGAGGTCATAGGCCGGGGCCAGCTCGAGGTGCTCGCCATCCCAGAAGAACGCGTGGATGCGCGCATCGTCGTCGGTGTTGCCCGACGCGATGTTGTAGAGCATGCGCTCGTAGAGCTTCGGCACGTCGAGATCCGGCCGGCGGGCCGTCTGGGCGAGCACCCGCGCGAGGTCCTCGTAGCTCGCGTAGCGCGCAAGGTCCTCGGAGAGCCCGAGCAGCTTCAGCCCGGACACGAGGTGGCGCCGCGCGCCGGTCTCGCGGTCCCGGTCGAAGCGGCGGAAGAACATCACGTTGCCCTCGCCGTAGCGCTCGATCTCGGTCCAGGCGGTCTGGCCATTGGTGTAGTTCGACAGGTTGTTCCCGAAGGCCTCGGCCCGCACGATGTTGCGCTCGTCGCACCAAGACGGGAACTTCGCGATGAAGTGCTCGCCACCCCGCCGGATCAGCGCTTTCGGCCGGGCGCCGCCGACCGCCATCGCGTATTTCAGGACGTCGGCCAGGGCGCGGGGAACGGGCAGCCCCTGGTCGATCAGAGAGACGCCCTCGGCGAGCAGCTCGAACGCCGTGTCTGGCGCCTCGCGCCGCTCGAAGACCGTCCCGGAAGCCTGGAAGGAGATCGCGCCGATCCGTCCGTGCCGCCGAGAAGGCCGTAGCCGATGTCGTCGATCTCCCTCGTGTCGACCGACGGGCCGTGCCTGTCCAGCTGCAGCGCCAGCGTCGCCCGGCGTCCCCACTGGTTAGGCAGCGCGTCGCTAAGCGTGCCGGACAGGCTCGGCCCGGGGATCGCGCGCATGCCAGGCCGTAGCGGCAGGTCCGGGCCAAGCGCGATCACGTTCTCGCGCTGGAGGTAGTCGGACATGTAGCCGAAGTCGTGCCGGCTCTCGGTGCGGTAGAGCCGCCCCGCGGGGACCGGGTCCTTCTCGCCGGGCAGCCAGGTCCAGATAAAGGCGGAAGCCGCTCCCCAGAGATTGCGGATGGCGGTGGTGGTCATGGGGACGGGGCTTCATCTGGTCGCGTGGATGGGCGCTTCAGAACAGAATAGCGTAGTCACGCGGAAGTAGCGATGCAGCCCGTTCCCCACACGTGCGCGCACGACCCGTATCTCGCGAGGCTCTCGGACAGCGATTTCACCTATTGCCCACGCACAGGGGAGCGATGCGACCCCCTTGGCGAATATATCCCGACGAGCGGCCGTCGCTGTAGGCCTCAATGGCAAGTTGATTGGATCAAGTGCACTTTCAATCCAACGAGCGGGGCAGTAACAACTCAACACTCAGATCAGGAATAGAGGGAAAATATGTCATCATTGGCCGCCGACTTAACCCCGAGAGACATTCCCCCCGGCAATATCTATCTAGACCCAAACAATCCGCGCTTGGTTGGGAGCGTTTAGAGTTCTATTCCGGATGAGGAGATCGAGAATCTCCCAGTGCAACAAGCAGCTCGACGTAGGCTGATAGATCACCACGATGTGGATAAGCTGCGGCATGTTATGCAAGCCAATGGGTTTCTTCCGAGCGACCGGGTCGTTGTTCGAAAAGTCGACGATGAAAAATATGTCGTCTTGGAGGAGAATAGACGTATATGCGCAGCAAAGGAAGTTACTGGATGCCATGATGACGGGGAGCCGGTTCCCGAGGGTATCATAGCAACATTTAAAAAAACTTCTTCCCTCGTTTATAAAGGGCGTGATGCTGGTCTTGGCGCCGCTTGGATATTCCAAGGCCTAAGACATGTCTCTGGTATTTCCGGTCGGCCCGCATTTAACAAGACCAGGTTGCATGTTGATCGGATGCAGGAAGACGAACTGAACCTAACCGATGTTGGTAAAATCTTTGGGATTTCCGCTCACGGGGCGGGGCAGTGGGTTCGGGGGTATTTATTTTTTTCCAAGCGAGAGGAGAGGCTGACGTCGTGGGGTAGATGGATAAGAAAGTGTATTCATTCTTCCAAGAGGGTTTCGGGAGAAGTAGTATACAGTTAAAAAAATGGATGCGTTGGGATGACGCAGAGGAAAAATTTAGGGGATGTCCGCAAACCGTGTTGGTCCGCAATGCGGACCTTGCCGCCGTTCGCTGCACATGCTCGATTGCCACTGCGCCTGCGAAGTCTCCCGTCAAGAAGGGCGGGGAGTCGACATTCGCTGCGCCGGTCACGAACGGCAGCAATGCGTAGGCAGCCGCCGCTCGTCTGGGTATCTTGGCCGATGGGACAGCCATGGTAGCGCGTTCCTCAAAGTATTTGTCAACTTTCGGTAGGGATGGAGAACGCGCGCCGAACGCCACTGTTCATGCCAAATAGGTTCCGCAACTGCCAAAGCTCTATGCTTGGCCTATATCTGCGGCACTCGCTCTCGGACTTGAGCTCTACGGCGTTAGCCGATACGGATACCGGCGAACGGCGGTTATGTTTTGCTTGAGTAAGTGATCTATTCAAGCAACGCAGAGATTCTGAAAACCACACATACATACAGCACGTCGTTACGTTTTTTTCGCAATGCCGCTGGATAGGAGAAAGAATGAGCTTAGACGGTTTTCTCACGTTTTTTGGCTTGCTTTTGGCCGCTTATGCAGTTCTCGACCCTATCACGCGCCTCAAGCTGCACCTGAATGCGGCTGGCCAGTTCGTGCTTTTTGCCGTTTTCGGGACAGCCATTCTATTTCTACAGTTCATTCTTCCAATTCTGAAAGTTCTTCCGCAAAGCGTGTCAGTCTGGATCGTCGAATTGGGCTTCGGCCAACCAAGCGACTTGATGAGCAACGAGAAAGTATCTTTCATACTCATTGCCATCTGGTGCATACTTGCCTTTTCCCTTTATTCTTTGAGTCAGCCTTCTGGGCGGAAGCTGATACGTCTATCCCCGCTCGTGAATAGACTTTACGATGAAAGGAGGTATTTAGAACTAATTATTTTAGTTTACCCTTATATTGAACAGCTCCGAATATATCGGCATAGAGAACACCCTCTGTTAAAGGTGCGTGATTGGAGCGAGAGAGCAGGAAGAACCTACCCGCCTCAGCTAAATAATCTGAAGCCAGACAGTTGGAATGCCCCCAAAATTCTCCGCCCGGCGTTCCGACAGCTGTCAAAATCACTTCCAGACTTTTCAAGAAGAATTTCTTCGGCAGATTCAATAATAGAAACCGTTGCGAAATCGAGGAGAGTTCGCCGCGAGCTTCAAATTCACAAAGCTGAGTTTTCCGTTGATTTCTTTCGAAACTTTCAGAGGTATACCTACGATGAGTTTGACAAATTCATTATGGACAGCATGCAAAACTCAGACAGTTTCCTGCGGGAAGACCTCCGTGCTACGATCAATACTCATGGCGAAACCTACGCGCTAAACCCCGATAAGGTTACTCTATACGGCTTTGTTGGCGACATTGATTTTGCAAAACGATCAGGCATCTGGACGCCGGTCGGAGAGGCCGCGCTCAAAGTCATACGTGAGGATGTTGCCTACATATACTCTCTCTCTGACGCCCCTCCATTTGAGGACGAAGATTTATTTGATGACATTACATACTCCGCAATTCACTTCTTTGATATATTGATAACTCGCGCAGCGGTTCAGGGAGTGCAGGATAACTTCTGGCTGATGTATGTTGCAATATTCGTTGAGAAAATCCTACCTGCACATGATCTGACTCGTGTCCCAGATCATTATGACGGTGAGTTCCCAACATTAGGCGTTAGGAATGTCTGGGAGGCACAGCATCGGCTTCAAAACTGGGTAGAATTGGCGTGGAGGCTTCCAAAGGGCAATATCCACCGGATGCCTATCACAGTTGAAGAAGCTCGTGATGCTTGCGTGATACCTTATTGGGCGGCGCATTCTCTTTGCCGCGTCCTGAGAGCGATCATTCAAAGTGACAATGTTTTACAGAGTTTCAAGGTTGAGCGCTTGGGTAGCTTTGTCCGGACCGCTTCCCAAATTCCTCAAGCGGGCCAATCCTCATACCTCCGTCAGTTCTTGGCAAACGGTCTTGTTGTTGGTCCATTCGATATCGAATACGATAACTTGTCCATGGAACTCCATGAGTTGCTTCCACAAATAGATCACGTTTACAGGGCGAAATTTCCAGAACTTACGGCCGCGATGAATGCCCGACCTAAACCCGGTGAACCTTCGTGAGTCGCGTGTAAAACTGCGGTTCCTTCCAACATCCCTGAGGGTCAGAAATGGGCCGGTTGCGACGGGACCGGAGGTCAGGCGAAGAGCGGTGAGTTGTTGCACTTTGCCATGATGGCCGCTATGCGCAGGACCCAAGACAGTTCGGTTTGCGGCACCAATTGGCGGGCGGTTTCAGCAGCAAACGTAAAGGGCTCAGAATACCTATGATTTCAGAGTGTAGAGTTGATGGAAGAGCGCCGTCAACTCTTCGCCATAGGCCGCCTGCACCGTGCCCCAAACCGCCATCCCAATTTCGAGCCGCCAAAGATAAGACGACCAGCTCGTCATCTCCTTGACGCGGGACGTGTATTGCCCTTCAAAGTCGGACAAGAGGGTATCATTCCGCTCCTGCTGTGCGATGAACTCTGCCCCCTCAGATATCCGCTTTTGAACGGACTTACAGAACTCCTCGATGGCTTCTGGACTTAAGTCACAGAACGGGTTGTCTTGGCCCAACTTTGCATTGATTTGAGCTATTTGTGAAGCGTGCAAATCAAAGGTCAGATTGAGAGCCTCATCCCTGAATCGGTCCTTTGCCTCCATATGCTTGAGATGCTCCCAGAGACGCGAGAGGCCCCACTCATCAATTGAGCGATCATACTTGGACTTTCCAATGGAAATATTGAAAAGAGCCCAAATCGTTATGAATGGCCCATAAAACTCAACTCCTGAGGGATTGTTTTGCAGAACGTTTCCAACGCTCGGAATGCCTAAGAAAATGATTGGGAGGGCGGCAAAGAGAATTTGCCGCACATCACGGGTGAATATGCGCGGTAATTTCATCATGTTTCTCACTGACAGCCGGAATGCCAAACATTGTCCAGATCTCCGAGGTGATTTCAAGACTATGAAGTGAAGCCGCCGACCAAATTTGGCGAGTTGTTCGCTGCTGGACGGGCCAGTATTTTCGAGCGCAGCACAGTCTACTTGCATGCGGCTGAGTCTGGGACCGTTAACCCCGTTCTGTATTCCGAAAATATTGCATTGACCATCGGTTCATTTTGTCTCCGGCCATTCGCCACATGGGCCATGAACGGCGGCTCTGGGCCGACTGCGGCACAGCACGTTATGCTGCACCTGCAATCGGCTTCATATTCAGCTCGGTTATAGAAGGGCTCGAAGCAGACCTCTGGGCGCATCCTGAATTACGATATGCGGACAATCTCCGCCGGGCGCACGCCCGCCAGCCGCACCTCCAGCCAGCGGATGTAGCCGCTCTCAATGAGTTTGCAGGCTGGCTCTTTCCAGTTAAAGAAGGGGATGGTGGTGAAGCTATCAACCCAAAAGACCCCACTAAGGCCAGGTTGAAGCGGCTTGAAGCAAAAGGCGGGTCACTAAGAGGGGCAATCTCTGGGAAATTTCATATCTAATACATGATGCGCCAAAACAGTGGATGGCATTCCGGAACAGAACCGACCTCGAGACGGCCTACAATACTGCTGGCTTAACCAAATTGAAGCAGGTCGGTCTAGCGATGGATCAACTGAAGTAACGTTTTACAGTAGCCTCGAAGAGGCTTTGAGAGGGCATAAGGGGGCGCCATTCTCTGTTTTGTCCGATAATAATAAGTGCGATTGTCTGTTCAAGCTAGCCGGCGAGTTGAAGGTCGCAATCGAAAAGTTAGAGGCCTTTAACAGGGCACAATGATAATTAAAGGAGCTCAACTCGCTTCATTCATATACTCGCTGCCGCCGGATAATAAGGTCAGAACTATCGATCAGCTAGTGCTCGACGCTATCACTCATGCAAAAGGCGGGTTCACGCTCAAGGAAGGGGAGCTTGTTGGCAGACGCAGAAAGGCTCGTCTTAATGATCTGATGGTGTTCGAAGACTCTCATCAAAAGAAGGCTGGGCTGAAGTCGATTGAGCGAGAAAGCCCTCAGAAGCAACTGGTTCGCTGGCGGCAGGAAATGTTCTCTAAGGAACAAGGTCGAATTCAACTAAGAAACCGCGCACTATTATAAAATTGGGTTTCTGGGCTGAGTAACCGGCAATGTGAATGTTTGGGCGTTGTTCCTATGTGGCATCTAGGTGCTGCAAGTGTCCATCTTACCAACGCGGGAGGCGAGTTCGGTATCGACTTTCTCGCGGTTTTTTCGGCTTATTCGAGAGGCGACCTGTTCGTTTCGGGGTCGCGAGCTGTCAGAATTGTTGGGTAGTCGAAGTTATATAGGGGCCTGACCCAGCGCGGCGCCATTCAATTTTTCAATAGCGCGATAGATTCTATCCGCTATAACAGGTTTGAAGTTTAATCCGTAGTTCCGCCTTAGTTTCGCAATAGTCCCGCGCCGCTTCTCGCACTCTGGAGTGCGCACAGCGGGTATCAGAGCGGAGCGCAGACATAGCAGAGCAGAACGGACACATTCTGCTCGACTCGCTTATGGTCGCAGAGATATTGAAGCGCTCGATATATTTTCTGCACATCCGAGCCATGGACACTCTACTTCGTAGGCCATGGCAAGAAATTTCGCGCAAATAACATGGATTCTAGAAATCTTGATTTTTATGCTGGGGAACGAAAAGGATCGCGCACTTCGGCGTCGCTGCAGCCGCCCAGGGAACTGTTGGGCGTTCGCCCGCGAATTCATCGCAGCTCGAACCGCAACTGCCTGAGTGTCCGGTGAAACTGGGGTAAGACCAGTCGGAGAACATACTGTGTCTGTTCAACTCGCCCTATGCCTCTAGCCCTTGAATGCCGGTATCGCCGCTCGATCCTGCCGTGATGGTCACGGCTGGATGGAGTCGCCTTAAGTCCCACCACACGGAATGCGTCAATTCGTGCTCGAGGCTACCTTGTGCGATATAGTCCTCACTGCTGTCGATACCTGGGACATTTCGAACCCACTTGGGTAAAGTGTCTCCTGCCTTAAGGCTATCCCCCTCTGGACAATCTATAGATGCAAGAAGAGGAAGGGCAAGCAGTAGTCAGAGGGGACGGCGATGTCATGGGACTTTGAAATAGGGCAGACTTACAGTCGGAGACGAGACATACACGCCCGCTTCGGTGGCCAAGAACGAGGTGGTATTATCACCCCTAAGGGTCATGACTTAGTCATCATCATCACTGGGGACGACACGCGATATAACGGAATCGGCGATCGCGTCCGCCCGGATGGGTCCATGGACTATTTTGGCGAAGGTATGTCAGGCAATATGAAGATGCTGCGCGGGAACCTGGCAATCCGGGACCACGTAAAAGATGGTAAAGACCTTCTGCTCTTTAGGGAAATGCGCGACGCACTTCGTTTCGAGGGCAGATATATATGCGAAGGCTATCGTCACGAGCAAACATTCGACGAAGCACAGAGCGTTCGGAACGCCATAGTCTTCAACTTGAGACCTCTGGGCCCGTCGGAGAAGATATTGAAGGCTGCCCCGGAGGCTACGACGCAGCTTCCCTTGGAAGGGCAGGGTCCGCTGTCGGAGGGGGGCTCAAGAAGGAGAAGGGCTCGCATCAAGATTGGTAGAATACCCTCGAAAGTCTATGGTTCTGTAGTAAGAGTATTTCTGAGTGGAAGAAAGCGCTGCCTAAGTTTCTGGCGCGGCATTGTTTCCCTGATGTCGACGGTGATGGCGGGTATTGTATCTAGATTTGAGAGAATGAAGAGGGTGCTGGCCAATTTCTTTTCGAGCTCGTCGTTCTGGTTTACTGCGATCTTTATTGCTGTTTTTCTAATTGTAACCGCGTTGGTCCTGTGGGCATTTCTCGCGATCGCGAGTCCAGGCGAGTTGAGTTGGAAGATGTGGTCGCCCATTGCCGCTCGCAATGGAATGAAAGACTGGTCGAGCACCTCCGATATGCTGGCCGCCGTTCTGGGGGTTCCAGTTGCATTGGCGGGATCTGTCGTAGCTATTTACATCGCTCACCGAGCCTATGCAATTTCACAGTCACAGGCGGATCTGGAAACATCGATTTTCATTGAGGGGCTGTGCGAGAAAAGTGCTGATGCGTTCTGGGGGATGAGCTCTGCCCTGAATGGATTAGATAAGGCAATCCAAAATATGCCTATGCAGGCTGTGAAAGAGTTAATTCCTGCGTTGGCGCACCCGGAATTGGCTGGATCAATCGACGGAAGGACCTACGCATTCTCACTCGGAACGGGCGGGTGTTCGGACGGCCGAGGGCGCGAACATGAGTCGGTTGGCGAATTCTCTCGGTCATTTGACGAATGTCTTGAAACATGCGCGGATGCGGTCATGAGCGTTCTGCGTGATCCGATATCGTCCAATCTCTGGGAGCAAGCTTGCGAAAAGAATGAAGCTATTTCAACGTTCCGAGTTCCTCCGGAAATGTGGAGGACCTATGGGGGGGAGAAAGACTCTGTATTCGATGATCAAGAAGCCGACTTAAAATCATTCTGGCGACCTGGCCAGCTTGCATCTGGCCTTCGAAAGCCTAACGGGTCTAGAAATAGGGATCCTTTATTTCCGGTAGCCCTCTGGGCCCTTCAGGGGCGGCATGACAGGGATTTTCTATCTAGGATCGTTTCTGGCGAGCCGTTTCCATCCGTGAGGCCCAAGCCGCGGAAGCCACAGGTTATGCCTAAGAGTTGGGATAGGCTTCTTGATGATGCCGTCTACAGAATTCTTGTTGCTGGCGCGCTAAGCGATACCCAGTATTACAGTCACGCGGAGCAGTCTAGGGGGGTATATGATGTTATGGCCTACAATGCCGGTGCGGCGCGACTAGTGTTCTTGATTCTTCAATTTCCGGACAGCGATGGGCAGTTGACGGCGATGAATAGGTATTTGGATCGTGACATGCCTGTTTCGGATAATGCTCGTCTTGTTGCGGGGCGTGCAATCAGATCTAAGAACATAGGATCCTATATATCGCCCCATCTTGTTGGCGCAGCCAAGCTTATTTTGCGAGATCCGAAACTCTTGCTTATGTATGTGGGTCAAAGTTCGCAGGAGAAGCAGCCTGAATGGTTGTTGTCTCAGCTGGTTTGGAAACGAAATGAGGTCGGACCTATTCGATCCTTCGTCAGCGAGTTGCGGGGTGGGAGGAGTATTGCGTGATGAGGTCCGGGGGAGGGCTGTCGGAGGTGTCATTAACTGTGCGTCCGAAATCTTTCTGAAAAGCCAGGCTTAGCAAAGCGTTAGCGGAGCAGTGCTTGTAGGTTGTTCGTATGTGTGCAGGAAGAATCCTTCTATTCTTTTTCGGGGTCTTCTGGAATGTATGGGAGGTGCGGGCTAATGATTTGCGCTGCATTCACATATTTTGATGGCGCTGATGCACGTATCGGTGAGGAGGATTCACCACTCGCGTCTTGACGGTTAGCTAGGTGGAATGCCGAAGCCTTCCGTGACCAACTACGGCACGACGAACTGGTCCGACTAGAACGCGGCTCTGCGCAAGTGCGGCTCGCTGTCGGTCTGGTTCGACCCCAAGATGGTTTGGCACACCGGCAAGACCGGGGAGCGTGGGTGGCCCGAGACCTTCGCGGACGCTGCGATCCAATCATACCTCACCCTGAAAGTGCTCTACGGGCTTCCGCTCCGGCAGACTGTCGGGCTGGTCGAAAGCCTGATCCAGATGGCGGGGCTCGACTGGCCGATTCCGGACTATTCGACGCTGTGCCGTCGGCAGGCGCGGATCGCGGTGCAGGTCCCGTATCGAGCATCGGGACAGCTGCTGAACCTGTTGATCGACAGCACCGGCATCAAGTTCCGCGGTGATGGCGAATGGCGGGCCCGCAAGCATGGCCCGTCACGCCGGAGGTCATGGCGGAGGGTTCATATTGCAAGGGATGAGGGCACCGGGGATGTGCGCGCAGTCGAGTTCACCTCGAGCCGCCAAGGCGACAGCCTGCTGCTGCCGGACCTGCTGGCTCAGATGCCCCTTAAGGAGGCACGCTCCGATTGCCGATTAAGTAGAAAGCTCGCCCACGCCTCCATCAAACCGCGCCGTTTCTCCATCATATCGCCGCGTCGATAGGCTCGCTCAACTTCAGAACCTACATTATGGGCTAATGCGATTTCGGCTATTTCTCGCGAGTAATCCGTCCGCTCGGCCGTCCAATCGCGGAAGGTCGATCGAAGCCCATGTGGCACCGCCGGACGTCCGCTACGAGCGTCGAGCCACCCAGAACGGCCCGCTTTCAGCTCGGCCTCCTGCATCCGCTTCATGACAGCAGAGATACTCATATCGGAGAGCGGTCTGCCACGAGGAGCCGGAAACACCAGCGGATTGCCCTTCATGCGGGGCAGGGCGCGCAGCAGCGCCAACGCATCGGGCGGCAGCGGCACCCGATGCTCGCGCTTCGTCTTCATATGCAGGGCAGGGGCGGTCCATAATCCGGCCTCAAGGTCAAACTCGGTCCACGTTGCCTGACGCACTGCACCAGAGCGCGAGGCGGTCAGGCACAAAAACTCGAGCGCGCGTGCCGCCATGCCGTCGCGCTGGCGCAGAGTCGCGAACCATGCAGCGGCATCATCCAACGCAAGGGCAGGCCAGTTCTCCTTCTTGGCGACCTTGCCAGGTTTCGGCAATAAGGCGTCGAGATTTCCCTTCCATCGAGCGGGGTTGTCGCCCTGCCGAAACCTGGCAAGGTCGCCAAGAAGGAGAACTGGCC
>Ga0098074_1000541_pt1 | contig 24439 bp, 36 predicted proteins | sample 32_taG_FD_75064 | JGI IMG/M metagenome (GOLD analysis project Ga0098074, IMG submission 75064) | Marine viral communities from the Gulf of Mexico - 32_GoM_OMZ_CsCl metaG | ecosystem: Environmental > Aquatic > Marine > Oceanic | place: Atlantic Ocean: Gulf of Mexico | collected 2015-07-12
TTATAAATAAAATCTGCAATAGCTAAAGATTTATTACCGGTTAAACCGTCTGCTTCAGCTATTTTAAGACATTTATTAAAATGTAAACGTAAAATACTATCAGCTTGTTGTACATTAATAGTATCTTTATTCCAAATTTTCTTAGAAAATCCGTAACCTATGGCTAATTGACCTCCACTACATTTATACCATTTAGATCTAAACCCTTCATAAAATTTTAATTGGGTTAAAGTTGAATCATATAAATAAGTTGAAGAGTCTTTAACTTCAGTTGAATCAATAATTTCTGCTGTGGATTGTTGAGGTGTTGAATTAGCTTTTGGATTACAATATGAAACTATAAATAAACATATGAATATTATAATTACAAAGTATACTCCATGGCCATTTTGTTTATGGTTATAAGCCATATAATTGAGTTTCGTTAATACTAACAGATAAATACCCAAACACCATCTTTTTGGCCGTTAGATGGCTTATAATGGATTTCAGCTTGAGTTCTATCTGAATTAATTAATGATTTCCCCAAAATAACAAATGTTGATTTAAAATTATCATTTGTATAAATTCGGGCAGCATCAACTGCTTCTTTTTTATATTTAAAGTTGAAATTCTTGATAACTACGTTTCTAAATCTATCAACTACTAAATATCTTGATTCCCAATTTTTAGTTCCTTTACCAGGTTTATCTTTTACCTGAGTTTTAGTTTTATTAGCATTTTCTCCAGGAGGTATATCTAAATAACAAAATAAAACACCAAGATTTTCATATTTATGATCATCATTACGTGCTATAGAATTTATATCTATAAGTTTTAATTTATTAAATTTAGGGTAATCTTCTAGGAAAAGGTCGTATGCTTCATCAAAACTACAAGCATCAATCTTCTCTATCATAATCGGTATTTAAAATGTGACCTTTAACTTCAACATGCCATTTTTGTAATAAATGATCAAAGGTATGATATATAAAGAATTCATCTCCTTCTCTACGATAAGCAATTTCATGCCCAAACATGTTTTCGGCCAGTAAAACTATTATTCCATCTACTTTTTTAGCATTCCTTACTTTATAATCAGAATAAGTAGTACCAAAATCTTGAATATAGCCTAATCTTATAATATAAATAGAATCTTCTACTATAAATATGTCAAAAGATAACATAACCCCAGATACTGAGTTAGAATTATAACTAGTATCTACTAAGTCAATATTTGTAACATGTGTTACATATAATAATTGTTTTTGACTATAAATATTAACGCATAAAAATAAAGTTAATATAAATAAAAATAATTTCTTCATAATTATACAGAATTTACACTATAAGCAATTCCTTTAGCAAGTATTAAAGCGCATTCCCACTCTCCATCTCTCTCAAATTCCCTTACTAAAGATTTAACATCATAACCTTCTATTACTTTAAGTCCTCTACAGGTCATATAAATTATTTCTAATTCAAATCGATCTTTCATATAATCAAAATCATCAGAATAAGTTATACAAATTAATTCTTTTCCTTTTTCGACTCTAAGTAAATACATAGTATAGTTTAGTTATGTAATTTAGTTGGTTTACTATTTTGTGTTTTCATTTTATCCAGTTAATATTATATCATTCATTTCAGCAGTTAAATCTAATGCTAATCCAAATGAATAAAGATCATATAATTGATCTATATCATCTAAATAATACATACTAATTAATATTAAATCTGCCAAGAATTGGAAACATAATTTTTTAATTATTTTCATAATAATTTATTTAAATAATAGTGATATCCGGCTTTCTGCTTTCCGCTTTCTTAAAAGGTCAATCCCCACTTTGGTGTCCCACACAGTCGGTTTTATTACTGTTGGCTTCAATCACTATTTATTCACGTCTACCATCCCTTTGGTATAGCTGTGGGCCAGCTTATTTAACAGTTTCTAAAGACCAATTTAATTTAAATCCAGCTGCCTTTAATATATTTTCAACAGGTTTAAGTAAGCTTTTAGCCCATACAATAAACGTACCATTTTTAATAGGTACAATTTCTCTGTCTTTATGAAATTTATCAACAATTTCTTCTACAGTTTTTGTGGGAGATGCTTTAGCATAATTAACTTTTTCGATGATAGGTCTAGGAATATGTTTAAGTTGTTCTTTTCTGATACTAATATCATTTGAACCCCTTAAAACCCCTGTATTATGATCACTATTCCAATTATTAACTCTACGTAAAGTAGCTTCGTCACTAATCTTATCAAAGATTCCATCATAAATAATATCATCTTCTTCTGGTTTCCAAGTTAATTCGTCAAAAATATCCATATTAGGCATATTTCCTCCAGGAGCTGTTACTCGAGATGGATCAAAAATTTCACCATCAATTATACCACGTTTCGATGGTTTAATTTCTGTAACTTTATTTAATTTTTCATCTCTTTGTTGAGGTGTAATATAATTATGAAGAGGAACTCTGTAACCTCGTTTTCTAATTACAGTTCCAGTTTCTTCTTCTTCATCTTTAAAATTACCCTCAAATACAGCTGTTGGTCTTACATCCCTTACTAAACCCAAGCGTTTAGCTTCTTCAGCATTTCTTCTATTAACAATACGTCTACGTTCATTTTCAACTTCCCAATTTACATCGTTTTCATCAGTATCTACATAAAGTAATTGAGTAACCCCTTTTTGTTTTTGAAACGCCATAGTTCCGTGAGCTTTAAAAGCTCTCAAACTATTATATGTTTTATTAGGGTACTTATTTACCATTGCATTGGTTACAGCTGTATTATCATAAATATGATAAATTTCTCCTTCGATATTAACTGATTGACAATTTTCATTAATTAAATCTAATGCATATTGTGTAATTTCGCTTAATTGTTTTTCCATTCTGATTAATTTATTCTTCTTATTACAATACTTGCAACAGATCGACCAAATTGTTCACATTCAATAAATTCAAAATCACCACCAACAAACTCTATAAGTCTTTCAATAACAAATTTAGCAGCTGTTTTAGTAATTCCCATTTCTTTTGGATCAATATAATCTTTATGATCTTTGCAATTTCTATAGAAGTCTAATAATAAATCATCCTTTCGAGTAGCAAAAGTTATAAATAATAGACCATTCTTTTTAATTAATCTATTATGTAATACATACTTAATTTCATCTAGATTAGTACTTAAATGGCTTTGATAATCAAGGTCCATTACATGGTAAAAATCATGATGTAATTTTGGTAGTATATCCCGGGTCATTTTATTCCAACATTCCTCAGCGTTAAATCTTTGTGTAGCTATTTCTTTAACACGATCAAATATTAATCCTGTTTGTCCTTCTACAAAATGATAACGTTTTCTTATGTTTTCCGGTAAAGCAAAATCAACAGCAGATACTGTACAAAATGTAGTACTTGGTATCCCAAAATAATTAAATTGATCTAAATTATAATTTTTAAGTAATTCATTTACATATGATAATTTCCATTGAGTCATTCTTTGGTGACTATCTTTGTAAACATAATTATAATGATTTAAATCAATTTTATTTAAAGCTTCTCTTCTACTTAACTTTTCTTTTCTTCTTATGGATGCTGCACTTCTATTTGATTTTTCTTTTGATTGGTTTAATACTATAGTAAGTAAATCCATTTGTTTCATTTTAAATAAATAAGAATGTTATTCTTCAATAACAGTTTTTGAGTTTAATATATCTGCATTATCATAACCATTAGTTGCTCTAAACATGTCTATCGTTTTTTATTAAATGTTTTCTTTTTAGTTGTTGTTGGTTTTGGTGTTAAAGGGATTTCCATCCCTAATCCACGGGCCCAACCTTTAAGAGTATTTATTCTTTCTACATGCCCTAATTTAGCGCCTCTTTGTGCCATAATTTTTAATTTTATTAAGTTTAGTATAATCGAAGAGGTAGTTCTCTTCGAATGAGCTCACTATAATCGTGTAACTACCCACGAGCTAATATTTTACAAGATAGGAACGATTAGCAACATCTGGGCTAAGCCACAGGAATCCTATCAGGTCGATAGACAATCCACGTGATAATCTTGGGATCTTTATTATAATTAGTAATTTGAGCTTTTTTCATCAAATTAATCATATTATAATCATTATCATTACAAGATTCCCCTTGCTGCTTTGGTCCTTGATTGTCTTTTATTATATACATGGTTACCATATTTCTTGGATTTTAATTTGTATATCTCGAGGAGCTCGTTGATTACCCCCGAAATAAGGCCTTAAAATATATTTAAACCAACCATTTGGTGGGTATAAAGTTCTAGGTGTTTTAGTAAACATATTACCATGAGTAGATTCTACTTTAAAATAATAGTGTCCTAGATCTTGAGAAATTTCACATATGATAAAATCACCGGGGTTATATTTACCTAAAGATTCCCAATGATCTTTACCATCTATTGTATAATAAGCAAATAATTGAATATATCCATCTATACCTCTCCACCCTATACGAGCGGAGTTTTGTCTATGATCTCCTTCACTATATCCATATAATTTATTTATATCCCACCGATCTTTACCATGTAATTCATATAAACAGGTTTCATCAAAATCTACAATAAACCTTAATTTATTTTCTGTATATAATCTTGGTATCCAAGGTCCACCAGATAGATGTGAATAGTGGTCATCATAAAATATATTAAATGTATAACCATTTTTTCTCATTGTTATAGTATAAAACCCTATAAGTCCCAAGATTATTAATATTAATGCTATAAGTATCATATTATATAGTTTCTATGTAAGTAACAAAATTACAATTTTTTATTATTGGAATATATTTATCATGTATATAATAAGTATTATCATAATTAATTTTTTGGTGGCATGTTACAATACCATCAAATGTTTTACATGATTGTTTAGGATAATTATTTTTTCTTATTAAATTTGAATCTCTATGTAATTTAGACATATAATTTTTCCAACATTCAAATAATGTTTTACCAGTATCTAAAAAATCATCAACAAAAATACTTTTTCTAGATTTACTAGTTGGTATACAAGGTGAATGAGAGTTTTCTCCAGACTTTTTGATGTGTGCAATTTTAGGGCCTGTTAGAAACATTGCTATAATTCCAGCAATAATTGCTCCAGAAGATCCTCTACATACTAATGTAATATTTTCTTTACCGAATTGATCAATTACAGCTTGAGCCATAGCTAGAATATATGGCATATTATGGTCCATAAACATACCTATAGGATAATTTATCCCTGTACCAGGTTCTATTTCTAATTCATGAAAGTTTTCATTTGATGTATTCATTTTGTTTAATTTTAGTTAAAAACCCCTAGCTAAACAAGCTAAGGGTTATAAATTAAAGATGGTTAGCAGGCCATCCTCTACGTCACAGAGGTCGCACATCTAACATTCTGTTTCTTTTATGACGAAATCGCCTCATCTTTAATATTTTATAATACCTCTTTTATAAATAGATCCATCTTTATATTTAATAATATATAATCCACTTTTATTAGGGTATTCTGTTCCTAAATATTTACCATCAATACTCCAAACAGATTTAATTTCTAATGGTACATAGTTTGTACAATTAATAAATTTTGTTGATAATTCTTCTGTTTTACCATCAAAATCTGTTTGAGTTAATCTGTAATAACCATGTGGAATATTCTCTTCATAAAATTCATACAAAGAAGGTGTATTTATAGTTCCGTTACCTGAATAATCTTTATAATGAGTCCATTCTATTCCATTATAACTATGATACAATGAAAAATAATTATTATTAGTTTCAGTAGCTGTTGACCATATAAATTTATCACAATAAACTTCAAATTCAAGAAATTCTACAGGTAATACACACGGTATAGCTACAGAAGTAACTAAACAATCCCAGCCAGCTCTATTTACAACAGAAGTAGCCCAAAATTCAAATGTTAAACAATTTCCAGTAGAACAAAAATTTAATATATTAAGACCTATTCCACAGTCACCCATTGGATTATCAGGTCCACCTGCTTCATTATTATATAAAATAGGACTTATTAAATTTGGTCCATCATATATTTTCATCCAATCCCAACCAGAAGTAGTATTCCACATTGCGAATTCTCTAAAATCTGCAATAATATATTCTCCGGGTGCAGCACATATTTGTACTCGAGTAAAACAATTACAATTACAATAATTTCCACCACCTACTTGATCTGCACAAGGATCACCGCCGGGCCCACCATCATCATAAAAGACTATAGATTGTCCTGCTGTAAGTGTATATGATTGATTTATACAAGCTGTTGGAATTAATATTGGTGGGCATGCAGGGCAAGGGCCTCCACAATCAATACCAGTTTCTCCTTGATTTTGTATTCCGTCTGTACATGTTGGAATAGGACAAGGAACACATTGATATGTAGCTTCCCACCCAGATCTAGTAATTGACCCGTCAGAGTCAAATACCATAGTTAAACACCCAGAAGAAGAAGTTATAGTTCCTCCATTGGGTAGTGTGGTTCCATCGTAAGTTCCAATTAAAGGGAAGGTAGTATTAGGACCATCATAAATCTGTAACCAGTCCCACCCGGCTTCCACGTCAAAAGATGTAAATGTAAATTGGATACAATCGGTAGGTGCAGTAGGCGCACAATAAGTCTCAGTTATTAATTCATTATTAGTATAATTAGCTCCAGAACCTCCAGAATCATAAAATACACCAGGTCCACAATCATTCCACGAACCTCCACCCATATTTCCTCCAGGGGGTGGTGCAGGAGCGGCCGTGATGAGACCTGTAATTAATAACATTAAGATAAATAATAATTTTTTCATAGTAAAAAGGTTTATCTTTTAATATAGGTAATATTTTGTTTAGTTTTAAGTTTAAAAACAGCCCCTTTAAATAAAAATGCAACTCCCCAAGTAAAGGGGCCGTTTTTGTTGATTAACTATTATTAATTTCCAGTAATACTAGCTAAAGCTTCTTTTCTATAAGCAATCTTTTCATCAGTTACTTTATTAGAATCTTTAAGGGCAGTTGCTTCATCCTTAATAGCATCTTCTAAACGTTTAACTTCGTCTTGCTTTCTTTTGATGTTTGATAAATAAGGATCAATAAAACTTTTTGCTTTTTCATTAGTATCTACCTGGTTAGGGTCGATATTTAAATAAGCATTTTCTAAATCTTGTTTAGCATCTTCTAACTGATCTTTAAGATCTGTAGTTCTGTTTTTAGAATTAAAAGCTTCATTTTCTTTATTTTTTTGTAAAGCAGTAATCTCTTTATTAAGAGTTCTATCTACTTTATTGATAAAATTTTCGATTTTACCAAATTCTCCCAGTTTAAGGGCTGCAGCAATTTTGTTTACAATTGCAAATTTTGATTTTGTTTCTGACATGTCTTGTCGTTTTAAAAATTAATTAATAAAATTTTATTATTTTCTATCTTTCTTTAACTTTAAGCATAGAAATTTCTTGACTTTCTATTATTTTCTTTGGATGTTTAATTACCATATAAATACTACCTCTTCCATCATTACCTTTAGTTTCAACATCAAATTCTATTTCATCTCCGGATAATAAAGGTTGTTTATCATAAATAGGGTCTTCAATACTATCAATTTTATCACTAAGATCTTCAAGTACAGGATCTTTAATTTCAGTTGAACATGATGTTAAAGCTTCTGTCCATTTACAATTTTTATAAATAGTAATTAAATTATTACCTACTCTATAATTTAAAGAATCTACATGACTTACATAATTATTTATTTGACTAGGATCAAATTTATAAATACCTTGTTCTTCTTCATATAAAGATTTAATATATTTATCTTTATATCTGATTGTAGCTTGTTTAATTAAACATTCTCTAATTTGTTCATTATCTAATTCTCCCCACTCCATTCTTTTATCAGGCGGTTCAAAACTAGATTCATCAAAATGAGATATTAAAGGTACACCAAATCCTTCAGTAATAATATCAAAGTTAGGATGTGTTTTAAGGCATTTAACCATTATATCACCAAAGGGTTCTTTATAATATTTATCTACTTCAAATTTTACATTTGATTTAGGTGTTAGCTTTTTATCCATATCATTAATATTAGCTCCATAACCTACCTTATTAAAGTAATCTATTTCTCTAGTAGTAGCAAGTCTAAATTCAAAACCGGATTGACTATTCATACCATTACCTTTTGGAGATTTTTCAGATATAGCTGCAAATTCTTTAAATTCATTTATACCTTTTAAAGATTTATTATCCCAAAATTTACCACCTAATTTTAAAATTTCTCCTGGTTTAAACCAATGACGATTCCAATCATTTTTTCCTCCAAATTTAGTTACTATAACTAAATCTCCTAAATTAAAATTATAAGAAGTACTTATATTAGATTCATCTTCTTTATTATATACAGCTATCTCATCTTCAGTTGCATGTCTCCATAAACAACCTTTTAAATCAGAATAAGCATCTCCATCAGGTTTTCTTTTATTTATAAATGGTAAATGTTTAAAATTATTAACACCGTCTTTATATTTATCCCAATATTTACCTCCTAATTTAATAAGAATATCTTTAGTAAGATCTGTAGGTATTGATTTGTTATATCTCCATTCAGTAACTCTAATTAAATCTCCCTCATTAAATTTATGAGATACGTTTTCTACTTTTTTTAAAGGTTTAGCCCATCCATCATTTCTATTAAATAATTGAATAGCAATACCTTTACTTGGGGTAAACCATAAACTAGTATCATATTCAAAGTTTTTAATAGGATATTCTGTAATATCTCCTCGAAAAGGGCTTTCACCCATTAAACAATTAAAGTTTTTATTTTTATACTTCTTTAAAGCTGTTTCATAAAGATATTCTAGTGCTTGGGCTTTTTCTATAGGTTTTAATTTAACTAATAAATTAGGATTTGTTCCAACATCTTCGTTAAATGGATCAATTCTACATAAAGAAGTACGTGATTTAAAATAATATCTTTTAACACCTACTTTTTTATAGAATTTATAAGTATCTAACTTTAATATATCATCAATATGATATATATCACCAAAGAAATCTGCTTCTTTTGGGGTAGCTAGTCTTACACAATCATTCATAAGCCAAATAATACCTTTATCATTTTTAGGTTTTTTTGGAAAATCTATACGAAGAGCACCATCATAATTTTCATCTAAAACTTTACCCATAGTACCAGCTGGATAACCTTCTATAGAATCATCAGTTATTACAATAATTTGATTATTATATAAACTATCCTCTTCATCATCTGGAAGTGATAATCCATTTAAATCTAAGAAATTTTGAAATTCTTCTGTTGTGGTTAATTCTTCATAAGTTAATGGAGTAACAGGAGAACTATTTTTTAGATCATTAATTGTAGAAAATGATTCTTCACAGAAGGTACCATTTATATAGAATGAATTTCCATTATGTCCTATAATATCATTTTTAGAATTTATTGACCATTTAGAACTATATTCTTTATAAACAAAATCTGATATAATATCAGCTTTATCACCCTCTAAATTAGTAATAGCCCAGTATCTTGGTAAATTTTTCATTTTAATAAATTTTAATTTTATCTTTCTGGAACTGATATCATAGCAATTTGTTCAATTACAATATCTTCTCGTGTAGTTTCGTTTTCTCGAGAATAATCAAGTTCTTCATAAACAAAAGGTTCGTCTTCAATTAAATTTCCATCATCATCATAAACCTGATCAATTTCATTAGGATTCACAGATTTAGCAGGTCCATAACCTGAAATATAGTGAAACCCATTTAAATAACGATCAACTTCAGCTTGAGTAGCATGACGAATACAATTAAACCACACATTTAATTTATGATCTTTATCTTCATAATAAGAATTAACTTCAAATGTAAGATCACTTGTATTGGGTACATCTTTCATAACACAAGATACAAAAGTACCTATTTTACCAGTATCACCTGCAACATTATGTTCTCCATCACTAATTACTACAATATCTCCATGATCAAATGATTCTAGAAATTTTCTATAAGATGTTTTAATAATAGGTTTTTCTTCTTGATTATGTCTATTTGCACAAAATCTTTTAAATCCTTCAGCTCTTAAATAAACACCATTTGTACCTGATACAGCAAATGCCCATTCTCCATTAAGTTGTTCAAACCCTCCAATTTCTCTATTACCTCCAAAGGGTGTATCACAAGCTTCCCAATTTTTAGCAAATTGAGATGCATAATAATTCATACCTTTAGCGGACCAAGCGCTTATATCTTCTGCTAATAATATATCACCAACTTCTAATCCGAATACATTAGTAATTTCTTCTTCTTCTTCTTCAAAATAGTTATCTTCCATAATTTATGGTTTTAAAATTTGTAATTCTTGTATTTCTCTTTGTTTTTGTAAGTACATGAAAGCTCTATGATACTTTTCTAAACGTTCAAAATCTTTTTTTCGAATACCTTTCATTCTAAGAATATCGGTATTATGTCTAAGGTCGGCCATTTTTACTGCAGTTGCAATAAAATCTGTTCCAACCATTTTAATGTAATCCATGTAATCCATATTTGGATTATGAGATAATAAACCAAGGCTATAACATATAGTTTGGTTAAACTTATATCTTATAATTGTGTCCATGGTTATCTCGTCAATATCTTCTATGAGGTCATGCATTACTGCAACACACATAGCGTCTTCTCCGAGGTATTTAACTCCGTTCATTACTGTTAAGCAATGTAATATATACGGAGCTCCTCCTTTATCTTTTATACCCTCAAATGCTTGAGCGGTAATTGATATAGCTTTACTTAACATTTTAAATTATTTATTTAGCTTTTAATATTAAAAAGGGCTTAATATAGTATAAATACAAATAATTAATACTATAATTAATATTAAAATATTAAACCAAAAATTATCTGAATTAGTATTAAAATTATTAGGTTGAGGTGGTGTATCTACAATCATAATAGTTAGTTTAAAAGTAAGAGGGGGTAGAGCTTATTAGTCCCTGCAGGTATTATGACATTTTCACATCGACGTAAGATACCCACTCTTATATTATTTATTTTTTAGTACTCATCTTTTTAGATAATTCATGGAATGATTGTAATCCAACCGCATCAAAGGGGTTTACACTCCCGGAAGATTTTCCATCACCTCCTACAATAATCATAGATTCTGGAAATTTAACTTTAGCTAATTCAGCTGCTACACCAATAGCAGTTTCTTTATCGATTTTAGCTCTTTCTAATGGTGTTAAACCTGCTAATACTTTAAGTCTATCTCCTTCTGCTGCAGCTTTCTTTTGTACAAGCTCTGATTGTGCATCAAGTTTAGCTTTTTTAAGGTTTTCTCCAGCTACTAAAGCTTCTTTTTCAGCTTGAATTACTGATTTTATTTTATCTGCTTCTTCAGTTGCTCTAGTTTGAGCTATTAATTTTTCTCCTTCAGCAGCTGCTGTTTTAGCAACTTGTTGAGCAGTAATTAATTCCTGTTTAGCTGTAGCTTCATCTGCAGCTGCATCAATTTTAGCTTTTAATTTTTCATAAATCCTTTTATCATAATGAACATTATCCATTGATGTGTAAGTAGCTTTTATACCTAAATCTAACAATTCGGATTCTTTTCTAAGAATATTTCCGTTTTTATCTTCTTTAGGAGTTACTCGAATATATGTTTGAGTACTACTATCTGCAAGTGTTCTAGTTTTGGTTTCTGTATTTAAAAATACTTGTCCATTTTCTAATTGATCTGCAAAATAGTCATCTAATTGAGATTTTCCTCCTGAATAATGTGCTTCAGATGATAATCGTTGTGTACTAAATGATGCAATTTTCTTTTGATAAGATAATAATGTAGTAGTCATTAGATTTTGTATATTATTATACGTTCTATGAATATCTAACATCTGTTCAGCATTACCTGGTAAATCCCATTTTACAGTATGTTCTAAATAAGCATTATCACCTTCTGAAAATGTACCATCTTTCATACTACCTTCTATCCATAAATCAGAATCTTCTGATTTATTTTTCTCTTGAGATATTTGTACAGATACATTATTTGGCCAAGTTGTTACTTTGCTTAATATACCTGCCCAATAGAAACCTGGCTCAAATCGAACATAAAGGTCACCACTAAAAGTTTGTACTACTTGCCTATTTCCAGCATCATTGGTTGAAAACGGATTTAAAATCGGTACTGCTATAAATAATATTAATGCAGTAATAATAATTTTCCACTTGTGTGTAAATAATGTTTTTAACATTTTGTTTAATTTTAATTTAACTTATTTTTAATTTTAATTGATTTATCTTCCAAGATCGATTACATTTTCCATACGCTCAGTAAATGTGTGATCTTCATACCATTCTTCTATATCATTTGTATGTGGGTTTTCAGCGAACATTTCTAGTGTAAACTTCTTTAATAATTCTACATCTAATTTATGATTTCTATCACGTCCTTTATGAAATGCTTCAACTATAGCTGCTAATATAGGAACTTCTAAAGCTTTTTTATCTACAAATCCATCATCAGGGTGTGAGTCAGGTTGCATAGCATCAAATGATTCAATAGATCTTTTAACTTTTTCTGCTTGCTTCCCAGCCCATTTTAAAACTTCTGCTCCATCACAATATATAGGACCAGAATGTTGCCATTTATTAACTTCTATTTCACCTTTAAGAAAAGCCATAACCCAATCATATAAATTAGTAAAGTTATAGTCTCCTTGATCACCGTTTGTAGCAAACCAAATACCATTACCTATTCTAAATTTAATTGACCAGATACATCCATCTCGACTATCGTATGTAGCTTCTACATATTTAATAGAATAACCTCTTAATCGATCTTTTTCTTTTAGCCCTGGAAATAATTTAGCTATTTCTTTTAGTTGTTTATCATCCTTAAACCCATAAAACCCATGATATTTTTTAACAAATGCTAATACTTCAGCATATTGTTCAGGTGTCATTCCTTTCATCATAATTTTTTAGTTTAAAGATATATGTTTAGTTAACCACTTAAGTCTAGCTTCATATTCATTACCTTTCCAAATAGCTGTGTGATGTGTATTATTTTCTTTTTTAAATTCTTTAAAAGTAATATCATGATCAGGTAATATAATATTATCTACATTAGAATATAAATAATCTTTAAATATATTATAATCATATTTATCTAGTACTTGTCTAGCTAAAATACATAAAAAATGACCATCATCATGTATTTCTCTATCATTTTTTAATTCTTCTAAAACTTTTTGTAATATTTCTTTCATTTTAATTAAGTTTAGTTTATGGATAGTAATCATATAAATGACGAGTGGATTTTTTAGATGGAAATATTTTAGCTAATATCCATGCAATACCTGCAGCCATAAATAATAGACCATAAAATATAAGATCTCTTATAAATTCACACATAATAAATATTTTTTATAAATTTTGGAAAGTACAGGCCATCGTGATCATCGACGAAATATTTCACTCATTGCCAGAGGATTCAGCGTGGACATGACTACCAGACTTACTTATAACTTATACCCCCTTTCTTTCCTTCAATTGTAGGGGCTTGTTTGTCTCTTTGAAAAGTTGTCCACCCTATAATATTTTTAAGCTCCTAATTTATTACCTTTTTTATCATATTTACGATTCTTTTTACGATACTTCATAATAGGACCATTAAGAACTTCAATTTCTTTATTTATCCTTTTAATATCTTGAGGTGTTAAAGGAATAAATTCACCTGGTTTGCCTTTTATTGGCTTAACTCCACTTTCAAGTTGAGCTTCTAAACGCTCTTTTACACCTTCTCTTCTTCTTTTAAGAGCGATGTGTTGATGTACTCGCTTCATAGTTAATTTTTATTTAAATATTTTCTTTAATTTTCTAATAATAGAATTTAATTGAGTATTATTTTCATAAGGCCCCATATAAGATCCAACAGGCTCATTAATTGTAAATAACATTTTAGTTACATAAGAATCAGGTAAAAACCTTGAATTACATTTAACTAATACTTCATCGCATTCTTCTTTACTTGTTAACATACAACAAATCCAACCTCTATCTTCATGATATTCAATAAGTATATAAGGATGCGCAAATATTGGATGCATCAATATATCTCCTTTTTTATAAGTAGATGGTTTTAATTTATTGTAATTAGGTAAAGATCTTATCCAAGTAAGTATTGTAGTTTTATCTGGGTTACCTTCTGTAATTTTTTTGATTAGAATATCTCTTTCCATATTTCATTTTAGTTCAATAAGAAGTCCCGGGTACTATACTTCACCGGGACTAATGAGATTAGGCTGCCAATTTCTCAGCAACTGCTTCTTCTTGCACAATAAATGGATTGTGCTCCATATCAAATTCTCCGTTTAAGAGATTATAATTACCTATCTAATACCTCGTCTTCTGCTGTCAAAACCAAAAACGACCCCATATTGTTGGCAGTGGTTATTTCAACCATTTAGTGTACAAGTATCTCCGGGTACTCTGCCAATTTTTTAGGTAGGTTTACGCAAGCGTTTTCTACCTTCGCTAACTGATGCGTTGTGGAGTCGGAGGGATTCGAACCCTCGTCCAAACAGTTAAGTATAAAAGCCTAACAGTAATTAAGTTTTTAATATAATAAATGTTTTTTAAAGAAAGAGGGGAATATAAGGCCAATCCCCTCTCTTTGATTTATTATCGGACATATTTTAGTATATGACGACTGTAGTTTTTGGGTTCTCTTCACAGGTATAAACTACAACACCCACGTTAAGCGGCTAAATCTACCGAAACGTTTATCTTTAATCTTTTAATAAAGATGCTATTTCTAAAACAGTTTTATTATCAACATTAACACAACCTATTTTTATTTCCCCCTTTAAAAATACAACTGGTTTATTATTTATTTCAAGAGGTTTATTATATGTTGGGGTTTTAGTAGTAAGCTTATAAAAATCAGAATTATTTTTTAAATCTTCTTTTGTAATATTTCCTCCAGTATATTCTGGTATTAAATCCCATTCTTCATCACCATCCCAAGCATAAACTGTACCAGCTGGTCTTTGATAAATTACTCCATATATTTCTATTGCGGGTAAATCTTTTAATAATATTAAGTTTTTCATTTGTTTAATTTTAGTATATATTTAAATTTAAAGGCTGTCTACCACGGTTCAACAGTAGACTTTAATTCTATTACAATGTAGAATCCAACTATACCACCTTACTAGTTGATTATGTAAGTCTTTTACCTTAACTTACTTGGTATTTGGGAACCGTTAATATGACCCATGAGTTAACAATTTCTGGTTCAGAGCTCATGGAAGCGCCAGACTCGCTATTGTACAATAAGTTTAATTATTTTCTCTATAAGTTTTAAATAATCTCTCTGTCCGTTCCATTGGAGACATTGAATAATAATTGAGTGCAACACTCGGCTTTGTATTTTTTTTTTTTTTTAATGTGGGAAATTCGATAAACCCATTACGCTTTTTAATTACATTCGTCCTATCTAATAAACAACAATTGTTGGAGCAGTTTGTAATACGTCATCTCCTTTATTGTCCTAAGTATTAAACGTTCTTAACCTTTAACACTCGTATTCGTACTAAGCGACTATATTACTGTTTATTTTCAAGCAGAGAGATTAATAATAGTCACTTAGGTCTCATCCATTAGCCCCTAAACGATTTCCTATTTAGTGGTTAACCTATTGGTTTGAACGTATCGACCTTATGACTATTAATTTCTAAAAGACCTTCAAGGCTTCTTTTTTGTCTAGTGATTCCTCCAAATTATCAGATAATATACTTCCTAATATTTGAATGTATATACCCTTTCCGCCATTTAAACAGTGCGACTGCAAGGTATCGGTTGTGAAATCTTTCTATCGGTGTCTCTGCCGGATCACCTTGTTATCTTTAGAAGGTCTTTAAGCCTAACATCAGGACTTCTCCTTTTACTCCGTTCCTAATAGTACTAGTAAGTGATGTAGGATTAGTATTATTTAAATTTACAACATTTTTTAAATTTGTTTCCGGATCCACAAGGACATAGTTCATTATTTTGAACTTTAATTGGAAATTCAAACATTTCTTCTACACCATTAATATGGTTTATTTCATGTTGCCAAATTTGAGCATGAAAATTATCAGCATGTATTTCTTTTAATTCTCCTTCTTCATTATAATATTCAACTACAATTGATTTATAACGATTAGCTATAATATTCTTTTCTTTCCAGGTTAAACATCCTTCAACACAAATTTTTTCTTCTTTTGAGTTGAATATAATCATTGGATTTATAGCTATAATAAATTCTTTAGTTTCTGGGTTTCTTACAGCAATAATTCTTTTCATTAAACGTTTGTCGTTTAAAGAACATTGATTAGCAGCAAGACCTGCGCAATTATCTAATGACTCTGCGTATGATTTAAATGCATATATTAATTCTTTATTATCATTAATAAATACTTCAACATCATCAGTTCTTGGAACTGCAGGTGTTTGTTCATTTGGTATTATTTGAAAGTTCATAGTTTTAGTTTTTTAATTTTAGTTAAATAAATTCTCTCATGGCTGTGCACAACCAAATAATTCTAACTAGGTGACACTAAATAGGACTTTAACCTATACGTTTTCACTGTCAACTCTATGACTTACTAGTATATTGATATAAACAGAGCATACTCATTAGAAAAACTTCGACTTTCCGCCCATTGAAGTTTCTGAGTTATCTTACGATATCCGAGGTGTTTAAACCCCCACAGATTAATTATACAAATTATCCCATATGGGAAGAGAATTTTAAATAATATCATAACTCAGACCCGGTTATAATAACCGCATTACACGATGGAATGATATTTATAATTTATTTATTTCATCTTCTAAAAATTTAATTCTAGATTTAACATCACCAGGTTTAAATAAATATAAACCTCTTTTAGTTTTAGGATTTATATCTCTTTTAGAGGGAGTAAGATTATCTAAATTATCTTTTTCATTTATAGTCATATTATCAGAATACCATAATTTATTAGCTGGTGTTTCTTCTAATTTTTTATCTATGAATTCTTTTAATTCATTTTTAAATTCTTTTGATATATTTACATAATCAATAGTATCACAAAGACATCTATCACATCTTTCTTTGTATGTGACTAATAATTTATTTAGTAAATTTTTCATACTAGTTTAGTTTAGTTAAATCGATTTTCTATTATAGTTTCAATTATTTCATTTTGTGTTCGATTATATTTAGGGTTCCACCCTGCTCCATTACTATCAATAGCAGAACATTTTAATAAGTTAAAATCAAATTCACCTACAATTGGGTCATAATGTGTATTATCAATAATAGTTTTACCTTCAGTTAAATCTAAAATAGCATGCACATTAAATTCACTTCTATGTTTATGTTCAATTAACCATCCATATCCATCAAACATTAATCCCCATAATTTTATAAATACATGTGAACAAGATAAAGTATTGATATTACCATTTAAATATTCAAGATTTCTAGTTTCCCAATCCCAATGTTCTCCTCGAAATGTATCAGAAACTAGTATTTGATGAGGTATATTAACTTCTTTAAATTTTTTAGACATATAATAAGCAAATACACCGCAACCTCCAGCATTTAATTTCTCAATACTGGCATTAATTTCTTGAAACATTATATCTAGATTTTCTAATATTTCTTTAGCTATTGGGTTTTCTAATAATCGATTATACCTATATCTAAATTCAATACATTCTTTTAAATCACCAGAATATATAATTAATGGGCTTATTTTATTTGTATTCATTTTAATTTAATTTTATGGTTATTAGCAGAGAGTAATAAAATTACCCTCTGCCTAACTAAAACTAAACTTAATAATCCAACTTCACAAGTCACCCTAAAGCGACTCAACCCATCATACTAAGTGATGCCTATATAGGGTTCGAACCTATAACCTTTATTATATTCGAGCAAGCTCTTTAAAACACGAGCATCCCCCGTGAAATATAATAATACTCTACCATTTGAGCTAATAGGCATGCCATTGTTTAACCTTAAACTTTCAAATAACAATAAGAAATTATGGCTCAACAATTTTTAAACCTATCTTTTGTGCTAGCTCATTAGCAGTTTCATAAGGCATATTAATATTATCAAGTTCAGGATCTAACTTTTCTAGAAATTCATCGTCTTCAATTCTTTTACGAACTATTGCGGCACAATTATATTGTTCAGTAGCTGCATAAAATTTCATCAATTGATGCATTCCTTCAATAGTTAACTCTTCTAATAAATCTGGGTCATCTACAGAGTAAAATTCTATAGGATGACTTTCATTTATTACGCCTTGATTAACTACTGGATTAAATTCCCCACATTGAAGTACTTTTCGATGGTAAGGAGTTATATTATCTAATAACATAACTAAAGTACCATCAAAATTTACTATTGGTAAATGGATATGACCAGAATTACCATTAAATGTTTGAAGATTTATATTTTCAGATGTAGTATTTACATCGTTTCTATAGTCAGAAACAATACCATTATGTAAAAGATAAAGATACCCTTCATGATCCCTAACAAGTGAACCTAGGGCTACTAAGTTCACTTTATAAGGTTTCATATAATTCATTACTGCATCTTGCTCTTGTTTTTCTTGCTCTTGTGGTAACTTTTTCATAGCTAGATACGTTTAAATTCTTGAATCATAATAATAGGATCGCCATGTTCATCTTGTTCTTCACCGGCATAAATACCTATTTTATTTAAATTATTAGGCCAAACTATTAAAGTAAGTTCTTTATAATTATGTTCTATAGTTAAGAATGCACAATTTTGCCCATTAAGATTTAATAATTGAATAATTTCAATTTGACTAGTGTCAGTTACCAAATTTGGATCTTGAAATGTAATTTCTAACCCATTTACACTGAAGTTAACTATTTGTCCTGATTTAGGGTCAGCAAATATACCTTCATTTTGTAATTCGATCGCGCATTGCGCTTGCATGCTTAAACTACCTAGTAGTAAACATACCATAAAAAATAATTTTTTCATATTAGTTTAATTTTAGTTAAATAAAAAAGGGGTACTAAGTATACTTTTTCCCCCTTTCTTTAGTCTGTTCTTATACTTTCCCTGTATAATAGGAGTGCTTTTTGATGTCGCCAATAAGCTAACTCTTAAAAACTACGTACAAAATTTTATGGCTAAACTCTGTCCAAACCACTTATATACTTTATTTGAGACTCTGTATATAAGATTTATTTAGGGTCCACAGTTATTTGTGGAATATCCTCAGATTTTTCTTCTTTTTTAGAGTTTTCTTCTTCTTCTCTTTTCTCTTTTTCTTCTTCTTCTTTATGAATCTTCTCTCTAAGTTTGAAGTTATATGAGTTAGCAAATGCTTCAAGTTCTGTACCTGTTAATTTAACTTTTTTATCTTCGACAATTTTATAAGCAATATTATCCTCTATCATTGCTTCTAAATCATCTAAAGATAATTCAAAATAATAGTCGACATATTTTTCATATGCTTTACCAATTCTTTTTTGATCATTTTTAGTTAATTTAACACCACGGTTAGAACCTTTAGTATTATTAGGTCTAAATCCTTTACCAGATTGTTGACCATAATATCTCATTTTAGCAATTGCTTGCTCTTTTTCAGTAAATTGAGGAGTAGCCTCTTCGACTACTCCTTCTTGTTGATTGATTGTTTCGTTCATAAAATTTAATCTTTATAGACTTTTCTACCTTTAGCACTCTGTATAACAGTGTCTTCAGTATCAACTCTAGAAATCTTAAACTTTAAATAAGCTTTAGATCCGCCGGGTCTAATATGGTATGTAATTCCTCCTAATTTTATTTTACCTTTACCATTTTCCCACGATTCAGCTAATAATTTATACTTACCGATGTTATCAGGGTCGCCAAATATTAATTGTTTACTTTCATCATCAAAGAAAGTAATAGCAAGTTTACGGTCTCCATATACTTTAACACATACACCTGGAGTCTTCGCATCAATCTTAATAAGATTCATTGAAGAGTAAGTATTTACTATTAATTTTCCATGAGAATCAAATCTCTTTTTTGGAACGATTTTTTCACTTCTTTCAAGCATGATATCACTAGATACAAAAAATTGCATATTAGGAATATCTTGTTTAGTAAGACTATATTTGTCTTGAACACGTTGATTAAAGGCAATACCTTTATTACAACTTGAAAAAGTTATTGCTCCAATTATAAGTACGATGAATAATTTAATTGTTGTTTTCATTTTATTTAAGTTTAGTTTTTATAAATTTTTTAATTAATTTATGAAAAGAGAGAGTACATTGTACCCTCTCTAACCACAAAATTAAATAACCATCATGACTAAAAAGACATGCTTCAGTTATTTACAAGATTCGTTTAAGAATTAACAATAATTCTTCACGACTATAGATATAACCATGAAAGACAGTTCTTGTACCACCATCTTCTTTTATACCTAAATATATTGCACCAGGTTCTAATGGATCACCAAAGTAATCAAATTTAGGGCCTTTTCTATTCCAATAAATAATAGTTTTACCTATTATTCTTTGACTATGAGCTTCACCATATGCATCATCCTTGATTATAGTATAACCGATTTGAGACATAAAATGAAGATCAAAAACGTCTTCAATAGGTTTAGCTTTACAAATTTTGGGTATTTTTGAATTATAATATTGTCCTACCCAGAAAAATATTGCAGATAAAATAATTGCAGTTGCTGCTGTTGGTACATGTTTATGCATTGATACCATAAGTAAAATACATAAAATAGAACATATGTAACCAACCCACATTTTAATTTTAGTATTCATGACTTTTAATTTTAAATAAATACTAAACGCTATACTTACCGGACCTTGATTGTATACAAAGTATAGTTACCCAGGACATCCGATGGGCAGTGACAATCTACCATTTTTCGAATAGTATTTAAGTGCAAATCTTCACGTGCTTTCTTTGTCCATTTAATTTAAGCTATTCAGTATAAATACTGGGATAAAAAATCCTTTACGTCCCGTGATATGATGCTATGGTTATTATAGAAAGGGACCAAAATTAATTGGCCCCATTATCTAATGTTTTTGAAATTTTTCAACTTCTCGTTTTCCGTCTGAGTGTATCTTCTCTATCATATAAATACCAGGTGGAAAATGATCAACATAAATAGTTGGATCATTAATTTCCGTTCGACTACCTAAAATATCTATTAAATAATAATCAGCTACATCATCAAAGAAACCTTGAATATTTACTACAGTTTCTGCTGGATTTGGATATAAACCAAAATTACCAGATCTGAGTGTTGAAGTATTTCCTATTGGATCATCAGTTCCTATAGGACTGCCTCCACCACAATCAACTGTATCCCAAACTGTTTGATATATAGTATCTACTACATATAAATTGAGAGTGTCGTAAACTTGTGTTGTGACAGTATCATTAAATATAATAGTATCGACGACTGTTATAGTTAATGTATCTAAATAAGTACCTAAATTAATCCAATTTGTATCTATATGAATATATGTAAGAGTATCCACATAGGTAATTGTATCATTAAAAGTCATTGTATCAACATGTGTTACAAACGTAGTATCATTCCAATAAATAGTATCATTAGATTGAAAATACGTAGTGTCTACATATGATATTGTATCATTCCAATAAATGGTATCATTGGATTGAATAAAAGTTGTATCAAATACAGTTTGAATAATTGTATCCCAAATAGGAACATTAAAAAATGTAGTATCATTTATTGTTACCATAGTAGTATCAAATACTGATATATTTGTGGTATCATAAACTGTTACATTTTGTGTACAAATTATTCCGGAGTTAGCTAAATTATAATCATCAGCTACTATACATTCTCCAGGGTTTGGATTCCATGCATAACTATGTAATACAAGAGCTCTATTAGCTCCTAATCCAATATGTGCATATCCATAATGTAAATTAGTATCACCACTAATAGGATGAATTCTTGTAAATTCTAACCCTAAATAGAGAGATATATCTCCATTATGTAAATCATCATTTTCCCATTCAATTGCTGTACCTTCAAACCAACCTTGAGTACCTATCCAAGCTGATGTATATGGAGATGGAATATATAATCCCGGACATACTAATTGTCCTTCCATATCAACCATTTGGTCCGTGTTTGGATTACTACCTAAAGGATTACCAGTTATTTCTGTAAATACTTGATTATCCCAAGTTGCGTCTTTAGCAATTGAAAGGCTTTGAAATAAATTTGATATACTACCTTTTTTGATTTTAAATACAAAATCTCTTTGATTATCACCATCAATATCAAAGTCCCAGGTAGCTGAGTATGTTGACTGGATATCATTCATTGATAATATCACAATGTCATTTGCGTTTGTATACACTATTTGTGATGTACCTAAGAAAGGTATCAATAATAGTGCAATAAATAAAAGTTTTTTCATAATAAATAAAGTTTAAGGTTAAAAAAGTCGTGACTGTAAAAAGATTATTATCTAAATTCAATAATTATAATTATTAATTTAATTAAACCAGTCACGAGCTTTTTCAAAATAATAAATTACCTTTTCCTTAAAAGTTCTCTTCCTGCAAAGTGGAACAAATTTTATGTATCTTTCAGGATCTCTCATTTTAACTGGAGTCATTTTATTAACAGCTTTTAAAGGCTTATTAATTGGGTGATCAACAGGAAAATTAGGATCATTTACTTTTATCTTTTTTTCTTCTTGTATATCCCAATCAAACCATTGAGGATCAAATTTATAACAAGTTATAAATAAAGTTATACTTAAAAGAAAAAATGATAATGCTGGCATTAAATAAAATGCTGATAATAATGGTAAAGATATTATTAAAAATAATAATGCTATACTCATTATTAACCAAGTTTCCCATCGATTAGATTCTACTTTCCTCATAATAAAATTTTTTAAAAATTCCTGGCACGTTATATACGAACGTGAATTCGGCATCAAGCATGCTAAGTTTATTTAGTTTCACAGGAATTTAAATTATTAACGCCTAATTAATAAAATGAAAGATCATCTAATCCCTTCGTATCTTTTATGTTTGACTCGCTCATATTCTATACCAGCGACTTCCATAAAATCTATTTCATTTTCTTCTATTTGTCCAGGTCCTATCCAAACATCAGTATTATAATTACCGGTAAGAAAAATAAATAATAAACCATCAATAGTTTCTACATAAGTTATTTGATTTAAACTTTTAATTTTATGTACTACATGAGTAATAATTTCTTGATTTACATCATGTGGACTAGTAACAATTGTTTTATCACTAGCAAATATTTCAATGGTACCTTTTTCAGGAGATATAAATCTACCGTTTAAAGGATTTGTTTTGTTCTGTGCATATAACCCTACTGATAGTAAGAAGGTTAACATGAATAAAATTAAGTTTTTCATTTTATTTAATTTTAGTTAAAAATTAGTAAAATTTGATAACTAGAAATTTAATTATATCGACTATACATACAATACATAAAATAGTTATTGCTAACCATAATGTACATATATTCCAAGCTGAAATACATAGTATAGCTGACATAGCTAAATTTAATTCATCTTCATTTCCGATGGCATTAAATAACCATCCTAAAGCGGATAATATAAAAATTGCTATCATAATATTAGTTTTAGTTAAGTTAATAATACAACTTCATGTTACACTCAGATTGAAACCCGCCTCAATATTAAATATCGTTTATCAGCATTACCTGTTATCTTATTGTATGACCAATCATTACTGGGTTACTTTTGTGTCAGTTGTTTACTATAGTATTTTTATCAAAATAAATGAGAAGAACTTCTAAGACTGGTAGGGTTCTCCTTTTATTACTACCTTAAGTTCAATAATGTTTACGGCTGTTTTCTTAACCTGGGAGTACAGGTGCCTTAAAGCGAATTTCTCCGCTTGTCTCTTATAACTACTCATTTATTTATCTACTAGTTCATTAAAGTGCTGGGCAAGCACATGAAGAGATACGGCTTCGCCGTAGTCTCGTAATTTGAGTAAAGATTAATAACTTTGGATCTTATTCTACCCGTTATTAGTCTACCATTTCTTTGCATGAAATTGGTTTGTCTTACTAAGTTTTAGTTTTAGTTTTATTAAATGGACTATCAGGATGAAACATTAACCAACCTATGCCTAAGCCTATATAATATGCAATTAATGTTTTCATAATAGTTTATTTAATAGTTACAGATCTCATATACCAGGGCGTTTACATGCTTGGGCATCTTATCGATCTTTATAGTAATGATATTAACCAAATAATTGAATTAACACACCACCAAAATGCTAACCACACGATCACAA
>Ga0098074_1000544_pt1 | contig 24346 bp, 21 predicted proteins | sample 32_taG_FD_75064 | JGI IMG/M metagenome (GOLD analysis project Ga0098074, IMG submission 75064) | Marine viral communities from the Gulf of Mexico - 32_GoM_OMZ_CsCl metaG | ecosystem: Environmental > Aquatic > Marine > Oceanic | place: Atlantic Ocean: Gulf of Mexico | collected 2015-07-12
AGCCGGCCTTGGCGGCGCTGTAGGGGCTGCTGGGGTTGTAGGGCGTGGCCTCGGTGAAGCGCTGGGGGTCGTCGAGCTCGAGGTCGCCGTAGACCTCGTCAGTGGAGATGTGGTGCAGCCGCACGTCGTGCTTGCGCGCCGCCTCGAGCACGCAGAAGGTGCCCACCAGGTTGGTCTGGATGAACGGACCGGGCTCGCTCAGCGAGTTGTCGTTGTGCGACTCGGCAGCGAAGTGCACCACGGCGTCGTGCTCGCCCACGAGGCGCTCGACCGTCGGTTGGTCGGCCACGTCGCCCACGACGAGGGACACCCGGTCTGTCGGCAACCCGTCGAGGGACTCACGGGACGCGGCGTAGGTGAGCTTGTCGAGCACCGTGACGGTCGTGTCTGTCCGCGCAACGAGGTGGTGGACGAAGTTGGAGCCGATGAAGCCGGCGCCGCCGGTGACCAGGATCTTCTGCACGGTGCCGAACTCTAGGTGCCGGGCGTCAGTAGGCGCCGCGCGACCCGACGACTGCGCCGAGGGTCTTCAGCAGGATCGAGGCGTCCTGCAAGATCGACCAGTTGTCGACGTAGTAGATGTCGAGGCGGATGGCTTCGTCCCACGAGAGGTCGGAGCGGCCGGACACCTGCCACAGACCGGTGAGCCCGGGACGGACCCGCAACCGGCGCTGGGCCAACTCGTCGTACTGGGCCACCTCGAGCGGCAGCGGGGGCCGGGGCCCGATCAGGCTCATGTCGCCCCGGAAGACGTTGACCAGCTGCGGCAGCTCGTCGACGGAGAAGCGGCGCAGGAAGTGACCCGGCTTCGTGATGCGCGGGTCGTCCTTCAGCTTGAAGAGACCCTCCTCGTAGCCGGCGGCCGAGTGCAGGTCGGGCAGGAGCTCTTCGGCGTTCTGCACCATCGTGCGGAACTTGAGGAGCGTGAACTCCTCGCCGTTGCGGCCCACCCGCGTCTGGCGGAACAGCACCGGACCGCCGTCGTGCAGCTTCACCCGGGCGACGGCGAAGGCGAGGAGCGGGGAGAAGCAGAACATGAGGAAGGCCGAGCCCAGCACGTCGAAGGTGCGCTTGCCCCAGCGAGACGCATCGGTGAGGCGGGGCGGGTCGATGTGGATCAACGGCAGCCCGCCCACCGGCCGGATGCGGACCCGTTCGCTGGAGACGTCGGAGACGCTGGGCGCCACCACGACCTGCACCTGCTCGTGCTCGAGGTCCCAGGCGATGCGACGCATCGCCTCCGACGACACGACGCCGCCGTCGGCGAAGAAGACGATGTCGGCGCCGGTCTCGCGCGCCTTGGCAGCAACGTTGGTGTGGACCCCGAGCACGGGCACCCCGCCGGGGGTGCGAGGGGCATCGGCGAACGGGGTGACCGCGCCGATCACGCGGTAGCCGAGCCGCTTCTCGCGACCGAGCACACGAGCGACCTCGTCGACGCTCCGGGGGGAACCCGCGATGAGGACCGTGTGGAGCAGCGAGCCCCGGCTGCGCGCCGCGTAGACGGCGTACCGCAGACCGAGGCGCCCGAGCAGCAGGGCGGGGACGCCGATGCCGAAGGCGAGGACGAAGAACCCTCGCGACATCGAGTACTTGAGGAGGAACGCGCCCACGCCCACAAGGGCGGCGGCGGTCAGCGTGGCACGTGCGACGCGGCGGAACTCGTCGGTGCCCGCGTCGAAGATGCTCCGGCTGTAGCCGCCGCAGGCCCAGATGGTGGCCAGCCAGGCGACCACGATCGCCGGCCAGGCGATGCCGAGGTTGCCCGAGAGTTCGGTGGCGCCGGGGAACAGGCCCCAGCGGTCGCGGCCGATCATCGCGATCGTCGTGGTGAGCACGATGACCGCGGCGTCGACCACGAACGCGGTGCCGGGGAGGTACTGCAGGGATCGTGAAGGCAGCGGGATGCGCAGACGTGTCTCGCGCTGGGTCATCACCGACATTGCTACACCTGACCGGAGGCTGGGGGGTCACGGCGGCCTCGCTGCCGCTCCGGAACCCTCACCTTAGGCCCTCGAGGCCACTCCTGGGACCTCAATGACCGGTCTCACACGAACACGGGGTGAATGCGATTGGAACGGTCCAGACCACTCGGGGAGCCGGTGTCTGGGACGATGCCCGCCATGCGCGGAATCATCCTTGCCGGTGGCACCGGCAGCCGGCTGCACCCGATCACCCACGCGGTGAGCAAGCAGCTGATGCCGGTCTACGACAAGCCGATGATCCACTACCCGCTGTCGACCCTGATGCTGGCCGGCATCCGCGACATCTTGGTGATCACGACACCCCACGAGGCCGACCAGTTCCGTCGACTCTTGGGCGACGGCGCCCGGCTCGGCATCTCGATCACCTACGCCGTGCAACCCTCGCCCGACGGACTCGCCCAGGCGTTCGTCATCGGCGCCCACCACATCGGCGACGACCCTGTCGGGCTCGTGCTCGGCGACAACATCTTCTACGGCTCCGGGCTCGGCACCCGGCTGCGCCGGTTCGAGTCGCTCGACGGCGCCGCGGTGTTCGGCTACCGGGTGGGCGATCCGACCGCTTACGGCGTCGTCGAGTTCGACGCCGAGGGCCGCGCCCTGTCGCTGGAGGAGAAGCCGGAGCAGCCACGCAGCAGCTACGCCGTACCCGGGCTCTACTTCTACGGCAGCGACGTCGTCGAGAAGGCGAGTTCGCTGAAACCTTCGGCCCGCGGCGAGCTGGAGATCACCGACCTCAACCGGCTCTACCTCGAGGAGGGACGCCTGCAGGTCGAGGTGCTGCCGCGAGGCTCGGCCTGGCTCGACACCGGCACGTTCGACGACCTGAACGACGCCTCCAACTACGTGCGTGCGATCGAGGCGCGCCAGGGCACGAAGGTCAGTGCGCCGGAGGAGGTGGCGTGGCGGATGGGGTTCATCGACGACTCGCAGCTCGCCGTGCTGGCCGAAGGGCTCCTCAAGAGCGGCTACGGGCGTTACCTTCTGAACTTGCTGGACTAGACAAAATGGTGGTCGGCCGGGCGTAACGACGGCGGGTCGGCCTCGTTGTCTGGGCGACGACCTCCGACGTGACGAGAGTCGCACGTCGAATGCGATAGGTGGATCTCGATGAAGAAGCTCCTGCTGGGACTCATGGTCACGGTTCTCGGAGTAGGTGGGTCGGTCGGGCTCGGCCAGACGTCAGCGTCCGCCGCGTGCCCCTACACCGGCTGCACTCGTACGCAGGTGGCTGTTGTCGATGGGCCCACCGCGGTGAAGGCCGGGGCGCGTCCGGCGTACGACGTCGAAGTGACGACGAATGGCAGCTCCGTCCCGAAGGGCCGCATCAAGATCATCGTCAAGAGCCCCGCTGCCAGGCACGTCGGGAACAAGGACTACTACTACTCGCGCGGCGAGGACACCAGGCGCGGTACGGCCAAGTTCACGCTGCCCGAGATGCGCAAGGGCACCTACAACGTGACGGTGCGCTACATCAAGAAGCCTGGCTCGGTGTGGAAGAACTCCACGACCAAGTTCGTGCTGAAGGTCACGAAGCGCAAGTCCTGAGCATGCTCGCGGTTCTCGGGTCGTGACGACGCCGTATCCGACGTCGCTACCTCGCCGGACGAAGCGCGGGCGCAAGCTGGCCGCAGCACGCCGCCGGCGCCAGGTGCTGCGAGGAGTGGCAGGCCTGCTTCTGGTGGCCGTGCTCTGGGCGGTGTGGACGCTCTACACCGGGTACCGCACGACGCGTGACCTCCAACGCGCCGAACTGGCGTTGGACCTCGTCCGCGACTCGGTGGCGGTGGGTGACGTCGCCACCCGCGACGTAGCGGCCCGGGAGTTCGTCGAGGCGGTCTCCTCGGCTGCCGATCGGACGGACGGCTGGACCTGGACCGGCCTGCGGTGGCTGCCGGTGGTGGGCGATGACCTGATGGGCGTGAGTGTCCTGAGTCAGTCCCTGGATGCGTTCGGGAGAGGTGGTCTCGGCCCTCTTCTCACGACCATCGACAGCCTCGACGGGCTCTCCGGCGACTCCCGCGTCGACCTCGATGCCGTTGCGGGCGTGGCCGAACCGGTGCGGCTCGCGCACGATGCTCTGGCGAAGGCGAGCCGCCTCGTCGAGGAACGCTCGAGCGACGGATTCGTCGACGTGCTGCGACAACGCTACGACGACTATGCCGACTTCGTCGGTGAGGTCGCGGACGGGCTGGGTGCCGCCGAGACGGCGGCCGACGTGCTGCCCTCGATGCTGGGTGCTGACGGACCACGCGACTACCTGATGGTGTTCCAGAACAACGCCGAGATCAGGGCAACTGGAGGCCTGGCCGGATCGTGGGCGCGGGTGCATGCCGAGGAGGGCATGCTCACTATGAAGGAGCAGGGTTCCGGCACCGACTTCCCGGAGTTGGCCGACCCAGTCGTCCCGCTGACCAGCGAGGAACGCGCTCTGTACGGCACGGAGATCGCCAGGTTTTTCCGCAACCCGGGTTTCACCCCGGACTTCACCCGCGCTGCCGAGATCTTCTCCGGCTTCTGGAACCAGTACGCGAGCATCCCCATCGACGGGGTGATCGCCGTCGACCCGGTTGCGATGGGATACCTGCTGAAGGGGACCGGCCCCGTGACGGTCGATCGGTTCACCCTCGATGCGAACAACGTCGTGGAGGCGTTGCTGAGCCAGATCTACGAGATTTTCCCACGACCTGCCGACCAGGACGACGCCTTCGAGGATGCGGCTCGAGCTGTCTTCCGCGCCTCGACCGAGGATCTCGACAACTCGCTCGAATTCGTGAAGGGGCTGTTTCGTGCCGCACGCGAGGGTCGGTTCCTCATCTCATCGTTCGACCCGAACATCCAGGACCGGCTCGCGGGTGAACGCGTCACCGGGCACCTCGCCGACGACGACGGTGCCACCCCACATATCGACATCGGCCTGAACGATGCGACCGGCGCCAAGATGTCGTTCTACCTTCGGTACGACGTAGACGTCGCCACGTCGGCTTGCTCGGGCGAGGGCCAGGACATCGGCGGCACGGTGCGGCTCTGGCAGACCCTGGGGCCGGACGAGGTGAGCGACCTGTCTGACTACGTGACGGGCGGAGGGAGATATGGCACGCCGCCTGGAAGTCAGCTCGTCGTCGTGCGGGTGTACGGCCCCTTTGGCGGCAATTTCACCGAGGCTGCGGTCAACGACGACGAGGTCGACCTCGTCGCTCAACGGATCGCCGGTCGACCCGTCGCCGAGTTCCCCATGCTCGTCGACTCCCCAACGCCGCAGGTGATCACGTGGACCGCTGTGACCGGCGCAGGACAAACAGGTGACGTCGAGCTCGGCGTGACCCCCGGGATCGGCGCGCAGTCCTGGCCGGTTGGTGCGAGGTCGGCGTGCTGACTCTCCACCATCGTTGAAACGCCTGAGGCGACTGTGTCCTGTGAGAGAGTGAGCCCTGGCACATGGTCGACGGATCGCCCATCTAGAGTTGTCTCCTATCAGCCGTCCGGCTTCCAGTCACGAGAGAGATTCACATGGTCGAGTTCCTCACCGTCCTCGCGCGGCGGTGGCGGATCATCGTGGCGTTCGTCGTCCTCGGCGTGGGTTCCGCCGCGCTGATCACCGAGCAGCTCACGCCGGTCTACCGAGCCGAGACGCAGCTCTTCGTCGCCTTGGCCGCCTACGACGGCTCGCCCGACTCGCTGGCACAAGGTGAGCTCTTCTCGGTCAATCGTGTGCGGTCCTACCCGAAGATCGTCAACAGTCCTCTGGTGCTGGAGCCGGTGATCGAGCAGCTCGACCTCGACATGACGGTGGACGAGCTGGCTGGCAAGGTCTCGGCAGAGGCCGCACCCCAAACCGTGCTCATCGACGTGACGGTGGACGACCCGTCCGCCGACCGCGCGGCGTCGATCGCCAACGCGGTGGCGGCCCAGTTCGTCACGGTCGTCGAGGACCTCGACCGCACCGAGACCAGCGGCAACTCCCCGGTGCGCGTCAGCATCGTCCGGCCGGCCACCCCGCCGGCCGATCCCCGGTTTCCCATCCCGCCCCTCAACCTCGTGGTTGGTCTCGCCGCCGGTCTGGCTCTCGGCCTGGCTGCGGCCGCCCTGCGCGAAGCGCTCGACACCAGCATCAAGAACGAGAGCGACGTGCTCGAAGCGACGGGCCTGGCCACGCTCGGGGCGGTGCCGGTGAACAACAAGATCCAGGACCAGCCGGTGGTCACGCACGGGTCGAAGCATCCGATCTGGGGCGAGTCGTATCGCAAGCTGCGCACGAACATCAGCTACCTCGACCCCGACCACCCGCCGCGTGTGTTGCTCGTGACCAGTGCTCTGCCCGGTGAGGGCAAGACAGTGACCGCGGCGAACCTGGCGGCGTCACTGGCGCAGAGCGGCAAGTCGACGATCCTCATCGAGGCCGATCTGCGTCGTCCGAGCGTGGACAGGCTGCTCAGCCTCGAACCCGAGGTGGGCATCACGAACGTCATCGCAGGCAAGGCTGCGATCGCCGAGGTGGTCCAGCACCACGAGGGCTTCGATGTGATCACGAGTGGCCCCATTCCGCCGAACCCGAGCGAGCTGCTCGGCTCGCAGGCCTTCAAAGGTCTGGTCGCGACCCTCCTGGAGAGCTACGACACGGTGGTCATCGACACCCCGCCGGTCATCGCCGTCACCGACGCCGCCGTCGCGGCGGTGGTGGCAGACGTGGCCATCGTGGTCTGCCTGGCGGGACGAACCAAGAAGCCGGAGCTGCGACGTGCACTGGAGGGTCTCCAGGCCGTCGACGCGCACGTGGCCGGAGTCGTGCTCAACCAGGTCGTGATCAGCAGCGGCGAGTACTACCAGTATCGCTACGACTCACATTCTCGAACGCACTCCAAGAAGAGCTGACCTCGAGCCCGCGGAAGCAGCCTCGCCTCGTCCGCGACGAACAGCATCCAGAGCACCCCGTCGACCGATCGATCCGCCGCACCCCCTGGAGACACCGCGTGAGCAAGATCCCGACCGAGTTCATCGTCGTTCAAGAGCCCCCTCGTGGCCTCGACCACGTGCGCCTGGCGGTGCCGGATGCCGCGGTGCCCGCGGTGGCCGGCGCCCGCGCGTGGCTCAAGCGTCGGCGCGGCGGCCTGGAGCTGGCGCGGCGCGAGATGGACTACCTGCTCTCCGAGGTGGCCGATGCGGACGAGATCGCGTTGGCCGCTCGCAGGTTCGTGCGCCGTGACGCACTGCGCTCCGAGCTGCGCTGGCACCCCAAGCTCATCTGCCACCAGCCGGTGCGCGGGGTCGAGCACCTCCGAGCGGCTCGGGCCGCCGGCCGCGGAGTCGTCCTGAGCTTCCTGCACCACGGCCACTACGAGGGTGCGGTCGCGTCCATCTCCGCGGCCGAGGAACCGATCTACATCGCACTCTCGCCCGACATGTTCGGCCCCGAGGCGCCGGCGTTCCTGCGGCAGCACGTGCGCACCGGCTCGACGACCGGTGGTATCGGGGTGAATGCGGCCGGTGGGGCGGCGGTGCTCGCGCAGGTACTGCTTGAAGGAAACGTGCTGGCCATCGCCACCGACGTGCCAGGACGCACCCCGGTGAACTTCTTGGGCAAGGAACGGCTCGGATCGTCGGGAGCGGCCCGACTCGCCGCCGGTACCAACAGCCTGGTCGTGATCATGACCGCCCATTGCGACGCCGACGGGCGACTCTCGCTCGAGCTCAGCGAGCCACTGGAGCCGGGCGACTTCGCTGGACCCGACGAGTTGGTCACGCATCTGCTGCAGGCCCAGGAACCCGCCATCCGGGCATGGCCCGAGGGCTATCACCACCCGACGATGCGCTGGGGCGTGCCCGCCACCTCATAGAGCCCGACGTCAGTGGCGGCGGCCTCGGGCCAGGTTGCGCCCGAAGCGGGTCGGCGTGGCCGCGAGCCAGTCGAGCAGGGCGGCGGTCGCGCCAGCCTCGCCAGGCTCGGCGAGGCCGATCCGCTGTGCCGACCGGCGCCGAACTGTTCGACTGCGCGCACCCCTGTCCCGGACGTCGTCGGCGAACCGACGCAGGTCGGGCTCCGTCTCGAGTAGCTCTCCGGGAAGCCACTGCATGATGTCGGACGGGTGGATGCCTCGCCCCGCGCGGTAGGCGGCGTGGTCGGGGAAGAGGAATCCGATAGGTCGGTCGAGCAGCAGGAAGTCCGTCCAGACGCTCGAGGCGTCGGTGAGGAGGCCGCCGGCCGCGCCGAGGAGTTGGTAGAGGGTCACCCCCGACGCCTCGAGCTGGGCGTCAGTCACCGAGACGGTGCCTGGAATCTGGTGGGCGTCAGCGTCCAAGGGGTGCGCCTTGACGACGAGCGTGAGGCCGGCTGAACCGATCGTGGCGGCGGCCAGCTGGGCCTGATCCTGCGTGGCCACGACCCCGTCGGTGCTGCTGTCGCTCCATCCGCCACCGAGCCCGCCTGTGGAGGTCGTCCGGAACGTCGGCATCCACACCACGAAGTCGCCCTCGATGCCCAGCCCCTGCAATTGCTCCGCAGTCAGGCGCCGAGTGAAGGCATCGACCCTCGGATTGCCGCAGTAGACGACCTCGTCGGGCCTGAGATCGGTGAGCCCGGCGTAGTACTCACCCCACACGGTCGCGCCCGAGACGAGCACGTTGGCCGAAGGGCCAGGCACCCCTGGCTTCAGGAGCAGTCCGCGGGGCATCGCCTTCATTCCGGAGCCGTGCCACACGTTGATCGTCAGCTTGCGACGCAGTCGCCGAGGGTTGCCGAAGGCGCCGTGGGTCGTGAACACGGCCTCGGCCACGAGGAAGGCGACGATGCCTCGAAACGAGTAGCGTCCGTGCCCGTGCACGCGCTGCAGCCCTTGTGCGGCGCACAGACCTCTGCTCGGGCCGTCCAGCCACACGATTCTGCCGTCGTACCTGGCCTCGAGTCCGCGGACGACCTCGATCGCGTTCCCCTCAGTGCGGACGCCGCTCACGACTACGGCCACCCGGCAGGTCGGAGCCATGAGTCGGGCCCACCCCACGAGCCTGGGAAGCCAGCGACTGAACGCGTGCCTCACGACGAGTCGACACCAGTCGGCACTGCGCGGCGACGACGTCGGCGCTTGGCCCATTCCTGGGTCGGCTTCTCGACCAGGAACCAGCTCCCCAGCGCCAGCGGCACCGTCAGCACCACGGTTACCGCGGACAGCCCCCACACTCCGAGGTCGCGCATGGACGAACTGTGGGCCAGGAGCTGCTCGACCGGGAAGCCGTAGATGTACATGCCGTAGGAGATGTCGTTACGTAGTCGCAGCCGCGGCGAGGAGAAGAGGATGCCGATGCCCACCAGACCGTAGGCGAGCAGCGGCGCCGCGAGCAGTCGGTAGCCGGGAACGAACGCAGCCAACGCCATCACGGCTACGAGCGCCAGCACCGCCCGCTGCCGGTTGATACGGATGCGGTCGGCGAAGACGAACATCGCCACGCCCACCATGTACATCAGGAAGAAGCGGGCGCCGTCCTGCACGACACCCGGCACGACACCGCTCCCGAGGGCGGCGCCCAACTGGGTCACCCACGCCGCGACGAGCAGCCAGACGATCACGTGGCGTCGCATGAGACACCCGGTGAGTCCCAGGACCATCACGCCCAGGTAGCAGAGGAACTCCCATTTCAGAGTCCACAGCGAGGCGTTCCACTCTCCCGGGTAGGGAGGCTCGGTCGGGGTGCCGCCGATGCTGTTGTCGAACATCACCAACGTCGCATTGCCGAACACGTAGCGGACGCCGTCGAGGAGTCCGAAGTCGACCCCCAGGTCGCCGGTCGCCACCCAATGCGCCACCGGGGCGACCACCACGACGGTGACGACCAGGCACAGCCAGAACGCTGGGAACAGGCGAGCCGCGCGCGCCAGCAGGAAGCTGCGCACCCGGGGGTCTGCGGTCCAGCTGCCGGCGATCAAGAAGCCCGACAGCGCGAAGAACCCGTCCACCGGGACCCGCCCGATCAACTGGCCGAAGGCCAGCGAGGTCGTGAGCGACCCGGTGATCACGACCTTCGCGTGCTGCACGATGACCAGGCTTGCCAGCACCAGACGGAGGGCGTTCAAGATGTTCCGGCGACCGTTGAAGGCCTCGGTGACGCTCAGCGTGGCGGCAGTCATGTCAGCCCCGCACAGAGCGCCCGGACGTGTCCGGCCGTTTCGGCCCAGGTGCCGTCGGCACGTGCGCCCGCCGAGTTCCCGGTCCGGGCGAGGGCAGCCTCGATGGCCGCGCCGAGATCCCGCGGTGTGGCATCGGCCGACAGCGCCCGGTCACCGTGGATCTCGGGCAGGCCGCCGTCGCTGGTGACCACACACGGGATGCCGAAGTAGTTCGCCTCGGCCACCGGCAGCCCGAACCCCTCGTCAGATGACGCGAGCACCACCACGGACGATCCCTGGATCAGGGAGCGGTAGTCGCGGGTGTCGACGAACCCCGGGAAGCTGACGCGGCCCCCCACCCCCCGATCCTCGGCCCGTGAACGCAGCGCTTCGGCGTACCCGGCGCGGGCGCCGAGGACGACGAGGTCGATCTCGACACCGATCTCGGCCACCGCGTCGATGACCAGCTCGGCGCGCTTGTTGGGGAAGTGCCCGAAGGTCAACACCTGCGGCCGCTGGGCAACCGTGCTCGGGGGCGCTGGCTCCCAATGCCGGGCGTGGTCGCGGCCGTTCTCGATCAAGGTGGTACGTGCCCGGGGAGCGAACCGCGAGGTCTCGCGTACGGTCTTCGTCGAGATCGCGACCGTTGCGGCAGCGTGCTCGAGTGACCACTGCCAGCTGCGGCGGTACGCGCGCTGCAAGGTGCCGAACTCCGACGGCGAGACTCGGTGACGCCAGTCGTGAACCGTGCAGACCCGCCGCGAGCGCGGGAACACGGGACTCACCACACTGCTCAGCGACAGCAGGACGTCGGCCCCCCATGACCGGGCCAGCCGCCCGGACGTGACCCACTGCCCCCAGATGCGATGTCGCCCGGACTCGGGGCGCACGGCGACCTCGACGCCGTCACCGGCCAGGTCGCTCACGTAGTCGTATCCGATCACCAGCAGCCGGTCGGTGGGGAAGGCCGTGGCCCAGGCGTCGACCAGCTCGTCGACGTAGGCGCGCATTCCGCCTGACTCGGTGGGCGAGCCGAGGGTGTCGATTGCGATCCGCATCGGACCGCTCATGGCACGTCAGCCGAAGATGTGGAGACCGTGAGCTCCAAGAAGTCGTCGACCCAGGCGGCCAGCGACCAGGGCTGCATCAGGTCGGGAGGAGGGGCGCCGGGGCCGGACAAGAAGCGGCGGACGGCGTCGAGGTCCCACAGGTTGCGCTGCTCCGGGAGGACGAGGACCCAGGCGGGGTCGAAGAACGGCTCGAGCCGGATGCTCGCGTTGGACGTGATCAGCTTTGCGCCGCTGGCAAGCACCTCGAACGTACGCATCGTGAGACCCGACTGCCCCGAGCGTTGGACGTCGATGACCGCGCGGGCCGAGGCGAAGGCGGTGGCGACCTCGCGACGGGACCGCTTCTCGAACGAGACGGCCGCCCAGGGGATGGTCCGGATGTTGGCATCGCGCAGCCACGTGAGGGCGTGGTGCCAGCGGGCCGGGGAGTAGAAGAAGTAGTCGGTGCTGTCGGCGGCTGCGGCGAGCAGCGCGCACACGGCGAAGCGGTCGGAGTGCACAGTGCCGACGAATGCGAGGTCGTGGGCCCGTGAGGCGATCGGCGATCCGCCCGCAAAATCGCGGGTGTGGAAGAGCGGCTTGTAGCGCAGTCCGGGCAGCCGCGCGACGTCGTTGCGATCGAAGCTGAACGCGTGGTCGAACAAGGGCAGCAGGGACTCGCCGCGCGGACTGTTGGCGAACGAGTCGAACGCGTAGAACGAGAGGACGCAGCCGGGGTGGTCCCGACGCAGCTGCTCCAGGAACCAGACCGGCACCACTTCGGCTTTGACCACGAGGACCAGCGAGAGACGACGGCTGCGGAGGTCTCGGGCTGCTCGTCGATAGTGGCGGCGGACCAGTGGTCCGAGCAGGGCCGGGGCGAGGCGGGCGACGGCCTTCACCCACGAGGAGTTGCGGGGGCGCTCGTCGAGCACCGTCACGCGGGCACCCCGCCGACGCATCTCCTCGGCGATGCTCAGCTCGTAGCCGAAGAAGCTGGGGGTGACGAGTAGGGCCTCCACCTCGCACTCCCCATGGGTAGGGACGTCCTTCAACTCATCAGCTTCCGTTCGCGCATCTCCATCAGCGACCGCTCGTATCCCTCGGGCGAGACCGGGTCGTAGCCGGTCGCCCACCTGGCGAACGCGACAACGCCCTCGGCGAACGTCACCGAGGGCACGAAGTCGAGCGCCTCTGCCAGCCGGGTCGTGTCGGCCCAGTTGTGGCGGATGTCGCCGGCTCGGAAGTTGCCGGTCACCTGGTAGGCCGGGGTGCGTCCGAGGGCGGACCCCAGAGCCCGGACGACCTCGAGCACCGTCACCGGCACACCGGTGCCCACGTTGTAGGCATGCTGGCCATTGATGTGGCTTCCCGCTGCCCGGACCGTCGCCTCCACGACGTCGTCGATGAAGACGAAGTCGCGCGACTCCAGCCCGTCCTCGAAGACGTTGATCTCGCTACCGTGGTGGATCAGCGAGGTGAAGATCGACAGGATGCCTGTGTAGGGGTTGGACAGCGACTGGCCCGGACCGTAGACGTTCTGGTAGCGCAGGGCCGTCGCGTCGATGCCCAGGGCGGAGCAGCCGGTGAGCACCAGCTGCTCCTGGGTCGACTTGGTGATGGCATAGATGGAGGAGGGATGGATCCGCGACTCCTCGTCGGTCGCGGTCGCCTCCAGCGGAGCGCCGGCGGCGTCATAGAGATCGAACCGGCCGGAGTCGAGCGCCGACCGAGTGCGGGCCGAGGGATGGTGGACGCCGCCGGCGCGGTCGACGTAGCGGCCCTCGCCGTAGATCGAGCGCGACGACGCCACGACGACCCGGCGCACCTGGTGCGGCTCGTTGGCCAAGAGGTCGAGCAGGTGGGCGGTGCCGACCACGTTCACGTCGTTGTAGCGCGCCACCTCGTACATCGACTGGCCGGTGCCGGTCTCGGCGGCCAGGTGGATCACGATCTCGTGATCGTCGTAGGCGTTGGTCCAGTCGTCGAGACGACGCACATCGCCGCGCACGAACTCGACTCCGGGACCGAGAGCGGCCACCGCGCTGGCCTGGCCGGCGTCCTCTCCGTGGATCTGCGGTGACAGCGAGTCGAGCACCGTGACGCGGACGCCGTCGGCGGCCAGTCTGCGGGCCACCGCCGAGCCGATGAATCCGGCACCGCCGGTGATGAGCACACCCCCGAGGGTCACGTTCTTCTCCTGTTCAGTGGCGCGGACGAACTGGCGCTGCGGTCACTGCTGTGACCCAAGGGACGTGATTCTAGTGCCGCTTCGGTGCTTCTCGCGGGGAAGTCGGGCAGGTCGCCGGCAGGGAGCGGTGACTCAGGACGCGGCGACGGGGAGGCTCCGGTTGAGCCGCCCCACGAGGCAAGCCCACATCGCGACAGCGTAGGCGATCGATCCCGCCGCGACGGACCAAGCGACATCGGCCGGGTCGTCGAACGGCGTCAACCACCAGGCGACGGCCAGTCCGGCGGCGGTGGCCAGCAGCCTCGAAGCGCCGACGGCCCGCGACCGGCCCTCGGCGCGCAAGTAGGCGGCCGGCAGCATGACGGCCATCAAGGCGCCCATGTTCGTGGAGAACCCGAGCACCGCCGACCACGAGAGGCCGACGAAGTCCGGCAGCACCAGTTCGTAGAGTGGTGTGCGGGTGAGGGAGAGCAGAGCGAAGCAGACGGCGAACACCACGAACACGCACACACCGAAGACCGCCACGGTGCGGGCACCGAACCGCCCTTGCGCCGCTTGTCGGTAGACGATCCGACGCGCGGCCAGACCCAACACGGTGACCGGACCCAGCAGGGTCAGCGCGAGCCGTGCCTCCGAGGCGACGCCGAGTCCGCCTTGGGCGCGAGCGAGAGCGAGAGCGGCCACCAGGACCACGCCGGCCAGCGCCGCGTCGAGGAGCAGTGGCGCGGCTTCGCGACGATCAGCCCACAGCGACCCGATGCCGTCTCTGAGGCGCCCGGCGCCGGCCAAGGACCGGTGGACGAACGTCGTCCAGAGCACGGCGCCCACACCCCACCAGGCCAGAGGTAGCCATCGGTCCGGAAAGGCGGTCACGCTCAGCGCCACGACAGCCAGGACCTGGATCACCAGCGTCGCCAGGTCGCGTTTGAAGAATCCGGCGGCAGCCTCGGGCGCCGAGGTGAATCGGGCGAAGTCCCACGTGGCGTAGGACAGGATCGCCAGCGAGCACAGGGCCAGCGGCAGGTTGCCGAGAGCCACCGAGACGCCGACCTGGGCCGTCGCGACGATCAGCGAGACGAACCGGGCGGCGGCGAGCCCGTCGTCGAACGAGCGCCGGCCCACGAGTACCCGCTCGACGCACACCGCCTGCCCCAGACCGACGAGGAACGCGGTGACGGTGATCCACACCGAGTAGTCGTCGAAGTCCGCTCGTCCGAGCACGATTGCGAAGACGAGCATCTGGAGCAGGGTGCTGATGGAGGCGATCGCTTGAAGCAGCACCGCACCGGCCGCGCCGCGGGTCCGCTTCGTCTCGTCTGGCTCGGGGGTCGGCACCGAGCGACAGTAGCCGACCTGCCGCACCGGGGTGACCGGTTCGTCTGTCGGACGCGCGCCCCGCTGTCGGGCTAATATCCGGCAGTGACTCCGCTGGGTGCCGTGACCGTTCTGGCCATTCTCGGATGCCTGCGGAACTGGCGGACCAGCTTCCCGTGGCTTCTCTCCGCCACACTCGCCTTGCCGATCTCGGCCGCGGTGGCAGTACCGGGTCTGGTGCTGCCCCCGTTCTTCCTGGTGGCGTTGGTCCTGTCCGGTCTGCTCGCCTGGGAGTGGATGAGCGGGAAGATCGCGCTTTTCGCGTGGCGCGGCTCGCCGTTGCTGATCGCCTTCCTGGGCTGGTGCGTGCTGATCACGGTGGCGGGACCGGTGGTGTTCGCGGGGGCGACGGTGCTGAACAACGTCGACGGCGGGCTGGTGGGGGCGACGACACTCGCCTACGCCAGCTCGAACGTCGCCCAGCTGGCCTACCTCGGCATCTCCGGGCTGATCATCTGCTTCTTCGCCTCCGGGCGCCCTCTGTCGATCCACATCCTCCTGCCCGGTCTGGTCGGGTGCATGTCCCTCAGCTTCTGGCGGCTCCTGGCGGACAAGCTCGGCGTCTACTTCCCGGCCGGTCTCGTGGACAGCTCGAGCTACGTGTACATCGACATCAACAATGCTGAGAGCTACCGGCTGCGTGGCATCTTCACCGAACCCTCGACCCTCGCCCACTACGCCACGGCTGCCTTCGCGCTGAGCCTGGTCATGTTGTACGTCTCCGGTAACAGGCTGCGACTGGTCTACCTCGGCCTGGCGGTCGTCTCAGCAATCAACCTGGTCTTCGCCCACTCGGGCACAGCCCTCGTCGGCGGTGCCGTCGTGCTCGCGGTGACGGTCGTCTTCGTCGCCGTGCGAGCCTCCCGCACCGGCCGCGGGCTGTGGGCACTGTCGATCTCGACATGCGTCGCGAGCATCGTCGTGCTGATCAGCTTCGGACCGATCCAGCGGTACGCCACCGAGCTCTTCTCCGACAAGGTGAGCAGTGCGAGCTTCGACGGCCGGACGCTCTCCGACACCTTCTCCCTGCAACTGTTCCTCGACAGTTTCGGACTCGGCGTCGGGCTCGGAAGCAACAAGCCGTCGAGCCTGTGGCCCATGATGCTGAGCTGCGTGGGCGTCGTCGGTGTCGTGCTGTTCGTCGTCCTGGTCGGCTATCTGGTGTGGCCGACCCTGACTCAGCCGCACTGGTTGGGCGCCGGGATCGTCGTCACGTCCATGCTCGTCACCAAGAGCGTGGCGGGCTCGTTCCTGAGCGAGCCTTTGCTGATGCTCGCGCTGGCGGTCTGCGCCTACGCCGGGGCCGAGCGGGCGCGGGGACGCGTGGCTCAGCCCCCCGAGCCCGAAGCGGCGGCGCGGGCTTCCTCGCCCGCCCGCTCGAGGGACTCCCGCATGGCGGGCGCGATGGCGCGCGAGTAGGTCGACGTCATCCGCAACCCGTCGGCGTAGACGGGCGTCGTGCCGACGAACGCCGGGCACAGGTTGTCGGCGCAGAACCAGGGCAGAGCGTCGACGTAGATCGCTCGCTGGCTCTCGGCCAGCGCGCGCTCGAGCTGGACTGCGGCGACGTACGCGTCGGGAACGGGCGTCTCGCAGGCACCTGCTGCCCCGCGCGGGGTGGCGCAGTCGACGAGGGAGGCACCGCCCGGCGGTGGCGCGATGACCACCGTGGCCGGGGTCGCCTGGGCCACGCGGCGCAAGGTTCGTTCGTAGCCCCGCCGGATCTCGTCGAGCGCATCGCTGCCGCTCGCGCCGGAGGCGAGGAGGGCACCCGCCTGCCAGGCGGTCGAGGTGATCACCAGGGCCGGCTTGATCCGGCGCAGCTCGCGCAAGGTCCAGGCGCGGTAGTCGTCGCACTCGGGGAAGGGCGTGCCGTCCAGATGGGTCACCGGTGCGTCCCAGATCGGGCACTCCTGGAGGGTCAGCTGCTGGATGTCGAAGACGCCGTCCAGGGCCGCGCGCAGCGCCCCCGTGTATCCGGCGGCCTGCGAGTCACCCAGCACCACCACCGTGCCGGGGGCGTCGGCATCGCCGAATCGGCAGTCGTCCACGTCGCGGGGCAGGACGTCGACGCACCCAGCGCGTTCCACATCGGCCACCCACGCCTGCGGTCCGAGCCGGGTGACGGGGGGGCTCAGCACGGGCAGCTTCTTCGCCCGCAACGCCGCGAGGATGTCTTGGCGCAACGCGTCCTGCCGCGGCTGCTCCGTGGTGACCGGCGGGGGCGACGTCTCGTTGCCGGGCAGCGCCGACGCGCCGCCGTTCGGCGTGTCGACGTCAGGTGCGTCGTTGGATCCCCGCAAAGCTAGGAACGACAGGGCGCCCACGATGACAGCCGCCACGACCAGCCCCACCGTGAAGCGCAACGGGTTGCGCTGGGCGGGCGCGCTGTGGCGTCGCCGGAAGTGTTGCAGGGCTCGAATGGGCGTGCGCACAGGTGAAGGGTAGTCGGGGTACGCGAGGCCCTATCGGCCGTTGCCGACCAGCTGGGCATGGATCGCGCGCGCCGCGCCGAGCATGCCGGCCGGCAGGGGATGCCACGGGTCGGCCCCCTGCTCGGAGACGACTCCGGCCATCCAGGGCTCCGCGGAGCACAGCTCGTGGCCGCGGCCGGCGGCCTCCAGATCGACGTAGCGGATGCCTTCGTCCTCAGCCACCCGGCGCAGGCTCGCATTCAGGTTGCTCACCTGGGTAGCGGCCCACCCGACGTCCCCCTCGGCGAAGGGCAGCGCGTCGCACGTCCCGGACCGGGGGAAGATGGCCGGGTACCCCACGACTACGACCTGCGCCTCCGGAGCCCTCATCCGGATCTCGCGCACCACGGTGGTCATGCGCACCCGCGCCACCTCTGCGGCATCGGTGACCGTGCTCGCGGGATCGGAAACCAGTGCGTCTCGACACGGCCGACCGGTCGGCTCCAGAGAAGCGAGGCGCGGACAGGTGGTCACAACGGCGGAGAAGAGGTCAGCGTCGTTGCCGCTCATGCCGATGGTCACGAGATCGGTCGACAGGGAGAGCGAGTCGATCTGTGGCGGTACGACCGAGCCGTCCGGCCGTTCCTGTCGTGCCATGACCGCCGTTGTGCGGGCGCCGGTGCACGTGGCATCACGGAAGGTCGTCACATCGAGCGATTCGGCCAGGAAAGACGGATAGTTGCTGGTCGAGCGCTTGCAGGCTGCGGCGTCCTGTCGCTGCTCGGCCAGGCCGGGACCGGCCGAGTACGAATCGCCGAGGGCGACGTACTCGCCGATGACCGAGTCGGCGTCCAGGGGATCCCCGACGTCGCTCACTTGGGCGGGCTGGCGAGCGACTCCGTCGGTGCCCCGCGACCCCGGGAGGGCGAACGGTTCCTCGAGCGGACTCGGCCCGGCGCTCTCGGAGAGGTCGCTGACGAACAAGGCCGCGAGGCCAACCACGCCGGCCAACGCGAGGGCCAGACCGACGACGATCGCTGTCAGGACCCAGGGCGTGCGAGTCGCGGAACCGTCGACCGATGGCTCGGCACCCTGACCCGGGGTCTCGTCCTCGTCAGTACGCACCGCTGCCGCGGGTGACCGCGCGAAGGGTCCGCATCAGGATCGATAAGTCCTGGAGCATCGACCAGTTGTCGACGTAGTACAGGTCGAGGCGGCGGGCTTCGTCGACCGACAGGTCGCTGCGACCCGATACCTGCCACAGGCCCGTCATTCCGGGGCGCACGAGCAGCCGCCGCGACATGCTGTCGTCATAGGTGGCCACCTCGTCAGCCACCTGCGGTCGCGGACCCACGAGGCTCATCTCGCCGCGGAGCACGTTGAGCAGCTGGGGGAGCTCATCGAAGGAGTACTTGCGCAGCCAGCGGCCGGGACGCGTGACGCGAGGGTCGTCCTTGAGCTTGAAGAGCAGCTGATCGGCACCGGCGGCCATCATCAGCTCGGTCTGAAGAAGGTCGGCGTGCTGCACCATGGTCCGGAACTTGAAGCAGCCGAAGGCCTGGCCGTTGCGGCCCACGCGGGTGTGGCGGTAGAGGATCGGACCTCGGTCGTGGAGGTACACGCGCCCTGCGGCGAACGCGAAGATGGGGGCGAAGGCCAGGAGCAGCCCCAGCGATCCGACGACGTCGAAGATCCTCTTGGCGCGGCGCGAGGCGGCCAGAGCGCGGGGCTTCTCGATGTGGATGAGGGGCAGACCGCCGACCGGTCGGATGCGGACCCGTTCGTTCGAGATGTCCGCGACGCTCGGGGCGACCACGACCTGGGTGTGCCGCTCCTCGAGGTCCCACACCACCTCGCGCAGGTCGGCTCCGCTGCCCAGCGCGTTGTCGGCGAAGAAGATGACGTCGGGGTGCAGCTCGCGGGCCGTGCCGCGCACGTGCTCGGAGGCCCCCACCACCGGCACGCCGCCGGGCGTGAAGTCGCCCGACTGGGATGACGGGGTCAGAGCGCCGAGCACCGTGTAGCCGAGCCACCGTTCGCGACGCAGCACCGCGGCGATCTCGTCGACGTGCTCGGCGGTGCCCGAGATCAGGACCGTCTGCTGTAGCGAGCCGCGCTCGCGGGCACGGTGCACGACCTTGCGCAACGCGTACCGGCCCAGGATCAGGGCGGGCGTGCCGATGCAGAACGCGAGCACGAAGAAGCCCCGCGAGAGCTGGAACTTGCCCAGGTAGCAGACGATGCCGACCACGGCCGCCGTCATCGCGCTCGACGTGACGATGCGCTTGAACTCGTCCGGGCCGGCCCCGAAGATCTCGTCCGCGTACGCGCCGACGATGAGGAGGCTGAACAGCCACCCGACGGCGATGACAGGGCCCACGACGTACAGGCTGTCGGCCACCTCGGGACTCGGCTCGAAGCCGAGGACGCCGTGCCCGAGGACGGCGGCGCCGCACGTCAAGAAGATGACGCCGAGGTCGACAGCCGTCGCCGTGAGCGGCAAGAAGCGCAGGACGTCGTGTCGTCGCGCGGTTCTCCCCACCGCACGGCGCGTGTCCACCGTCAAAGTCATGCAAGAACTCCCCTCCGGAGCCCGACCACCGAGAGCGGTCGATGCTGGGAGGTCGTCGCCCGAGTCAGCGACCTTCCTGTGAGATTCAACGCACGGGTGGACGGGGGGTTACGGGGGAGTAGAGAGATTTGTTTACTCCGGTCTCGGCGGGCCGCTCGGAGCCGCCGCGTAGTCACTTCGGGCTACCCAGGTGCGCCTACGCTCCCGACGCGCTCGGAGCGGCCGTCGCGGAAGTATCTGTCACGTGATGGTGCTGCTGATCCTCCTGGCTCTGACCGGCTGGTGCGTGTTGCCACTGCCGCTCGCCATGGCCCTGGGGCGCAGCTTCCGTCAGGGCAGCCAGCCCGAGACCCGTCGCGGACCCGACGTCCGCAGCGCATTCGACCTGGCGGCCTGACTCGGCGCTGAGGTGTGGCCGACCACCGGAGGGAGGTGGTCGACCACACCCTCACGCGTGCTCGGGCTGACGGCGTGGGGCGACTACTGTGCCGGGCATGTCTGGAATGAAGGTCCTGGTCACCGGCGGCGCCGGCTACATCGGCTCGACGACGGCCAAGGCGCTCGAGGAGGCCGGTCACACGCCCGTCATCCTCGACTCGCTGCTCAGCGGACCGCGCGCCTTCGTGCGCGACCGGATCTTCTACGAGGGCGACATCGCCGACCGGTCGCTGCTGCGCCGCCTCGCCGCCGAGCACCCCGACATCGACGCCACGATCCACATGGCCGCCCGGATCGTCGTCCCGGAGTCGGTGCAACAGCCCTACGAGTACTACCGCGACAACGTCGCCAAGTCGCTCGACCTCTTCGACGAGCTGACGTCGCTCGGCCTTCCGCGGGTGCTGTTCTCCTCCTCGGCGTCGCTGTACGCCACCAAGGACGGCTTTGAGGTGACCGAGGACGACGCGCTCGACCCTCCCTCGCCCTACGCGCGCACCAAGCGGATGATGGAGCAGGCGCTGCAGGACATGGCGGCCGCCACCGAGTTGCGGGCGGTGATCCTGCGCTACTTCAACCCGATCGGCTCCGACCCCGACCTCGAGTCGGGCATCTACGTCAAGGAGCCCTCGCACGTGCTCGGCCAGCTGGTGCTCGCCGCGCGCGGCCAGAAGCCGACGTTCACGGTCACCGGCACCGACCTGCCGACCCGCGACGGCACCGGCATCCGCGACTACGTGCACGTGTGGGACCTCGCCCGGGCCCACGTGCGCGCCGTCGAGCAGTTCGACGACGTGCTGGCCGCGGTGGGTGCGCCGTCGACGATCGTCAACATCGGCACCGGGGACGGCGTGACGGTGCGTGAGCTGATCGCCTCGTTCGAGTCCGTCTTCGGCGCGAAGGTGCCGCTCGACGAGGCGCCGCCCCGCCCCGGTGACGCCGTCGGCGCGTTCGCGAACGTCGACAAGGCCCGCGAGCTGCTCGGCTGGACCGCCGAGCTCACCATCGACGATGCCATCGGCTCGGCGCTGGCCTGGGCCGAGAAGCGGCACGAGATCCTCGGCTACGAGTGAGACGGCTGCCGATCGCCGTCCTGGGCGCTGCCCTCGCGCTTGCTGGTCCGTCGTGGACCGTCGGCCGAGGTGAGGGGCACGCGCAGGTACAGGAGATCGAGGGGCCCCTGGCCGGCCGGGTGGTCGTGCTGGACCCCGGTCACCAGCTCGGCAACCACAACTTCCCGAAGCAGATCAACCGCCCCGTCCCGGCGGGCGGCTTCCGCAAGCCGTGCAACACCACCGGCACCGCGACGAACGCCGGCTACCCCGAGGCGACCCTCACCTGGCAGGTGACCAACCTCGTGCGCCGTCGCCTCGAGGCGCTCGGAGCCACGGTCGTGATGACCCGCGACTCCAACTCCGAGCGCGAGTGGGGCCCGTGCGTCGACGAGCGCGGGCGTGCCGGCAACCGCCGTCCGGCCGACCTCAAGGTGAGCATCCACGGCGACGGGTCGTACGCGGCCGGCGCCCACGGTTTCCACGTGATCTACCGCTACGCCGGCTCGCGAAGTCTCGCCACCACGGTGCGGGCTCGACTTCGCCGAGCCTCCTTCCCGGTCGCGAACTACATCGCCGGTGGCGACGGTCTCGACCGGCGCAGCGACCTGGCCACGCTCAACCTCTCGCGCATCCCGACGGTGCTGGTCGAGCTCGGCAACATGCGCTCGGCCCGCGACGCCCGGGTGATGACGAGCCGGCCCGGTCGGATCCGCTACGCCGACGCCCTCGTCGCCGCCATCCGAGCTTCCCTCCGCTGACCCATCTCGCCGAGTCGGCGTAACTTGACGCCGACTCGACGTGGATCTTGCGCCGAGTCGGCGTAACTGTGCGCCGACTCGGCGTCGTGGCCGTGGGTAGGGTCGCGGCATGCCACTCGACCCGGGCACTGCAGCCCTCCTGGAGCTGATCGCCGCCGCCGGCTACCCGCCGATGCACGAAGGCACACCCGAGCTCGCCCGCAAGGCGTTCCGGGCGATGACCGTCGACACCGTCACGCCCGAGACGCAGGTGCCGGTGGGCAGCGTCGAGGACGTCGAGGTGGCCGGGCTGCCGGCGCGGCTCTACCGACCGGCCGGCGACGGGCCGTTCCCGACTCTGGTCTACCTGCACGGCGGCGGCTTCGTGATCGGCGACCTCGACACCCACGACCAGACCTGTCGGCGGTTCTGCTCCGGGGCCGACCTCGTCGTGCTTGCCATCGACTACCGGCTCTCGCCCGAGGCCGCGTTCCCAGCCGCGGTCGACGACGCGCTGGCCGCCGTCGGCTGGGCCGCCGACCACCTCGCCGAGCTCGGCGGCGCCGACGTGCTGGCGGTCGGGGGCGACAGCGCCGGCGGCAACCTCTCGGCGGTCGCTGCCCAAGCCCTGCGGGACCGGGTGGCGGCGCAGGTGCTGATCTACCCGGCCACGCACCTGGCCGGCGACTTCGCCTCGCGCACCGAGAACGGCGAGGGCTACTTCCTCGACATGGCCACGATGACCTGGTTCATGGAGCAGTACGTCGGGGCGGACGTCGACCTCGACGACGTGCGGCACTCGCCGATGCTCGGCGAGCTCGACGGTCTGCCGCCGGCCCTGGTCGTCACGGCCGAGTACGACCCGCTGCGCGACGAGGGCGAGGCGTACGCCGCGATGCTCGAGAGGGCCGGGGTGCTGGTGCAGACCGTGCGGTACGACGGGTTGGTGCACGGCTTCATCGACATGGGACTCATGAGCCCGGTGGCCGCCGCGGCGGTCGACGACGTGGTCGCCCGCACCCGCGCGCTGCTGCACGGCTAGGCGGGCACCATGCAGGTGCTGGTGGGCGCCCGGGGCGCCGGTCTGGACGATCTCTACCGGGCACCGGACCGGCCGTGGCTGCGCGTCAACTTCGTCAGCACGGCCGACGGATCGGTCAGCGGTGCCGACGGCCTGAGCGGGTCGATCAACAACGATGCCGACCACCAGGTCTTCGCCCACCTGCGGCGGTGGGCCGACGTGGTGATCGTCGGGGCGGGCACGGCTCGCGCCGAGGGCTACCGGGTGGCCGACGTGCCGCTGGTGCTCGTGAGCCGTCGGGGTGAGGTGCCGGAGGGTCTGCGCGGCGCGCCGGCCGGCTCGGTGGTGATGGCCACGACCTCTGCGGGAGGCGAGGCTGCCCGCGCCCACCTCGTGGCGGACGACGTCCTCGACTGTGGCGACGAGCGGGTCGACCTGCGCCGGCTGAGGTCGCACCTCGAGGCACGCGGGCACCTGCGGATGCTGTGCGAGGGCGGGCCGTCGCTGTTCGCCGACGCCCTCGCCCAGGGCGTCGTCGACGAGCTCGACGCCAGCACCGTGCCACGCCTGGTGGCAGGCGGGGCCTCTCGGATCACCCACGGCCCGGACGTCGACGTGCCGCTGCGCCTGCACACCCTGATCGAGCACGAGGGCACCCTGCTCGCACGCTGGCTCGTGGAGCCGCGGAACAACTGAGCGCCCGTCGAGGTTGGCGACCCATGACCCCAGACGACTCACGCCGCGTGTCGGTGCTGCTCGGGGTGCTCTTCGGGCTGGCCGGCATGGGCTCGTCGTCGGCCGCGATCGCCGTACCGCTGATCGCCGACGACCTCGGCATCAGCCAGGGCAACGCCACCTGGACCATCAGTCTCTACGCCTTGATGCTCGCCGTCACGACGGCGGTCTACGGCCGGGTCTCCGACCTGGTGGGGGTGCGGATCCCGCTGCTGACCGGCGTGACCCTGATGACCACCGGCGCCGTCGTCGCCGCACTCGCTCCGACGTACGGCGTCCTGCTCGGCGCCCGTCTGCTGCAGGGCGCCGGCGCCGCGGCCATCCCGACCCTCGGCGTGGCGATCGTGAACGCGCGGTACGCCGGCGACGTCCGCGGTCTCGCACTCGGCCGGCTCGCCGGGGTGGCCGCCGCGATCAGCTGCCTGGGCCCGTTGCTGGGAGGCGTCGTCGAGCACGCCTTCGGGTGGCGCGCCGTGATGGCGCTGCCGGTGCTGGGCGTGCTCGTCATCCCGATCATCTGGCGAGCCCTGGCCGGGGGTGGCTCCGGGGCGAGCCTCGACGTGCTCGGCGCCGTGCTGGTGGCGCTGACCGCGGCCGGTGCGGTGCTGCTCGTGCAGTCGCCGTCGACCGGCGTGCTGGTGGCGATCGCCGGGCTCGGGCTGCTCGTGCTCGGCACGCCGGCCACG
>Ga0098074_1000547_pt1 | contig 24302 bp, 41 predicted proteins | sample 32_taG_FD_75064 | JGI IMG/M metagenome (GOLD analysis project Ga0098074, IMG submission 75064) | Marine viral communities from the Gulf of Mexico - 32_GoM_OMZ_CsCl metaG | ecosystem: Environmental > Aquatic > Marine > Oceanic | place: Atlantic Ocean: Gulf of Mexico | collected 2015-07-12
AAAAGCTTAGAGAAGCTATCAAACAAGGTGGCGAGTTAATAAAAAATCAAGCACAAGCTAATGCTGATTTTGCTTTACAACAAGCTCAAGAAAATTATAAAAAAGCATTTGATGAAGGCGATACTCAAGCTATGGCTGATGCTCAAGCACAAATAGCAAAAGCATCTTATGCCCAGCAACAAGCACCTAGTTATGCTAGTGCTATTGAATCGCAAGTACCTGCTTCAGTAGTACCAGAACAAATAAATGCAGATGGTCAGAATCAACTTGACCCTGCTATGAAAGAATGGTCATCAAGGAATCCTTGGTTTATGGGCACAAGTCCTGAACAAAAAGAAATGACAGCTTACTCATTATTCTTAGATGAAAAAATTAGAGCAAGTGGTATTAACCCACAAACTGAATCAGACAAATATTATGCCAGTGTAGATGAAGGCATGAAGCAACAGTTCCCAACTTATTTTGGTATAGTACAGCCAAGTGCGGAAGCAAAGGATGTAATAGACCCAAGTTCGGAAAGGAGACAGCCGTCAAACGTTGTCGCACCTGTGACGAGGGATACAGGTAAAAAACCCCGCAATGTACGATTGTCAGAGACGCAAGTTAAATTAGCACGACAACTTGGAATAACGCCTGAACAATACGCAAGACAAATTTTAAAGGAAGCTTAAAATGGAAGAAGACGTAAAAAATAACGTAGAAGAAAATGTAGAGCAATCTACAGAACAAGTGCGTTCCCCTAGGGAAGTTCAAGACCGAGAGGTTGAACAAAGAGTAGAAAGTTGGGAGAACCCATCAAATCTCCCGAATCCAACCCCACAACCTGGTTGGGTTTTTAGATGGATTAGAACTAGTTTATTAGGTAATGCTGATAACCCTAATGTATCTAAAAAGTTTAGAGAAGGTTGGCAACCTTGTCGTTCTGAAGATCATCCTGAATTACAAATTCATATGATGGACTATAAATCAGAATGGGCAGACAAAGGTAATGTAGAAATTGGTGGACAGTTGTTATGCAAGATGCCAAAAGAAAAGGCGGAAGCCAGAGATGCACATTTTAGAAAATTAGCATCAAATCAAATTGACTCTGTAGACAACGTATATTTTAAAGACCAAGATTCAAGAATGGCTACTAAACAAGTATTTGAAAGAAAATCAAGAACAACGTTTGGTAAAGATTCTTAGTCTGGTTAGATAACAATTTAATTTAACTATATAAAAGGAGAAAGCTATGGCAGCTTCAGCAGCACCTTTTGGTGCAAGACCTGTGGGCTCATTAGTATCTTGTGCGTATAATGCAAAGATTTCTCACTATAAAATAAAAAATAATTTTGGCACAGCCATATTTTATGGTGACTTTGTAAAGTGGGCGGATGATAATCCAAATACAACTATACAAAAAGATACAGGAACAACTTCTATGACACCTATTGGTGTTTTCTTAGGTTGTTCTTATACTGACCCAGTATCAGGAGAATTTCGACAGCAAAATCAATATCCTGCTTCAACAGCAGCAGATGATATTATTGCTTATGTAGCATCTGACCCATTCTTAGTAATGCAGATGCAATCAGATGAATCGCTTGACCAAGATGACTTGGGCAAGAATGTAGCAGTGGTACAGACTGCAGGTTCTACAGTTTTTGGCATTAGTAAAAATGCTATAGACGGAAGCACCGCAGCAACAACTAATACACTACCTCTAAAGATTATCGACTTTGTTGATGGTCCAGATAGTGCTATTGGTGATAGTAAAACTGACGTATTGGTTATGTTCAATGTTGGACATCAACTACTTAACACAACAGGTATAGGTTAATAGGAGAATAACATGGCAGCTATTTCAAGAGCTAATCAGCTAAAACAACTTCTTCCTGGACTTAATGCACTGTTTGGTGAAGAGTACAACAACTATGAGAATGAGCATGAAGAAATCTATGTAAGTGAAAACTCAGAACGATCATTTGAAGAAGAGTTAAAACTTTCAGGATTTGCAGCAGCTCCAGTAAAAGATGAAGGTGCAGCAGTATCTTATGATGTTGCAAATGAATCTTTTGTAGCTCGTTATGCACACGAAACTATTGCTTTAGGCTACAGTATCACAGAAGAAGCTATGGAGGATAACCTCTACGTTTCACTATCTGCTAGATACACAAAGGCTTTAGCAAGAGCTATGGCTTACACAAAGCAAGTCAAAGCAGCAGTTCCGTTAAATAACGGGTTCAGTAATTCTTTCCAATCTGGAGATGGGGTAAACCTATTTACAGCAGTGAGTGATGGAGTTACTGGTGGTGACGGACACCCATTGGTTAATGGCGGTAAGAACTCAAATAGACCAGCTACAGGTGCTGATTTAAATGAAACATCTTTAGAAGATGCAGTAATTCAAATCGGTAAATGGACTGACGAAAGAGGTCTTAAAATCGCAGCAAGACCAAGAAAGTTAATCGTTCCATCTGACTTACAGTTTGTTGCAACTCGTTTACTAGAGAGTGAATACAGACCAAGTTCATCTGATAATGACATCAACGCTATTAGAAACAATGGTGTGATTCCAGAAGGCTATTCAGTTAATCATTATTTAACTGATTCAAATGCTTTCTTCTTGATCACTGATGTGCCTGATGGCATGAAGCATTTTGTCAGAAGTCCTATGGTAACAAGTATGGACGGAGACTTTGACACTGGTAATGTTAGATACAAAGCTAGAGAAAGATATTCCTTTGGAGTATCTGACCCACTTGGTATCTTTGGTTCACCAGGTTCAAGTTAATTCTTGACGGGGAGCATTAGCTCCCCTTTTTTTTCTAGGGGTATATTAATTAATCTATCGACTGCCCTAGCAGACAAGCCAAGACGATAGATATAACGTTTCGGAGGAAACATGGCAAATTCATCTTTTAATGGACCAGTCAGGTCCGAGAATGGCTTTAAGGTCATATCTAAAGACTCAAGCTCAGGAGCTGTAAGCGAATCATTTGTATTAGATGGTTCAGGTTTACAAGTAGCACCTGTAGCATTAGCTGATTCAGCAGCTATTTCGTTAACGGCAGCAGCACATGGTGGTAGGGTATCAGTAGTACCTGCACTAGGTCAGAACTGCACATTATCACTTCCTTCACCATCTGCAGGAGTTTACTTCAAGATTATTTATGGTGGTGCAGCAGAAGAAACAGAAAACCTTATCATTGATTCAGGTTCAGATACCAATTTCTTTTTAGGCGGTATTGTTCATTTAGATTCAAATGCAGATAACGTATCTGTATTCGCAGACGGAAACTCAAACTCTATATTGACTCTTACAGACTTCGGTGTGTTCGAGATTAATATATTGGCAAAAGATTCAACCAACTGGTATATCTGGGGTAGCCAAGAAGGTGCAGATGTCCCAGCATTTACTGACCAATCTTAATAGGAGTAAACAATGGCTGATGCAGTAACTTCACAAACTATTTTAGATGGCGAAAGAAACTGTGTTATGAAGTTTACTAATGTTAGTGATGGCACTGGCGAATCTGCGGTAGCTAAGGTAGATGTTTCTGAATTAGCTGCAAATGCAGAAGGCGTGGCTTGTTCAGAAGTACGAGTGCTCAGAGTAAGTCATGCTATCGTTGGTATGTCTGTTCAATTATTTCTTAATGCTTCTTCTAATGTTTTACTTATGGAATTAGCAGAAAGTAGTAATGGACATATGGACTTCAAAGACTTTGGTGGTCTTCCTAACAATGCAGGAAGTGGCAAGAATGGAGACATTTTATTTACTACTAAAGGACACAGTTCAGGAGATACATATTCAATCGTCTTAGAGATGATTAAAGTATATTCTGACTAAGGAGAAACTATGTATTATATTTCTGAAAATGGAGATTTTCCCCCACAGTATTTTGTGTTAAAGCAAGATGAGGATGGCATCTTAAGACCTGTATTTGGTCCAGACCCAGACCTTGTGGATGCGGAACGTAAACTTGCAGAACTATCTGGTTCAGATGAAAGAGCTAGAAATGATAAAGGTCATTTCATAGCTGATGATGAATCTACTCCAGATATAAATGAGGCTTATGTTTCAGGGAAAGCACCTGCTAAGAAAAAGAAAGTAGGTAGACCTAAAAAGAAAGCATCTAAGAAATAATGCTAAACGAAACTCTATTGACTAAAGAAATCCGTCAGTGGAGTAAAGATGTATTGGAACAACCCAATAAAAAGTTTAATAACTTACCAGCTTGTCCTTTCTCAGAACATACTTGGTCTAAGGACAAAGTACGAGTAGTTTTAGGAAAAGGTGGTAATTGGAACGATCTAATAGAAATTATAGAAAATTTTGATGATACACATGATGTAGTAGTATATTGTGGTACAGATGTAGATTGTATTAGTGCTGAAGAAGTTGAAGATAGATTAAGAAACTTAAATGAGTATCTATGCAAGTTAGATTTATATGTCATGGGTTCGCACCCTGAAGAAGATGAAATAGAACACGCAGGTAGTCAAGAAAATTTTGAACCTATTTTTGAAGAAGCATATTATACAGTCTATTTACAGAGACTTAGTATATTAGTAAAAGCATCTGATAGTATTTTTAAAAAAGGATATTACAAGAATTATTCTAGTAATGTTATGAAAAAGATTGCTAATAGGAGAAATTATGGCAAAGAAAATGAATGAAAAAATGATTAATAAAGCTGGCGGTAGAAAGATGCCGTTAGAAAAAATGAAGAAGATGAAGGGCGGTGGAAGCCCTTTAGAAAAGAAAGCTTCAGGCAAAAAGATGATGCGTAAAGGCATGGGCAAAAAAGTCGACATGGATAAACGCAGAGGCGGTATGCAAATGCCTATGGTTGAAAACTTTAACGACATGATCAAAAGAAGGTTTGGCGGTAAAGTTTAAACAAATATGTCTAGAGCCAAAAAGGATTCTAGGTTGGCTAGGGCGGGAGTCTCAGGTTATAACAAACCTAAGAGAACGCCCAACCATCCTACTAAGTCTCATGTAGTTGTTGCTAAAGATGGCAACAAAATTAAGACTATTCGTTTTGGACAACAAGGAGTAAAAGGTGCTGGTAAGAATCCTAAAACTAAAAAGGATAAAGCAAGACGTAAATCTTACTACGCCAGACACAATGCTCAAGATAAAAACCCTAGTAAGTTAAGTGCTAGATATTGGTCACATAAAGTAAAATGGTAATGTCTAGAGCAAATTTTAAAGTGTTAACAAGGAAAGCACCTGCAGGAAAAAAGAAAAATGCCTCTAAGAAAAGGAAGATCAAGAGAAGTAATAAGCGATAATATATCTAAGCTTAGAAAAGAAGGTAAACCTCAAAAACAGGCAGTGGCTATAGCCTTACAAAAAGCTGGCAAAAGTGAAAAGAAAAAGACGAGACCCAAAAGTAGGAACAGGTAAGAAACCTAAAGGCAGTGGTCGTAGGTTGTACACTGATGAAAATCCTAAAGATACAGTGGGAATAAAGTTTGCTACACCAGCAGATGCTAGAGCAACAGTTGCAAAAGTAAAAAGAATAAATAAACCTTTTGCTCGTAAGATACAAATACTAACTGTACTAGAGCAAAGAGCTAAGGTTGCAGGTAAAAATGAACAAGCAAGGATAGCTAAAAAAGGCAAAGAAGCTATCAGAAGAAAAGAAGGTAAGTAATGGCTACAAGCGGAACGACAACATTTAATTTAGATTTATCTGACATTATGGAAGAAGCATATGAATTATGTGGATTAACCATGAGGTCTGGATATGATTACAGAACTGCAAGACGTGCTTTAAATTTAATTTTTTTAGAGTGGCAGAATAAAGGCTTGAATCTTTGGAAGATAGAGCAAGCTACACAAGCTTTAACTGCAGGCACAAGTAGCTATGCAGCAGAAACATCTGCTCTAGAAATAGTAGATGCTTTTATTAGAACTGATAGTGGAGATACTGATAAACAATTTGATCAACAGTTAACTAGAATATCTAGAACAGAATATAACCATCAAGCAAAGAAACTATTACAATCTAAGCCTACACAGTTTTTTGCAGATAAAGGAACAAGTGGTATCAATATAGTATTATGGGCAACACCAGATAGTGCTCAAACTTACACTTTAGTTTATGATTATATTAAAAGAATAGAAGATGCAGGGAATGTCGCTAGTAATAATGCAGACGTGCCTGCTAAATATTTACCTTGTCTAACTTATGCACTGGCTTACAACATAGCTTGTAAAGAACCAGAAGCTCTTAATAGAGTTAATATGATTAGAGGTAGATATCTAGAATTATGGAATGAAGTATCTGAGTCTGATAGAGAAAGGGCAGCAGTCAAGTTTGTTCCAGGTGGAACAGTTTATTAATTATGGCATACGCAGTTGGTAGAAAAGCTTTAGGACAATGTGATAGATGTGGTTTCACGTATAAACTAAAAGAACTTAGATACGAAATAGAAGATGAAACTAGAAATGGTTTACGTGTATGTCCAGAGTGTTTTGACCCAGATCACCCACAATTCCAAGTTGGTCGATTAAATACTTCTGACCCAGAAGCTTTGTTTAATCCTAGACCAGATGGAGGCGAGAAAGAATCAACTTCGTATTTTGGATTTAACCCTGTTTCAAGTACAGGCATGATTCTTAGGGCAAATACAGGAAAAGTTAAGGTGGTTACAGGATGACTTATGCAGAATTAAAAAGTTTAGTGCAAAATTATTTAGAAAATACTGAAACAACATTTGTTTCTGATTTGCCTAAAATAATAGAACAAGCTGAGGTAAGAATTTTAAAAACAGTAAAGCTACCTGTTTTTCGTAAAAATGTAGAAGGAACTGTAACTTCAGGTAATAAATACTTAAATACACCATCAGATTTTTTAGATAACTTTTCTTTGACTATAACTAATTCTGATAATCAAGAATTTTTATTATTTAAAGATGTTAACTTTATTAGAGAGGCATATCCTAATGCTTCAACTACTGGAGTACCAAAGCACTATGCTTTATTTGATAATACAACTTTTATACTAGGACCAACTCCTAATGCAACTTTTGTAGCTGAACTACACTATTTTTACAAACCTACTTCAATAACTGCAGGAGCAGAAAGTGGTACAACGTGGTTATCAACAAATGCAGAAAATGCTTTACTTTATGGCTCTATATTAGAAGCTTATGTTTACATGAAAGGAGATTTAGCACTTATGCAAGTTTATGAAAAAAGATATGAACAAGCATTAGCAAGATTAAAAACTTTAGGTGAGGGAGAAAATACTATAGATCATTACAGAGATGATGTATATAGAGTACCAAGATCATAATGTTTAGTGTAGATGTAAAATCAGGAATAGGTGAAGTAGGAGTTAAGACTACACATAATGAAGGATTAAGTCCTGAATACTGGACACAAAGAATAGTAGAACGATTAGTTGCAATTAGTGATAATGCAGACCCAATGGTTAAAGCACAAGCAGAGGCTTTTAAAGACTCTATCACTAATTTAATTCTACTATACATGAAACAAGCTATATCAAGTGATCGAGCAACTGTGGCAGGTTTGCTAGAGAAACAAGGTCATAAAGATATGGCTGATATTGTAAGGAGATTATAATGGCGATTACGCAAGCAATGTGTACATCATTTAAGAAAGAACTTTTAGAGGGTGTACATAATTTTAAAAACTCAGGTGGCAATGATTTTAAGTTAGCACTTTATACAAGTTCTGCTAGTTTAGACGCATCCACTACAGCATACACTACTTCTAATGAAGCTAGTGGTACAAACTATACAGCTAAAGGAGCATCTCTAACAAGAGTTGACCCTTCTACTTCTGGAACTACTGCACTTACTGACTTTGCAGATTTAACATTTAGTAATGCAAGTGTTACAGCAAGAGGCTGTTTAATATTTAATGATACTGCTTCAGGAGACCCTGCAGTTTGTGTTCTAGATTTTGGCGGAGATAAAACATCTACTGCTGGAGATTTTACGATACAGTTCCCTGCAGCCGATTCTTCAAACGCAATAATTAGAATAGCTTAAGTATGGCTATAATTAATGGTTGGGGTCGAGGCACTTGGGGTCAAGGTGCTTGGAGTGAACCAATAGCAGTTGCAGTAACGGGTGTTGCTGGTACAACTGCATTAGGTGATGAAACTGTTTCTATTAGCACTGTATCTGGTGTTAGTGCAGTTGCAGCCACATCTGGTTTAGGAGATGAATCTGTAAGTGCAGCAGCTAATGTAGCAGTCACAGGATTAGTAGGAACATCTGCTTTAGGCTCAGAATCATTAATTACTAACAACAATCTATCTGTAACAGGGTTTGGATTAACATCTTCACTAGGAAGTGTTACACCAGTAGCAAATGCAAATGCACCTGTAACTCTAGATGCAATAGTATCAGGACTAGGTGGAGTTGTTGTATGGAGTAGCGTAAGCACTTCACAAACACCAAACTATACTAATATAGATACATCTCAAACTCCTAATTGGCAAGAGGTGGCATAACGAGGAAAATTTATGGCAACATATGTAAACAATTTAAGATTAAAAGAAATAGCTACAGGTGATGAAGCTGGAACATGGGGTACTTCTACTAATACAAATTTAGAATTAGTTGGAGAAGGTTTAGGTTTTGGCACAGAAGCTATTACAACAAATGCAGATACTCATGCTTCTACTGTAGCTGATGGTTCGGCTGATGAGGCTAGAGCTATGTATATTAAATATACAGGTACTCTAGATAGTGCTTGTACTATAACAATAGGTCCAAATACATTAAAAAGAGTTCACTTTATAGAGAACGCAACTTCAGGCAGTCAAAATATAATAATAAAACAAGGCTCTGGTTCTACTGTAACTATTGGTGCAGGTGATGTAAAAGTAGTTTATTTAGATGGTGCAGGTTCGGGTGCAGCAGTAAATGATGCTTTTGCTAGTTTATCAACAGTAGATTTAAAAGTAAGTGATGACTTAACAGTCACGGATGATGCGTCAGTGGGTGGTGATTTATTGGTGAGTGGTGAAGTGCAGACTGCTAATATAGGTTTTACCGATGGAGATAACGCTATCACAATAGCTGATGGCGGAGGTATAACAGCAGCAGCAGGAATCACATCCACTGCAGCATCTAATACATTTGGAGCAACATCTTTTAATGATGCCAATATAACTAACGTTGGTGATATTGCATTAGATAGTTTATCAGCAGATGGGTCTAGTATTTCAATAAATAGTCCAGTTGTTGTAAATGGTACAACACCTAGTTTAACTATAGGAGATGGCGGAGCAGAAGATACTAGTTTAATTTTTGATGGTAATGCTAAAGATTTTTACATAGGTCTTGATGACTCAGCAGATAAATTAGTTTTGGGAGTTGGGTCAACAGTAGGGACAAATCCTATATTAATACTTGATGATGACTCAGTAGTTATAGGAGATGGAGCAGCAGTTGATACTTCAATAGTTTTTGATGGCAATGCTCAAGACTTTTACATAGGTTTAGATGATAGTGCTGACGATTTAATTATTGGACAAGGAAGTACAGTAGGAAGTAATCCAGCTATAGCTATAGATGAAAATCAAAATGTAGCTATGGCACAAGCATTATCAGTAACTGGGAATATAACAGAAAACTCAAGTAGAGTTGCAACAAATGGCAGAGCAGTAGCTTTTGCCTTAATATTTGGATAATATAGGAGAAATAATATGGCAACACCAAATTTAGTAAATGTAACGTCAGTAACACCTTTTACCATAGCTGGTGCAGTGACTACATCAAATGTAGACATAATTGATGTAGCTGCAGATAAAACAAGAAAGATTAATTCTATCTTAGTTGCTAATGTAGATGGCACAAACTCAGCGACAGTAAGTGTTTCTGTTAGTGTAGATAATGGTTCAAACTTTTATCATCTAGCTAAGACTGTAGCAGTGCCTGCAGATTCAACCTTAGTCGTAATAGATAAAAATTCACAAATATTTTTAGATGAGACTGATTTACTAAGAATTGTTGGTTCAGCTAACAATGATTTAGAATATGTAGTTTCTGGTGAAATATTAGATGACGCATAATAGGACATTTAACTATGGCTTACTTTGCAGAATTAAATTCAAGTAATGAAGTTTTAAGAGTTGTATCTATATCAAATGAACAAGTTGATGCAAATGGTGGAGACTACTCAACAGAAGCAGAAAGCTATGTAGAAAGCATAGTACCTTTTTCATCTGGTGGTTCAGCATGGAAACAAACTTCTTATAATAACAATGCTAGAAAACAATATGCAGGGGTAGGCTATTCTTATGATTCAGGTAAGGATGTATTCATAGCACCTAAACCATATAATTCATGGTCACTAGATTCAAACAATGATTGGCAAGCACCCGTTGTATATCCATCAGAATTATTTGTAGATTCAAATCCTTTATCTATTTTTTGGGATGAATCAAATCTAAGATGGTTAGGAGAGTTTGGTAGTAATAATTATGTTTGGAATCCAGACACATCACAATGGAGTAGTATATAATGGCAGGACTTAATGGTGGCATAAGAGGCGTAGATAATGAACCCTCTGCCAGTGATTTAATAAGTACATTTAACAGTTCAGATAACTTCACAACTCAATCTTCAACTACTTCCGTAGACGTTTTAATTGTCGGAGGAGGCGGTGGTGGAGCAGGTAGATTTTATGGCGGAGCAGGTGGAGCAGGCGGTTTTAGAAATTTAACAAATGTACCAGTCTCAGGCAGCACAACTTATCCTATAGTAGTAGGAGGTGGTGGCTCAGGCGGTGGCAATGATACTGCTGGTTCTGCTGGAAGCAACTCATCTGCATTTTCACAAGTTGCTGCAGGTGGTGGTTTTGGAGGAGTTAATGGTGGACCAGGCGGAGGTAACGGAGGTTCTGGAGGTGGTTCAGGAGCTGTTTCTCCAGACCAACCAGGTTTTCCAGGTTCTGGTGGTTCAGGTAATACACCCCCAGTAAGTCCATCACAAGGTAACGATGGAGGTTCTGCTAATATATCACCCCCAGCAAATGCAGGTTCAGGAGCAGGTGGCGGAGGAGCAGGAGGCACAGGCAGTAACAGTAATACAGGAACATCACCAGGATTAACAGGTGGACCTGGAGGTGCAGGAGCACCATCAACAATAACAGGTTCAGATGTAACATACGCTGGCGGTGGTGGCGGTGGTGGTTATTTCCAAGGTAATGGAGGCTCAGGAGGCTCTGGTGGAGGCGGTAATGGAGGTAGTCCAGGAGCTGCTGCACAAAACGGAACAGCAAATTTAGGCGGAGGAGCTGGTGGAGCACAACATACAAGTAGTTCACCAAGCGGAACTGGAGGAACGGGTGGTTCTGGAGTTGTAATAATAAAGGAAGCTGGCGATACAGTAGCATCAGGTATGTGGGATATGAGAGCACTTTATAAATATGTAAAAGAGAATAATTGGGTCTCATAGTTTGAATTTAAAATATTATTACTGGTACTTTGAATCAGCAATACCTGAAAGAATATGTGATGATATAGTCAAATATGGGCAGGAACAACAAAAAGAAACAGCACTAATAGGCAACGTTAAAACAGGTCACAAACTTTCTTTCAAAGCCTTAAAAAATTTACAAAAGAAAAGAAAATCAGATGTAGTCTGGATGTCAGATAACTGGATATATAAAGAGATACATCCTTATATAAATACAGCTAACAACAATGCAGGTTGGAATTTTCAATGGGATTGGTCGCAAGCTTGTCAATTTACAGAATATAAACAAGATCAGTTTTATGATTGGCACTGTGACTCACATGATGAACCTTATAACAGTCCAGATAGTCCAAACGAAATAGGCAAGATAAGAAAGCTTAGTATGACTTTATCTTTATCTAATCCAGATGAATATGAAGGTGGAGACCTTGAATTTGATTTTAGAGATACAGATGCAGGTAGTCAGCCTAGAATATGTCAAGAAATTAGAAAGAAAGGCAGTATAATAGTATTTCCATCGTTTGTTTGGCATAGGGTAAAACCAGTAACAAAAGGAGTTCGACACTCTTTAGTATGTTGGAACTTAGGTAATCCATTTGTATGAGTTTTAAAAGCAATAAATATCTAGTCATAAAAAATGCTATAGATAGTAATACTGCTAGTTTGCTATATAAATATTTATTAAACAAAAGAAAAGTCGCAAAGAAATATTTTGAAGTTAACTACATATCACAGTTTAATTCTGACTACGGGGTATGGAATGATGATCAAGTGCCAAACACATATAGCGTATATGGCGATATTATGATGGATACGTTATTACAAGATATACAAGAAAAAATAGAAAACAATATATCTATAAAGTTATACCCAACATATTCTTATGCAAGAGTTTATAAACAGGGTGATATTTTAGAAAGACATAAAGATAGACCTAGTTGTGAAATATCAGCAACTTTAAACTTAGGTGGAGATGTTTGGTCTATATTTTTACAATCAAAAAACAAACAAGAAATAGTTTTAGAGTCAGGTGATTTATTAATATATTCTGGTTGTGAGCTAGAACATTGGCGAGAAGAATTTACAGGGACTGATTGTGGTCAAGTATTTTTACATTACAATAAATATAAATCAAAAGAAGAAAATATAAATCTTTATGATGGTAGACCTTTTTTAGGATTACCTAATTGGTTTAAACAAAATAAAAGTGAGGTAGAAAATGGATGATAAAGTATTTTATAAACACGTAATATCTTTAATAGATACATCTGCAAGAAGAGGTGCATTGGATGGCAAAGAACTAAAACTAGTTGCAGAGATTAGAGATTATGCTTTTAATAAATTACAACCCCCTGTTAAAAAGGTATCAGATAAATTAATTGAAGATAAAAAAGAAAGTAAAGATGGATAAAGTTAGTGCAATCGAAAAAATTTCAGCACATGAAAGAGAATGTGCAATAAGGTATGAAAACATTGAGAAGCGTCTAGAAGATGGTTCAAAAAGGTTTGATCGCTTAGAAGCTATGCTGTGGGCAATATATCCTTTTATTGTCGGAGCATTAGTAGTTAGTAGGTATTTATCGTGAGTAGAGCAAAGAAAGTTATATCAAGAGTTGTAGGAAAATTAAAAAAAGCTAGTAAAGCTCATGCTAATCAAGCTAAGAGCTTAGAGATGTTGAAGCTTAAGAAAGGTCGTAAAGCTAAAAGCAGAGTTAATGAAGCTGGTAATTATACAAAGCCTGGTATGAGAAAAAGATTATTTAATAAAATCAAAGCAGGTAGTAAAGGTGGTAATGCAGGTCAATGGTCTGCAAGAAAAGCACAGATGTTAGCAAAACAATACAAGGCTGCAGGTGGCGGTTACAAATAGTATATTCATAGATGATTTAGAGATACCAACATCTAAACATCCTGAAATAAGAAAGCTTAAAAAGAAATACAGTGAACATACTAATCATGGTTATAAAGTATGGAACTCAAGTATAGTTTTGATCGATGCTCTCAAAGACTTAAATCTTAATTACAAACAAGATGATTTGATTGCTGATCTAGGATGTGGTTGGGGTATAGTTACTTCTTATTTATCTAAACATGGAGCTAATGTTGTTGGCATAGATATAGATAAAAAAGTAAAACCATACTTTGAATTTACAACAAAACTAAATGATGTGTATCCAAAATTTATTAGTGAAGATATATTTTCTAAAGATTTTAATAATGACTATGATTTATTTATAGCTTGTGATGTTTGTTTTTATGCAAGGCATACTAAGAATTGGTTAAAATTTATTAGAACAATAGTTGCAGATGGTAAACAGCTTTTAATGTCAGACCCAGGCAGAGACCCTTTTTGGGATTTAGTAAAAACCTGTGAAGTGCCTCACGTTATAGAAAGACATTATGTAACAAAACCAAGAAAAACGGATTCATATTTAGTTATATTCGGAGAGTAATATGGCATTAAAAAAAACACAACAGAGTTTAAAAACATGGACAGGGCAAGACTGGACTACAGCTAGTGGTAAAAAATCATCTGAAACAGGTGAAGTTTATGCACCTAAAAAACAAATACAAAAATTAAAATCAACTGCTAAAGGCAGGAGAAAACTTGCAGCAGCTAATAGAAAAAAAAGAGCAGCAACAAGAAAGGGTAAACAATATGCTAAACATGGTTTACATAAGGGTAAGAGAAGATAATGTTTGAATATAAGTTTGAGTTAGATAGAGTCGTTGATGGTGATACTATAGATGTCGAAATAGATTTAGGTTTTTCTATTTATCATAGAGCTAGAGTTAGATTACTAGGTATAGATTGTCCAGAGTCCAGAACAAAAGATTTAGATGAAAAACGCAGAGGTTTTTTAGCAAAAGATTTTTTATCTTCTTGTTTAGAAAATGCAGATAGTAAAGTCATTAAAACAAGTGTGGATAGTAAAGGTAAGTTTGGTAGAGTGCTTGGAACTATATACTGCGATGAAAAGAATATTAACCAGTTAATGATTAAAGAGCATTTAGCTGTTGAATATAGGGGACAAGACAAAGCAGAAATAGAAGCAGAGCATCTAAAAAATAGACAAATATTAATTGATAAAAATATTTATATTCCTGGTAATGGGTAATATAATCAAAAATATAACAGGAGGTTATAATGTTAGAATTTTTTGAATACTTTATAAGATGGGTGCAGGTAATACCTTGGCTCGTTATGTTAGCATCAGTAGTTGCAGCTTGCACTGATACTCCAAAAGATGATGCTGTAATAAAAAAATATTATAAATTTATAGATTGGTTAGCATTAAATATAGGAAAAGCTAAGGATAAATAATATGCACGATGACGGAAGGTTCAGAGGAGACATGGACAGAAATGAGGTTGAAATGGACCTCAAAAAGTTCATGGCTATGATTGAAGAAATAGGAGCATTAAAAGACAAGATCAGAGAACTTGAGGACGTTAAGAATGTTAATCCTCATCAAAAATGGATACATCTTGCGAGAGCCATAGATTCTTGGCGAATATTTCCAAGGGCGTTTCTTAGTGTATATATATTTCTGCTATATTATTCGACTATGTGGTTTATGGCTCTCGAAGACCCATCATTTGAACAATCAGGTTTGATTTCAATAATAGTGGGTGCAGGTGCAGCATGGTTTGGTTTGTATGCAGGAACATCAAATGCGTCAAAAGGATTTAAAGGTGAAGATAAGTAGATTATTTATATTAGGATTTTTTGTATTGTGTGGCAGTGAACTGCAGGCACAGGCTTCTGGTGAGTGTCCAGCAGGAACACAATACTGTGAGGCGGTAACTACTACAAACGATACCACTACAAATAATACCAATACTAATACTAATACTAATACCAACACGAATACCAACAACAATACCAACACTTCGACATCAACAGCGACAAATACGAATTATAATAACAACAATTCTACTGCTACTAATACCAACAATAATAATAATACATCGACTTCAACATCGACTAATACCAACAACAATAACAACAATTCCACATCGAACAATACAAATACAAATTACAACAACTCAAATTCTAATTCCACTGTTAATTCTACTGTAGACCAAACTGTGAATAACAACACTACCACGAATAATACCAACACTAATTACAACGAAAGTAACAGCACATCTGACAATACCAACAGGAATTATAATGAAAGTAACAGCAACTCAAACGTAAATTCTAATAATAAAAATTATAACGAAAATAATTCTAAGTCAGATAACACCAATAGAAACTATAATAAATCTGAATCAGTGCAAACTATCAATCAGAACGTTACAACTAAAGCACCACCTGCTTCAGCTATAGCTCCTAGTATAATGAGTTATTCTCAGGACCTTTGTACAACTGGACTATCTGCAGCATACCAAGGACAGATATTTGGTTTTTCAGGTGGTAAGAGTGTTAGAGATGAAAACTGTGAAAGATTAAAACTTTCTAAGTATGTTTATGATATGGGTATGAAAGTGGCAGCAGTTGCTTTGCTTTGTCAGGATGAAAGAGTTTTTTCAGCTATGTGGAAAGCAGGTACACCTTGTCCTTATAATGGCAAAATAGGAGATGATGCAAAAGCAGAGTGGATATCTAATGCTTGGGAAAGACCAGATAGATTAGAAGCAGAAGAAGATTTTTTACGTAAATGTATGGAAGAAATAAATCCTCTTTGGAGAAAACGTTCTTTCTTTGAAAAGATGCGATCACCATTAAAAGAAAAACCTTTTGCCATGAAATATAAAAGTAGAGGACAATGTTTACAAGAATTTTATGGTTAATATTTGTTATAGCTTTCAAAGCACAAACACAATATATATACGAAGCTAATCAACCTTTATATCATTTACAAACAAATGCTAATTTATTTCAAGGAGAGTTGGCTTACGAGATAGCTGATGATGGCATATCTCCAATCATAGACTTCACATTTAATTTTAATTTCTATGGTAACACCTTTAATACTGCACGTATTGCAACTAATGGATGTTTACATTTTGGTTTGACTTCTACAGCATACAATGATTATTGTGGGGATTACACACCAGACCCTTTACCTAGATACAATAATACTTTGTATCCTTTTTGGACAGATTTAATAAGAGACAACAATTCTAGAATTAAGTCCTATGGTGATAATGAGAAAATGATTTTTGGTTGGTACGATATGCGAGAGTATAATCGTAGCGGTTCAGATAATAGTTTTGAAATAATACTGTGGGCAAATAATACTTTTGAGTATAGATATGGTGCATTAGATATTATTAATCACGATGTTTTAATAGGTGAGCAAGGACCTGACTCTAATAAAATATATACATATTTGTTTCACGATGAGTGTAACACTGGTTCTACAAATACTTCAGATTGTGTAAATAAAAACTGGAACGCTACTAGTTATAATGCAACATTAGAAAATGGAGGCTCTTTATACAGTGATGGTTCAGATCATAGTATAGATTGTAGTAACCCATTAAATGATACTAGTTGTGATGGATATGCAGATGCTTTCTTAACACAACAATGTGATTTATCACAACTATATAGTACAAGTTGTCCAAATTACGAACAGGCTTTTAACGATCAACAATGTGCAGATGACCCACAATATAGACCTTTTTGTTCTGGATATAGACAAGAAGACTCTGTAGCTTTTTATCGAGATGATGATATGGGCATGGATGACCACAATGATGATATGTTTGGTAATCCAGATATGTTTAGTACAGATGAGTTTTTATTTGGAGACCCCTTTATAGAAACTAATATACTTAGAGATGCGGAAATATTTCAAGAAGATTTTGTAGAAGACATCTTTATGGATAATCCCTATGATGATTCTTTTGCACCCACAGATAACTTTGCTAGAACAAATAACATGGATAGTCCTCATGGCGGAGGAGATGAAATAGTACCATGGAATTTGCAACCAGTTAGTCAAATAGCTCCTTTACCTCAGTATGATGTGCCAGAAGTACTAGCTCCTTTAGGTGGAGATGTTTTATTAGCAGAGTTTATAGTTTTAGAAACTGTAGTTGTTGAAGACTATAGAGAGCCAGAAACTTTTATTGAGTTTGATACTATTGAACAGTTAGATGAATGGTTTGAAAATGAAAGAGGTGGTAGAGAAGAAGAAGAAGTAGCACGTCAAGAAAATGAACAACAAAGACCTGAAAGAGAAGAAGTAGTTGCAGAACAAGAAGTAGAAGAAGTTCTAGAGGAAATAAGAGAAGAACAGGAAGAGATTGCAGAACTTGAAGAAGAGATAGTTGAAGAAGAAATATTAGAGATTGATGAAGAATTAGTAGCTGATAATGAAGATCGAAAAAAGATGAAACTTGATATAGTTAACAGCTCTATAAAAGCAGCAGCTAATAGTGTTAATTACGGAGCATCTAACGCAAACACAAGCGGTTATGGACAAGGTAGTGGTAATGTTGCAGCAAGCAGTAATGCTGGAGCTAATAACAGTTTTGCAGGTAGTGGTAATTCTACTAGCAGTTCTCCGAGTATAAGTGATCAAATAGCATCTGCATCTATACAAACTAATAACTTGCTTTCTATGTCACAAAATTCAGGTGCAATGACAGGCGGTGATTCTCAAGTAGGCGGTAGTGTTACAACTAACCTTATACCTTTGCCTAGTATTGATGGTGGACAAATGGTTATGGCAGAGGTGCAAATTAATAATTTACAGGGAGATATTAGTTCAGCTACATCTGGTGTTGTGTCTGCTAGTGAGGCAGATGAAATAGCAAATCAGATAATAGAAAATAATATTAAAAATCAACAAGAGCAAATAGCAGAGCAACAAGAAGAAACAGGAGAATATGCTGATCAAACTACACTTGTTGCCTATTTAGGTTTTGTTCCTGGTTTTGATAGCTATAGAACTGCAGAGTTACCCAAACAAAACACATGGTATGAGCCTAAAGAAATTTATAGCAGTGTTGTGATGAACGATAATATAAATGCTTTTTATGACTTAGCAAGTACAAATATAAATAACATGACTAGCATGATACAAGGACAACCCAATTTACAGGAGGAATGATGGATTGGTTACAAAGTAAAACAACTCAATTTATAGCTTTAGTATCTATAATTGGTACATTAGCTGGCTTCGGATATACGGGTGCTACTTATATAAATAGACTAGAAAATTTAGAGTCTAAAATTGGTGGCATTAGTGATAATGAAAGTGAAGTGCAAATTATAGAAGAAAGGTTTGCAAGTATAGAAACTAGTGTAGAGTTTTTAGAAAAAGAAATAGATGGTATAGAAATACCAAATGTTTCAGATATACAAAGTCAACTTGCTGCACTAGAAGTGCAGATGCAAGATTTTAAAGAAGATATAAACGAACTAAAAAAAGAAATCAAAGAATTAGAAAGTAATAAGAATCCCTTACTAAATTAAAATGCAAAAGTTTTGGGAGTGGTTAAAAAGTTTATTTATAACTTATTACAAACTTTCTGTAAGTTATAATGCAACTTGGGGTGATAAAGATGATCAAATTTTTTTAGTAAGAAAGTTTTATGTAAAGAAAGAAAAGCATCTTAGATTTAAAACCAAAGACGGAGAATTAGTAGAGATACGTGGTGCAGAAGGATTAAACTATAAGATAGAGCAACTATAATGAATCAATTTTTATTTGGCATAATATTATTACTAGGAGGATTTAGTTACTACATTTGGAATGAAAACATAACATTACAAGAAAATAATTTAAAACTAGAAAATGCAGTAGCAACACAAAAAGAAGCAATAGAATCTTTACAGGCTGATTTTAAATTGCAATCTGAATCTTTAATAGAGATAACTTTGAAACAACAAGCAGCAGAAAGAGAACTAAATAGATACTCAGAATTTATTAGAAATTATCAATTAACTGCTAAAATATTAGAAAACCCTGTAGAAATGCAAAGGAAAATTAACAATGGAACAAAACATATTATGGAAGACATCGAGAAAATTAGCGGCACTGTTGATGATCTTGACGATGGTTTGCAACTGCAGTCTTCTACCAACTAAACAAATAGAAGTTAAATCTAAACCTCTAGAAAGAAATATTATACAACCTGTTATGCCTAGAGAAATTGATTTGCGTGAAGTCAAATGGTTAACGATTACACCAGATAATTTTGAAGAACAGTTTAAAATCATAGAAGAACAAGAAGGTGAATTAGTTTTTTTAGCTATGACAGTTCCTGACTATGAGGTCTTAGCATACAATATGCAAGAAATAAAAAGGTATGTTACCGAACTAAAAGATGTAGTTGTCTACTATAGAAAAGTTACAACAACTCCTAAATCAATAGATAAGGATTAGTATGAAAATATCAGAAGAAGGTAAAGCACTTATAAAGAAATTTGAAGGTTGTGAATTAAAAGCATATAGATGTCCAGCAGGTAAATTAACAATAGGTTATGGTCATGTAAAAAATGTTAAGGAAGGAGATGAATGGACACAAGAAAAAGCAGAACAGATGCTTAACAAAGAACTCAAAGAATACGAGGGCTATATAAATGACTACGTTCAAGCTCCCTTATTACAATGTCAATTTGATGCCCTCGTAGCTTGGATATACAATCTTGGTCCTACAAACTTTAGAACGAGTACATTAAGAAAAAAATTAGAGCCTGAAACAATGGATGAAGTGCCTAGAGAAATAAGAAGGTGGAATAAAGCTAATGGTAAAGTTTTAGATGGTTTAGTAAGACGTAGAGAAGCAGAAGCACTTCTATTTCAAGGTAAAGAATGGACAGAGGTATAAGTAATGGCACTTAGTAAATTTATATTTAAACCAGGAATAAACAAAGAAGGTACAAATTATTCTAATGAAGGTGGTTGGTTTGATGCAGATAAAGTTAGATTTAGAAAAGGCAGACCAGAAAGAATAGGTGGTTGGTCAAAACAAACTTCTAATTCATATAGAGGCACAGCAAGAAAAATACATATATACAATACTATTGATCAAGATTACTACAATATTCTAGGCACTCATAAAAAACTATATGCACAACAAGGAGTTACTTTTGCTGATATAACTCCGATAAGACTTACAACTTCAGCAGGTGATGCAACTTTTGCTAAAGTAGAAAATGGTTCAAGTTTAATCACAATCACAGAAAATGCTCATGGAGCAACAGCAGGTGATAGTGTAACTTTTAGTGATGCTGCAAGCTTAGGTGGTAATATAGTTGCTGCTGTTTTAAATCAAGAGTATGAGATAGTTAGAGTATTAACTGCTAATACATTTCAAATAAATGCAAAAGATACAGATGGTAATGAGGTTACAGCTAATTCATCCGATACAGGTAATGGCGGTTCTAGTACAGTAGCTGTTTATCAAATAAATAGCGGATTGGATGATTATGTAAAATCTTCAGGTTGGGGTGCAAACCCTTGGGGTAGTAGCTCTTGGGGTTCAGCAACTGCAATAACATATACCAATCAGTTGAGACTTTGGAGTATAGATAATTTCGGAGATGATGTAATAGCTTGTCCAAGAGGAGGACCTTTATATTATTGGGATGAGTCCTCTGGCACTGGCACAAGAGCAGTAGCAGCAAGTAGTAGAGCAGGTGCAAGCAATGCACCTACTGCAGTTTTACAAGTAATGATGTCAGATATAGATAGACACGTTATAGCTTTTGGTTGTAATCCTATAGGTTCGTCAACAATCGACCCACTGTTAGTTAGATTTTCTGATAGAGAAAATGCAGTTGATTGGACACCAACAGCTACTAATTCAGCAGGTGGTGTACAACTATCTTCAGGTAGTTACATTATTGGTGCTATTAGAACAAGACAAGAAATTTTAATTTGGACAGATATGGGCATAACATCTATGCGATTTGTAGGTGCTCCTTTTGTTTTTACCTTTAATGAAGTAGCAAGTGGAATGTCTTTGATATCCCCTAATGCTGCAGTATCAGTAGGTAATCAAGTTTACTTTATGGATAAAGGTTCATTTTATGTTTATGCAGGTTCTGTACAAAGATTGCCATGTAGTGTTTTAGATCATATCTTTAGTGATTTTAATGATGAACAAGCTTTTAAAGTTTTTGGTGCTCCTATACCTGAACATAATGAGGTTATATGGTTTTATCCAAGTTCTGACTCTGCAGAAATAAATAGATATGTAATTTACAATTACTTAGAACAGTCATGGAGCATTGGTACTACTTCAGATGGTTTTACAAGAACTGCTTGGAATCCAGCTTATTCGCAAGACTTTCCGTTAGCTGCAGGTAAATTAGATACTACAGATGATAACTTTTTGTATTATCATGAGTTTGGACATAGTGCAGATGGTTCTAGCTTTACAGCTTTTATAGAGTCTGCTGATTTTGATCTAGACCCTGATGGAGAAAACTTTATGTTTATTTCTAGAATTATTCCTGATTTAGAATATAGAGGGTCTTCAGATACAGGCAATACAGTTAGTATTACTCTAAAAGGTAGAAACTATCCACTAGAAAGTTTAGCGAGCTTAGACACGATATCTGTAACTCCTAACACTACTTTCGTAAATACTAGAGCAAGAAGCAGGCAAACTGCTATCAGAGTGGAGAACAGTGCAGATAATTTTGGCTGGCGATTGGGCGATATAAGATTAGATTTAAGACAGGATGGTAGAAGATAATGGCAGAAAAAACTAATATTCCTTTACCACTGCCTTCATTAGAATATGACTCTGTCAATGAATCTGTTACTAGAAGAAATATAGAACAAGGGTTTCAAGATATTAACAGTGAGATTGGTGCAAACAAAAGAGCACAAGATTCTATAAGCTCAAAGGCAATACGAAGACATCAATTTTTATTAATGGGTGCAAAGCATGGCTGATAGTTTAAAAGTATTAGCACAATTAGACCCAGCAGCAACTACTACTACAACTTTGTATACAGTGCCTGATAAGACACAAACAACAATTAGTTCTATTGTTGCTGCAAATAGAACTGGCTCTGCTATAACATTTAGATTAAGTGTTCATGTAGCTGGAGCAGGGGCGGATGATAAACAATTCGTTTTTTATGATAAATCAGTAGCAGCTAATGACTCATTCGCTATAGTAATAGGTATGACATTAAATCAAGCAGATGTTTTAAAAGTGCATACTAGTGCTGTGGATATGAGTTTTAATGTATTTGGTTGTGAAACAACTGAGGAAAGATAATGGCAAAAGAAAAAGAAAATTTAGAAAAATTATTTATTGGAGGATTTTTGCAAAAGATTCGTGATAATCTTTTTGTTGCAAATAATAAGCAACAAGCACAAAATTTAGCAGAACAAGGTCGTAATGGTGACTCTATGTTAATGCACATGTCTCCATTAGAAATAGAAGCTTTAAACAGATTAGGACAAATTACAATCAATCCTGTAACAGGATTACCAGAGGCATTTAAACTTAAAGATATTTTGCCTGCATTAGCGACTGTAGCAGCAACTGCTGGTGGAGCTAGTCCTTTATTGGCAGCTAGTGTTTCAGGAGCAACTACTGCAGCTACCACAGGTAATTTACAAAAAGGTCTTCTAGCAGGATTAATGTCATATGGAGTAGGCAGAGCTTTCAAAGGTTTAGGTGGCGATGAGATTGCTAGTGCAGCAGAACAAGTAGCTGGAGAACCTGCTGTATCTGAGGTAGTAACAACTGCAGCTAGACCAGAGGTAGCACAACAAGCAGTACAATCACAACCTGTTCCAACTGGCACTAATATAAATTTTGGTTCACAAGCAGATTCTTTTGTACCAACAACAGTAACTGCACCCAGATCAGGTGTCATTGCTCAACAAGCAGCTCCAACAAATGTTATGGGTCAAGGAGCTTTTGGTGGTTCTTCACCTATACCTGTACAAACATTTCAACCTAACCCAAGTGATATCATAGTTGAGGGTACACGACAAAGTGCTGCTGCACCAGGATTTGATGCACAGTTTGATCAATTTTTATCCCAAGCTGCACAACCTTCATCATATATACCTTTAGGTGTTGGAGCAGGTGGTTACGGCACAATTCAATCACAAGAAGCTTATCAAAGATTTTTAGATAGCATGGAAACTCCTGAAGAAAGACGAAGAAGATTACAGTTAGAATATCCAGAAAATGTACCAATTTTTTATGCTGATAAAGGTGGGATGCTTAGATATCAACAAGGAGATAATATAGGAGGTGGCTCGGTAGGAGAACCTGGTTTAGGCGGTGGAAATACTGGCGGTGGTTCTGGCGGAGTACCAGGAGATCAACAAGACTCAGACTTTTTTGCTCCTGAAAGAGGATTATATCCAGTCTTTATGAGAACAGCTAATCCTATAGCTCCAGGATTTTTACCAGGATTTATGCCTGAGTATGACTATATACGTGGTGGTAACCCAACAGCAACTGAAATTGCGTTTGCTAGTGGACTTGCACCTGGTGCTAATCCACCTGTGTCATATGTAAATAGAGCACTCTATGGTCTTGATTCAGAAGGTAATCCACAAGATTTTGTAATGCCTGAAATACCAGTATTTAATCCATTTGCTTCAGAAAGATATCAACAGTTTTATGGGGTAAATGAACAACAAGGTCTGCCTCCATTTATTAATCCTAGAGCACCTTTTTCACCACCAGTGCCCGCAGAACCACCAACTCCAGCTCCAGCTCCAGCTCCAGCACCAACTCCAGCACCAACTCCAGCACCACCTCCACCACCATTTAGTACTCCTGCACCTTCTCCTGCACCAACACCTAGTCCAACACCTGCACCTACTCCGAGTCCAACTCCAGCTCCAACTCCGAGTCCGACACCAGCACCCACACCAGCACCAACTCCCGCT
>Ga0098074_1000548_pt1 | contig 24287 bp, 28 predicted proteins | sample 32_taG_FD_75064 | JGI IMG/M metagenome (GOLD analysis project Ga0098074, IMG submission 75064) | Marine viral communities from the Gulf of Mexico - 32_GoM_OMZ_CsCl metaG | ecosystem: Environmental > Aquatic > Marine > Oceanic | place: Atlantic Ocean: Gulf of Mexico | collected 2015-07-12
TCAAACTCGCCAATTCGGCAGCCGGTACGCTGGCCGGCATGGGGCGCGAGGCCCGCGACGCCGCGCGCGAACGGGCCAAGGAAAGCTTCGGCGGGATGGACTTCGTCACCCGCGAGGAATTCGACGCGGTGAAGACGATGGCGAGCAAGGCGCGCACCGAAGCGGAAGACCTCAAGGCCCGCGTCGCAGCGCTGGAAGCCAAGATCAAGTGACCGTCGCCCCTGCGCAGGCAGGGGCCCAGCCGACCTCTCGGACCGCGGCTCGCTAGATGCCGGGCGGCTGGGTCTACATCATGACCAACAGCCCGCACGGCACGCTCTACATCGGGGTCACCGCCGACATCGCCACGCGCGTCCACGCCCATCGCGACGGGCAGGGATCCGAATTCTGCCGCAAGCATGGCCTTACGCGGCTGGTCTATGCCGAGCGGTATGAGGATATCCACGACGCCATCGCGCGCGAAAAGGCGATGAAGCGGTGGAAGCGGCAATGGAAGCTCAGACTGATCCGGCGCGACAATCCCGATTGGAACGACCTGTTCGAGACGATCCTGTGATGGTGTCATTCCGCTAATCTTACCTAGGCCCCTGCCTGCGCAGGGGCGACAGACCACCTGGGCTCTCTTCGTCGTCCCTGCTAAGGCAGGGGCCCAACTGACGTCGCAGTCCGCGATACAACGCTCCACAAGTCGAATCCGCCGTCTTCGCAGGATCGATGCGAGCGGCTAAGGCCGCCCCATGCAGCTTTCCGCTCCCGCCATCCTGCTTGCCGCGCGTGCGCATGGCGAGACCGCGGTCATTGCGCGGATGCTGACCGAGCAGCATGGCATGGTCGCCGCTTATGTCGCAGGCGGGCGCGGGCGGCAGCTGCGGCCGGTGGTGATCCCCGGCAATATCGTCCAGGCGGAAATCCGCGCGAAGTCGGATAGCCAGCTGCCCTTCGCCCGGCTCGAACTGGTCGCCAGCCGCGGGCCGTGGCTGGGCGAGCCGCTGGCGGCTTCGGCGATCAACTGGGTCACCGCGCTCACTGCGAGCGCGCTGCCCGAGCGCAATCCCTATCCCACGCTCCATTCCGCGCTCGGCGGCTTGCTCGATGCGATCTGTTCTGCCGACAGCGCACGGCAGTGGGTCGAGGCGCTGGCGGTCTATGAAGCGCTGCTGCTGCGCGAGCTGGGCTATGGCGGCCAGCGGCCCGCGATGGCCGGCCTCGGGCAGGCCTTGGAAATTCTCGACCGGCAGGAGCCGCTGATCGCGCGCTATTTGCTCGCCGACACCCGCGCCGACGTGATGGGCGCGCGAACGCTGCTGCGCCAGCGACTGGAACGGATGGTTTAGCCGCGTTCAAGAATGGTTCGTCGCCCCGGCCCATGCAGGGGCCTAGACACTGTCCGTTGAGCGCCCCGAGGGGCAGAAAGGCTCCTGCGCAGGAGCGACGAGGCTGGAGAAACACGCTTGAAAATCGCAATTTTCGCCGGCGACGGCATCGGGCCCGAAGTGATCGCACAGGCGCGCCGCGTGCTGGAAGCGCTGTCGTTGCCCGGATTGACGCTGTTCGAAGGCGATGTCGGCGCCGCCGCCTATCGCCGCCACGGCCATCCGCTGCCACCCGAAACGCTGGAAATGGCGCGCGCGGCCGATGCGGTGCTGTTCGGCGCGGTGGGCGATTTTTCCTGCGACGACCTGCCGCGCGAACTGCGCCCCGAGCAGGCGATTCTCGGTCTGCGCAGCGAGCTTGGCCTGTTCGCCAACCTGCGGCCAGCGGCCGGCTTCCCGGGGCTCGAACACCTTTCCTCGCTCAAGCCCGAAGTCGCGCGCAGCATCGACCTGCTGGTGGTGCGCGAACTCAATGGCGATGTCTATTTCGGCGACAAGGGCGAACGCGGCAGCGATGGCGGGCGCGAGGGCTGGGACGCGATGTCCTACAACGAGGCCGAGGTTCGCCGTATCGCGCACGCCGGCTTCCGCGCCGCGATGGGGCGCGGCAAGAAACTGACCAGCGTCGACAAGGCCAACGTCCTCGAAACCAGCCGCATCTGGCGCGAAACCGTGATCGAAGTCGCGCAGGAATATCCCGAGGTCGAACTTGACCACATGTATGTCGACAATGCCGCGATGCAGCTGGTCAAGTCGCCGGGCCAGTTCGACACGATCGTCACCGGCAATCTGTTCGGCGATATCCTGTCCGACCAGGCCAGCGCCTGCGTCGGCTCGATCGGCCTGCTCGCCAGCGCGTCGCTGGGCGAACGGCAGACCGACTACGGCACCTTCGGCCTGTACGAGCCGATCCACGGCAGCGCGCCCGACATTGCCGGGCAAGGCAAGGCCAATCCGGTCGCGGCCGTGCTCAGCCTCGCCATGCTGCTGCGTCACTCGTTGGGGCGCGAGGAGGACGCCGTCCGGATCGAGCGCGCCGTGGAGGCGATCCTTGCCGATGGCGTGCTGGGTGGTGACCTCGGCGGAAGCGCTTCGACGCAGGAAGTCGGCGATGCGATTGTTAGGAAGATTGTAACCATATCTTGAGGATTGCCGCATAACCGGGTCATGCAATGGACATGACACCGCAGATGCAGCCCGATCCGGCTACCTCCACCGCTGCCAGCGCTCGCCCGCTGGAGCTGGCGATCATCCTGCCCACGCTCAACGAGCGCGACAATCTCGCCCCGCTGGTCGAGCGGATCGAAGGCGCGCTGGGCGCATCGGGCTGGGAAGTGCTGGTGGTGGACGACAATTCCGCCGACGGTACCAGCGACGAAGCGCGTCGTCTGTCGCTCTCGGATCCGCGCGTGCGCGTGCTGCAGCGCATCGGCCGGCGCGGCTTGTCGAGCGCGGCGATCGAGGGCTTCTGCGCCACTGCGGCGCCCTATGTCGCGGTGATGGATGCCGACCACCAGCACGATCCCAAGCTGCTGGTCGACATGCTTGGCGCGGTGAAAGCGGGGGACGCGGATGTCGCGGTCGCCAGCCGCTTCGCCGAAGGCGCGAGCATGGAGGAATGGGGCCGCCCCGACCGCGAGAAGCTTTCCAGCGTCGCCAACATGCTGGCGCGCAAGCTCACCGGGGTCGAACTCAGCGACCCGATGAGCGGCTTCTTCCTGCTGCCCAGCGCGACTGCACGGCGGCTGGTGCCCAGCCTTTCGGGCATCGGCTTCAAGATCCTGCTCGACCTGCTCGCCACTTCCGAAACACCGCTCAAGGTGAAGGATTTCCCGATGAATTTCTCCGCCCGCCGCTCCGGCGAAAGCAAGCTCGACCGCGCGATCGCGCTCGATTTCCTCGCCGGGCTGTACGAGAAGAGCTTCGGTCGGATCATCCCGACGCGCTTCGCGCTGTTCGGCACGGTCGGGGTCATCGGCATCGGCGTACACATGGCGATCCTCTATGCCTTCATGCTGGTGGCAGGGACCAATTTCGGCTGGAGCCAGGCGGTCGCGACTTTCGGGGCGATGACCTTCAACTTCTGGCTCAACAATTTCCTCACCTATCGCGACCGCCGGCTGAAAGAGGCGGACCGCCTGTTCTGGGGCTGGCTCAGCTTCATCGCCGCATGTTCGATCGGCGCCTTCGCCAATGTCGCGGTGGCCACCACGCTCAACGACCGGGGCTTGCACGAAGTCTTCGCCGCGCTGGTCGGGATCGGCATCGGCTCGGTATGGAACTACGCGCTGTCGAGCCGCTTCGTGTGGGGGCGGTATTAGGTTTGCCGCCGCAAGGTTAGGACATCCGTCCTGACTCTGCGGCGGCCTCAGCCCACGCCTGAGTTTTTGTTGTGTGCGCCTTCGACATCCGTCGAAGGCTTGCGGCACCAGCCCACTCCCCCACCCGGCCACCCAGTCAGTATGATCCCGTGGGTGGCCGGGTGGGGGAGTGGGCTGGTGCCGTCGCAAGGGAAGCGCGGATGCGCTTCACGCACCCCACCAACACCCTATCTCCAGCTTTCCATCCAGGTCCACACGGCGAAGCTGTCGGGGCCGGCGAGCGGCGCGGCGCTGATGATCGGGTAGAACCACGCGAACACCAGCACGCTGCCGATCACCGGCGCCAGCGCGCTCTTGCGCCAGCCGCCCTGCCACAGCGCATCGCACACCAGTGCCAGCGCGGCGAGCAGCGCCATGCTCGGCAATGCGTAATGGTAGTAGAACTGCACCGGCTTGGTTGCGACCACCCAGAAACCCAGGCTCGCCGCATAGAGCAGCGCCGTGCCCAGCGCCGCCCAGTGACGGCGCACCACCCCGTGCCAGGCGCACCACGCCAGCGCGGGCAGGCCGAGCAGCATGGTCAGCGGATTGCCGATCAGCATGATCCCGCGCTGAATCCCCGCGACCGGTTCGTAGAGATACCAGATCGAGCGCGCATTGAGCACCCATTGCTCCCACGTCGACTGGTAGGGATGGGGCTTCAGCACCTGTTCCTGCTGCGACAGCATGAACTGGTGGTGGAACACCAGCCCCTCGGTGATCGGGTGCAGGCGGAAGAAGAAGGCCGGCAGGTAGGTCGCGGCATAGACCGCCAGCGGCACCGCGCCGAGCCACAGCGCGGCCTCGAGCAGCGTGGTCCCGGGGACGGGCGCGCCGCGGCGGCTGAGCAGCAGCCGGCGGCGACCTGCCAGCGTGCGCGCGACTAGGAAGGTCAGCCCCGGGAGCATGGCGACAACCAGCGCGTTCCATTTCGCGCCCATCGCCAGCCCCAGCGCGATCCCGGTCAGAGCCAGCCGCCAGCGACCTTGCTCCGGTTGCCGGATCGCGGCGGCGAACTGCCATGCGGCCAGCGCGAGGAAGGCGAGGTAGACGATGTCGAGCATGGCGATGCGCGCATGCACGAACAGGTGGAAACCGGTCGCCAGCAGCACGCCGTAGGCAAGGGTGGCGAAGCGGCTGGCGCTGGCGAACCACAGCGCCCGCATCGCGCCGAACAGCGCCAGCGTACCCAGCAGCGTGGGTAGCAGCCGCCAGCCGACCGGATTGTCGCCGAACAGCGCGATCCCCAGCGCGATCAGCTGCTTGCCCAGCAGCGGGTGTTCGCGATTGGTGAATTCGCCCAGCACCAGCAGCTCGCGCGCGGCGGGCAGGTAGTGGACCTCGTCGAAATAGGGGTGCGGCACCGCGGTCAGATACGGCAGGCAGCCGAGCCAGAAGGCGAGTGCCAGCGCGGCGCACCAGCGAAGCGGATCCTGGACCTGTTCGGGCGCGCGGCTCATCGCGAACCGGCTTAGGTAAGCCGCGCACCCGCATCAAGGCGGATCAGCCGGTTGTGCGCCGTTCCAGCCAGAACAACCGGGCGACCATGGCGAGCAGCCCGATGCTGGCAGTCGCCGCGACGAACAACAGCCACAGCGGCACCGCCATCCCCTGCGCACGGGCGCGCGGAACGACGAAAAAGCACGCGATGCCCAGCGCGAACAGCAGGTCCCACCACACCTGGATGCCCCACAGGTTCGAAGTGTGGTCAACCCACACCGGCATCACGCCGTCGCGGGCGATCGTCACGGCGGTAAAGAACCCGAAGCCCGCCGCAAGCAATGCGGCGAGGAGCGGATTGCCCGTCTCGGCACGAGCGGTCAGGATATGGGCGAGGGCGGCCAGCACTCCCACCAGCCCGGCAAGGAAGAGGATTACGTAGGGTGTCACGGTAGTCGGCTCCCGATTCGAATGTAGCGAGTGCTACACTTGTAGCCCCTTGTAGCGACTGCTACAAGATGCGCATGTCACCCGCCCGCATGTCCCGCGAAACGCTGCTGCCATTGCTGGCGGCGCATGTGATGGCGCACGGGCTCGCCGATGCCTCGCTGCGTCCGCTTGCCAGGGCGGCAGGAACCAGCGACCGCATGCTGATCTACCATTTCGGTAATAAGGACGCGCTGGTCGCAGCGCTGCTCGATTACCTTGTCGCCCGGTTCGCCGACGCGCTCGATTCCGCTTTCCCGCAAGCGCGCAGTGCCTCGCGCCGCGCCTGTGCGGAAACGGTCTATGCGGTTACGGGGCAGCCTGCATTCGCACCCTTCCTGCGGGTATGGTGGGACATCGTCGCGGGCTGCTCGGCCGGGAATGCCGCCTATCTCGCGGCGGCCGGCGGGATGATGGAGGTCCTGCTCGACTGGGTGGTCGATCACCTGCCGGCAAGCGATCCCGATCCGGCTGCGGGCGCCCGTGCGGTGCTGACCGCGATCGAGGGTGCCCAGGCGCTGCGCGCGGTGGGGCGCGGCGATATTGCCGAAGCGGGGCTTGCAGCCTTGGAAGGGCGACCCGCTTGATGCGCGCCGCGCGCGTGCTATCGCGCCTGCCATGAAGAACACCACCGGCACCGACCGTTCGATCACCTCCCGCTGGCGCCCCGCGACGCAGGCGGTGCGCGGGGGCACCTGGCGCAGCGAGCAGGGCGAGACCAGCGAAGCGCTGTTTCTCACCTCGGGCTATAGCTACGACAATGCGCAGACCGTCGCCGATCGCTTCGCGGGCGAAGATGCGGGCATGACCTATTCGCGTCTGCAGAACCCCACGGTCGCCATGCTCGAGGAGCGCATCGCGCTGATGGAAGGTGCCGAGGCATGCCGCGCGCAGGCCAGCGGGATGGCGGCGATGACCACCGCGCTGCTGTGCCAGCTTTCGGCGGGCGACCACGTGGTCGGCGCGCGCGCGGCCTTCGGTTCGTGCCGCTGGCTGCTCGATCACCTGCTGCCGCGCTTCGGGATCGAGACCACCGTGGTCGACAGCGCCGATAACGATGCGTGGGAAGCCGCGATCCGGCCCAACACCAAGGTGTTCTTCTTCGAAACCCCCGCCAACCCCACGCTCGACGTGGTCGATCTGGCGCATGTCTGCGCCGTCGCCAGGGCGCATGGCATCACCACCGTGGTCGATAACGCCTTTGCCACCAGCGCGCTGCAGCGCCCGATGGATTACGGCGCCGACGTGGTCGCCTATTCGGCCACCAAGCTGATGGACGGGCAGGGCCGCGTGCTCGCGGGCGCCGTGTGCGGATCGCAGCAATGGATCGACGAGGTGCTGCTGCCCTTCCAGCGCAACACCGGCCCCAATATCTCGCCGTTCAACGCCTGGGTGGTGCTCAAGGGGCTCGAAACGCTCGACCTGCGCGCTCGCCGCCAGAGCGCGAATGCGGTCGAACTGGGCGCCTTCATCGAACCGCGGCTGCCGCGCATCCTGCACCCCGGGCTGGCCAGCCACCCGCGGCACGATCTGGCAATGGAACAGATGGTCGCCACCGGCCCGATCTTCGCGCTCGACGTGGGCGACCGGGCGACCGCATTCAAGCTGCTCGATGCGCTGCAGCTGGTCGATATCTCGAACAATATCGGCGATTCGCGCAGCCTGATGTGCCATCCCGCCAGCACCACGCATGCGGGCATGACGCAGGAGGCGCGCGACGCGATGGGCGTGACCGAAGGCCTACTGCGGATCAACGTCGGGCTCGAGGATGTCGAGGACGTAAAGGAAGACCTCGACCGCGCGCTTACCGCCGCGGGGCTTTAACCCGCCGCCGCGTTCAGCCGCGCCACGCGTTGCGCGTCGCCACCCGTTCCAGTTCCTCGCCCAGCGCATGCGCGGTGGTGAGCGCATCGGTGCAGCGCGCATCGTCGGTCAGCGCGCCATGCACGTCGAGCCCGCCGCCGCCGATCAGCGCCATCAGCAGCCCTTCGTCGCGCGTCATCCCCGCCGCGCAACACGGCGCGAGCAGGATCTTGCGCCGCGAGGTGCGCGCCAGGTCGACGACCAGCGCGCGCGTCAGCACCAGCAGCCGCCGGAACTCCGCGCCGCTGGCATCGAGCGCGAGCATGGTCGCCCGCGCATCGTGCAGCCCGTGACCGGCGATCCGGCGGACGAGGACGAGCCCCAGCGTCTGGTGCCGCCGCGCGGGGAGCGGAAGGTCGAGTGTGGTCGAATCGTGCGAATGGGCCATGCAATCTCCTTTGCCGGCCGCCATCCTATGCTATTGCAAATCACTCGCAAGTATTATCTGCGGCTCTTCCACCGCCCGATCTCCCCCGCGGCACGTCCTATCGCCCGCGATAGGGTTCGCAGGCGACTCCGTCATCGTCGCGGTCGAGCGCGGGGCGATAGCCCGGCTGTCCGCGCAGGATCGGCGCGGCACGTGCGGCGCGGGCCGCATCGCAATTGGCGAAATAGACGCCCCCGCGCAGCTGCGCAGTGGGGGCTTGCGGGCTGGATCGGCGGTTGCGGTGACAGTGATAGCCGCCGCTCTGCCGGTTGTTGTGGCATCCCTCGGCGTTCAGTCCGCCCGGGTGCGCCTGTGCGGGCGGTGACGGCAGGGCCAGCAGTGCACAGGGCAGCAGCAAGGAAAGATGTTTCATCCTCGCCTCCCTAGCACGCAGGCGTTATCGCAGCGAAAAGGGGAGGAACACGATGACTGCAACCGTCGAATTCATTTTCGATATCGCCGCGCCCAATGGCTATCTCGCCTGGTATCCGCTCAAGGACATCGCCGCGCGCACCGGGGCGCGGCTGGAGGTCACGCCGGTGTTCCTCGGCGGGATGCACAAGCTGACCGGCAATGCCCCGCCGATGATCCGCGATGCCGGGGTCAAGGGGAAGGTCGCTTATGCGGCGCTCGAGTTCCAGCGCTTCATCGACCGCCACGGCATGCACCGGTTCAGGATGCACCCGGCCTTGCCGTTCAATTCGATCCTGCTCCAGCGCGTGCTGGCGGCGGCGGCTGACGAAGCGCAGCGCCAGGCGCTCGTCGAAGCGCTGCTGCCGGCAGTGTGGGAACGCAACATCGATTGCAGCGATGTCGACGCGGTGGGTGCGGAATTGACGCAGGCGGGCTTCGATGCACCGGCGCTGCTGGCCGCGGCGCAGGACCCGGCGGTGAAGGCGCGGCTGGCCGAAAACACCGAACGCGCGGTCGAGCGCGGCGCCTTCGGCATCCCGACCTTTTTCGTCGATGGCGAGATGTGGTTCGGCAAGGAACGCCTGGGCCAGCTCGAGGATTTCCTCGGCGGCGGACAGCCTTAACCGAGCAATACCGCAATGATCGGCAAGGGCAGCGCCAGCGCCATACCCGATAGCAGATCGCCGCCTTCGTCGCGCACAAGACGCCTCAGCAATGCATAAAACATATTCCGACTCCCCCCGGTTGTCGGACCAACCAATCGGCCGTGCGACCCGAATGGCTCCGGCAATAATCAGGTGCGACCCTGCCATCCGTAATGCACCCGAGGGCTTGGGAATATCTCTACGATCCCGGTAAACCGATGTTAACTTGCCGCATTGCGGAGGAAAATTTTGCCCGTTTCCTTGCGCCACACGGTTGGCGCGCTAGATTGGGGGGGTGATCAAGGAGCTCTTCCAGCATGCCGCCATGACCGACGGGATTACCGTCCGGGTCGCGGTGAACTTCCTGCCCGAACAATCGCAGCCCGACGCGGGCAAGTGGTTCTGGGTCTATCACATCCGCATCGAAAACGGCTCGCACGAACAGGTCCAGCTGATGACGCGCCACTGGCGCATCACCGATGGGGCCGGGCTGGTCAGCCATGTCGATGGCGAAGGCGTGGTCGGCGAACAGCCGGTGCTGAAGCCCGGGCAGAGCCACGATTACGTTTCGGGCTGTCCGCTCGACACGCCGCATGGCTCGATGGAAGGGTTCTACACCTTCAAGGCCGAAGATGGCTCGCCGCGCGAAGTGCGCATTCCCTTCTTCCCGCTCGCCGCGCCCGCCACGGCAAACTAGGCCGCGCGGCCGCAGGCACGCAAGCGGCGCGGGCTGGCTAGCGCGCCAGGCCCGCCTCGGCTTCGACGGGGCCGGATACCGGGCGATCGAGCACGGCTTTCGCCTCGGCTTCCAGCCGGGGCGTCAATTTCGCGGTACGCGGTTCCAGCGGCGTGCCGTCCCCGCGTTCGCCATTGGCCTCGATATCGGCCAGCAGCAGTTTCATTTCGGCGATTTCCCTCACCTGGGCCTCGATGATGGCATCGGCCAGTTCGCGCACGCGCGGATCGCTGATCGCGGCGCGCTCGCTGGTGAGGATCGCGATCGAATGGTGGGGGATCATGGCCTTCATCCACGCCTCGTCCTCGACCGTGTGCTGGCTGCGCACGAGGAACAGGAACAGCGCGAAGCCAACGCAGGCGAGGGCCATCACGGCGATCTTGGTGGCGAGGCTGCGGTACATGCCCCACATGAAGCCGAGCATGATCACGATCATGGCCATGCCCATCATCAGCGCCATCCACATGCGCGTCTGGCTGAAGAAGGCGTGGTCGAGCTCCCACAGGGCCGAATATTTCAGCACGAACATGGTCACGATGGAGGTCGCGATCATGGCGAAGAAGGTGGGCCACATGCCGTGGCCGGAACTGCGCTGTTCGTCGGTCATCGATTCTCCCCTTGTCGGGAAAGCCAACGGGCGGGCGCCGCGCGTTGTTCCGGCCCGCGGGGGGTTACTCTTCTTCCTCTTCCTCGCCGCCGAACTTGAAGCTGCCGATCTTGACCTTCGGTTTCAGGCCGAGCCAGTCGGCCAGTGCCTCGAACTCGCGCATGGCGGGATAGGTGGCCAGCGCCGCGCGGCTTTCGTCGAGCCGCAGGACGAGGCTCTTCTTCTTGCGCCTCAGCGCGCTGGTGGTGAGCGACATGCGGCTGCCGCCGCCCAGCCGCCGGGCGAGGCGGTAGCCCAGGCCCCAGGTGATGCCTTCGCGCAGGTCGTCGTCACTTGCCAGTTCGCTCAGCTTCTCGGGCACGTCGGTGCGGCCCATGCTGCCGAACAATGCGGCGCAGATCATCGCACGGCCGCGCGCGTCGAGGTCGATCCAGCGCTTGCCCAGCGGCCATTCGATCGCATGGCTGACACGCAGGTTGGGTTCGACCCGCTGCAACGCGCCCGACAGCTGCGCGGCGGCCAGCCGCAGCCGCTCGTTGACGCTGCCATCGCCATCGGTGAGGCTGACCGTCCAGGCGGACAACAGTGTCGCATCGGTGATCGAGGCGTCGCGCGGCGAGGCATAGGCGGTAACCCCCGCGAGCAGCGGGTCGGCCTTCATCTGCGCCGGTTCGAGCCGCGCGTAGAGCAGCCCCTCGCGCAGGCCCCAGGACGAGAATATCAGCTCCTCGGGACCGATCGTGTCGAGCAGCGGGCGCAGCAGCGCGGCGGCGTCGGGCAGATAATGCGCGCGCATCGCGCTGATGCCCGAGATTTCCATCAGCTGCTCGGGGTCGGCGGCGACCAGCTCCTGCGCCAGCCGGTGTGCGTCCTCGGGGGCGAGGGAAAAGCCGTGCGGGTCGGTCAGCGGATAGTCGAAATAGCGCATCGCATAGGCCGCCAGCGCGCGCCACGTGCCGCCGATCATGTACATCGGCCCGGGGTGCGCCGCGGCCCAGCCGGCCAAGCCGAGCTGCTTGCGCACCGCCTGTTCGAACGCTTCGGACCCGCGCGCGCGCAGGGCCGGCAGGCGCAGCGTGCCGAGCTGCAGGCTGGCGGCCTCGTGGCAGCTGTTGTCCGCCACCGAGACCAGTTCGAGGCTGCCCCCGCCGAGGTCGGCAACCACGCCGCGCGCGCCCGGGAACGCGCCGAGCGCCCCCATCGCCGAGGCGGTGGCTTCCTCCTCGCCCGAGAGCAGGCGCGGCTCCAGGCCGAGCGCGGCCACCCTGGCCAGGAATTCGTTGCCATTCGTCGCGTCCCGCGCGGCGGCGGTGGCGACGGTCTGGACGTCTTCCACCCCCAGGTCATGCAGTATCAGCGCATAGCGCGCCAGCGCGGCGAGCGCTTCCTCGGCGGCTTCCTTGGGGATCGCGCCGCTATCCGCCAGGTCGCGGCCGAGCCGGGCGGAGACCTTCTCGTTCCACACCACTTCGGGCGCGCGCGCGGTGCCTTCGTAGATCACCATGCGCACGGTGTTGGAACCGATGTCGATGACCGCGCGCGGCGGCTGGATCAGGCGGCGCTGCCACTTGGCCGAACGCGACTTGTTCATTCGCTCGCTCCTCCCAGCGTGAGGCGCGGGACCTCGTGCTCGGCCAGCGCCGCACCGCGGCCCGACAGCGAGGGGTTGGCCATGAAATACTGGTGGCAGTTGAACCCGCCGTCGCCCTGCCGCAGCCGGTGGTACTGGCCATCGGGTTCGAGCTGCCAGCTCTGTTCGGTATCGAGGATATTGGCGAGCATGACCTGTCCCAGCACCTGATCGTGCACTGTCTTGTTGGTGATCGGCACCATCACCTCGACCCGCCGCAGCAGGTTGCGGCTCATGGCGTCGGCGCTGGTCAGATAGACCTTCGCCTGCCGGCTCGGCAGCGCCTTGCCATTGGCAAAGGCCCAGACGCGCGAATGTTCGAGAAAGCGGCCGATGATCGACTTGACGCGGATGTTCTCCGACACGCCCGGCAGGCCCGCGCGCAGGCTGCAGATGCCGCGCACCATCATGTGGATCTCGACCCCCGCCTGGCTGGCTTCGTAGAGCTTGTCGATCATCGGCCGGTAGGTGATCGAATTGAGCTTCGCCCAGATCCCCGCCGGCTTGCCCGCGCGCGCATTGGCGATCTCGGCGTCGATCAGGCTGAACAACCGCGCCTGCAGGTCGATCGGCGACAGCGACAGCTTTTCCAGATCGTCGGGCTCGATATAGCCGGTGATGAAATTGAACACCTTGGCCGCGTCGCGCCCCAGCGCCGGATCCGCGGTGAAGAAGCTGAGGTCGGTGTAGATCTTGGCGTTGATCGGGTGGTAATTGCCCGTCCCGAAATGGCAGTAGGTGCGATAGCCGTCCTCTTCGCGGCGCACCACCAGGCTGACCTTGGCGTGCGTCTTCCATTCGGTGAAGCCGTAGATCACCTGCACCCCGACGCGTTCGAGCTCGCTGGCCCACTGGATGTTGCGTTCCTCGTCGAAACGCGCCTTCAGTTCGACCACCGCGGTCACTGCCTTGCCGTTTTGCGCCGCCTCGATCAGCGCCGCGATCACCGGCGACTGGTCGCCCGCACGGTACAGCGTCTGCTTGATCGACATCACCGCCGGGTCGCGCGCGGCCTGCCGCAGGAAGTCGACCACCACGTCGAAACTCTCGAACGGGTGGTGGATCACGAGGTCCTTCTCGCGAATGGCGGAAAAACAGTCGCCGTCATGTTCGAGGATCCGCTCGGGATAGCGCGGGCTGAAGGGTTCGAATTTCAGATCGGGCCGCGGCTCGTTGCAGATCGTGGCGAGATCGGCGAGGCCGAGCATCCCGCCCGACTTGACGATCATGTTCTCTTGCACCTCGAGCTCTTCGCGCAGCATCGTCTCGGCAATGTCGTCGCATTCTTCGTCGAGTTCGAGCAGCACCGTACGGCCGCGCCGGCGCCGCTGGATCGCCGTGCGGAAGTAGCGCACGAGGTCCTCGGCTTCCTCCTCGACCTCAATATCGCTGTCGCGCAGCACGCGGAACACCCCGTCGCCGAGCACCTTGAAGCCGGGGAACAGCTGGTCGGCAAAGCGCGTCACCAGCTGTTCGATCGCGACATAGATCGTCTTTTCCCCCGGCACCCTGACGAAGCGCGGCGCACCGCTGGGGATCAGCACCATCTCGATCAGGTCGGCCTGGCGCTTGCCGCGCTTGAGCCGGAAGATCACGCCGATCCCCTTGTTGGCGACGAAGGGGAAGGGGTGGCTGGGGTCGATCGCCTGCGGGGTGATCAGCGGCAGGATGTCGCTTTCGAAATATTCGGCCAGCCAGTCCTGCTGTTCGGCGGCCAGCGCGCTGGCCGGGGCCAGCACGATGCCTTCTTCGGCCAGCAGCCCGCTCAGCCGGTCGAGGCTCTCCTGCTGGCGGTCTTCCAGCCGCAGCAGCTCGTCGCGGATCGCGGCCAGCTGCTGGCGCGGGCTGGCCCCGTCGATCGCCTGCGTTTCGATCCCGCGGTTCACCTGGCCTTCCAGCCCGGCGATGCGGACCATGGTGAACTCGTCGAGATTGCTCGCCGAAATCGACAAGAAGCGCAGCCGTTCGAGCAGCGGGTAGCGTTCGTTCTCGCTTTCGGCGAGCACGCGCCGGTTGAACGACAGCCAGCTCAGCTCGCGGTTGGTGTAAAGGTCCTGCGCGGCGGCCGGGACGTCTTGCGATCCGGCATCATTGGCCGGCGCCTGGGGGGAAGTTTCTGCAGTCATGGTGGTGCGGTGTGGAACATGGTCCTCGCATATGACGGTTGCGCGACAGTGTGGCCGACCGGCGCGCTAAAGGAAAGGGCGGGCGGTGGCATCTTGTTTCCTGCGGCTGCCGCATTTATGTCGCAACGCGCAATGAAGCGTACACACCTGCCTCTCAACGCCCTGCGCGTTTACGATGCCGCCGCGCGGCATCTCTCCTTCACCCGCGCCGCGGACGAGCTGGCAGTGACGCCCGCCGCCGTTGGCCAGCAGATCCGCGCGCTCGAGGATCACCTCGGCACGGTGCTGTTCCGCCGCACCAGCAAGGGGCTGGAGCTGACGCAGGAAGGCGCCGCGGGCCTCGACGCGCTGCGCGAAGGGTTCCTCAAGTTCGAGGAAAGCGTCTCCGCCATGCAGGCTGGCCAGGCTTCCGACAGCTATACGATCGCCTGTCCGCGCGAATTCTACGCGCAATGGCTGGCTCCGCGGCTGGCAACCTTCGGCGAGGCCAACCCCGATATCCGTTTCACCTTCGTCGCTGACGAGAACGCCGATTTCACCGAGGCGAACCTCGATTGCGCGATCCGGCTGGTCGACGGGCCGGGCGATCTGCAGGGTATCGAACTCGACGAGGCGCGCCGCGTCACGGTGGCGCGGCCCGCGCAGCACGGCGGCGCCCCCGACCAGTGGATCGATTGGGGCCTGCCGCTGCAGGACGGGATTGCGGCGCATGTCAGCGTGTCCAACGCGGGCCAGGCGCTGTCCTCGGCACTGGCCGGGCTGGGCAAGGCGATCCTGCCCGAACTGCTGGTCAAGGACGCGATCGATGCGGGCCGGCTCGAAGTGCTCGACGGGCCGCACACCGGCACGCGCGCCTACTGGATGGTGGCACCGACGCCGCAATGGCGGACCAAGAAGGTCCGCACGCTGGTCGAATTCCTGTCCGCGGAACTGTAATCCGGCCGCGCGCGGCACGCCCCGATCCGTCACGGCAGGCATCGTCGAAGACGGCAGCCGGATAGCGCCCAGCTTCCCCCGTTCCACCCGCCGCGCGGCAGGCGCGGCCGCGCGTGCATGGTGAACCGATTTCAACCGGTTCTTAACCCGCGCAGGTAAGGTGATCTTAACGGTGCAACGGTTAGTCCGGGGCCACAGGGGGCTGGCTTTGTGAACCGTATGCTGCAAAATCTTCGTACCGACACCAAGGGCAACGCGCTGGCGATTTTCGCCGCAGCCTTGGTGCCGCTTGTCCTTGTGGTCGGCAGCGGGCTCGACCTGAGCTTCGCCTACATGGCGAAAGCCAAGCTGCAAAACGCCTGCGACGCCGCGGCGCTCGCGGGTCGCCAGTCAATGGACGGCACCAGATGGACGAGCGCGAACGAAGCGGAAGCCGATAAGTTCTTCGACTTCAACTTCCCCGAAGGAACGCTGGGCGCGCGCGACCGGGTCTTCGATATCGGCAAGGATCCCCTCGACAACACGCAGCTCCTGGGCGAGGCAAGCGCCACGATCCCAACGATGCTGATGTATATTTTCGGCTATGACGCAATCCCGATCGAGGCCGAGTGCAACGCCAAGCGCGACTTGGGGCATAACGACGTGATGCTGGTGCTCGACACCACGGGGTCGATGGCCCAGCGTCCCTCGACCGGCGGAAGCAAGGACAAGATCGAACTGCTGCGCACGGGCACCGCGGGGCTGTTTCGCGCGCTCGACGATACCAGCAACGGCTCGATCACCCGCTTCGGCATCGTGTCCTACTCTCATACGGTGAACGTCGCGGGCAGTCTGGGAAATCACGATATTCTCAAGGACCAGCTCTATGCAGGCGAGGAATGGGAGCAGACCGTTTGCTACCAGACCAGATCCGGCTGGTGGTGGCAGACTGATTATTGCACGACGAACACCTACGACGACGAAGACGATGCCCCGAGCCGCGGCTATAGAGACCAGAGCAGTACGCGGCGGACCTATACCTACGATCCGCAGTACAAATATCCCGGCGACGTGACCGTCAAGATTGGGGACACCAAGTGGGATAATCGGCGCGGTTTCCGGGAAAGCACCGAAGGTTGCATCGAGGAACGCTCGAGTGTCGGTCAGCCGGGCAGCCCGGTAACCATCCTGCAGACGGTGAGCCAGGCTGACATCGACGAAATCGCTTCGAACAACGGCAACAGCGCCGCCTATCAATGGGGCCGCTACGATCCGGACAGTCAGAACGGCCAGTCGCAGAACGGGTGCCCGTCGCAGTCGCAGAAACTGAAAACCTACGCGTCCGAAACCGCGTTCCAGAACGCCGTGAACGCCGCCACCGCCAATGTCACCGGCGGTACCTATCACGACATCGGCATGCTGTGGGGGGCACGCTTCCTGTCGCCGACGGGCATGTTCGCCTCCGAAAACCCGACGCAGCACGGCATCGTCCCCGTCAACCGCCATATCGTCTTCATGACCGACGGGAAGCTCGATACCGGCGATACGCTGTATTCGGCCTTCGGCGTCGATCGCTATCACAACCGGATCCAGGGGTCGCAGTCGCAGACGACCAAGCACATCAACCGCTTCGACTCGATATGCGACCGCGTGAAATCCACCGGCACGACCATCTGGGTGATTGCGCTCGACGTCACCGATACCGACGATATCGAAGACTGCGCAACGACCTCCGACCATTTCTATACTTCCGACGGATCGGACCTCGAGAGCATCTTTGAACGGATCGGTCGCGGGATCGGCAATCTGAGGCTGACGCGGTGAGGCAGGCGAAATCCAGGCTGCGCCGCATCCGCCGGGACGAAAGCGGCGCGACGATCGTCGAGTTCGCGATCATCCTCGTCCCGATGGTCATCCTGCTGATGGGCGGGATCGAACTGGGGTACAACAGCTACGTGCGCTCGGTCCTGCAGGGCTCGCTCAACGATGCGGCCCGCCGGGCTGCGGTGGAAGCCCCCGCGATCAACGCTTCGGGTTCGACAGTGGAGGAAAAGGTCGAGAACCTTATCCGCGGCACGGTGCGCAAGGTCTCGCCGAATGCGACGGTAAACGTCACCCAGCAAAGCTATTTCGATTTTTCGAACATCGGGAACCCGGAAAAGCTGATGACCGATCACAACAGCAACGGCCAGTTCGATGCCGCCGACGGCGACTGCTGGGAAGACGCGAACGGCAACGGCCAGTTCGATACCGATGCGGGCAAGACCGGGCAGGGCGGGGCCGAGGATGTCGTGCACTATGTCGCCGATGTCAGCGCGCCGCGGTTGTTTCCGCTTCACGCGTTCATTCCCACGATCAACCCGACCATCGAATTCGAACTGCAGGCTGCAGTGCGCAACCAGCCCTTCGGGCAGCAGGCCAACGCGGCGGTGATCTGTGCTTGAGATGCTGCGCTCCCTGCGCCGCGACAGCCGCGGCCTCGCCCTGACCGAGTTCGCCTTTGCGGCGCCGATCTTCCTCACACTGGTGCTGGCCGGTCTGGAACTGACGAACCTCGCCCTGGCCCACCTGCGGGTCAGCCAGATGGCGATGACCGTGGCCGATAATGCGGGCCGCGTGACCTCGGGGATCGACGAAGCCAATATCTACGAAGTGTTCAGCGGGGCGGAAGCGAATTCCAGCGCGCTGGGGTTCAAGGAAAACGGCCGTATCGTGCTGTCCAGCCTCGAGCACAACGGGCGCTCGGGCAGCAGGGAAGGGCAGACCATCGTCTGGCAACGCTGCTGGGGCGACGATACGGCTGTCTCGTCGTCCTATGGCGTCGAAGGCGACGGCAAGAACAACGACGACCTCGAGTTCGGGATGGGCAATGGGAGCAACACGATCACTGCGCTCGAAGGCACCGCGGTGATGTTCGTCGAGGCAACCTACGACTATCAGCCGCTGGTCGACACCGGTTTCTTCGATCCGCCGACGATCCGCTACGAAAGCGCGTTCAACGTGCGCGGGCGCCAGAACAACGAGATCAGCAACACGCAGAACCTCGACGAGATGGACTGCTGAGCGCAGCCCGCGCGGTTCCCGCCGTTCCTAGCCTGCAGGGCCATCGAAATGCGCGAAGATGTCGCTCACCCCGGGCGGGTGGCGTTCCTCGCGCAGCCGGTCGAGCGCGGGAGCGACCTCGAGCCGGTATTCGGCCTGCGGTCCGTCCTGCCCGACATGCACCCCGCCGAGCCGCTTGATGAAGCTGCGCGCGGCGTCGTTTTCCGACAGTACATGCGCCCGCAGCGCCTCCATCCGGCCCGCCGCGGCGTCGATCAGCAGCGTCGCGGTGAGCAGCCGGCCGACCCCGAGCCCGTGGTAGGCATCGACCACCCCGACCGAGAATTCCGCCACCGCGTCGCCCGCATCGGGGCGCATCGCGTGGACCACGCCCATCGCCGGCTGCGCGGGATCGGTCAGGTCGAGCGCGCCCCAGGCGAGGTGCAGCACGCCATCGGCATCGAGCAATCGTTCGATCACCCAGTCGGGGGGGGTCGCCCCGCCGGAGAAGAACCGCAAATAGCGCGAGCGCGGGCTCATCGCCGCGATGCCGGCGCGCAGGCGTCCCTCGTCGCCCGGGGTCACCGTGCGGATGCAGATCGCGCGCCCGTCTTCCAGCCGGGTGACGATCGACGCCTCGCCGCAATCGTCCGGCGCGCGCAGTCCCGCAGGTATGTCGCCGCTGTGGGCCATCGATCCTCTCCACGCTGTGCGGCACTCGCCGCGCGCGGCCGAGCCTAAAGCCATTCGCCGCGCCGCGCCAGCACCTCCGTCGCCCACAGATCGCTCACCCGGCCGAGCCCCCGCGCAGCCACGCCAGCGCGCCCGCCGCCATGCCCTTGAACTTGGGCCAGCCGTCCGGATCGTCCGCCAGCGGCGCGCAGGCGAGCGCGGCATCGCCGGGCAATTGCCACTTGATCCGGTGATACAGCTTCGAGCGGCTCAGCGGCGAGCGCACCAGCCACAGCCCGTCGGCCAGCGGATGCCCGTCGCCATGCAGGTCGAGCGGCCCCGCGGGCGCGGCCTCGGGGTCGTGCCACACGAGGTACAGCGCCGCCGCGTCCCCGGCGGTATCGGTGGCTGCGGCGGGCGAATCGCTTGCGGTTGGCGGCATCGTCGATCTCCTTTGTAACTCAAAGGTAAAGGCCGCTTCGTGGTTCCACCTGCTTGACCGACTCGCGGTGCCATTTTACCCCGTAGCCATGACCTTGGCCTCTCCCTGTATCGGCGTTTGCCGCCTCGATCCGGCCCAGATCTATTGCACCGGCTGCGGCCGCAGCTGGGGCGAGATCGGCGAATGGACCGTGGCGAGCGAGGCGCGCCAGCGCGAGATCCTCGCCGCGGCCGAGGTGCGCGCCGCCGCCGCGCTGGCCGGCGATCCGCCCACGGGCGTGCTGCGGCTGGAACGCCGCGCGCCCGCGCACACCCCGCGCGACATCACGCATCTGGTCGACCCGATGACCGGCGGCCGCGCGCTGCAGCGCTGAACCGCCAGCCGTATCCCCGGCGCCGGAGCATAGCGCTCAGAACGGCGGGTCCGCCTCCATCTCTGCCAGGATCGTCCGCGCGCGGCGCACTGCGGCATCGTCCCACGCGGGCAGCTGCGGCTTGCCATCGGCGTCCTCGGCCTCCCACGCATCGGTGATGTCGCCCGCCCTGGCGCCCGCCGCCTGCCGCTGGCGCCAAAGCCGCCGCCGGCGGAAGGTCTGCAAGGCGATCGCGCGCGCAGCGACCTCGTCCTGCATGGTCCGCTTGATCTCGGCCACTTCGGCGCGCGCCTGCGCGGCCAGCTCCTCCCACACCGGGTGGCCGGGGCCGACCTCGCGCGCCTGCGCGCCGTAGCGCGCGGGCAGGCGGTGCGCGAGGAGGAAGCGCAGCAGCGCATTGTCGGGCTTGTCCCAATGGCCGAGGATTTCGCCGCCCGAGACGATCGGCGTGCGCGTGCCCAGCATGGCGCGCTCCATCGCCATGTCCTCCAGCCGCGCCGCCCCGCGCTCGAGCGCCGCGTCCCAGGCCCCGGCAAACCCCTCCGCCCCCGGCCGCGCGCGGAGTTTATAGAGCGCCTCGAGGCTCTTCCCGATCCGCTTGGCCGCCACCTTGACGATGCCCGTGGCGGCGAGCGTGGCGACGAAGCGGCGCTGGAGCTCGGGCGTGATCGAATTGCGGCGCGGGGCCGAGTGGAGGAAGGGCGCGAAGGCGAGGAGGGGATCGTCGTCTTCGGGCTCGGGCGCGGTGTGCGCGACGACGGAGGTGGCTTGGCGCGCGATCTTGCGGGTGAGGGTGGGGCGGTCGGAGGGCATGACCGAGCGCAGAATGCATATTTTCGGCGAGTAGGAAAATGGTTTGTCTCAAACTGGGCCGATAGCGGTCCGTCTGCTTCAGGGTTCGCGGATGCGCTAAACGGTCTTTCCGCAGACGACGCCAAAGCCGCCATTAGTCGGCTAGCGATACCAAAAGTCTTCCTCGGTTGCTGGCCAAGACATCACGTCCAAAACACCGCTTTTGTCAAAGGAAACACTTCCTGAGTGGTAGGCAATGCTTTTACCATCTTCAAATGTTCCACGGACCCAACGGAATGTAAGCGAATCGGCATTTTGTGAGCAGAGAAAAGACATTCGATAGGCTGCGCCGCGTTCGTCCAATTCTTCGGAGAGTCCCGAAATATCCGCCATGTCTCTTCCATTGAGCGTAACGGTCGGCTTCAAGCCCGAAGGGTATATTGGTCGAACAATCTCGAATAAAATTTCCCCGCATTGCGCCGTGAACGTCTCTTTCCAAGGCTCAGCAGGCAACGGTTCGAACGTCTGAACCATTACCTCTGCTGCAAGAATTAGCGAGAATCCGATCATTCTTTTGGTCTTTCCGGCTGAACTACGGAAGCTAGTAGATCTGGCTGAAAACTAGTAAACCTAAAAAAGGCGGATTTTTGATCAGCTTCCCACCCTTAATCAAACCTTCGCGCATGGCGCGGCGATCGTTAGGAGCCGTCAGGCGGCTTCCGTGCTTTTTGGGCTGAAACCGGACTAGCCGGTAACGACCCGATTGTTGCCATTGCGCCTGTATGCCGAGACCGGCTATTTCGACATAGTATGACCACCGAAACGATTGCGGATTTTGCCACTGACGGCGCTCAGCTTTTCAAGGGTGCACTCAAGCTCAGCATGCGCGAATTGGAGGCGGCGCTTTCCACTCTTCCGCAGGACGAGGCGGGCCTCCGGCTTCACGGGAACGACGCGCTCAAGCCGCTGTTCGCAGTCGATGGATGCATTGGTTCTGTTGCGGCTTCGGTATTAGGAGATGCTGTAAGACCGGTGCGCGCTATCCTGTTCAACAAATCGCCGGAAACCAACTGGTCACTTGGGTGGCATCAGGACAGAACCATTTGCGTGACGCAGAAGCGTGAGGCTCGCGGCTTCGGCCCATGGACTGTTAAGCGCGGTATGACTCATGTGGCTCCACCATTCGACTTGTTGACCCGAATGGTGACAGTTCGGGCGCACCTTGACGATGTGCCTGCCACGAATGCACCTTTGCTCATTGCGCCCGGATCGCACAAGCGGGGCCGGGTCGCAGTTAGCGAAATCGATAAGGTCGTTGAGCATTGCGGCACCGCCACGTGCGTTGCCGAGGCTGGAGATGTCTGGCTCTACGCTACGCCAATCCTTCATGCGTCGGAGCCAGCTTTGGTTCCGAAGAGCAGGCGAGTGCTTCAAGTAGATTTCGCCGCTGAAAGCCTTCCCTTTGGCCTCGAATGGCTCGGAGTCTAAGGACCGCTTCCCACCCTATTCTCGGACGTCCGGCGTCGCAGCCGAGCTTCCAAAGAGCGGCCATCCGGAAGTGTTGAATGACCGCTCTCGCATTAGATTTCTGTTCGCTCGGCCAAGAGCAAAGCGTCCTCAACGTCTACTCCGAGATAACGAACCGTGTTCTCGATCTTCGTATGGCCGAGGAGGATTTGGATCGCGCGAATGTTTCCGGTTGCCCGGTAAATCATCGCGGCCTTGGTCCGTCGTAGAGAATGCGTTCCATATTCGGCTTTGCGTAAGCCAATCGCTGTCACCCATTCATCAACGAGCCGAGCGTATTGCCGCGTGCTCATGTGGTGATTGCTGTCGATGCGGCTGGGAAACAGGAAGTCGGCATGGCTACCTCCTCGCCTCTCCAGCCAAGAAATTAGTGTTGCTCTTACATCGCTGGTAAGTTCGAATTGAACCGGCCGATTGGTCTTCTGGTGAACTACGGTGGCTCGGTTCCTGATGTCGGCACCTGCGACCACATCGCCGATCTTGATTTTAACCAGATCGCAGCCTCGCAGTTTGCTATCGATTGCCAAGTCAAACAGCGTTCGATCCCGCAACCGTCCCTCTTGATCCAAAAAGAACCGGATCGCCCAAATCTGCTTCTGGGTGAGCGGTCGCTTTGTCCCGACAATCTTTCCAGCATTCCATGCTGCTCGTCCTAGTCCCGCGCTATCATACTTAGAATATCCCATTGTCTTTCTCCTCGGCCGGAGTTGGCCAAGGTAGATAACGAATGGCTGCTTTTAGGATCGCGTAGCGACAGCCCGAATGACCGATATTTGAGCGCAAAGCTGATGTTCCGCCGGCAACTGAGCCTTGACCCCGCACCCCCGCCCCCCCTTGCAATCCACCGTGCTACCTCCATATAACACTTAGCTACCAGTCGTGATCGACGGTCCCGAGGGCCAGTTGCCTTCCCTTCTTTCCATTCCGCCTCTTAGCCCGCGCACAAGCGGTCGCTGATGAACGCCTGCGCGCAATTGAAGGAATGAACCCATGTCCCATTTTGGCAACATCAAGACCTATGACACCGGCAAGGGCAGCGGCACCATCTCGCCCGAAAAGGGCGGCGAACCGCTCGCCTTCGTCAAGGCCGACCTGCACAAGGACGCTGCCGCCCCCGAACAGGGCCAGCGCTTCGGCTATGAAACCCGCCAGGTCGACGGCAAGAAGCCCGAAGCCATGAACCTGCGCCGCGAAACGCAGGCAGTCGGCGACAAGCCCAAGCAGGCTGCTGCACAGACCAACTGATCGGGTCGGGGACCTGGGCGCATCGCAAGGTGCGCCCGGGGTTTTCCCACCGCGCCCGCCGCGCTCCGCCGACAGGGGCAATTCGCCGAAAGGGACTGTGCCATGGATCTCAACGAACTGCTCCACGCCCACCAGGTCTCGGCGATGCAAGCCAGCGCCGCCGGCGACGACCGGGGCCGCGACGACCATTTTACCAAAGTGGCGGAATATGCCGAACGGATCCGCCAGCTGCGCGCATTGCGGCAGGATCACGAGGCACCCATGCGGCTGGCCGAGCCCGACACGATCATCTACGGCACTTATGCCGGGGCGGCCGGGCAGCCGGGCGCAGCGGCGGCGGTCAATTCATGGGAAGGGGAGGGCGGTGCGCTCGACCCGCCCGAGGTTATCGCGCCCGCCGCGGTGCGGACCACGCTGGTGCGCCAGTAACATGTCGGCGGCTATGTGTATCAGGATCTCGACCTTGCGGTGGCCGAACACATGCGGCAGCTTTCGCACACGGGTGCAGCGGACGAATGCCGGACGGCTTGACCGCGCACCCCCATCCAACTATGTGCGCCCCCATCCGGTGCAGGAACCGCCTCGCGTGATTCCCTCACAGGGCAGATAGAGCTGAACATTGCCGGTCATGTTCCGGAGCCTGGTGCGTCATGCGCCCGGGCTTTTTCTATTGCAGCGATCCCCCTGGGAACGCTCGGGGCAGCCGTCAAAGTAACCCGGTGGCCATGTGGGCCGTGGGTGGAGTGATTCAGTTCAGTCGTCATTCCAGCGAACGCTGGAATCTCGTGCCGCTTGCGTCGCGCTTGCGGAAACAGACCCCAGCCTGCGCTGGGGTGACGCTGGACCAAATCACACCGCCGATAACCCGCTAGTCGCCACCTTCAACGCTTTGGCCCATCCGGGCCGGGCACACGGTGAAGAGAGAACTCATGCCGACGATCAACCAGCTGGTCCGCAAGGGCCGCGTTCCGCAGAAGGCCAAGAGCAAGGTCCCTGCGATGGAACAGAACCCGCAGAAGCGCGGTGTCTGCACCCGCGTCTATACGACGACCCCGAAGAAGCCGAACTCGGCTCTGCGTAAAGTGGCCAAGGTCCGCCTGACCAACCAGCGCGAAGTCATCTCCTACATCCCCGGCGAAGGCCACAACCTGCAGGAACACAGCGTCGTGCTGA
>Ga0098074_1000553_pt1 | contig 24101 bp, 30 predicted proteins | sample 32_taG_FD_75064 | JGI IMG/M metagenome (GOLD analysis project Ga0098074, IMG submission 75064) | Marine viral communities from the Gulf of Mexico - 32_GoM_OMZ_CsCl metaG | ecosystem: Environmental > Aquatic > Marine > Oceanic | place: Atlantic Ocean: Gulf of Mexico | collected 2015-07-12
GCAGTGCATGTGCAAGAACTCACAGTTGATCCCCGTTTGCCTGTCTGCCTTGCCGTTGACTTCGGATACAGGAACCCTGCTGTCCTGTACTTTCAACATGTGCCCTTCTGCAAGCAACACGGCACAAAGAACTGCATACACATCATTGATGAAGATCAACCTTCAAACTGCAGCACAAGGCAACTTGTTCAACTGATTGAAGACAAGTGCAAGCGCAAGGCCTTCAGAAGGGGCATTGCGTATGTTGACCCTGCAGGGGCTGCTGCATCAATCGTTGAAGGCTATTCTGATGTCAGCCTGTTGAAGGGGGCAGGGTGGAAAGTTGTTGCCACCTATGATCCGAGAAAAAGGTGGATTCCCTACGGGATCGATCAAATACGTCTGAAACTGAAGCCACACAACAGCCCTGCAGAACTGTACATTGACAAGGCCCTGAAACATGAAAGGGGCATCACAAGAAGTCTGCAGGCTTCAAAATATCCTGACAAGCAGGCAGGCACACAGGCAAACATTCCCTTGAAGTGTGGAGTGTATGATCATGCCCGTGATGCCCTTCGGTATGCTGTCATTGGTCTTGAAAACAAGGGGGTCAAAACACTGTGATTGTGACACTGCAGCAGGCAAACGCGGCCTGCAATCTTGCTGCCAGGTGGTATGCAGAGAGAAACAACAGACCTTTTGAAGGGTGGGGCAGTGACTGCACTGACCGCTCCAAAATGCCGTGGTTTCTGGACTGCATGAACAAGGCCTGCCTTCTGCTTGCCTTTGAACAGGGCACTGCCTTTGCTGCCCTGTGGGGGCGTTGCATGCAAGAAACAGGGGCTGCCTGGTATGATCAAGAACAGAAGTCAGATGAAGAGTGTGAAAGGTTGTACGGCTATCAGACAAGCACGGGGCAGAACCTTGGCAACACTGAACCGGGTGATGGGGCACTGTTCAAGGGCAGGGGTGTCATTCAACTCACAGGGCGCGCAAACTATGAAAAGGCACAGGCAAGGTTCAATGTGCCCTTTGTGACTGAACCTGACCTTGTCATTGAACCTGTGAACGCTGCCCGGATTATTGTTTGGTACCTTGTAGAAGAAATGCCTGCAAGGCACGGGTGGAACACTCCCTACCCCTGGTTGATTGACAGTGACCTGTCCCTTGAAGAGAAAACCTACAGGGTCAGTGCTTGTATCAATTGGGGCTTCTTTCAACCCTGGAATAGGCACCCTGCCAAGGAGCAGATTCACGGTTGGCCTGAAACTCTGATGTATGCACAGGCAATGTCTGACATCATAGGCTTGAAGCCATGAACCCCCTGAAAGACATGAATCCCCTGTTGTTTGAAGGTGACTGCCTTGAACTGATGCAGTGCCTGCCTGACTGTTGCATTGATGCAGTTGTCACTGACCCACCCTACGGGCTGTCCTTCATGAACAAGGGATGGGATCATGCAGTGCCCCCTGTGGCAGTGTGGCAAGAATGCTTCAGGCTGTTGAAGCCTGGGGGGCACCTGTTAGCGTTTGCGGGCACAAGGACACAACACAGGATGTGCTGCAACATTGAAGATGCAGGCTTTCAGATCCGTGACATGATTGCATGGGTGTACGGTTCAGGCTTCCCAAAAAGTCATGACATCAGCAAGGCAATTGACAAGGCAGCAGGGGCAGAAATTGAATATGTTGCACATCCTGCCTATGCAAAAAACAACGGCAACAAAGCCAAGGGCAAGTTTGGTCAATGCAACAGAAAGCATGACATCAGGTGCATACCTGTGCCAACAACAGACATTGCAAAACAGTGGCAGGGGTGGGGCACTGCCTTGAAGCCTGCCTTTGAACCTGTAACGGTAGCAAGAAAGCCCCTTGAAGGCACAGTTGCAGAGAATGTGTTGCAGTACGGCACAGGGGGCTTGAACATTGACGGCAGCAGGATTGATTCACCTGACAACCCTGTCAACAGGTACCCTTCAAACTTCATTCATGACGGCAGCCCTGAAGCAGTGGCACCCCTGCAGGGCAATCAGAGGTTCTTCTACTGTGCAAAGGCAGATCAAGCAGACCGTGATGCAGGCCTGTCAAAGGCAATCAGCACAGGCCCTGAAAGAAGCAACAGAGAAGACATTGACAACCCCTACATAGGCACAAGATCCCCTGCAAGGAACAATCACCCCACAGTCAAGCCCCTTGCCCTGATGAAGTACTTGTGCAGGCTTGTCACACAACCAGGGGGCGTTGTTCTTGACCCCTTCATGGGTTCAGGCACAACAGGCAGGGCTTGCCTTGAAGAAGGCTTCATTTTTGTGGGCATGGAAAAAGATCCTGAGTACTTCAAACTTTGTCAGCAAAGGGTGACAAGGGTGCAGTTGCCCTTGTTTGGGGGGCTTCTGTGAGCAAGTACGAAGATCTTTTTGCCCTTCAAGCAGAAGCAGCAGGCCTGACCTTTGAACGGCAGGTCAGGTTGATACCTATTCAGAGAACAAAGCCCTTGCACAAGAACAAAGACCTGAAGACAAGGCACAAGGTTGACTTCTTGTTCAGGTCTGCAGGCATTGTTCTTGAAGTGCAAGGGGGCACATGGTCAGGGGGCAGACACACCAGGGGCAAGGGGTATGAAGGGGATTGCCTGAAGCAAGCCCTGTTGCAACTTGAAGGGTTCACAGTGTACTATTGCACAGGGTCACAAGTAGAGTCAGGGCAAGCAATTTCATGGGTCAGGGAAGCGATAGACAATGACAAGAAAAGCAAGACCCCCTGCTGCTGCAGTGGCAGAAGCAAAGAAGATGTTGAAGTGGCGCGACAAGTACGGCAGAAAGCAAGTCAAGGGTGCGACAAGGGTGGGGTGGACAAGGGCACAACAACTTGCCAAGGGGCGCGCCCTGACTGAAGCCACAGTCAGGAGAATGGCAGCCTTTCAACGACACAGAAAGAATGCAGAAGTTGATGACAGGTACAAAGGGACACCCTGGAAGGACAGGGGGCGCGTTGCCTGGGGCACCTGGGGCGGTACAAGCGGGGTCAACTGGGCAATCAGAACTGTCAAGAAGTGGAACAGAGAAGACAAGCAGAAGGCAGCAAAGAAACGTCAGAACAAACGGGCACAAAGAAGAAGGAAGCGGCAAAGATGAACATCACAAGTGAAATGTTGCAGGCCCTTGTCAGGTCACAGGAACAGACAGACCGCCGTGAATACGTTGCAGGCCTGCTTGACATCTTCACAGGTGATTGGGGGCACCTGCTTGACGCTGAATTGCAGAAGTTGTTCCTGCCTCAGACGTATGAAAGGCTTGCACTCAGGGCTGACACTTCAATCAATGTCTTCAAGCAGGCTGCAGAACAGATCGCTGCAATCTATTCACGGCAGGTGACAAGGACAATTGACAATGACCCTGCCCCCTTTGACGTGTTTGCAGATCTTGACATGGCTTTCTTCTCTGCAGACCAAACTGCCTTTGTGTGTCAAGAAGTCTTTGTCAGGCCTTTGTATGACCCTGACAGGGGTGTCATCACAGTTGACCTGTTGACCCCTGACAGTGCCTGGGCAATGCCTGCAGACCTTGACCCCCTGGGCCTGAAGTTCCTGATGTATCAAAGGGGTGAACAGTATGTTGTGTGGACTGCAAGCAATTTTGCAGTGTATGACAGAGACTTCAACCTGTTGCCTGACCCTGACAACCCTGACCACGTCAACCCTTTTGGTGTCATTCCTTGGGTCTGCATTCACAACAAGTACCCTGCTGACGGGCAGGTGTTTCATGAAGGGCAGTCTGAACAACTAAGGCAGGCAACGTTGTCAACAGGCATTCAGAAGACAGACCTGAACCACATTCAACACCTGCAGTCATTCAAGCAACTTGTTGGCATAGGCTTTGATGACAGTGACAAAGCACAGAAGATGTCAGACCCTGCTTCAATCCTGACCGTTGACAACCCGGGTGCTTCTGTCAGTGTTCTTGACATGCAAGCAAACATCAAAAGTCATCTTGATGCAGTGCTTGAAGCAAGTTCAGTGACTCTGAATCAACTAGGCATCAGGCCTGAAATGACAAGGGGCACCCTGTCTGCATCTTCAGGCTATGCCCTGACAATTCAACTGCACAACCTTGAAAGGCAGTGGGAACAAAGGCGAAACCTGTGGAGACTGTACGAACAACGTTTCTATGATGTTGCCCGCCTTGTGTGGCAGGCCTTCACAGGTGAAGCACTGCCTGAAGGCAAAGTGCAGGTTGAATATCAACCCCTTGGCCCTGGTGCCAACCTTGTTGAACAGGTCAACACCTTTGCAGTTGCTGTCAGGGAGAAACTGTTGTCAAGGCAGCATGCAATGCAACAACTGTGGGACATGACACAGGAACAGGCAGAAGCAGAGATTGCATTGATTCAACAAGAAGAAGTTGCCCTGATGCAACCCCTGTTGCCCTTGACAGGCCTGTCTGATGTCAATTGACAGCCTGACAGAAACAGCAGAAGAACAAGTCAAAAGGATTGCAAGGCAGTACAGGAAACAACTGCCTGACTTGCGTGACTTTATACTGCAGTGGATACGAGACAACAGACAGGCTGACGGGCTGTTGCGCTCACAAGTCAGCCTTTCCCTTGTGTATGCCCTGATTGATCGGGCAGGGACTAAGAAATACTTTGACTTTGACCCTTTCTTGAACCTTGCGACAGAGACAGCCCTACAGAAGTTGAAGGGATTGGGGATTGAATACACAGGGGGGCTTGAAACGCCTTCAATCAGGGGGCTTGAAGCAGCCCTTGCAGGTGAAGGGGTTGCTTTTCTGGAACAACAACAGGCAGCCCGTGACACTGCAACCCTGCAGGTTGCAAGGGTCAGAGACAACATTGCAGCACAGGTGCAGCAGGTGTTGCTTCAGATGCAGGTTGTGCCCACCCCTTTGACAGTGGCAGCAGCACAAGTGTCTGCAGTCAGCAACCTGTCACAGGGTCAGGCTGAAACGATTGTCAGGACAGCCTTGTCAGGGCAGGTGCAGTCAATTCAGAATGCAGCAGGGGCAAGGATGGAGCAGGCAGGCATTGATGTCTTGTACCTGTATTCAGGCCCTGATGACAACCTTGACAGGCCCTTCTGTGATGTCTGTGTTGGTTATGCCTTCACAAAAAAGCAGATTGCAGCCCTGAACAACAACCAGGGCCTTGCAGTCACTACACACTGTGGCGGATACAACTGCAGGCATGAATGGGTGCCTGTGCCTGTCACCTTTGTTGAACGTCAGAACATACCCCTTGCCACAGGTGACTTGATAGGCAGGGCAAACAGGGCTGCAAGATGATCAAGATCCCAAGGAACATACAACTGCCGATCCCTGAAGAACTGTCACCTGACACTGCCCTTGCAATCGTTGAAGTTGCAGGGTCAACAGGTGTTGCTGCTATCAAGACAAGAACACGGGCAGGCAGGGGCATTGATGACAACAAGATGAAGACACCTTCAAAGACTCCGAACGAGCAAGGCACCTATTCAAAGGCCTACAGTGACAAACGGGCTGACAGAAGGGTTGACATCAGGGATCTGACTTGGACAGGGGCAATGGTTCAGGGTGTCATTCTTGACAGGATAGAAACCACACAGACAGGGGCGCGGGCAGTCATCACAGTCACAAACGATCAAAAAGAAAAGGCTGCCTTCAATCAGGTCATGTCACCCTGGTTCGGTATCAGCCCACAGGATGAACAGGCAATCCTTGCCGTTGCAGAAGCAGAACTGCAGAAGTTGCTTTCACAGGCATAAAAAAGCCCCTATTCAAGGGGTTGAACAGGGGCTTTTCAGATTGTACTGATGCCCTGAAACAATAGCACATGAAGGGTCACACCATGACAGAGAAAACCAAAGAAGAAGAAGTGTTGAATCAACTTGCTGCCTTGTTCCTTGATGATGAAGAACAACCTGCAGAAGCCCCTTCAGAAGCCACAGAAGGGACAGAACAACCTGCAGAAGGGGCAGGGGTTGATGTTGCAGCCCTGCAAGCAGAGAATGAAGCCCTGAAGGCACAGTTGCAGGAATACACAGAACAGGCAGGCAAGTTGCTTCAAGCCCGGGTGAAGAACTTGTCAGACAAGAAGAAGGGCAAGATGCAAGATCTTTTTTCAGCCTTGAAGGCTGACAACCCCTTGCAACAACTTTCGATTTTGCATACAATTCAGGGTGCTACGTCTGCACCTTCAGTAGACAATGCAAGGCACAGTGCAAACAGTGTCAGCACCAAACCAAAGAACCTGAAAGAATTGAGGGGCAACCTGAAGAAGATTCTTTCAAATGCCAACAAGTAGGAGTGTGAATCATGGCAACTGAAACACTGACAAGCCTTGCGAATGGCTTGCGTCAGAACTATGGCAATGAAATTGTCATGTCCCTGGTAGACAGTGGCGGCAGTCACCTGAAAAGCATTGTGCCCCCCAATTCTGTCATTGGCAGACTCTCTGTCAACAACAGGATCTTCTTTCAGGGCATGGGTGCAGACAGGGGTGGACGGTACGCTGCACAGTTCCCTGTGTACTACTCTGCAGGGGCTGCTGCATCCTATGCGCAGGGTGATGCCTACCCTTCTGCAACAAATGTCAGCATTGCACAGGCACTTGCAGAATGGGCGCGGTATTGGATCCCTATGGAAATGGACGGGCTTGCAATCCATGCTGCACAAGGCAACTCTGTTGTCGGTGACTTGGACAGCATTGCACTTGAGTTTGAACTGAAACTGAAGGCCCTGTTTTCTCGCCTTGAAAATGACCTTGTCAAAGCACAGTCAGGAAACAACCTTGCAGGGGTCAAGACTTGGATGACAAACACAGGCACCTTTGAAGGCCTGTCTTTGACAAACTCATGGTGGCAGCCTGCGATCAAGGATGCTGCAACCAATCCCATCACTCGGGCAATGATCCGTGAAGTGTTTGCACAACTTGCCGATCAAAATGCACGGCCTAACGAGATCTGGTGCAGCAGAACGCAATACAACAAGATTGCAGAAGTGCTTGGCAGTGACATTCAGTATGTTGAAGTGCAGAGTGTTGAAGGCTTGATCCGCACCTTCACCCTTGACGGGGTGCCTGCCTTCCCGATTGACAGCATGGAGCCTTCAGGCAATGCAGTGAACGATGAAGTCTGGTTCATCAACACTGACATGATGTCACTGCATTTTCTGCCGCAAGACACCCCACAGACAGACGTTGAACTTGAAACAATGCCTGCTTCTTTTGAAGGGTACCCTGTGGGCGTGAAAGCCATTGATCCGGGTCATGATGCAGAGTCAATGATCATCAAGTGCTACCCTCAACTTGTGTGCAAGAATCCAAGTCAGTTTGGTGTCATTTTTGATCTTGCTACTAGCTAAGACACAACAGAAAAGGAGTCAAAACAATGGCTGTTTCACTTGCTAAGGTGGAGTCACAAGAAGACTACACAGGGATCGGCAAACTTGTTGATCTTCAAATGGCAGTTGTCGACACAGACGGATCAATTTCCTATGAAGCAGGGGGCGTTGAACTTGACCTTGCATCATTCTCTGACAACCTTGTGACAGGTGACTTGCTTGCCCTTCACGGCTATGTCAAAGGGGCAGTTGCAGAAGCCAATATTGTGGATTACAAAGTGAAGTACAATCACTCCACAAACAAAATGCAGTTGTTCATGCTAAGAACTGCAGCAAACGGGGGCACTGCTGAACCCGGAACAACCACAATCACAACAACCTTCAGGCTTGTCTTGTTCTTTGTTGAACCAGGCACAAACGCTTGATGTTGATGTTGTAATTTTGCAAAGGGGGTCAACAAATGCAAAACGAACAACTGCAGAAACTTGACGGGCTTGCCCTGTCTGACTACCTCAGAACACTGCCTGCCACTGTCCACAGAGAAACATGTGAGGACATTGCAGGGTGGGTTGACTTGTCAACCTGGTGTGAACTTGAAGAACCTTTTCAGACCTACGTTGCATGGGGCATTGAAGGTGAATCAGGTTCCTATGGCAACGGCAGAACGTTTGCCCTTGAGATAGTCGGGCAGGGTGTGACCCTGATGCAGGGCTTTGACAGAAGAAACAGAAGGGTCAAAAAGACCTTTGAACCGGGTGAAATTGTGGTCATGCGGGCAGGTGAAGCCCGGGTCACTTTCAAGACATACGGCCCAGGGTCTTCAATGGCATCAGACAGGGGCAAGGTGAAAGAACACAAGCCTGAACCTGTTGCAGTTGTTACCAAAAAGACAAGGCAGAAGAAATGAATAGGGCGGGTCAAAGGGGCACAGTTGTCAGGGGTGAACAGGATGCCCTGCACTATAGGCTGATGATTGATGACTCTGAAGCCACTCTGACAGCAGCAGAGGTTGCAGTGCTTGATACCAACGGCAACACCCTTGTTGCAAGGACATCAACAGGGGTGACAATGTCAGGGGCTGTTGCCACCTATTCAAGAACATGGTCTGCAAGTGTCTTTCAAATTGAAGATGCCTTCAGGGCTGTCTTCTACCTCACAAGCGGCGGCGTTGAATACACAAGGTCACTGTACTTTGACGTGGTTTTCAGGGCCTTCAACAGTCAGTTGACTGACAGTGACATCACTGATGTCAATCCCTACATTCAGACCCTGTCAGGGCAATCAAGCCTTGCCACCTTCAGGCGTGAAGCATGGAGAATGATCAGTGACACCTTGCGACAACGTCTGCAGGACAGGGGCAACAGGTCTGTCAACCCGGGCAATGTCTTTTATCCTGAACAGTTCTTCAATGCACACAGACTGCTGACAATGTCACGTTTCTACTTTGCCACTTCCTTCAGTTCTGCAGGGTCTGAAGACTGGGACAAGTACCTTGCCCTTGAAGCACAGGCCTTTGCTGCCATTGATGCACAACTTGCCAAGGTTGACGTTGACCTGTGGCCGCAGGATGGGCGTTTGGAGCCACAGGAAAGGGGCAGAAACTTCAACGGGGTGTCACTAGTCAGATGACCTTTTCAACTGCCATGAACAGCCTGAAGACTGCCGTTGAAGCCACAGGCTTGACAGCAACTGCAGGCACCTTTGACAGCACCCTGCAAACTGCTTCAAGGGTCAAGTATGATGGTGCCTACATGTTCAGGGTTGAATCAGGGGCTGCCTTGTATCAAGAACTGAAACTGTCACCTGAAGCCTTCAGTGTGACAATCACCCTTGAAATAGGCACAACCTTGAAGTCAGGTGAATCCTTTGAAGATGCACAGGCAAGGGCCTTGTTGCGCTCACAGAAGGCAATTGAAGCCCTGATTGCAAACAATCATACTGACGTTGTCAACATCACCAGGACAGGCACAAGCACAGTGCTTGTCAATGACAGGCAACAGGTGACTCTGCAGCAGTTCACTTTGATCTTTCAGGAGTAGAAAACATGACAGACAGGGGCAGACATGACAGGCCATGGGCGCGGGCAATTGTGATTGAATCACCCCCTGCCCCTGCAGTTGAACAAGACCCTGCAGCAGAAGAAGAACAACTGCCTGCAGATGATGCTGAAACTACAAAGGAGTAGAGACAATGGCAGGAAACTACAAACGCGCCGCGCTTGGATTGATCGGCTTTGTACCTGAAGTCAACCAGGGATATTCACCTTTTGAACAGTCAAGCAAGTCTTCAGGCAACACAACAACTTCACTTGTGATTGAAGTGACTTCAAGCACTTCTGCCCTGTACCCTGCAGGCCTTGCTGATGCAACAGCCCGTCAGAACTTTCTTGCAGACTACTTCAACGGGCTTTCTGTGTACCTGCCTGACAGTGAAGAACATGCATACATCACTGACACTGCCTATGTTGAAGCAAGTTCTGCCCTGACTCTGACAATCACCCCTGCCCTGGCAGCAGCAAGGGACAGTGCAACCTTCTATATTTTCGGCAGGTTGCCTGCAACGTCTGACTTCACGGTAGGCAAAGAAAACCTGACGCGCCTTGACTTCAGAAGGGGTTCATGGACACCCCCAAGCAACCTGAAGGGATTGTCACAGGTTGAAGGTTCGATTGAAACTGAATTGCTTGGACTTGAGACCCCTATTTCAGGGGCAGGGGCAACTGTCACCCTTGACAGGTATTCACACTTGTTGAGTGCAGTGGGCACAAGGTCTGCACATGTTGCTGACACAGTGCAGGCAGGGTCAACCACAACAGCAATCAACCTATCAACTTCAGAAGCAAACGTGTTCAGTGCAGGTGATGCTGTCTTGATTGAAGGTCAGGTTGCCTATGTCACAGAAGCAACAGAAAGCCCGTCAGGTGACACAATCATCATTGCCCCTGCCTTGTCTGCCACCCCAACAGCAGCAGAACCCTTTCATGCAGGTGAAAAGTTCACCCCTGATGACACAGGGCAACTGTCTCTGACAATGGTTGAACTGATTGACGATCAACTGATTCAACACAAGGGCTGCATCATCAATGTCAGCCTGGCAAGTCAGTTCAGTCAGACCCTGACCATGACAGTTGAAGCCACAGGTGAAGACTTTGAACTGACTGACTCCTTCACGATTGCAGGCAACATTCCCCTTGCAAGCAAGAACAGCACACCCCCTGCCCCTGTGAAGTTTGTGCAGGGTCGGGCTTTCTTTGGAAGCACTGAACTTGACTGCAGCAACGTTGACTTCAACTACAACATTGAACGCTCTGTTGTCAGAGACACAGGTGACAGTGACACTGCACAACAGTCTGTGTTTGTCACAGGGCGCGCCCCTTCTGCAGGGGTGTCCTTCAGGAACAAAGCAAAGACCTTCAAGGACACCACAGAAGCAAACGGCACACAGGCCCGGCTTCTGCTGCAGTTTGGCAATGAAGCAGGCAACACTGTTGCAATCATAGGCAATGCACAACCTTCTGACCCTGCAACATACGGGGACAATGAAGGCATCAGCACTTATGATGCAACGTTTGCCTTTGTCGATGATGAAGTTGCAACGACTTACAACAAGGCGTTCTTCTACCGTTTCTAACCTTTCAACGTGAATGGGGGTCAACATGTCACGTTTCACACTTCAATCCTTGCGCAACACAAGAATCAGGCTTGTCAGCAAGTTTGATCCGGCTATTGATTGGGAAGCAATGTCTGCACAGGGCATTGCCTTTGATGACTATGATGCCAGGAAGCACAGTGACAAAGTTGTTGTGTTGCCTGATATGAAGGCCCTTGCTTTCTGGTGTCACAGTCCAACAGTCAGGGAAAGAATCACTGCTTTTCAGCAGGCAGGAATTGAAGTGGATTCAGAGTCTGGTGTTCAGTACATAGGTGCAGCGTCAACTTCTGCACTGTATGCACCGGGCAACGGGGCACTTGTTGGTCTGACCCTCGCTTGCAAGTGTCTCGCCTATCTTGTTATTGACAGCATTGACAGTGTCACAGTCACCCCCTTCAAACAGGTCAACAAGTACGGTCTGAAACAGGTGACACAGGCAGCCCTTGAAAGCATTGCCCCTGTTGTCAATCATGAAGTCAGCATTGATGACCTTGACCCCCTGTTGATTGAAATAGGGGGTTGTTTCCTGAATGAAGACAGTGAAACGGGAAACTGATTGAAGGCCTTGAAGCGGCTTTCTTTTGGCCCTTCATGAAAGAACAGCACAACCTGCAGAATGACTGTTCAGTCTGCAAAACAGATGAACACGTTGCCACCCTGTGGGGGTGCAGGGGGCCTTCACCTGAAAGGGGTGGCTTTGTGTATGACATAGGGGGCAGGCCTTGCAGAAGGTGCCCCCTGTCCTTGTTGAAGCAGGAAACTGTTCAACATGCCTTGCGACTCTACAAAGCCTACAAACGCGGGCACCTTGTGTCAGCAGGCAGCCTTGATGAACAGCCTGCACTGTATTGTGAAGTCATGTATACTTGTGAAGCCCTTGAAGTTTCTGCTGCAAACTGGGACATGAAGCAGAGTCAAGAAAAGGCAAACAAGAAAACAAAGGCAATGAAGCAAAGGTCTTGAATCATGGCAACACAACCCCTTCAGATCCCCATCCTTGCTGACATTTCAGGTGCCCTGCAGGGCTTCAAGAAACTTCAACAGAATGCAAAGAAGTCTTTCAGCAAGATAAGCAGAAGTGCAGGCAACCTTGCAAACATTGTCACAGGCTTCAGTTCTGCCGTTGACCTTGCCAAGGGAAGCCTTGACGGGCTTGAAAGAAGCCTGCAGGCCCTGGTGAAGACAGGTCAACAGATTGAAAGGGCAAAGTTCTTCAACGTACAAATTGAAGATGCAAAGGCCCTGCAGAAGCAATTTGATGGGGCAATCAGCAAGGCAACAGCCTTCAACACCCTGATTGAACTGCAGGCTGCAGGCATAGGCAAAGAACTTGCCCCTGCCATTGCACAGGCATCAAGGGCACTGTCTTTTGTGGCAGGCTTGCCAAGGGCAGAGATCCTGCAGCAACTGACTTCAGGTGAAGTGTCTGATGACATCTTGCAAAAGATAGGGGTCAGGGCAGGTGAACTTGCCCTTGCCACCCAACAAAGGGCAAACGCCCTTGACAGAGAGTTGACCAAATATGACAGGGTGAAGATTGCCCTGGCATTGATCAACAAGGGCGCGACAAGGTTGGGCACAACCCTTGAAACGATTGCAGGCAGAGACATTGTCAACCCCATCACCAAACTGAAGAACAGCCTGCAGGATCTTGTGTTTGGTGTACTTCGCACCATTGCCCCTGAAGTCAACAAGATCATCAAGTCAGCAGGGGGTGTTGACGGGCTTGTCAAAAGGATTGAAGGCTTTGTCAAGAACAGCCTGTTGCCTGCCATTCAAGACCTTGTCAAGCAAGTCAAGAAAGCCCTGAAACAGATTCAAGATGAAGCAAAGTCAGGGGGCAAGTCTTTCTTCTCTGTCTTCACTTCAAGGATGTCTGAAGCAGTGTCAGAAGGCATTCTGAAGGGCATTGTGATTGCCACAAAGAAGGGGGCAAAAGGCCTTGCACAGTTTGTTGCAGCACAGTTCACAAGTTCAACTTCACTTGCTTCTGCAGACTTTCAACGACGTGAAGAAGCAAGGTTGCGAGCAGCAAGGCAGGCTGCAAACAGAGTCACAGGCACTGCATCAGTCACAGGCAGCCTGATTGTAGGAGGCACAAAAGGCGGCAGGCGGGGTGTGTCAAGGGCTGCACAGGAAATTGCAGCAGAACGGGCTGCCCTGGCGTCAGAAGCCCGCGCCCTGACACGCAACTTTCTTTCAACTGCCCTTGATGCCCTTTCAAACTTGGGGGGCACCATTTCCGGGGTCTTTTCAAGCCTGAAAGACTTGCCTGAAAAGGCAAAAGTATTCCTTGCCACCAAACAGACAAGGGAAGCCCTGTTGTCTGTGGTCAAGGACATTGACAAGCCCCTGCTTCAACAACTGCAGTTGATACGAAACAACACCAAACTGACGGATCAACAGAAACAGGCTGCAGTCATTTTTGCAATTCAAAGCAAGGCAGGCCTTGATGATGCCCGGGAATACCTCAGGAATCAGCAAGTTGTGACTTCAGAACTGAAGGCTGCAAACAGTTTCTTGACAAGCAATGCACAACAGGCAGCCCTTGCCAAACAAGAAAACGACAAAACAACAGACCTGACAACAAGCCTGAAAAGACTTGAAGCACAACTTGAAGTGCTGTTGATACGCCGCGCCAAACTTGAACAGCAGATTGCCACAGGGCGCGGGCTGCAGGTTGTCAGGGCGCGGGCACAACTTGCAATCACAGACCAACAGATCAAGCGGGCAGGTGACTTTGCACAAGCCTATGCTAGGCAGAACGCCCTGCAGAAGACAGCACTGTCATTTCAACGATTGCAAGGAGACCTTGAACGGCAACAGGAAATTGAAAGACTCAACAGGCAGTCAAGGCAGATTGCAGCAACTGCCAAACTGAACACCCTGTCACTGCAGGGGCAACTGCTGTCAGCAAAAGGCTTCAGTGCCCAAGCAAGCCTGATTCAGCAGGAAATACAGGGCAAACGTCAGATTGCAGACCTTGATGCAAAGATCTTGCAGACACAACAGGCAATTCAGAAGGTGACTCTGCAAGCAGCAGCAGACAGGTTGAAGGGCAACAAGGCTGCAGCAAGTGCAGCAGAACAAAGGGTTGCAGCCCTGAACACACAGAAGACTGCCTTGCAGGAACAAAGGGATCTGCAGGTTCAGATTGCAGCGCAACTGACAAAGAATGCAGAACAGGCAACGACCTTTGCAGGGGGCTTCAGACAGGCCTTTGCAGATGCAGAGAATGCAGGCAGAAACTTTGTCAATGTGTTGGGTCTGCAACTTGGCAACCTGTCAAGAAGTGCAATTCAGTTTGCCACTGACAGCCTTGTCAAGCTAGGTGAAGGCCTGGGGCAACTTGCACAGGGCCTGAAGGGCTTTGACCTTGGGGCTGACTTCAGGCAGCGGGCTTTGTCTTTTCTTTCAGATCTTGCCGTTCAACTGGGCAGTTTCTTTGTCACGGCAGGCACAGGGCTTCTGCTTGCAGGTGATGTTGCAAGGGGGCCTGCTTTGATCGGCATAGGGGCAGCCCTTGCCACAGGTGGGGGCTTTGTGAAGGCCTTTGCAGGGGGCACAGGGGCAGCAACTGCCACTGCAGGCATCAATGCAATCAGGCAGTCACCTTCTGCAGCCCCTACTCGGCAGCAACAACAACAGACAACTGAAACATTCATCCTGTTCAACAGGGCACCTTGGTCACTTGGCACCCCAGAACAGGAGTTCAGACAGTTTCAGGCATGGAAGAACAGACAGTCACGCACAATAGGGGGCAGATGATGGGCCTGGGCAATCCCCCTTGCTTTGTAGGCAAGGTCAACATCACGTCAGAAAACAATGAATTGTATTGGTCAGAACAAACGTCAGGGGCAAACAACACAAGCCTGAACATTGCAGAACTGTACCCTGAAGCCCTGGCAACAGAAATATCAACTGCAATGACTTCTGCAAGCGTTGCAGGCAATGCCTATGCCTGCACCTTTGACCCTTCAACAGGGAAGTACACCATTGAAAGAACGTCAGGCACTGAAGACTTTGCCATTGATGCAAGGACATCACAGGCAGGCAATGCATGGATAGGTGGAACAACTGACTCAAAAGGCAACACATGGTCAACTGAACAGTACGGCCCTTTCACCCTTGGGTGGGCAGCAGCAACAGCCCTGACAGCCTATGCAGAAAGCCACACAAGCCCACAGGTGTCAGGGGCAGTGTGGTTTCCTTCACAACCTGCACAGGATGACAATGGGGGTGCTGACAATGCCCTTGTCACACAGGCTGCTGCAATGGACGGCACACAGGTGACCTATACCTTCACACAGTGGCAGACAAGCAATGAAAGCAAACACTTCCCTCACTACCTTGACAAGAATCAGACAAGAACATGGGTGTTTAGGTACATCACACAGGCAAGCAGGGATCAATTCATTCAGTTTTGGGGTGCTTATGCAAGGTCAGGGGGCGCGTTCAAGTTCTTTCCTGACTACTCTGCAAGCACGTTCTATGAATACAAACTGACCCTTGAATCCTGCAGAGAACGCACCTTCACAGAAAGAACAGTGCAGGGGTACCCGTACTATTCAGGCACCTTGTCTGCAAGGGGTGCAGAATGACAGCCCGAGACTATGCCCTGTTGATTGATATTTACGGCAGTGACTATGCCCTGTGCAGTCATGCTGTCTGCAAAGGTCAACAGGCCTTTGCAAGCAATGACAACACCCTTGTCAGAGTCTCTGCCCCTGTACCTTCAGGGTTGACAGTAGGTGTTGACCCCTACACAGGGCAGACTGACATGGGGGGCACAACCCTTCAACTCACACACTGCCCTGAACTGTTGACGGCACAGGCAACAGCCCCTGTCAGCACCCTGCTTCAGGAAATGACAGACAGCAGCACAACAGTCAGGGTGCCTTCTGCAAGTATCTACACAATCCCCGGGTACCTGTGGGTTGAACGTGAAGCAGTGTATGCAACGTCAAGTGCATCAGGGGCAGGGTATGATGACATTACAGTCACCAGGGCAGCCCTTGGCACAACAGCAGAACAGCACCCTGCAGGATTCAATGTGTACGGCAAGAATCCCCTGTTGCTAGGTAGAAAGGTTGTGCTGTCATGGCTTGCCCTTGATGATGTCAGCAGTGCAACTGTCCGTTTCAAGGGGTACATTGAAAACCTGCAACAGAACGGGCAAGGGGTCAGAGTCTCGATTGTTTCAGGGCAACAGTTGATCAATGACAGACAGGCCTTTGCAGGTGACTTTGCAGGGGGTGCCTTGCGTCAGGGTCTGTTGTATCCCGGTGGGGCAAACACCCTGCCCCCTGGTGTGTCAACAAATGCAGAAGACATCACAGTCAGACTGAAAGACAAGGCAACACCCTTTCCTTCACATGGCTTCAGAGGGGGTGCCTACTTCCCGGCCTATGTCAGGATCAACAATGAATTGATCAAGTACCAATTCACACAACACCCCTTGTTCAGTTTTGAAGTGTCAGGTGTTTCAGGGCAGACCTTGACCCTGACACAGACTGCAGACAGGGCAGGTGATGCAACCCTTGTCAAGGCAGGTGATATCATTGACTTGACAGACTCTGCAGGTGCCCTGCTGACAGGGGGTGAAGGCCTGCAGGTTGTGAGTGTTTCCACCCCTGCAAGCAGAACTGCCACCTTCACGATCAAGCACAACGGCAACCTGACTGTCTCTGCAGGGGATCTTGTGTCTGGTGTATATCAGCAGATGATACTTGATCCCCACATGGTCAGGGCAGTTGACAGCAGCATTGCAGAAACACACAAGGCAGAAGCACAGGCAACAGAAGTCAGAAGGATTGAACAGGATGCCCTGTTGCTGTTGCGTCAGATCTTGTTCAGTCTTGAAGGGGCAGGCAGCAACGGCCCTGATTCAGGCTTGTATGATGTGTTGCCTTCACCCTGGGGGCTTGGGTTCACAACTGCAGAAGTTGACAATGACAGCCTTGATGCACTTGCCCCCTTCAGTAGCGTCAGAAGGTACTATCTTGACGCGCCCTTGAAGGTCAGTGACCTTGTTGAATGGCTGTCAATTGAATTGAATTGCTTTCTTGTGTTCTGTGAAGATGGACTGTTGAGGGCAATCACAAGGGGTGATGTGTACCCCCTTCAGGGCACAAGTCACACTGTTGGGGCATCACAACTGAACAGGGAAGAAGTGCCTGCCTTGTTCGTTGACCTGTCCCTTGTGAAGAATGCTGCCCGGCTTGAAACTGACTTCAACATTGACGGGCAGGCAACGCGGGCAGTCAACTTGATTGAACGGGAGTCAGTGTCAATGCACGGTCAACTTGACTTGACCCTGTCTGACCCCGGATTGACAACGGCAGGGGGTGCTGCAGTCATCATTCCCTTGTTGACTTCAATTCTCAAGGCAAGGTCAAGACCCCTTGCAAGGTTCAGTGTGAAGGTGTTGTTGCAGCCTGCAACAGCCTTCAGGCCGGGTCAGGTTGTGTCATTCACTCTGCCACACTTTGCCAACCTTGAAGGGGACACGGGCTTCACAGGTGCCTATTTTGAGATCTTGCGCGCGCAACCTGCAGACAGCACAGGCCTTGTTGAACTTGAACTGTTGCAGAAAAGACAGCCTGCCAACCTTGGCCGGGTCTGTTTTGCAGGGGTGGTTGCTAGCGTTTCAGGGGCAGTGTTGACCCTTGAAGCAGCATCAGTGACACACTTTGCCCCTGCTGACCCTGACATTGAACCAGGGGGCAACGCGGGCACTGAAGATGTTGACTATTTCTTGCCTGATGACACTGTGACAGTGTGGGACAGCAGCAGCCTTGGGGGCACTATCAACACACATGATGCAACCCTTGTTGCCGTTGACACTGCAGCAAAGACCCTTGAACTTGATGCCTTGCCTTCAACATGGACAATTGCAGCAGGTGACATTGTCAGGCTTGACAGGTGGCAGGATGTCGGCAGCAGTGCAAACGCGGCAGAACGTCAGGGCCTGTACATTGCCCTTGCAGATGCAGGCACTGAAACATTGAACGGGGATGACCCCTACAAATGGGGGGTGTGACATGGCAATCACAAGCCTTTTCAAGGTACTTTCCTTTGACAGTGTTGAAGCAGGTGACAACATCCTTGAAACGTGGTTGACAAGGGCCTTTCAAGCAGTCAATGCCCTTTATGAAGGGACAATTGACTCTGCAGCGGTAGGCAAGACAGCAGGCAGTCAACTGTGGGAAGGTCACGATCATGGCCCTGGGGGCGGCCCTGCAATGCAAAGGGGGTGCCTGTATAGCATTGACGGGGGCAGCAGTGCCCTGTTCACCCTGGCATTGACGGCAAAGACACCGCAAGACATGACCTTTGACCAATGGTACACAATCCCCGGGTACTTTTCTGATGTTGGCAGGTTCTTTGTCAGTCCAAGGGTCACAGGGCCTTTGCAAGTGTGGGTCTGCTATGATTGTGTTGACAGCCCTGTGATTGTCAAAGCCCGTGAAGCAGCAGCAGCCCTGTCAGACCCTGACCCTGTGGGGGCAATCGTGCCTGTCACGCTAGACAAGACAACAGACAGTGCAGAGTCACCAACCTATCAATGGGCCTTGCTTCAAATGCCCTGCAGCCCGGGCAGGATGAATGCCCTGCAGATTGAATGTGAAAGTGAAACAGATGCAACCTTTCAGGTGTATTCAATCGTGATTGCAGAAGTTGAAGGCCTGACTGTCAACAGCAAGGGGGTCAGGTTGTGAGTATATATAGGTGGTTTTCAGAACTAGTGAATGAAATGACTGTAGGGCAACAGTGGCTTGACTCTGAAGTGCTGTTCAGGGTCACAAGTCAGGTCAACGCCCTGTATGAATTGATTCTTGACAAGCCTGCACCAGGGGCAACAAGTCAGGGCATTCAGGGTCATGACCACACAAGCACACAAGGGGGCAGGACAGTTGCTAGGGGCACCCTATACAGTGCAGGGGCAGGCAAGCAGCAACTGTTCAAGTTTGAAGGCCCGGGGTCAGGGGTGTGGGGCAATGCAGACAATGCAAACACAACTGCCCGTCAAAGGTCAGTGACTTTCAAGGCCTATTGTTCAGGCACAAGCACAGGTTCTTCATCACCCTACACAACCCCTGTTGCCTGGTGCAGTTTGCGTTTTCAGTTTGAAACACATGGAACAGCAAGGGTCATTTCTGTCAGGTTGCAGAACAGCACCCTGACAAAGACTTCTGACGTTGTGACCTTCAACATTCCGGGCAGCACAGGCATCATTTCAAGCAGTCCACCCTTGCTTTTGACTGAAGTGCCTATCACTGCAGGGTGGAATGACTTTGTGCTTGAACTGATGTCAGATCATGATTCACCGATTGTCTACACAACACATGTTGCCTTGCTTGAAGCAGCAGATGAAGATGGGTGCTATGAAAGCAGCACAGGTGTTTCACCCTTGGGGGGTCTGTGATGTCGTTTGTCACTTCAGGCTTTCAGGCCTTGAAATGGTCACTGTATCAGATTGCAAGGCCGGGCAAGTTTGTCCTTGCAAGTTCACTTTTTCACAACATCAATGGGCTGTTTGAAGCAGTCACAGGCAAGCCTGCACCAGGGGCAGGGGTGCAGACTGTGGCAGGGCACAACCACAGTCTGCAAGGGGGCTTCCCTGTCTTTCGTTCCTATGTAGGGGGCTTTGATACAGGGGAGTCCATAGGCTACACACTGACAGGGGTGTCTGCAGTGGCAACCCCTGTTCCCCTGTGTGACAAAAGTCCTGCCTTCAGGGCATACGTCAACCCTGCAGTCACTGACCTGCTTGCAGGCCCACCCACCCTTGAATGCAAGGCGTATGTCATTCTGACAAATGCAGGAGGCACTTCTTCTGACTTCAAGTTCACCTTGCGCAACATTGACAACGGCACAAACAGCACAACCACAACAGAGACAGTGCCTTCAGGCACAACTGTCAGCAAATGGATTGACATTTCAGGGGTTGATGTTGGCAAGGGTGGCTGGGTCGGGTATGATCTTCTTGGGGGGTTCACAGGCACAAACGGCACGATCATTGTGACTGCCTGCATTCTTGCAGAGACACAGGCGACAGTGACAACATCAACAGGGGTGAAGTATGACAGTGCAACTGCCACAACCAGACCTTGAAGCGACCCTGACACAGATTGACAGGGCAACTGAAGACTTCATTGACTTCTTGAAGGTGCAGAGTGAAACGTTGCAGGCCCTGGTGACTGCTTCAGGCACTTATGATGCAGTTGAACACTGTGCCCTTGAAGAAGAATGAAAACAGAATGGGTTGAAATGGTTGCAGACCAATTGAAACAGTCTGCAGTCAGACATGCACAACAGGACGGGTTGATTGTGGACATCAGAGACAGGGTGGCAAGAATAGAACAAGACCTGCTGCACTTGCGCGAACAAACGCGGGCACAGGATCAAACACTGCAACGAATAGCAGAAGCAGCATCACCTTCACAACTGAAAGACCTTGTTGCCACTGTTCAGAAACATGAACAGACCCTTGCCCGGATCATGGTGGCAGCCGTCGTTGCACAGTTGCTGTTTGCGCCTATTGTGGCAGGCCTGGTGTCTGTCTACATGCAACCAAAGAAGGCAGCAGTGACTGCCCCTGCCCCTGCCAAGGGGGTGCGCCCATGAAAGAAGTGCTTGCAGAACTGTTTTCTGACGTTGACGGGCTGTCACCTTCTGAGGTGATGGGCTTTGTTTCAGGGGTGGCAGGCATAGTGCTTGCCTTTATGAAGAACAATCAGAGTGCAACAGTGCTTGCCTTTGCAGCGGGCTGTTTTGGACTCAACAAGGCAGCAAGTGCAGTTGTGAAGACACAACAGTCAAAGGCAGTGCAGGTTGCCATGAAACAGCCTGCCCCTACCCCTACCCCTGCAAACATCAAGACAGGGCCTTCTGTGCCTGTCACAGACCCTGCAAAGGGGGTGTGATGACTGCAAAGACCTGGTTGATCATTGCAGGTGTCCTTGTTGTGGCAGGTTTTCTTTTTGGGGGTGTCCTGTTTGGCTTGTTTGGTGCTTCTGCAACTGCTGCTGCAGTGCAAGTTGCAAGACGTAGGCAGAAAAAGCAACTGCAACAAGAACAACAGATTGAAGATGACAAGAAGAAGAGAATTGAACAGATTGACAGAGACATCAAACATGAAGCCCGGATCATGCACAACAAGACAAATGCAGAACTGAAACAGGACATCTTGAAAGACCTTGATGACCTTGACCCAAGGCGTTGACATGAACAAGACCATTGCAGCCTTGACCCTTGTTGCCTTTCTTTGTGCCCCTGTGGCGCGGGCTTCTGATGTTTGCTTCACCAGGGCACAGGCTCTGAAGGTGTCAAAGACTCTGAAGGCCTGCAAGGGTGACAAAAAGAAACACAAGGTTGAACTGCAGGCCTTGAAGGCACAGTGCAAGTTGCAGATTCAGGGGGCGCGGCAGGACTGCAGAAAGCCCCCTGCAGTGCATCCTGCAGTGTGGTTTCTTGCAGGGGCTGTTGTCACAGGGGTTGCTGTTGGTGTGATTGTTTGGCAGGTGTCTGTTCTTGATAGGCCTTGACAAGGCGTTGCAGAAAGGGTTGCTGCCTTGCAATGTCAGCCCTGATTGATGCCAGGGGCGCGCGCCCTTGAAGCACAGGCAGGTACAGTTGACTTTCCCTGTTCCTTTCCCACACACACTTCAACCAGACAATTGAATTGTATGCCCTTTCATCATCATGGTCACAGACACATTGCACATGTGCAGTGTGCAGGTCAGGGCACATCGACCACAGGCAGGCCTTCAACAGGGTGACATTCATGACAAATCAAACAACATGGGTTGTCTGTTGTCTTTTTTGCTTTCTTTGATGACTTCAAGTTCTTCATATTCAACCTTTTCATTGAGTGTCTTTGCCCACCTATACTTTGCAGAGAACACTGCATCTTTGTTTTTTTGGTGGTCGTTTCTTTTCCATGTGCCCCTGACCTTTGTTTCATATTCAAGTACCCACCCTGCCCCCTTCAGTGAACTGCCTGACTCTTCTGTCAAGGTATATGTTTGAATCCTTCTGAACCCCATTTCCTTTGCAATCCTAGCAGCAGCCCCAAGCAAAAAAGAACAGGCATTCTTGCAACCATTTGTTGCAACCCTTGACACTTCAATCACATCAGGCAGGTCACAGGCACGCGCACAGGGTCTGTTCATGATTGCCACACCAACAAGTTGACCATTCTTGACAGCCCCTATGCTGTACCTGTGCATGATGACAGGGGCATGATGCCTGTGAAGTGCTGCAATATATTCGTTTGCCTTGTTCAGGGTCAAAGGTATGACTTTCATTTCTGCCCCCTGATGCTGTCCTTGTGCCTGATGACATTGTTTGCCTGCAGCAGGCCTTCTTCAACAGCCCGTTCAAAGCATTCAGAGTGCAAGACAACAAAGTTTGAAAAGTCACGCCCCCTTCTGTCACGCCAAAAATACCGCGCCCCTGGTGCAGAACAGATGTCACAGTGATGTTCAAGGATGATGTTTTCATCTTGTGCCTTGCACTGTTGCTTGTACTTCTGCCGTTGCCTTTCCCTTTCCACTGCTTTGTAGGTTGTTTGATAGTATTTTCTAGCCTTTGCCTTTGTGCATTCTCTGCACAGTGTGGCATGCCTTGTCAGGCCCTTTGTGGTGTGCCTGTAGAAGTCAGCACAGGGCAAGAACTGCTGACAGCCCTTGCACCATTTCTGCCCTGCATCAAGTTCTGCAATCATTTTCTCTGAAGGAATCATTGTGTGTGTCCTTTTCAATCAGAAGGGTTGTGTGTGTTTTGAAGTGTGCCTTGATGATGCCCCCTGCAACAGGCAGAGTCAGGGCAAACAAAGGGCCTGTGACCCTGTCACCTGCAAGGGCGCGATCAATCAGACACCAGGCAGCAACAACTTCTGCCCCTGTGAACTGCCCCTTGAAGACAACTTCAAGTTTCAATGAACCTGCCCTGTTCAGGTTCAAACGTCAGAAAGCAGGTGCCTGTGGGGCCGTTTCGTTGTTTGGCAATGATCAACTCTGCTTCATGTGGCTTCTGCTTGTCTGTGTCTTCACCGTTGTAAACAGCATCACGATACAAGAACAGGATCTTGTCAGCATCCTGTTCAACTGCCCCTGATTCACGCAAGTCAGAAGGCAGGGGGCGTTTGTCTTTTCTCTTTTCAACGTCTCTGTTCAACTGTGAAAGGACAATCACAGGGCTGTTGTTTGTCCTTGCCCATTCTTTGCAGGCCTTTGACATGGCAGCAACTTCAAGTTGCCTGTTTTCAAACTTGCTGCCCCTGTTCAGGCCGGGCACAAGTTGCAGGTAGTCAATGACAGGCACCCTGCCCCTTGACCTGTGCAGCATTTCATTCAGGGTCAGGTTGCCCCTGTCTTCAAGGCGTAGGTTCATGCTGTCATCAATGTGACTGACTGCCTGTGTGTATCGTTTCAACCTTTCAGAAGGGGTCAGGATGTCAGACCCTGGGATCCCTGCAAGGATTGCAAGGCACCTGTCAAGAATCTCTGCCTGCCCCATTTCACAACTGTAGAAGTCAACAGGGCGTTGAAATGACATTGCAATTGCAAGGCACAGTGCAAAGGCTGTCTTGCCCATGCCAGGGCGCGCTGCAAGGACAATGAGTTCTCCATCACGGAAGCCCCCTTGCAACATGTTGTTCATCCTGCCCCATGTTGTTTTCAGGACATGCTTCTGTGGGATCCCGATTGATTCAACAAGGTGAAGGAACCTTCTCTGCAACAGGTCACAGAAAGTGTGTTCTTCTGCAGGGGCAGTTGTTGGCAGTTTCAAGATGACATCTTGCACTTCACCAGGGGTCAGGCCCTTCTGCACTGCTTCAAAGACAAGGCGTTGACGGGCAAGGCCTGCAAGAATGTTGACCACAGGAATGAAGGTCTGTGCAGTTGCCCCTTGTTGTTGTTTGGCATGCAGAAGGTCAAGGGCTGACAGCAGATACTTCTGCAGCCCTTCAGGGGCATCAATCCTTTCAATGATCTGAATTGCATCTGTCTGTCCCTGACTGACACAATTGAAGATGAACTGTGCATGTGTACTGTTGAAAAGGGCAGGCCCGAAACTGCCCATTGCAGTCATGATTGTGGGGGCATAGGTAGGTTCAAGCAGGGCTGCA
>Ga0098074_1000554_pt1 | contig 24085 bp, 20 predicted proteins | sample 32_taG_FD_75064 | JGI IMG/M metagenome (GOLD analysis project Ga0098074, IMG submission 75064) | Marine viral communities from the Gulf of Mexico - 32_GoM_OMZ_CsCl metaG | ecosystem: Environmental > Aquatic > Marine > Oceanic | place: Atlantic Ocean: Gulf of Mexico | collected 2015-07-12
ATTCAGCATTGAGCTACCAGACACCACTGGAGTTTGCCGCTGGTTACCGGACTACGGAAAAAGGGTCGAAGTTAACCGACATTACTAAGCAGTGAGTGGTTCAGTGATTGGGGGCAGGTCAGGCCGATCTCGCGGAAATTCTCATCTGACCCCATCTATTTCCCTACAACAAATTTTTGCCTAGTACTTTGCCGCTCCAAAAAAGCCATGCTATACCTTGATTACTGGCCAAGCTCGCTTGACAGCAATCCCACCTATTTTGGCAAGGACTGCCGACAATCCCGCTTGAATTTTTTTGTCATCCAGACGGACGCTGTGCGCATGTTCATGTGCAGAAAAGGCGAGTCCGTGGCGCGCCTAAGGCTTCTGCATCAGCAGTATAGCCTCGCCGATGACGGGAAAGCTGATGGTTGTGGTTACTAACACATCGGCAACTTTAGCGGCGCAGAAGCAGATATAAAGAGCTCGCATCGAGTTTCAAGCAAATGCACCGACTCCGATAAACGATCCGTAGCAAGATTAAGGAGAAATGCAAGTGAGCTTCCAAAACCCGACACACGAATGTGACATTATTATGAAGGGTGGGGTTACGAGCGGGGTGGTATATCCCAAAGTGCTGCTGCGGTTGGCGCCAAAATATCGTTTTCGTAGCGTCGGCGGGACATCTGCTGGCGCCATCGCCGCCGCGCTCGCTGCGGCCGCTGAGTATAATCGATTGGGTGGCGGCTTCGAACGGCTCGCCGAGATTCCAAACGAGTTGGCTGGTGTATTGTTCACGCTTTTCCAACCCGTCCCCCAACACAAAAAAACCTACCATGCGCTACTTAAAGCTTCCGAGAAGAAGGATGTTGGACTCATTTGGGCCCTCTGGAACGCGAGAAAGCTCATCAGTTCTTTCAAGGCACTCCCAAAGACGCGTTACGGCATGTGCCCCGGCCTGCGCCAGCCGGGCTACGCTGAGCCTGGGTTGACAGATTGGCTGTACGAAAAAATGCAGTACGTGGCAGGCCTGCCACTCGATCGGCCTCTCAATTTTGGCGACCTTAAGGCGAAGGGGATCAAGCTGCGCATGATCACAACTAACCTGTCCAAGCAATCCCCGCTCACCCTGCCTTTAGATCAAACTTTCTGGATGGACCCAGCCGACGCAGCCGCACTAATGCCGAAGCCGGTGAGCGACCAGCTGCGGGAGACCACTGGTGAAGACGGCTTGTTCGCTGTTCCCAGCGGTGATGACATGCCTGTGCTTCTGGCTACGCGAATGAGCCTCAGTTTTCCCGGTCTCCTAGCCGCAGTGCCCCTTTACTGCAAAGACTACACCTTGCGTCTTTGCGACGACCAAAAGGAGATAAAACGCGTCAGTTGGTTCAGCGACGGTGGTATCTCCAGCAACTTTCCGGTGCACCTTTTCGACTCGCCGCTACCAACTCGACCTACTTTCGGCATCTCGCTTGGCGCATTCCATGAATGCCGTCAAACGGAAGATGACGGAGTTCCGGGCAGAAACCGCATCTATCTTCCTAAAGAAGCCGGGCGCGGCCAACTGCGACCAATGTTTCCTATTAGCGGGACCATGTCATTTTTGGGCGCGATCCTTGACTCCGCACGCAATTGGCAGGATGCAAGCCAAGCTATCTTGCCAGGATATACGGAGCGAATAGTACGGATCTATCTCAAAGGGGACGAGGGCGGGCTACGGCTAGAGATGGGAAAGGAGTTGATTGACGCTCTTGGAGAGCTGGGCGGTTACGCGGGCGATGAACTTTTAAGCTTTGACTTCGACGAACACCGCTGGCGCCGCCTTCTGGCCGCAACCGCCGCGATGGAAAAGTATTTCGAAGCATTGAGAGGGGCTTTCGACCCCTCCTTTCAGAATTTTCTTGACGACTACGTCACCAAGTTCGAGATGAACGGCCCAACTGGCAGCTACAAACCCGCCAATGCCGCAAAATTGAAAGAATTAAAAGGTCGCTGGGAGGAGTTGGCGGCGTTGGGCAAGCGATGGGCAGAGGCCCCGTTACGCGATGCCTGGGGTGAGAACAATGGATCCATGCCGAAGCCACGGGCGACTGTAAGATTTACTCCGGCTGAGTTTACGGAGCCAGAAAAGGAATAGAGAAAAATTATCGCTAATTGGAGTCCTGCTAATTGGTAGCTAATTTGAAAGCTAATTGGGGCCAGAGAAACCTAATTGCAGGAGACGAAAAATTTGCATCTGATTCCTTTGTTCTATGAATACTGATTTTACCCGTTCTCTTCACATGTTATAGGCGGAGAAAAAGCATGTTGGTTCGACTTGTTCTTATTCTATATGTCTTTTTTATTTCAGGTTGCGCCGGGATGGTACAACAGGTCTACACGGAAAAGTTGCCCGAAATAGAAGAGTTTTCCAATACAGAGCACGTTTATGAAACAGCAGGTGCCATCGATGACGTGAAGCGAAATTTGATTAAGATCCTAAATACACTAGACGTTACCTACCGACAAAGCATTGTAGGGGTTAGTACGATAGTTAGAACCGGTTATTTTCATGAAAAGCCAGGCCAGCATGAACGTAGGGAGACCGTAGTTGCTTTCTTTTTCTCAATTAGTGAAATATCAGATGCAGAAAAATGCAGTAGCGTATCTGTTAAATGGATTGTTAAATCCAAAGGGTTCTTTGATGCAGAGTGGAGGATGTTGAGGTCTGATAAACTGTATCGACCAAATATACTCGCGGATATTAAAGACCACTTTGATAATAGGGCTTGTCAATGAATGCTAAAATTAGATCAAGCACAGGTCGAATAGCTCTAATATGCCTCACAATTAGTGGGATGCTACTTGGAGGGGTTGTAATTGCTCTTCGAGGATCTGGTGGCTCCCTAGTGTCCCCTGCTATGACAGAAGCACTAAAGCTCTTGGTACAATTTTATCTACCTATGTTAGCTGTAATAACTGCATTTTATTTCTCTGAGAGCGGTAGAATGAAAAATAAGGAAAATGCGGAAAGTACGGACTTTGAAATCTTTTTCGTGACCATTGTGCTTGTCGCCCTCTGGGCTTTTCTTCCGCCAGTTAGTCTTATTATAAATGACACCTATCAAAGCGCTTTTGAGCTAACTAAGGATTTGAAGGGCTATGGGGATGCAATTGGTGTAGGGACGTTAGCTTACTATTTTTCGCAGACTTCAAGAAAGAAGCTGGGGTCAGATGAGGATTTTGATTAATGTTCATTTGACCTAATTTATTTCATGCACTGGAAGGGGTTTTTATCTTAAGTATTGATCATCAGGGCTGGCCAAAACGCTTGGTTTATACAAACCATACAATGGTTTGACTTGTTCTTGATGCGATCCATTAACGTTTTGTTATAGCTAAAGGCGTAGATAAATTTAGGATTATCAGAGTTGATTTTAATGCCAAGAAATCCATACCAAAGTAAAAGCTGAAAGGGCCAGGGTCAGAAGGACCAGAGTCAGGTCTTGCTTTTTGCCCTACTGACAATCCGACTTACGCGGGAATAGTTCAAACCAAAGTGGTTGCCGATGGTTTGCAATGTGCAGCCGCCTGTATCATAAGCTTGCAAGATCGCTTCGTCTCGATCCGCCGCTGCCAAAGCGTAGTGCTCGAGTGGCAGTGGGGGAGCTCTATGTTGACTGGCTGGAAACTCATCCAGCCTTTGCGCCAGATCGATTTCCTGCTGCATATCAGCGACAAACTGCTCACTGCCCATGTAGATCTGATTTTTCAGTTACTGCCAAGGGCTTGGCAATCCCTTCCCGTTGGCGACGAACTCTTTGTACCCATCAATAGCCTTGCCGCGATCATCGCCAAAAGCAGCCAGTATCCAATCCACATACACACCGGCCGGCGGTGACTCAAGCCCCACGGTTGCGCGATAACTACTCCACGGCCACTCGACGGCAGTATGGACCATCTGGGCTCTTACCGAGTTCAAGACAATGTACCGGGCCAGCTCCAGCAAGTAGCTTTCCTTTTCGACCAGGATCGCTTTGTAGCGACCCTGAAAGACATGGCCCACCCGGCCGTGCCGTCGATTGTGCTTCTGGGTATAGACACCGTTCAGTTGGCGCATGCCACGGGAGAGATTGCCGTCTGGCGTTTCAACCAGAAGGTGGTAATGATTGCCCATTAGGCAATAAGCATGACACAACCAGTTGTGCTGCTGGCTGACTTCGCAAATCAAGCCAAGGAACGCCGTACGATCATCGTCATCTTTCTATATAGGCTCACGCCGGTCACCACGAGCGGTCATGTGGTAAAGCGCGCCGGCAAATTCCAGTCTGAGAGGTCGGGCCATTCCTTGGCTCCTTTGGTAGGACAGAGGTCAAGGTGCCGATAAACTCAGCGCCGGGCAACCACCGATGCGGGGGAGGGCAAGAGGCAAGTCCTGACCCCCGTTTGTGGGGGTAGCGACTCTCAGTCGCGGTAAAAAACCTGTACCAGGTGATAGCCAAACTGGGTTTTCACAGGCCCGTTTACCACTTTCATTGGCTTTTTGAAAATGATCTGGTCAATCGCCTTGGTCATCTGCCCCGGTCTTACTTCACCTAGATCGCCGCCACGTTTCTTTGATGGGCAGGTGGAGTGCTTCTTTGCTAGCACATCAAAGGCTTCGCCTGCGGCAATACGCTGCTTGAGTGCGGCGGCTTCGGCTTCGGTTTCTACCAGAATATGGCGAGCCATGGCGACGGGCATGGGGGCATCCTCAAAGGTAACAGGCAGTGAATTATGCCTGATCAGAGCGCCGCTAGAGAAATTGGGGTCAGATAAAGATTTTAAATAAAGATTTTCGGTAAATTTTCATCTGACCCCAATTACCAGAGAGACATGTTCGTCTGTCACATTTATTGCCGATTCGGGAGGGGCAAAAGGCAAGACCTGATCACGATTCTTACTTTCACCAATTAGCTTTAGCTAGGAGGCAACTTGTGCTCCTTACGAAACTCGCTAATTTTACGTTTTACATTCACATCATCTTCAGCATAAATCATTTGCACCACATAATTATCACCCGGAGATCTGCCCATCTTCATCTCTTTCTCTAAATTCTCCGCATCATTGAAATTAACAAATGAGTCATATAATCGATTAATGTTTGAATCGGTGTGTATAGCGTAAACGTAGTAAGGCATGAATAAATCCTTGAGGTAATTTGTATCAAGTGAGCATTGATTCAGTAGGAATGGGTAGAAATTTATTCTGACCCCATTTACGTTTTATTTCCGTTTTCTAAAAAGCCGTATCTAGCTCAACTCCTCGGCTACTCAAGAAATCAATAACATCTGAGAAAAACTCTGATGTGGATTTGCCTCCAGATGTTCTATATATTAGGTGGTCAATCGAAAACTTGTAGCACTGGGCCCTTCTGGGATTATAAAATCCCGCATAATTCCAACGGCGAAGGCCTGTAGAATACTGGAGGGCCAAATAAATCAAGATCTGTTTTATGTCTTTACCTGCTATGTTTCTAGAAACTGTCTTTACTTCATAAAGAGTATCATCAATCGATAGATCAGCTTTGCATAATCCAAGAAAGCCGGCCCCCGCTACTTGAGGGCTGAATTCGAGGTTTTGGGAGTTTTGCTTTTCTATAAAATAATCGTATTGCTCTGCGATTATAAGAGCTTCTTCAATCTCTTCTTTGTTTAAAGCAATGCTACCGTCGTCAGCCGCGTATTTCTTAAGAAAATAAACTGCGTTTAAATAGGCTGAATCAACGTAATTTCCATGAAGTTTTAACTCTTCAATCCATAGTGATTTTTCATGCGCTAGCTTGGCTAGTTGAAAAGCGAACTCCGCTACTAAGTCGTGTCTTTGTACTTGAGCACCTATTGGTACTCGTACCATTCCAGTGCCAGGATGTTCGGTTAGGTCATTTAGATTTGCTTCATTAAAAACTCTGACAAAAGAAGGTGTCAGGAGTGGTAGGGATTCATTCCAGAATCCTTTAAATTCAGTGGCAATACTTTTTTCAGAAATCATAATGGAAACTTCGTGTTCTTTTGAAATCTATTTGCGTACCAGTCTCTAATGATTTTTTCAGGTTCGCCCCATGTGTCTTTTGTGTGTGTTCGCCAGTGCTTCCCTTCATCGCCTAATGAGTAAGATGCTATTATTAGAGCTCTCTTTTCCCATTCAGTAAAACCTCCATACTGACCTTTGATATCAGTAAGCCAATAATGGCACTCCCAGCTCGCCATGACCATGATCACTTGTCTTTTGATTAACGGTTTCGTTGTTTTATCAAAAATACTTATAAGAATTTCTTCTTTAGCAAGTGATCTTCGTTTCGATAGTGCTAGCACATAATAACTAATGTTTAAGTCAACGCTTAGAAACTGCGACTCTGATTCATAAAGGGCAACTAATTGATTGTCTATAAAGTCCTGTCCATAGTCTGGTATGTCGTCATAAACACCTTTAATAGCTCTCATTACAAGAACGAACACCGGCGAGAGTACTTCGAGGTTGTCCTCTTCAAGGAGAGTGGATATTGCACCGTATTTCTCGTTTGGCTCTAAAGCATAAATCGCGTTGATTGCTTGTTTTGTTACTGTCGCGTCTATTGTTGTTTTAGAAACCTCTCTTCCTAAGATGCCAATAATGTCAATATCTTTAACTGCTGACTTGAGTGCTTCATAATCTATATCGGCATTATCAGAGTAAGGGTCGTAGCGTAAAGATATGTTTAGTAGCTTTTGCTCTTCTTCGGCTAATGGATTTTGTTGGTCAGCAGCATCCAACATCCTGGCAGTTTCTCTGAATTCATCAGCTGTTATTATCTTTGTTTTTTTCTTTTGTAGTGATAAACCTTCATTATGTAATTTTTCCGATAGCAGCACCAAAACCTTGTATGCGTCAGACTTGCTTTTGCAGAAAATACAATAGTCGTCCGCGTACCTACAAAATTTTATGCTTCTTCTAGAAAGTTGAAGATCAGTTGTTACTAAAGCTAGCTCCGCTAAGATTCTTGATGCTGGGCCACCGACTGGTAATCCGTATGAGACATTTTTAGAAAACGAAAATAACAAGTCCATAATGCGCTTTGATGTATCCCCAATATTTGGAAGTCTTCGAAGAGCGTTATCAATTCTATGATGATAAATTCGCGGATAGAAATCAGCTATATCAGTAACAACAACATACTGATAGTCAGTGCTTAACTCCAATCCCTTTTGTTTATAATTGTGCCATGTGCTTGGTAGGAATAGTTTGGCTGTTTCTTCCTCCCACGAATATCTATAAGAATAGACGGAGCCTTTCTCAATAGGTTCTCTTGTAGCTTCGATTCGCTCGGCAATAGATATAACCAATGCTAAATAGTACGCATTCCAGAAGGGCTCTATTTGTGTGGCCCATCTAAACCCTGTATAACCAACTTGGGTGAGCGTTTCTAACGTTGAGGGCGGAGACTGCGCCATATAGTTATCGAAGTTGGCGTGAATATCTAATAAGAATTTCCTACATTCCGCAGGATTGTCAAAAAAAACATGGGTCTCAAAGGGAAACGGGAATACGTCGGTATCGCCATGGCGGGCAATATTTTGGATTGCTAAATCTATGGCTGTTTCAATATTCATCCATTTTCCTTGATGGCGTTGATCATTGGCAAATGCAACGCTTGAGCGAGTGTGATGGAAGCGGAAGCACAAATTCGTTACAGATTTTTATCTGAACCCCGTTCTCGAAGTCCCCGGGCGTTAGCACCATGGTCACTCGTAAAGTATTTGAGGTCAGTTTACGTTGTATTGAAAGTATGACTGGCCATTTAGGTACGGCTTTCTAGCTTGGTAGTGTTCATCTGACCCCAATTGTTCTCGATTTCCAGTACACCCGAATTTCAATCTAGCCACCTCTTGGCTACAGCAATATTTTTTATTGCGATCTCTAACGGTTGAGCTAAGGCACAGGCTTCGTCGGGCCTAGCGAACGAAGTGAGCGCTTTGAGCGCATTGTTAGGGGGCGCTTTGTAGTGCATAACGAATTGCCCAGTATATGATGTAAGAAAGGCCGACGAAGGCAAGAGTTAGCACTGCATAACGAACCGGTTTATTAGCGCGCGGAGCGGGTATAGCGTTGACAATTTCTGCGAGGCCGTCATCACTCTTGGGCTGATAAGAAATCTGACTGCACACCGTAGGTTCTTGGTACAAATACGATATTGTGACCTGCTCTTTGGGAGCGAGAGTGGGGATGAGAATCTGAAATTAACCTATTGGGCTAAGTTCAATTGTGTAATGCATTGGTGGATATAATTGCAAATCCACCCCAGCCATCGGCACACCGTGAGGGATGCGCACATTAGTGGCAGATTTCTTTCCTGCGTTTTGAAGCACGACACTGTGGGTGTGAGTTTGAGGGCCCCCAATTTTTGGAAATGCCGCTGCGGGTCCCATATATGTCACTAGACGTGACTTGTTTTCAAAGTAGTGTTTGAGCAATGCCGCAGTAATCAACGACAAAAAAGGTGCAGCAATTTTCGCTATTAATTCGATGTCCATGACTTTCCCAGTGCTGCCTACGGTGGTTAGATCAGACTGCCATTTACACGCGGTTCCACATCCTTGCCTCAAATTCAAATATATCCATAAAAAATCAGTCTATTGCGCTTCTCAAACGTATTTCCAGGCATACCAAACTGCATGCGATATATCTCCGTTATGACCGATCGCAGCCAAGTACACCACACGGGCAGCCGTCGAATGGAGGAGGGGATTGCCAATAGGAATTAAAACTAGGCATCCATGCCACCAAAGAGGGGACTGCGCGTCAGCAGTTACCAACATACTGCTACGGTTTTATAGCCGGGCGCAACGACAAAATCCCCGACCATAGTCGAGGATCGCCCACAGCTATCCGCAGCGCAGTTGGGTTCTATCTAAAGGGGAAGGGTCAAAACAACCGGGACAGAACGCCCCGGCCTTAGTTCGGAGGTATCAACCCCGCCGACGAAACAACGGCTGTGGTTGATCAGTAGCCGCCTGATACACCTCGGAAAAGTCCTTGAGACTTTGCAGGGCTTCCTCAGCATTGCGATCCTCACGAATCACATAGGCATCAAAGCCGCAGCGCTTCATCAGGAACAGCTGGTCGCGCAATACGTCGCCGATGGCGCGGACTTCGCCTTTGTAGCCGTAGCGGTCGCGCAGCAGGCGGGCGTTGGAGTAGCTACGGCCGTCGCTGAATACCGGGAAGTTCAGCGCGACGACCTGAAAGTGCTCCAGGTCGTCGGCGATGGCTTCCACTTCTTCGTCGCTGTTCAGCCACACGCCCAGGCCGCCGTCGCGGGCTTTCAGGGCGTGGGAGTGTTCCAGCCACAGATCCAGCGGCACAATCAGGTCGTCGCTGTTGGACAGGCCTTCGAGCGTGGTGTCGGCTGGCAGCAGGTGCCAGGTTTCCTTGACCAGTGCGTCGCCTTTAATGAGTTGCTGCATATACGCGCTCCTTGAAGGGGTCCATGCCGATACGCTGGAAGGTGTCGATGAAGTTCTCTTCCGGTGTGCGCTTCTCCAGGTACACATCCACGACCTTGGTGATCACGGCGGGCATCTCTTCGGCGGCGAAGGAGGGCCCGAGGATCTTGCCGATGGCGGCGTTGCGGCCGCTGTCGCCACCCAGGGAGACCTGGTAGAACTCGGCGCCTTTCTTGTCCACACCCAGAATGCCGATATGGCCCACGTGGTGGTGACCACAGGCGTTCATGCAGCCGGAGATGTTCAGGTCCAGCTCGCCGATGTCGTGCAGGTAATCCAGGTTATCGAAGGTGCGCTGGATGGCTTCGGCAATCGGGATCGACTTGGCGTTGGCCAGGGAGCAGAAGTCACCACCGGGGCAGCAGATGATGTCGGTCAGCAGGCCGATATTCGGCGTGGCGAAGCCCAGTTCCTTGGCGGCTTCCCAGAGTGCGTGCAGGTCGGCCTGGCGTACGTCGGCCAGTACCAGGTTCTGCTGGTGGGTCACGCGCAGTTCACCAAAGCTGAAGCGGTCGGCCAGCTCGGCGGCGGCGTCCATCTGCTTGTCGGTGGCGTCGCCCGGTGCAACGGCAGTCGGCTTGAGCGACAGGGTGACGGCGGCGTAGCCGGGTACCTTGTGGGCGTGCACGTTGCGCATGGCCCAGTTGTTGAAGCCTTTTTCGGCTTCACGCTTGGCCAGGTAATCGGCGTCGTCACCGCTGAAGCTGTCATAGGCCGGGGCGCTGAAGTGGCCGGCTACGCGGTTGAGTTCGTCTTCGGTCAGGGTGGTGGGGCCATCCTTGGTGTGCTGCCATTCGGCGGCTACACGCTCGGCGAACACTTCAGGCGTGAGCGCCTTGACCAGGATTTTGATGCGCGCCTTGTACTTGTTGTCGCGACGGCCATAGCGGTTGTATACACGCAGGATGGCGTCCAGATAGCTGAGCAGGTGCTGCCAGGGCAGGAAGGGGTTGATCTCGCTGCCGACCATGGGCGTGCGGCCCAGGCCGCCGCCGACCAGTACGCGGAAGCCGATCTCGCCAGCATCGTTCTTGACCACGTTCAGGCCAATGTCGTGCACGCCGATGGCGGCGCGGTCTTCACTGGCGCCGTTGACGGCGATCTTGAACTTGCGCGGCAGGTAGGCGAATTCCGGGTGGAAGGTCGACCACTGACGGATGATCTCGCACCAGGGGCGCGGATCCACCAGCTCGTCTGCGGCGACGCCGGCAAACTGGTCGGTAGTGGTGTTACGGATGCAGTTGCCGCTGGTCTGGATCGCGTGCATCTGCACTTCGGCCAGGTGCGCGAGAATATCGGGCACGTCTTCCAGGGCCGGCCAGTTGAACTGTACGTTCTGGCGGGTACTGAAGTGGGCATAGCCCTTGTCGTATTCGCGGGCAATAAAGGCCAGCTTGCGCATCTGCTTGGAGGAGATCAGGCCGTACGGAATGGCGATACGCAGCATGGGTGCGTAACGCTGGACGTACAGGCCGTTCTGCAGACGCAGCGGCAGGAATTCGGGGTCGGTCAACTCGCCGGCCAGATAGCGGCGGGTCTGGTCGCGGAACTGGGCTACACGTTCCTCGACGATCCGTTGGTCATACTCGTCGTAGATATACATTCTGACAACCTGTCGGTAGTAAGGTTGGGGAGCGCGAAAAAAGACGCAGCTCTACCCGATCGGCCGAAACTCGAGGCGGGAAGATAGCAAATTTTCGATATGCACAAAAGGAATGTTTATGTATATGTTTAGATCAAATGAGCAGGGTTAATTGGCCCTGTGCAGCCTTTATATGCATGATTGCTCCGCATGTTTGACAGTTACGCCATCCCCAGCTTAACGTATCGGCTGTATAGACCCAAAGTTGTTTACAAAAACAAGAAAGGACATGGCCATGAACGAGCATGAAATGCAGGATTCAGGAAATAACGCCGACAGTTACCTTGACGCCTTTGCTGCGGTAGCGCTGATTCTGATCGCAGTGGCCACGGCCGTTTTCTGGGTCAGCCAGCACTGAGCGAATTCCGGCTTCGCCCGGCCCCGGGCGAAGTGCTTGGCTAGGCAGTAGCTCGATGCTACAGCCCGGCCAGATGCAGTACCAGTTTCACCACTCCCGCAATGATCAATACGAACGCCAGCGTAAAGCCGATGCCGAGCAGGATGAAGTGGCTTGGCTTGCCCTTGGTGAAGTCGCGCTCGCGTGCCTTGCTGCTCTGCACGCCCAGGGCGGCCCAGAGTACGCTCATGAAGGTCTGGCCGAAGGTCATGCCGCCTTCGTCCGGTTGTTCTTCCTTCCGATCCTGTTGCTCACCTGTACGCATGGTCTCTCCGGCTGGTGTTTTACCTGATCATCGCATATCGGGCGTCAGATGCGAATGTCGGTCCAGCGCCTGCGTCGCCAGACCAGCGCAAAGATCACCGAGTTGACCGCGCGGTAGCCGCTCTGGAGTATCCAGATGGTCAACAGCCCGCCGCCCAGCACCGGCCCGGCGAGATAGGCCAGCGGCAAGAATACCAACCATTGGTTGCCCAGATTCACTGCCATGACCGTACGGCTGGCACCGGCGCCGAGCAGTGCCTGGGTCAGCACCAGGGCGGTGGCGTCCAGCGTCATGCCGATGCCGGTGACCCGGAGCGGCCATTCCCCCAGGGCGAGCAGCTCAGGGTCCTGGGTGAACAGGCCCAGCACCAGGTGGGGCGCCAGCCAGAAGGGCATGCCCATGACGAACAACACGCACACTGCCACGCGCACTACATCCCAGCCCCAGCGGTAGGCCTCCTCGGGTTTGCGATCGCCCAGACTGTGGGAGACCAGCGTGGTCGCGGCCATACCCAGGCCGACCCCCGGCAGGATCAGAAACAGCGAGAGGTTGACCAGCACATGGGCAATGGCCAGCTCCGAGGTACCCACCTGGGCAACGATCCAGAACAGGGTGGTGATGCCGGTGGCAAAGAAGAACTGCTGCAGGGAGTTGGGAATGGACAGGCGCAGCATCGCGCGGATCTCGCGGCTGCGCGGGCGTGCAGCCAGAAAGCCATGTTTGCGGCCATTGCGCAGGGTCATGACCACATACATGCCGGTGCCAATGAATAGGGCGATGCAGGTACCCAGGCCGGAACCCTCGGCGCCCATCTCCGGCAGGCCGAAACGGCCGAATATCAGGCCATAGCTGATCAGCACGTTAAGCACATGCATGATGATCAGGATCTGCAGATACATGCCGGTCTGGCGGATGCCGTTCCAGTAGCCGCGAAAGGCGAAGTTGGCGCCCACCGCGACAATCGCCAGGGCGCGCCACTGGAAATAGCCGGTGCCGATCTCCTGCACCGCCGTGTCCTGAGTCAGAAAGGCGAGGATATTGGCGGCCTGAAACCAGCCGATCAGCGTAAGCGGAATGGCCAGCGCCAGGGCAATCAGCAGACCTTCATTGAGCGGGGCGGCCAGTTGCGTGGTGCTGCCTTCACCGCGGCGGCGCGCGACCATGGCCTGTACGCCAGCGCCCAGACCCATGACCAGGGCGACGGCCATGAAGTTGACGTAACTGCCCAGACCCACCCCGGCCAGCGCGGCGCTGCCCAGAGTGCCGACCATGGCCGCGTCGACCAGATTCATCAGGCTCTGGCTGAGCATGCCGCCCATGATCGGCAAGCCCAGAAAGGTGATGGTTCTGAGCTTGTCGCGCCCTGGCAGGATCGACATCAGCCGATCAGTTGTCGTAGGACAGGTTCGGCGAGAGCCAGCGTTCGGTGACGCTCAGCTCGGCATCCTTGCGCTCGCTGTAGGATTCGACCTGATCCTTGGTGATCTTGCCGACGGCAAAGTACTTGGACTGCGGATGGGAGAAATACCAGCCGCTGACCGCTGCGGTCGGGAACATCGCAAAGCTCTCGGTCAGGGTCACGCCGCATTTGCCTTCCGGGTCCAGCAGGCTGAACAGCGTGCTCTTCTCGGTGTGGTCCGGGCACGCGGGGTAGCCGGGCGCCGGGCGGATGCCCTGGTACTTCTCGCGGATCAGCGCGTCGTTATCCAGGTCTTCCTGCTCGATATAGCTCCACAGCTCGGTGCGGACCTTGCGGTGCAGCCACTCGGCGCAGGCTTCGGCCAGACGGTCGGCCAGGGCCTTGACCATGATCGCGTTGTAGTCGTCGTCTTTCTCTTCGTATTGCTTGGCCAGTTCCTCGGCGCCGATACCGGCGGTGGTGATAAAGCCGCCGATATAGTCCTGCTTGCCGGAATCCTTGGGCGCGACGAAGTCGGCCAGGCTCATGCTCGGCTTCTTGTCCGGCGTCACGTTCTGCTGACGCAGGTGGTGCAGCATGGCGACGGGCTGGCCGTCGGCGCTCTGTAGCTCGATGTCGTCATCATTGACCTGGTTGGCGGGCCAGAAGCCGACCACGGCCTTGGCCCTGATCTGCTTCTCGTCGATCATGCGCTTGAGCATGGCCTGGGCATCGGCAAACAGCGAGCGCGCCGCTTCACCGACCACTTCATCCTCGAGGATGCGCGGGTATTTGCCGGCCAGATCCCAGGAGATGAAGAAGGGCGTCCAGTCGATAAATTCGGCCAGCTCGGCCAGGTCGATGTTGTCGATGGTCCGCGTGCCGGTGAAGGAGGGCGCCGGCGGCTCGTAGCTGTCCCAGTCGAGCTGGAACTTGTTCGCCCGGGCCTGCTCGTAGCTCAGGTATTCGGTGCGGGCGCGGCGGTTGGCGGTGCGCTCGCGGACCACTTCGTAATCGGCGCGGATCTTGGCGATGTAATCCGGCTTGATCTCCTTGGAGAGCAAACTGGTCGCCACGCCCACGGCGCGGGAAGCGTCGGTCACGTAGATCACCGCATCGTTCTTGTAATGCGGCTCGATCTTCACCGCGGTGTGCGCCTTGGAAGTGGTGGCGCCACCGATCATCAGCGGCAGGTGGAAGCCCTGGCGCTGCATTTCCTTGGCCACGTGCACCATCTCGTCCAGCGAGGGGGTGATCAGGCCGGACAGACCGATGATGTCGCACTTCTCGGCAATTGCGGTCTTGAGGATCTTTTCCGCCGGCACCATAACGCCCATATCGACCACATCGTAGCCGTTACAGCCGAGCACCACACCGACGATGTTCTTGCCGATGTCGTGCACGTCGCCTTTTACCGTGGCCATGAGGATCTTGCCCTTGGCTTCGGGCTTGTCGCCTTTTTCCGCTTCGATGAAGGGGATCAGGTGGGCTACTGCCTGCTTCATCACGCGGGCGGACTTGACCACCTGGGGCAGGAACATCTTGCCGGCGCCAAACAGGTCGCCAACGATGTTCATACCGGCCATCAGCGGGCCTTCGATCACCTCGATCGGGCGCGCACACTGCTGACGGGCCTCTTCGGTGTCCTCGACGATCCAGGCGGTGATGCCCTTGACCAGCGAGTGCTCCAGGCGCTTGTTCACGTCCAGGCTACGCCACTCTTCGGTCTCGGCTTCCTTGACGCTGCCATCGCCTTTGTATTCGTCGGCAATGGCCAGCAGCTGGTCGGTGCCTTCGGGGCTGCGGTTGAGCACCACGTCTTCCACGATGTCACGCAGCTTCTTGGGGATCTCGTCGTAGATCTCCAACTGGCCGGCGTTGACGATACCCATGGTCAGGCCGGAGCGGATCGCGTGCAGCAGGAACACCGAGTGGATGGCCTCGCGCACCGGGTTGTTGCCGCGGAACGAGAACGAGACGTTGGATACGCCACCCGAGGTCAGGGCGTAGGGCAGCTCGTCGCGGATGTAGGCGCAGGCTTCGATGAAGTCCACGGCGTAGTTGTTGTGTTCCTCGATGCCGGTGGCAATCGCGAAAATGTTCGGGTCGAAGATGATGTCCTGGGGCGGAAAGCCGACCTCGTCAACCAGGATGTCGTAGGAACGCTTGCAGATCTCGCGCTTGCGCGCAGCGGTGTCGGCCTGGCCCTGTTCGTCGAAGGCCATGACGATGACTGCCGCGCCATAGCGCTTGCACAGGCGGGCCTGCTGCTTGAACTGCTCGACGCCTTCCTTCATGGAGATCGAGTTGACGATGCCCTTGCCCTGGATGCACTTGAGGCCCGCTTCGATGACTTCCCACTTGGAGGAGTCGATCATGATCGGTACGCGAGAGATGTCCGGCTCGCCGGCAATCAGATTGAGGAAGGTAACCATCGCCTTCTTCGAATCGAGCATGCCCTCGTCCATGTTGATGTCGATGATCTGCGCGCCGGCTTCCACCTGCTGCAGGGCAACTTCCAGGGCCTCGGTGTAGTTGTCTTCACGGATCAGGCGGGCAAAGCGGGCCGAGCCGGTGATGTTGGTGCGTTCGCCGACGTTGACGAACAGGGAGCTGCGGTCAATCGTGAATGGCTCCAGGCCCGACAGGCGGCAGGCCTTGGGAATATCCGGAATGGCGCGCGGCGGGAAATCAGCCACGGCCTCGGCAATCGCCTGGATATGGCCCGGCGTGGTGCCGCAGCAGCCGCCGACGATGTTCAGAAAGCCTGCTTCGGCAAACTCGCGGATCACCGCTGCGGTTTGCTCGGGGGTTTCGTCATATTCGCCGAATTCGTTCGGCAAGCCCGCGTTGGGGTGGGCCGAGATATGCGTGTCGGCCTTGTTCGAGAGCTCTTCCAGATAGGGACGCAAGTCCTTGGCACCCAGGGCGCAGTTCAGGCCGACCGAGAGCGGGTTGGCGTGGGCAATGGAGTTCCAGAAGGCTTCGGTGGTCTGGCCCGAGAGGGTACGGCCGGAGGCGTCGGTGATGGTGCCGGAAATCATGATCGGCAGCTCGAAGCCCAGTTGGTCGAATACTTCCTGTACAGCGAAGATCGCCGCCTTGGCGTTCAGCGTGTCGAAGATGGTCTCGATCAGGATCAGGTCCGCGCCGCCTTCGATCAGGCCCTTGGCCGATTCGATATAGTCGGCGACCAGCTCGTCGAAGTGCACGTTGCGGTAGCCGGGGTTGTTCACATCCGGGGAGATCGAACAGGTGCGGCTGGTCGGCCCGAGTACGCCGGCGACGAAGCGCGGGCGGTCAGGGGTTTCTGCCGTTTTCTCGTCACACACGCGGCGGGCCAGGCGGGCGCCCTCGACGTTCAACTCGTAGGCCAGCTCCTGCATGCCGTAGTCGGCCTGGGAGATGCGCGTTGAGTTGAAGGTGTTGGTTTCGATGATGTCGGCGCCGGCATCCAGGTAGGCCTTTTCCATCGCGGCGATGGACTCGGGCTGGGTCAGCACCAGCAGGTCGTTGTTGCCCTTGAGGTCCGAGGGCCAGTCGGCAAAGCGCTCGCCGCGAAAATCCGTCTCCTCGAACTTGTAGCTCTGGATCATCGTACCCATGCCGCCATCGAGAATCAGAATCCGCTGACTCAGGGCTGTATGCAGGGCTTGGAGGCGGGCAGAACGCTCAGACATGGTGGCTCCGAAGGTATACGCAAAGCCGGCAAGTTTAGCAGATATGCGCGGCGCAGGGGGTAATCAGGTGTATGGCAAGGTGTGGCGAAGCGCTACTGAACTTTCACCAGGCGGCCTGTCTCAAGGAGGACATTCCGATTATGCAGGAGGTTTCACATGGCTTCTCTTGAAGGCAAGCGCGTCGCGATTCTGGTCACCGACGGTTTCGAGCAGGTCGAAATGACCAGCCCCAAGGAGGCGCTGGAGAAGGAAGGCGCCAAGGCGGACATCGTCTCGGCCGAGTCTGGCCAGGTACGTGGCTGGAACCACACCGATCCGGCTGACGCGTTCGACGTGGATACCACCTTTGACCGCGTGCGCAGTGATGATTACGACGCTGTGGTGCTGCCAGGCGGGGTGGTCAATGGCGACAACATCCGGCTGGAAGAAATGGCCCGCACCTTTCTGACCAATGCGGCCAAGGCCAACAAGCCGATTGCCGTGATCTGCCATGGTGGCTGGATTCTGGCCTCGGCTGATCTGGTCAAGGGCAAGCGCATGACCAGCTGGCCCTCACTGGAGGATGACCTGCGCAATGCCGGCGCCAATTGGGTCGACGAGGAAGTGGTGGTTGATGGCACGCTGATCAGCAGCCGCAAGCCTGATGATCTGCCTGCGTTCAACCGCGAACTGATTGCCGCCCTCGCTGGCTGAGGCAGTTCAGCCAAACCCTTCGCGGCGGGGCCGCCGCTCCCACCGGGGAAGTGCGCAGTCAGCATAACCCTCCAGGTAGGAGCGACGGCCCCGTCGCGAAGGTCTCGCAGCCGGCACAATGTACCCAGCTGCACACCTGAGCCTGTTCCCACCCAAACCCTTCGCGGTGAGGCCACCGCTCCCACCGGGCAAGTGCGCGCTCAGCATGACCCGCCCGGTAGGAGCGACGGCCCCGTCGCGAAGGTCTCGCAGCCGGCACAATGTGCCCAGCTTCACCCCTGAGCCTGTTCCCACCCAAACCCTTCGCGGTGAGGCCACCGCTCCCACCGGGCAAGTGCGTGTTCAGCATGACCCTCCCGGTAGGAGCGACGGCCCCGTCGCGAATCTGGAATACCCTACCAAAAAGGTATGTCTTTATCCGCGGCCCGTGATCCCGTACAATGCTCGCATTCAGACATCGAATACGAGGCATTACATGGCAGGCATCAACCTCACCAAGGCAGCCGAAGAGTATCTGGCCGACTTGCTGGCCAAACAGGACACTCCCGGTATCGGCATCCGGGTCTTCATCACGCAGCCGGGCACGCCCTACGCGGAAACCTGTATTGCCTACTGCAAGCCAGGCGAGGAAAAGCCCGAAGACCGCACGATGAAGCTCGATTCCTTTGACGTGTGGATCGACTCCGTCAGCGAGCCCTTCCTGGAAGACGCGGTGGTCGACTTCGCAACCGATCGCATGGGCGGCCAGCTCACGATCAAGGCGCCGAATGCCAAGGTGCCGATGGTCAACGATGACAGCCCCCTGAACGAGCGCATCAACTACCTGCTGCAGACCGAGATCAATCCCGGTCTGGCCAGCCATGGTGGTGAGGTCAAGCTGATCGACGTGGTCGAAGATGGCGTGGCCGTGCTGCAGTTTGGCGGCGGTTGCCAGGGTTGCGGCATGGTCGATGTCACCCTCAAGGAAGGCATCGAGAAGACCATGATCGCGCGGATTCCAGAGATTACCGCCGTGCGCGACGTGACTGACCATACGATCAAGGAAAACGCGTTCTATTGAGGTTCAGAAATCACTGTGGCGGTCGATAACGGATATACTGCAAGGAATATCGAGTCGCCATCCCACCAGTGAGGTTCGTCATGGCCGGAGTTTTGGATACCGTTGATCAGCGAACCCGCCTGGTTGGCGAAAACCGTCTGGAAATATTGCTTTTCCGGCTTGCCGGACAGCAATTGTTCGCCCTGAACGTATTCAAGATCCGCGAAGTTCTGCAACTGCCCCGTCTGACCCAGATGCCCCAGCGCGCCCCCCATGTGGTGGGCGTGATCCATTTGCGTGGGCAGACTATTCCCGTGATTGACCTGTCCGGCGCCATTGGTATGCGGCCGCAGCCGGTCACCGCGGACAGCACCATCATCGTTACCGAGTACAACCGCTCGGTGCAGGCGTTCCTGGTGGGCAGTGTCGACCGCATCATGAACCTGAACTGGGATGCCGTGCTGCCGCCACCACGCGGCGCCGGTCGCTCGCACTACCTGACCGCCATTACCCGGCTGGACGACCAGCGGCTGGTCGAGATCATCGACGTCGAGAAGGTGCTGGCGGAGATCGTGCCGTTCAATGCCAAGGTCAGTGACGGCCTGCTCGATGATGCGCTACTGAAAAAGGCGCGGGGCAGGGAGGTTCTGCTGGTGGACGATTCGCCTACCGGTATTGCCCAGCTCAAGGACACCCTGTCGCAGCTGGATCTGACGCTGCATGTGGAAACCGATGGGCTGCGGGCGCTGAGGCGGTTGCAGGCGTGGGCTGATACGGACGCCGATGTGCCCAAGCGACTGTTGATGGTCATTACTGATGCCGAGATGCCGGAGATGGATGGCTACCGCCTGACCTCCGAAATCCGCAAGGACCCGCGCCTGCGCGATCTGTATGTCGTGCTGCACACCTCATTGTCGGGCAATTTCAACAAGGCAATGGTGGAAAAGGTAGGCTGCGATGGCTTTCTGTCGAAGTTTCAGCCAGACCAGTTGGTTGAAGTGGTTCGCGAACGGCTGCGGCTGCTCGAACTCTGAGTACCGGCTAGCTTTGCTTCTGATCCGCTGAACGCCCCGTCCCGACGGGGCGTTTGCGTTTCTGGCAGCCTGTCGGACTTAGGCGTTCGTAGCGAGGGAAAGTCCGACCGGCTGCTAGGGCCGGTAGGCTTCCAGATAGCGCTCGTGCTGTTCCATGACCGGCTGGCGAATACCCATCTTTTGCCCATAGATCACCGCGTAGCTGAGTACGCTCTGCACGTAGGTGCGGGTTTCGTCGAAGGGGATGGTCTCGATCCAGATGTCCGCTGGAATGGTCGGCATCTCCCGGGTCCATTGACGCACCCGGCCGGGGCCGGCGTTGTAGGCGGCGGACGCGAGTACCCGATTGCCGCGGAACATGCTGTTGAGCTGCGACAGGTAGGCGGTGCCCAGGGCGATATTGCGTTCCGGCAGCAGCAGTTCGTTGGGGTGGTTGAGGCTGATCTTGTAGCGGCGGGCGGTTTCCCGCGCGGTGGCCGGCATCAGCTGCATCAGGCCGGTGGCGCCGGCGTGTGAGCGGGCGTCGGACATGAAGGCGCTTTCCTGACGGGTAATGGCGTATACCCAGGTCGAGTTCAGCTGGCGGGCGGCGGCCTGGGCCTTGATCGGCTGCTGGTAGGCCATCGGGAAGCGGATATCCAGGTCGTCCCAATGCTGCGCCAGGCTGATGCCGCGGATCGCCGGGAAGTACCATTCCATCTCCCGGGCCATCACGGCCTGGGCAATCAGCTCTTCGCGGCTGAATACCTTGCCCACGTGGTACCACTCGCGGCGGGCATCCACCACCTGGCCACGGGCATAGAACTCCTTGGCCCGACGTATGCCGGCGGTCTTGCTGACCCGGGCAAACACGGCCGGATCGACCTGGGCGGGCTGGTGACGCAGGGCATAGGGCTGATTGCTGCGCTCGGCGGCGAGAAAGCCGTAGAAGTCACGCTCGTTGGCCAGGTCGGCATACTCTTCGCGCAGCTCGCCCACTTCCGGGCGGGCCAGCTGGGCACTGCGTAGTTGCCAGTAGCGCCAACGGCTCTGCTGGCTCAGGGTGGCGGGCATGTTACGGGTCAGCTGGCGCGCGGTCTGCCACTGGCCGGTACGCAGGGCCAGGCGGATACGCCATTCGGTGATCTGGTCATCGGCCATCTGTGGGTCATTGGCCGCCATGAAGGCCAGCGCTTCCGGCGCATGACGCTTGGCCATCCGCACGCCAATGTCACGGGTGATCGCCAGCCGGTCGGCCTGCTCATAGGGCAGGTCGCGGTAAGAGGGCCAGAGGGCCAGGGCCCGGGCAGGGTCGTCGCGGCTCAGCCGGCGCAGGGCGACGGTGGCGATATCGGCCAGCTTGTCCGCAGGCCGGGTCGCACTGGGGCGAAAGCGCTCGCTCTGGGCCAGGCCTTCCGGTTTGGTGGCGGTATTCACGAACAGCTCGGCCAGTGCGGTCTGGTTGGGCATGTAGCGCACCAGGTACTGGGCCAGGGCGTCCTGGCGGTAGAGCAGTGCTTCCCGGATGCGCGCCCAGGCGATGTCTTCGGTGAGGCCCCCTGCGGCGCGCCAGCGGTCGAACAGCGGATCACAGCCGTTGGGCTGCGAGCGGCCGACGGTCCATAGTTCCGCGGCGCGGGCCATGGCTGCGCTCTGATTGCCCTCGCGCCAGTTCTGCAAGGTCAGCTGGCAGTCCAGTTCGGCGCTCTGGCTGGCGGTATCGTAGTGCTTGCGCAGCAGGCTCCATTCGCCCTCGCGGACCAGGCGCAGCAACCAGTCGTTCTTCAGGCGCTGGGCAAAGGGCAGGTCGCCGTAGGAGATCAGGAAGCTCTCGATTTCCTGGTGCGAGGCGGTTTTCACCCTCTGCTGCAGTGATTCCAGCAGCAGGTAAGGGTACAGCGGATAGTCGCGCAGCCCGGCGAGCAGGGTCTGGTAACGCTGCTGCTGACCGGTCTTGAGCGCCGCCATGGCCTGGTCATAGGTCTGCCTTTGCTGCTGGATATCGGCGCGCAGCAGCGGGGCGGTCATCATCAGGCCGACGACTGTCAGGGTAAAAAGGGCTTTCAGGGGTGCGGACAAGAAACGCTGCATCATGGATTCCGAGCGGGCAGGGCAAAGAAAAAAGTAAACCAGAGCGTGCAAGCCACTGAGGTGCTCGCATCGAAATCCAAGCTTAGCGGTTTGTGATGCGGCGTCATAGGGGCCCGCCGACAAAGTGTTCAACTATGGCATGCAGCGCCAGAGCGCAGCAGGTAGAATGCCGCCCTGAACAACCAAAAGGTGTGATATGGCGCTGCTTTCGTTTACCGATGTTTCCCTGGCCTACGGGCTCAATCCGCTGCTGTCGAAGGTGAGCTTCCAGCTTGATCGCGGTGAGCGCGTGTGTCTGATCGGACGCAACGGCGCCGGCAAGTCGAGTCTGTTTAAGCTGCTCAACGGCGAACAGCCCAGCGATGAAGGGGAGATCTGGTACGCGCCGGGTCTGAAGATCGGTCAGCTGCCCCAGGAGCTGCCCAAGGCCGACGACAGCATCGTTTACGACGTGGTCGCCCGTGGTCTGGCAGGCGTCGGCGAGCTGCTGGCGGAATATCACCATCTGATCACGGGTCATATGGGCGATGCCGAGCTGGAGCAACTGGAAAAGGTGCAGGAGCGTCTGGAAGCGAAGGATGGCTGGCGTCTGGATCAGCTGGTCGAGACCACGCTGACCCGTCTGGGCCTGCCGGCTGACAAGAAGATGTCGGAGCTCTCCGGTGGCTGGCGCCGTCGCGTACTGCTGGCCCAGGCCCTGGTTGCCGAGCCCGATGTGCTGCTGCTGGACGAACCGACCAACCACCTGGACATCCATACCATCGCCTGGCTCGAGCAGGTGCTGCTCGATTTCCGCGGGGCAGTGCTGTTCATTACCCACGACCGGCAATTTCTGCAGGCCCTGGCCACCCGCATCATGGAACTGGACCGGGGGCAACTGATCGACTGGCAGGGCAACTATGTCAGCTTCCTGGAGCACAAGGAGCAGCAGCTCGCCGCCGAGGCGACCGCCAATGCCCTGTTTGACAAGCGATTGGCCCAGGAAGAGGTCTGGATCCGCCAGGGCATCAAGGCCCGGCGTACCCGTAACGAAGGCCGCGTACGCGCCCTGAAGGAAATGCGCAACGAGCGCGCCCAGCGCCTGGAGCGCCAGGGCAAGGCCAGCTTCCAGCTGGAGACGGCCGAATCCTCCGGCAAGCGGGTTATCGAGCTGGATAACGTCAGTTTCGCCTGGCCGGGTCATGTGCCGCTGGTGCGCAATCTGAGCCTGAACGTGATGCGCGGCGACCGGATCGGCCTGATCGGCAACAACGGCTCGGGCAAGAGCACGCTGCTCAAGCTGCTGCTCGGCCAACTCGAACCGACCAGTGGCACCGTCAAGCACGGCACCAAGCTGGAGGTGGCGTATTTTGACCAGCTGCGCGCCGCGCTGAATCTGGAACAGACGGTGATCGACAACATCTCCGAGGGTCGCGATTTTATCGAGATCAACGGCGAGCGCCGCCATGTGATCAGTTATCTGGGCGACTTCCTGTTCTCCCCCGAGCGGGCGCGGACGCCGGTCAAGGCGCTGTCGGGTGGTGAGCGCGCGCGTCTGCTGCTGGCGCGGCTGTTTAGCAAGCCCGCCAACATGCTGGTGCTCGACGAACCGACCAACGACCTGGATGTGGAAACCCTGGAGCTGCTGGAAGAAGTGCTCGCCGGCTTCGACGGCACCGTGCTGCTGGTCAGCCACGACCGGGCATTCCTGGACAACGTGGTGACCAGCTCGCTGGTATTCGAAGGCCACGGCAAGGTACGTGAATATGTGGGCGGCTATGCCGATTGGCTGCGCCAGGGCGGCAAGGTGGAATCGCTGGCCGAATGGGACTCCGGCGCCATGGCCCCGGACACCCCCGAGCCTGCCGCAGCAGAACCCACCCCCGCAGCGCCCGCACCCGCCCCAGCGGCGGCTCCCGCGCAGCCGAAGGTGAAACTGAGCTACAAACTGCAGCGCGAACTCGACGGTCTGCCCGCCCAGATGGAAAAGCTCGAAGCCGAGCTGGAGGCGCTACAGGCCAAGGTCGGCGATCCGGCCTTCTACCAACAGCCCTCCGAGAAAACCACAGCAGTCCTCGACCAGATGGCCGCCAAACAGGCCGAGCTTGATGCAGCGATGGAGCGCTGGGCGGAGCTTGAAGATATGGCGGGGGGCTAAAGGCGACCCCGCCTGGATTCCCGCCTTCGCGGGAATGACGAGGGAATAGGGTGCACAGGGTTGATACCTTTACTCCGCGCGCCCTCCATACCGTCATCCTCGCGAAGGCGGGGATCCATAGTCAGGTGCGGCGGGCGCGGAGTGGGTCCTTGGGTGCAGTGTGATGGTTAGGCACCGCTTGGATTCCCGCCTTCGCGGGAATGACGAGGGAATTGGGTAGGGCGCGTGGTGGTGACACTGGAATGACGAG
>Ga0098074_1000555_pt1 | contig 24068 bp, 19 predicted proteins | sample 32_taG_FD_75064 | JGI IMG/M metagenome (GOLD analysis project Ga0098074, IMG submission 75064) | Marine viral communities from the Gulf of Mexico - 32_GoM_OMZ_CsCl metaG | ecosystem: Environmental > Aquatic > Marine > Oceanic | place: Atlantic Ocean: Gulf of Mexico | collected 2015-07-12
CTGTTCCTCGCGCTGGGCGGCAGCGGCAGCGGGGCAGTGGGGATGGAAGTGATCGGCAAGATCATGCTGCTGCTGATCCTGCCCTTCGCCATTGGGCAGGCCGTCCAGGGCTTTACCTCGGGCTTCATCGCGCAGCACAAGCCGAAGATCGCCTGGATCGACCGCTTCGCCATTTCGGCGGCGGTCTATGTCGCGTTCTCGGGCGCGGTGGAGCAGGGCATCTGGTCGCACGTCGCGGGCATCGACTGGGCGGTAATCGGCGCGCTGGTCGCCGCCTTCCTGCTGGCGGGCAATGTGGGCGCTTGGCTGGCGGGCGGCGCGCTTCGCCTCCAGCGGGCCGATCGCATCGCCTTCCTGTTCGCCGGGGCGCAGAAAAGCGCGGCGGTGGGTGCGCCGCTGGCGACGATCCTGTTTCCGCCCGAAGAGGCCGGCTTCCTGGTGATCGCGCTGCTGCTGTACCACTTCTTCCAGCTGGTGGTCGCCGCGCCGATCGCTAGTCGGCTGGCGTCGTCACCGCATCGGCTGGAAAGCGCCGGTTATGGCGCACCGACCACCAGAAGCTGAGACCGATCAGCACCGCGCCCAGCAGCCCGGTGATCGTTTCGGGAATGTGATAGCGCGCCGACAGCAGCATGATCACGCCCAGCACGATGATCGCCCAGAAGGCCCCGTGTTCAAGATAGCGATACTGCGCCAGCGTGCCGGTCCGCACGAGGTGGATCGTCATCGAACGTACGAACATCGCCCCGACCGACAGGCCCAGCGCGATGATCACCATGTTGTTCGACAGCGCGAAGGCCCCGATCACGCCGTCGAAGCTGAAGCTTGCGTCGAGCACTTCGAGATAGAGGAACCCGCCGAGACCGGATTTCACGATCTGGCCCGCCGCTTTCTTGGCCGCTTCGCGTTCCTCGATGATCGCGGCGATCGCGTGGACGGCGATGAAGGTCACCAGGCCGAGAACTGCGGCAGTGAGGAAGGTGATCTTGTCGGCCGGAACGAGCAGGGTGGAAACCCAGTAGACGAGCACGAGCACCAGCCCGATCTCGACTGCGGGGACATTCGAGAATTTGTTGATCGTCTTCTCGATCGCGGCGATCCAGTGCACTTCCTTGTCGTTGTCGAAGAAGAAGGTCAGCCCGACCATCGCCAGGAAGGCGCCGCCGAAGCCGGCGATGCCGATATGCGCTTCGGAGACGATCCGTTCGTATTCCGCCGGATTGTTGAGCGATAGCGAAACCGCCTCGAGCGGCCCGACGCGCGCAGCGATGGCAACGATCGCGATCGGGAACACGATCCGCATGCCGAACACCGCGATCAGGATGCCGATGGTCAGAAACCGCTGTTGCCAGACCGGGTCCATGTCGCGCAGCACGGTGGCGTTGACCACCGCATTGTCGAAGCTCAGCGACACTTCGAGAATCGACAGCACGACGACGATCCACAGGATGCCGAGCGTGGCGGTGATCGATCCCGTGCTCGACCAGCCATACCATGCGGCCAGCGCGAAGCAGACTGCGGTGAAGCCGAACGAAAACGTGTAGTAATTGCGGATTGTTTCCATGGTCTGCGCCCGGTTGTCAGTTCTTCGGCTGATAGGTCTGGTCGGGAGTGGGGAAGCTGCGGCCCCGCACTTCCTCGGCATATTGCGCCACGGTCGTTTCGATGACCCCGGCGATGTCGGCATACTTCTTCACGAAGCGCGGGACCCTCTCGAACATGCCCAGCATGTCCTCGGTCACCAGCACCTGCCCGTCGCATTGCGCCGAGGCGCCGATGCCGATGGTGGGGCACGACACTGCACCGGTCGCCTCGATGGCGATGGGTTCGAGCACCCCTTCGAGCACGATGGCAAAGGCGCCCGCCTCGTCGAGGGCGCGCGCATCGCCGACGATCTTCTCCGCCTCGGCGTCGCTGCGGCCGCGCGCGGCATAGCCGCCCAGCACATTGACCGCCTGCGGGGTGAGCCCGACATGGCCCATCACCGGGATGCCGCGCTGGTTGAGGAAACTGACCGTTTCCGCCATCTGCGCGCCGCCTTCGAGCTTGACCGCGGCCGCGCCCGATTGCTTGAGCAGGAAGGTCGCGCTTTCGAAGGCCTGCTGGGGCGACTGTTCGTACGACCCGAAAGGCATGTCGACCACGACCACCGAATGATAGCTGCCGCGCACGACCGCCGCGGCGTGGGTGGCCATCATGTCGAGCGTGACGGGGATGGTGGTGGGCAGGCCGTAGATCACCTGCGCCAGCGAATCCCCGACCAGCAGCATGTCGCAATGCGCATCGAGCAATTGCGCCTGCCGCGCGGTGTAAGCGGTCAGCATCACCAGCGGCTTGGCGGTTTCCCCATCCGCCTTGTGTGCACGGATTTTCGGGACCGTCAGCCGCTTCATCGGCTGGGGAGTGGGGTTGGCCCTGCTGGTGCTGGTATCGAGCTGGAAGGTGGTGGACATGGGCACCCACTAGCAAGCACGGGAACGATGGCAAAGCGAAGCTTGGATTCTCGCAAGATTGTGTGTTTAAGGGCGGACATGTGAGGCGCGGCCGGGATCGCCGCGGTTTGAGAGGAACAATCTGAACATGGTCGCCACCACGAGTTCGACGGGCGAGGGCTGGTCCTCGCGCACGGCATTCATCCTTGCCGCGGTGGGGGCCGCGGTCGGGCTGGGCAATATCTGGCGGTTTCCGACGCTGGCGGGCGAGAGCGGGGGCGGCGCATTCGTCATCGTCTACATCGCCTGCGTGTTCCTGCTCGGCCTGCCGCTGGTATTGTCGGAGATATTCATCGGACGCGTGGGCCAGACCGACGCGATCGGCTCGATTCGCCGGGTAGCGGCGCAGTCTCAGGCAAGCCCGGGATGGTCGGTGTTCGGTGCGGTCGGCGCGCTCGCCGCCTTCCTGATCGTGGCGTTCTATTCGGTGGTTGCCGGCTGGGTGCTGTATTACGTCGGCGTGATGGGCAGCGACCTCGCGCAGGCCATAATGGCAGGCGATCCGTTCCGCGGCGCGCTGGCGGGGGAAAGCCGCGAACAAATCCAGCAGCGGTTGGGCGACATGTTCGCCAATCCCGGTCTGCTCCTGGCAGTGCATTTCCTGTTCATGGGGCTGACGCTCTACATCGTTGCGCGCGGCGTCAGTTCGGGCATCGAGAAGGCCGCCACCTACCTTATGCCGGTGTTCTTCGTCCTGCTTGTCGGGCTGGTGATCTATGGCGCGATCGAAGGCGACATCGGCGACGCAGCGGCGTTCCTGTTCACCCCCGACTGGTCGAAACTCACCCCCGAAGTCATGAACTCGGCGCTTGGCCAGGCGCTGTTCTCGCTCTCGCTCGGCGTGGCCGGGCTGATCACTTACGGCTCCTATATCAAGGAAGGCAGCGCGCTCGGCCCGACGGCCGCGATCATCGCGATCGCCGATACCTGCGTGGCGCTGCTTGCCGGTCTGATGATCTTCCCGATCGTCTTCGCAGTCGGGCTCGATCCCGCTGCCGGTCCGACGCTGGTGTTCCAGACGCTGCCCTTCGCCTTCCAGACGATGCCCGGCGGGGCGCTGTTCGGCCTGCTGTTCTTCCTGTTGATCCTGGTCGCCGCGGTCACCAGCTCGATTTCGCTGCTCGAAGTGCCGACCGCCTACGGGATCGGCGAGCGCGGCTGGAGCCGGCCCAAGTCGGCCCTGATCTTCGGCGGCGGTGCGTTCCTGATCGGGATCGCCTGTCTGCTGGGCTACAACGTGTGGTCCGATGTCCGCCCGCTGGGCTTCTGGGACCTGTTCGCGGATACCGATATCCTCGACACGGTCGATGGCTTCACGGGCAAGGTCATGCTGCCCGTTGGCGCGCTGCTGACGTCGATATTCATCGGCTGGAAGGCGGATACGAACTTGCTGCGTACGACCACCGGCCTGTCGCCCCTGGCGTTCGGAATCTGGCGTTTCCTGCTGGCGTGGCTGTGCCCGCTGGCCGTGGCGATCATCCTGGTCACCGGGCTGTTCCCCGCCATTCTCGGCGGCTGAGCGCAGCGCCGCCAGCGGCGGAACCGGGACCGCGCCATTGCGCCGAGCGAACGGGATAGCCGACAAGCAATGCCGGACATGAAAAGGGCCGCCCCCATGTGGGAGCGGCCCTTTGTTTGCCCGGAGGCGAAATCCTAGAGGTCGACGCTCTTCGCGTGCTTTTCTTCGGCTTCGTCGACCACGGTCTTGCCCAGCGCCATCTTGGCAGTGGTGAGCAGGCCCAGGTCGCCGTTCCAGATTTCGGCATCGCCGAGATCCATGCGCAGGAACAGGATGTTGGGATCGTCCTTGCCGCCTTCGTACCAGGCTTCGACGAAATTGTTCCAGAACTGGTCGAACCGCTCCTTGCTGGTCTCGCGGGTCAGCGTGCCATCGAAGCGCGCAAAGACCTCGTGGCCCTTGCTCTCGAAAGTGGCCGTCGCGCGGCCGAGCTTGGCAAAATCGCTCTTGGTATGCGTGAAGAACCAGATGGAACTGTTCGCATCCTTGTCGAGCTGCGGGCTCATCGGCACTGCGGTAGAGCTCTGGCCGTCGAGCTGGAGGAAGAGGAAGGGCGAATCTGCCAGTGCCTTCCAGAACTGTTCCTTGAGTTCGTCGGGGTTCCCTGCGGCGTGTTTCATGGTGTCTCCTTGAGTTGGATTTACCCGATCAATGTACGAGCGCGCGGTTCGGTCCCGGATCGTGTGATTGGGGGATGACTGGGTCCGCCGAATTGCGAATCGCTCCGATATGGAACATAAAAGGAACAAACGAGTCGTTCCGTCATGTCCCAACCCGATCCTGTCTCCTTGCCGTTCACGGCCTTTACCGATGTTGCCGCGCTGTCCGCACGGCGCAGCACGCGGTGGCGCCCCGGGTTGGCGGCACATCAGGGTCTGGCGCTGCACAACGAGGTCTTCGCCTCTACGCGCGAGAGTGCGGGCTGCGCCGCCGCGTTGGCGCTGGCGCTCGATGATGCCCGCTGCCTGCCGCGCGAAGCCGGGGACGAAGCGCAGGACCGGCGCAGCGTGCTGTGGGTCCAGACGCGCGAGGCCGCGCGGCGGGTGGGTCGGCCCTATCGCGCCGGCCTGCCACAGACCCTGCAGGGGCGGGTGATCCATGTCCTGGCGGAAAAGGCGGAAGATGCGCTCTTTGCACTGGAAGAAGGATTGCGCTGCCGTGATCTGGCCTTCGTGCTGGGAGAGATCGCCGGCAATCCGAAGGCGCTCGATTTCACTGCCTCGCGCCGGTTGACGCTGGCGAGCGAAAGGCACGGGGTGCCCTTGTTCCTCGTGCGGCTCGATGCCGCGCGCGACCTGTCTTCGGCACGCATGCGCTGGGAAGTCGCCTCGGCCCCTTCGCCTGCGCCGCACTGGAACCAGCGGGCCCCCGGTACTCCCCGCTGGCGGGCGGAGCTGTTCCGCGCGCGCGCGCATGCGCCGGGCGAATGGGTGCTGGGCGAGGAGCAGGGCGGGCTGATGGCCCGCAAGCCGGACGAAGAAACCGGAGAGGCGGCGGCGAACTGGGCGGCCGGGTTGCGCTTGCGCCATCCGCTGCGCCGGGCGTGAGCCCGCAGGAGGCGGGATCATCGCGGTCCCGCCGCATCCTGTCGATCTGGCTGCCCGCGCTGGCGATCGACCGCTGGCGCGTGATGGCGGACGAGCACAGCCGCGTGCTGGACAGGGGGCCGCTGGTGCTGATCGCCGATACCGCGCACGGCCCGCGGATCGAGGCGGTCAACCGTGCGGGCGCCGCTGCCGGCGCGCACAAGGGCATGATGCTCGCCGATGCGCGTACGCTCTGCCCCGAAATCGCCACCGCGCCCAGCGATCCGGCGGGCGATCTCGGCTTTCTCGAGACCCTGGCAATCTGGGCGCAGCGCTGGGGGCCGTGGTCCGCGCTCGACCCGCCCGACGGGCTGCTGGTCGATGTGACCGCGGTGGCGCATCTCTTCGGCGGCGAGAACCGGCTGCTTGCCGATGTGCAGCAGGCCTTTGCCCAGCGACAGCTGGCGGTTCGCACGGCGATTGCGCCAACCGCCGGGGCCGCCTGGGCGCTGGCGCATCATGGCCGCGACGGGGCTATCGTCGAGGGGGCCGAAGCGATCGAACGCGCCCTGTCCGATCTGCCCGTGGCCGCGCTGCGGCTCGACCAGGATGTGGTGACCGTGTTGCGCCGGCTGGGGCTCAAGCGGCTGGGCGAGATCGCGACCCTGGGGCGCGATGCGATCCAGCGCCGTTTCCGCAATCGCAAGTCGCCTGCCGCCAACCCGCTGGTCCGGCTCGACCAGCTGCTCGGCCGCGTGCCCGAACCGCTGCTGCCCGTGGTTCCGCAGCAGGTGCCGCTAGTCCAGCGGCGCTTGCTCGAACCGATCCGCCATCGCCAGTTGCTCGATACGGTGGTCACCGATCTTGCCGGGGACATGGCGCGCGAGCTCGAGGGGCAGGGGCAGGGTGCCCGGCGTCTCGAACTGGGGCTGTGGCGCGTCGATGGCGAAGTGGTGGTTCGCCAGCTCGAACTGGCGGCCGCGACACGCGATCCGGCGCATATCGTCCGGCTGTTCGCGGCGCGGCTCGACGATGTGGATGCCGGGTTCGGGATCGAGATGCTGCGCCTGCGGGCCAGCTGGGCGGAACCGCTGGCACTTGCCCAGGACGATATCGAGACCGCGGCGGAAACCCACGGCACGTCGCTGGCGGCCTGTATCGACCGGCTGACCGTCCGTCTGGGGGCACAAGCGGTTACCCGCCCCGTGCCCTTTGCCAGCCATATTCCCGAGCGTGCACAGCGCTGGCAGCCGCCGCTCGAACCCGAGGCATCCTCGCAAGGGCAGCTCGCTTTCCATGCGCGCCCGCTCAAGCTGCTCGACAGTCCCGAAAGCATTGCCGTGCTCTATGCGACGCCCGATGGCTATCCGCAGCGGTTTCGCTGGCGCGGGCAAGTGCACGAGGTGGCGCGGGTTGAAGGGCCCGAACGCATCGCGCCCGAATGGTGGCGCGAACGCGGCGGCGCGCGGTTGCGTGACTATTACCGGATCGAGGACGAAGCCGGCCGGCGGTACTGGATCTACCGCCTGGGCATCATCGGCGATGGCCGGGGCGGCGCTCCCGACTGGTACCTGCACGGTTTATGCGCTTGAAACCGCGCCAATACATCATTCGACATTGGCAATGTGTTGCGTGGAACATATATAGAACGAATGGCTACCCAAACCGTCCTTCAGAAGCTCGAGATTCTCGCCGACGCGGCAAAATACGACGCTTCCTGCGCGTCCTCGGGCACGGCCAAACGCACCAGCATGGGCGGTAAGGGAATCGGCTCGACCGAGGGGATGGGCATCTGCCATGCCTATGCACCCGACGGGCGCTGCATCTCGCTGCTCAAGATCCTGCTGACCAATCACTGCGTGTTCGACTGCCATTACTGCGTCAACCGCAAGAGTTCGAATGTCGCGCGGGCGCGGTTCACGCCGCAGGAAGTCGTCGACCTCACGCTGTCCTTCTACCGGCGCAATTATATCGAGGGGCTGTTCCTGTCCTCGGGCATCGTGAAGAACTCGAACCACACGATGGAACAGCTAGTGGAAGTCGCCCGTATCCTGCGGGAAGAACACGATTTTCGCGGGTATATCCATCTCAAGACCATTCCCGAGGCCGATGCCGAGATCGTCCACCAGGCGGGGCTTTATGCCGACCGTGTATCGATCAATGTCGAACTGCCGACCGACAGCGGGCTCACCCGGCTCGCGCCTGACAAGGATGCGCGGCAGATCGAAGGCGCGATGGGCCGGGTCAAGAGCGACATAAGCGAACTGAAAGACGCCAGAAAGCGCTTCAAGCACGCGCCGCGCTTCGCCCCCGCGGGCCAGTCGACGCAGATGATCGTCGGGGCCGATGCCGCGACCGATGCGGACATCGTCGGCAAGGCGAGCCGGCTGTATGACAATTTCCGCCTGCGCCGCGTCTATTACAGCGCCTTCTCGCCGATCCCCGATGCCAGCGCGGTGCTGCCGCTGAAACGCCCGCCGCTGATCCGCGAACACCGGCTTTACCAGTCCGACTGGCTGATGCGGTTCTACGGCTACAAGCCGGTCGAAGTGATGCAGGCGACCGAGGCCGACGGCAACCTGCCGCTCGACATCGATCCCAAGCTCGCCTGGGCGCTCAAATTCCGCGAACAGTTCCCGGTCGATGTCAACCGCGCCACCAAGGAACAATTGCTGCGCGTTCCCGGGCTGGGGGTGAAGGCGGTGGGCAAGATCCTCGTCAGCCGCCGCCATCGCAATCTGCGGCTCGACGATGTGGCGCGGCTGACGCTGTCGGTGACCAAGGTGCGGCCCTTTATCTGCACCGTCGACTGGCGGCCCGTCATGCTGACCGACCGTGCCGACCTGCGCAGCCTGCTGGCGCCCAAGACCGAGCAGTTGGAGCTGTTCACCGCATGAATTTCCTGTTTCTCTTTCACCGTCATCCCCGCGAAGGCGGGGGTCCAGGCAACGGACGTGGCTTGTGTTGCAGACCTTATCTGGGCCCCTGCCTGCGCAGGGGCGACGGTTTGAAGGGGCCGGCATGAACGCGCTCCCGCAGGCCCGGCTCGCGAGCCATTATATGGTCCACCTGCCCGAGCCAGACGATTTCGAGTTCTGGCGCGAGCAGGCCCGCACACTGGTGCAATGCGAGGTCCCGCCCGATCGTATCGCCTGGGTCGAGCCGGGCGGCAATGGCGACCTGTTCGCGGCCGCACCGGCTGCGGAAAGCGAGCGGGCCATGCCCGTCCCGCCCGCCGATGCGCGGCTGGTGCGCGCGAGCAAGCGCTTCGTGACGCTGGCGCGCAATGCCATCCTCCATTCCGACCCCGAGCGGTTCGCGCTGCTCTATCGCCTGCTGTGGCGGTTGCAGGCGAACGGACGGATCATGGAGGACAAGGCCGATCCCGATGTGCGCCGGGTGGAGGAGCTGGCCAAGAATGTCCGCCGCGACAGCCACAAGATGCATGCTTTCGTCCGCTTCCGGCTGGTGGAGAACGAAGAGGGGGAAGGCGGCGAGCATTACGTCGCCTGGTTCGAACCCGATCACCATATCCTGCGCGCCAATGCGGGCTTTTTCATGCGGCGCTTTGCGAACATGCGCTGGTCGATCCTGACCCCGCGCGGTTCGCTGCACTGGGACGGGACGACCATGTCCGAAGGCCCGCCGGCCGAGCGGTCCGATGCGCCCGAAGGGGATCCCACGGAAGATCTGTGGCGCAGCTATTACGCCTCGATCTTCAATCCCGCGCGGCTGAAGATCGGCGCGATGCTCAAGGAAATGCCCAAGAAATACTGGAAGAACATGCCCGAGGCCGCGCTCATTCCCGAACTGGTGGCGGGGGCGCAGAACCGCGAGGCGCAGATGGTCGACAAGGGCAAGTCGCTGTTCGCGGACGAGCTGGAGGACCGGCCCGATACGCTGGCGGCGATCGACAAGGCGATCCATGCCTGCCGCAAATGCCCGATCGGCCAGCTCGACAACCATGCGGTGATGGGCGAGGGGCCGGATGATGCCGCGCTCATGATCGTGGGCGAACAGCCGGGCGACCAGGAGGATTTGGCGGGGCGGCCTTTCGTCGGTCCCGCCGGGCAATTGCTCGATGTGCATCTGGAAAAGGCCGGGATCGACCGGCGCGGCGCCTATGTCACCAATACGGTGAAGCATTTCAAATATGTCCAGCGCGGCAAGCGGCGGCTGCACCAGAACCCGGGCGCGAAGGAAATCGACACCTGCCGCTGGTGGATCGAGAGCGAGCGGGCGATCGTGCAGCCGAAACTGGTGCTTGCCATGGGGGCCAGTGCAGCGCGCGGGATGCTGGGCAAGACGGTCAGCATCACGAAGGCGCGGGGCCGTCCCATCCCGCTCGAGGATGGCAGCGAACTGTGGGTCACCGCGCATCCGTCCTACCTGCTGCGGCTCGATGGGCCCGCGCGGGAGGAACAGGCGCGCCTGTTCGATGCCGATCTTGCCGCGGTTCGCGCACGGCTCGCGGAACTAGCCGCGCCATGATGCCCTCAACTTCTCTCGTCACCCCCGTGAAGGCGGGGGTCCAGCCAAGCTTTCGCCCAGCGGCGCAGGTGGATGGATCCCTGCCTTCGCAGGAATGACGGCGAGACCTGCCCGTCATGCCCGAAAACGATCTCCAGATCCCCAAGCGGACGATCAAGCTCGATCCCGCGAGCATCGAGGCGCCGCCGCGTTCGCCCTTCGTCGAACTCGGACTCGTGTCCTGCTTCAGCTTCCTGCGCGGGGCGTCGGATGCGGTCGACCTGGTGCTGCAGGCGCGGGCGCTGGGTTACGATGCGATCGGGATTGCCGATGCCAATACGATGGCGGGCGTGGTGCGCATTCATACCGAGGCAAAAACGCTTAAACTGAAGCCGCTTATCGGTTGCAGGATAGAAACTGTCGAAGGTCTTGCCTTCCTGGCTTATCCGCGGGATCGCGCCGGCTATGGCCAATTGTGCCGCCTGATCTCGGCCGGACGGATGCGCACGCTAGACGGGGAATGGCAGGCCAAGGGCGCCTGCGACATCAGTCTCGCGATGCTGGCCGGACATACCGGGGATGTGCAGCTGATCCTGCTGCCCCCGCGCGATCTCGACCAGCGCTTCGCCGTGACGGTGCCGAACAATGTCGTCCCCTTTCCGCCCGGCTCCCGGACAAAGGCATCCGAAGGCGGGCAAGCGGATCGGGCGCGTGTGGAAGGAACGCTGTCCGATATCCTGCCGCATATCGCGGCCCAGCTTCCCACCCTTCGCCACCTTGCCGCAAGCTTCCTCTATACCGACAGCGATATCGCGCGGATCGAACGGCTCGATGCGCTCGCCAGGGCGCATGGCCTTGGCATCCTCGCCACCAATGACGTGCATTACGCCACGCCCGACAGGCGCCCGTTGCAGGACGTGATGACCGCGATCCGCCACAAGACCACCGTCGCGGCGGCGGGGCACCTGCTGGAAAGCAATGGCGAACGCTATCTCAAGCCGCCCGCGACCATGATCAGGCTGTTCGATCGCTGGCCGCATGCGATTGCCGCCACGCGCGAAGTGGCCGATGCCTGCGATTTCAGTCTCGACGAACTGGCGTATGAATATCCCGAGGAAATATACCCCGACGGGCAGGCGCCGCAGCAGTATCTCACCAGCGAAACGTGGAAAGGGGCCGCCTGGCGCTATCCCGGCGGCGTGCCGGAGACTGTGCGCGAAACGATCGAACGCGAGCTGGCGCTGATCGGCAAGCTCGACCTGGCGCGATATTTCCTCACCATCAAGGATATCGTCGATTATGCGCGCGGGGTCGATCCGCCGATCCTGTGCCAGGGGCGCGGCAGCGCGGCCAATTCGGCGGTCTGCTATTGTCTCGGCATCACCAGCGTCGATCCGGCCAAGCACGCGCTGCTGTTCGACCGTTTCATTTCGGAAGAACGCAAGGAGCCGCCCGATATCGACGTCGATTTCGAGCATGAGCGGCGCGAGGAGGTGATCCAGTACATCTATCGCAAATACGGTCGCCATCGCGCCGGCCTGTGCGCCACGGTGATCCATTACCGCCCGCGCATGGCGATCCGCGAAGTGGGCAAGGCGATGGGGCTGACCGAGGATGTCACCGCCGCGCTGGCCAAGACCGTATGGGGGGGGTGGGGCCGCGAGATCAGCGAGAAACACGCTGCCGAGACGGGCATGGATGTGCGCGATCCGCACTTGCGCCGGGTTCTTAAACTGACCGAGCAAATAATTGGCATGCCAAGGCATTTGTCGCAGCATGTCGGCGGGTTCATCCTCACCGAAAGCGCGCTGACCGAAACCGTGCCGATCGGCAATGGCGCGATGCCCGAACGCAGTTTCATCGAATGGGACAAGGACGATATCGAGGCGCTCGGCATCCTCAAGGTCGATGTCCTCGCGCTGGGCATGCTGACCTGCATCCGCAAGTGCCTCGACCTGCTCGACGATCACTACAATCGCCCGCTCAGCCTTGCCAGCGTCCCGCGCGAGGACCCGCAAACCTATGCCATGCTGCGCAAGGGGGATTCGCTGGGCGTATTCCAGGTTGAGAGCCGTGCGCAGATGAACATGTTGCCGCGGCTGCGCCCGCGCGAATTCTACGATCTCGTGATCCAGGTCGCCATCGTGCGCCCGGGGCCGATCCAGGGCGACATGGTGCATCCCTATCTCAAGCGCCGGCGCGGGGCCGAACAGGTCGTCATTCCCGCGCCTGCCCCCGAGCATGGCCCGCCCGACGAATTGTCGAGCATCCTCGAACGCACGCTGGGTGTGCCGATCTTCCAGGAACAGGCGATGAAGATCGCGCTCGACGCCGCGAAATTCTCCTCGCGCGAGGCGAACCGGCTGCGCAAGGCGATGGCGACCTTCCGCAGCCGCGGTATGGTCGACGAATTGCAGGACATGATGGTCGAGCGCATGGTCGAGCGCGGCTACGACCGCGAATTCGCGCAGCGCTGCTTCAACCAGATCCGCGGTTTCGGCGAATATGGTTTCCCCGAAAGCCACGCCGCCAGCTTCGCGCATCTCGTCTATGTCTCGAGCTGGCTCAAATGCCATTTCCCCGCCGCCTTTGGCTGCGCGCTGCTCAATTCGCAGCCGATGGGGTTCTATGCCCCCGCGCAGATCGTGCGCGACGCGCGCGAGCATGGCGTCAGCGTGCTGCCCGCCGACGTCAATCTGTCGCAGTGGGATTGCACGCTGGAGGATATTGGCGGCGAGACACCCGCGAGCGGCCGAGAACGGGGGCGGGGCAGGCAGGACAGGAATATCGCGCTCCGCCTTGGCCTGCGGCAGGTCGACGGCCTGCCAGAGGCCGTGGCGGCGGGGCTGATCGCCGAGCGCGAGGCGGGCGGGCCCTATGCCGATGTCGCCGCGCTCAAGGACCGCGCGCGGATCGGCCCGGCGCATATCGAACGCCTGGCCAGCGGGGACTGCTTCGGTTCGATGCAGCTGTCGCGCAGGCAGGCGCTGTGGGATGCGCGCAGCATCGTGGGCGGGGCGGACCTGCCACTGTTCGCCGCTGCTGCTGCGCGCGAGGAGGGGGCCGAGACCGTGCGGACGCAGCTTCCCGCCATGCCGCTGAGCGAGGAAGTGGTGGCCGATTACCAGACCACGCGGCTGAGCCTGAAGGCGCATCCGATGTCCTTCCTGCGCGCCAGCCTGGCCGAACGCGGTTTCGTGCGCGCCTGCGATCTGCGCAGCCGCAAGTTCCGCAGCATGGTGCATGTCGCGGGCGTGGTGCTGATCCGCCAGCGACCGGGCAGCGCCAAGGGGGTCTGCTTCATCACGCTGGAAGACGAGACCGGTGTCATCAACCTCGTGGTCTGGCCGGATCTGAAGGAAAAACAACGCCGTGTGGTCATGGGTTCACGGCTGATGGAGGTGCGCGGCAGGGTCGAATATGACGACGAGGTGATCCATGTGATCGCGCATCACATGGAGGATGCGACGCACCAGCTCTACCGGCTCTCCGACGACATGCTCAATGCGCCGGTCGCGCGCGCGGACCATGTCACGACGCCGCTGCCCGCGAAGTTCAATCCGCGCGACAATCTCAGGGAAGGCGGGGACGACCCCTACCGGCCGGTCGAGCCGTGGGAGGAGCCCCCGCCGGGCAATCGCGAATGCGGGTGGTTCGGCCCAAATTCGGGCGGGCATCCGCGTGATGCGCGGATCATTCCCCCGAGCCGCGACTTCCACTAGGCGCGCTGCATGATCGATGCCGAAAAGCTCGCCGCCTTTGCGCTGGTGACCGCGACCACCAGCCTGGTGCCAGGGCAATCGATGCTGTTCGTTATGGGGCAGGCAGTCTGGCGCGGTGCGCGCTCGGGCTGGGCGGCGCTGCTGGGCATGCAGATCGGCTACCTGGTGTGGTGGGTGCTGGTCGCATTGGGGCTCGGCACGCTCGCTGCGGCCTATCCGCTTGCCTTCCGCGTGCTGGCCTTTGCGGGGATCGGCTATCTCGCATGGCTCGGCATTACCGCGATCCGGCACTCCTTCCACGCGGGAGAGAAAGCACCGCCAACTGCCCGCGCGCCGTCGCGACATGCCTTTCGCGACGGCATCCTCATCGCCATCGGCAATCCAAAGTCGCTGATCTACATGCTCGCGATCATCCCGCCCTTCGTCGACACCGCGTCCCCGCTGGGGCCACAGATCGTATTGCTGGCGCTGCTGGCACTGGCGATCGACCTGCCGATCGGCGCGCTTTATATCGGTGCCGGGCAAAGGCTTGCACGGGTGATGGAGCGCGCGGCCACGCGGCGCTGGATCGATCGCGCGATTGGAGCGCTGTTCCTGGTAATCGCCGCAATCGTGTTCGGCGAAATGCTGGGTAGCGGTTTGTGAAACAGTCCTTTTCACGCACGATCGGCAGCTTTGCCGGTGACCGGCGGGCGCTCCTGCTGCTGATGCTTATCGGGCTGTTGCTGACCGGCCGTGTCTGGCTGGCCGAGCATCCCGAACACGATCCGTGGGCTCCGCTCGACCTGCGCGATCCGCCGGGTTGGGCGACCGAAACCAAGCTGATCGCGCTGCGGGAGGACGCTCCGGCGTGCCGTGCGGTGCTCGAACGCAGCGATATCGCGCATGATGTGCTCGAACCCGCGGGCGAGGGCGCGTGTCGCCGCGAGGATCGCACGCGGCTCACCGACTATCCGCTCAGCCCGAACACGCCGCCGGTCACCTGTCCTGCGTCGATCGCGCTGTTGCTATGGGAGCGTGACGTGCTCGATCCCGCTGCGCAGGCGATCTTCGGATCACAAATCGCGCGGGTAGAACACCTTGGCGCCTATTCCTGCCGCCGTCTCTATGGCCGTGACAGCGGCGCCTGGAGCGAACATGCCACCGCCAATGCGATCGATATCGCCGGCTTCGTACTTGCCGACGGGACGCGGATTAGCGTGCTGCGCGATTGGTCCGGTGAGAGGGACAAAGCGCAATTCCTGCGCACCGTGCGCGATGGTGCGTGCCGCAGCTTCGCGACCGTATTGTCACCCGATTACAATGCCGCGCATGCGGACCATTTCCATCTCGACATGAGCCCGCGCTGGCGCGGCGTCTGCCGCTAGGTCAGGCCTCGAGCGAATAGCCCGCGCTGCGCACCGTGCGCACCGGATCCTTCGCGCCGTCGATCTCGATCGCCTTGCGCAGGCGCCGGATATGGACATCGACCGTGCGCAGCTCGATCTCGCTCTCGGTGCCCCAGACACCGTCGAGCAGCTGCCCGCGGCTGAACACGCGGCCCGGGCTTTCCATGAAGAACTTGAGCAGGCGGTATTCGGTCGGGCCGAGCTGCAAGGTGCGGCCGCGGCGCGTCACCTTGTGCGCCACCGGGTCGAGCGTGATATCGCCGACCTCGATGCTTTCGCCGGCCAGCGCGGGGCGAATACGCCGCATGACCGCGGCCACGCGCGCGAGCAGTTCACGCGGGGAAAACGGCTTGGTGAGGTAATCGTCGGCGCCCGTATCGAGCCCGCGCACGCGGTCGTCCTCGGCCTCGCGTGCGGTGAGCATGATGATCGGGACATGCGCGGTCTGTTTGTCGCGCCGCAACCGGCGGCAAACCTCGATCCCGCTGGTGCCTTCGATCATCCAGTCGAGGATGACGAGGTCGGGCACATCCTCGGTCGCCAGCAACAGTGCCTCGTCGCCGTCTGGGGTCGTGCGAACCTGGTAGCCTTCGTTGGTGAAGCGGTATTCGAGCAGCTCCGAAAGAGCCGGGTCGTCTTCCACCAATAACAGTTTCGCAGCGTGCAAATGCTTGCCTTTCCGGGGAGTTTCAGTCTCGGTCGGCACGGCATTATGACCCCAGCGCTACAGTTTTATGTCAGCCATCCTCGTCGAGAGGATATGTCCCGGTAGCGGCGAAGTGAACCATTTCAGCCACATTCGTCGCGTGGTCGCCAATGCGCTCGAGGTTGCGGGCCACGAACAGCATCTGCGCCGCGCTCGAGATGGTCGAAGGGTTTTCCACCATATGGCTAACGAGGTTGCGGAAGATCGAATTGTAGAAGGCGTCGACCTTCTCGTCGGTAGCGATGACTTCGCGTGCTAGTTCGGCATCGCGCGCCGCATAGGCGGTCAGCACGTCGTGGACCATTTCGGCGGCTACGTCGGCCATCGCGGGGAGCAGGGTCAACGGTTCGAACTGCTTGCGGTTGCCCCCGATCGCCTTGCTCGCCTTGGCGATGTTCTTCGAATAGTCCCCGATCCGTTCGACGACGCCGGCAATCTTGAGCGCCGCGATCACCTCGCGCAGATCGTCCGCCATCGGCGCACGCAGCGCGATGATCCGCACCGCGAGCTTGTCGATCTCGCTTTCGAGCGCGTCGATCTTCTTGTCCGCCTTGACGACGCGGTCGGCAAGCTCGTCGTCGCCATTGACCAGCGCCTCGAGCGATTGCGCGATCGCCGCTTCGGAAAGACCACCCATCTCGGCAATCAGTCCGCGCAGGCGGGTGATGTCCTCGTCGAATGCCTTGACGGTATGTTCTTGCATCGAATTCATAGCCTTAACCGTAGCGGCCCGTGATGTAATCCTGGGTCCGCTGCTCATGCGGATTGGTGAATATATCGGACGTACGGCCATATTCGACCATCTTTCCGAGATGGAAAAAGGCAGTACGCTGACTGACGCGTGCAGCCTGCTGCATCGAGTGCGTCACGATGACGATAGCATAGCGACCATTAAGTTCCGCAATCAGTTCCTCGATCTTGGCGGTGGCGATCGGATCGAGCGCGGAGCAGGGTTCGTCCATCAGGATGACTTCGGGGTCGACCGCAATGGCGCGCGCGATGCACAGCCGCTGCTGCTGACCGCCCGACAGCGCCGTGCCGCTGTCCTGCAGGCGTTCCTTGACCTCTTCCCACAGGCCAGCGCGCCGCAGCGATTTCTCGACGATCGCGTCGAGTTCGTCCTTGCCTTCGGCGAGGCCGTGGATCTTGGGACCATAGGCGATGTTGTCGTAGATCGACTTGGGGAAGGGGTTGGGCTTCTGGAACACCATGCCGACACGCGCGCGCAGCTGGACGACATCCATGCCCGAGGCGTAGATGTCCTCGCCGTCGAGCTGGATGCTGCCCTCGACCCGCGCCGTGGGGATCGTGTCGTTCATGCGGTTCAGCGTCCGCAGGAACGTCGATTTGCCGCAGCCCGAAGGACCGATGAACGCGGTCACATATTCGGTCGGGATATCGATCGAGACCTCGTCGATCGCCTTCTTGTCACCGTAGAATACGGAGACCGCCTCGGCTCTCATCTTGGCTTCGGTTTTCTCGAGGTTGTCGTGGACTACGGTCACCAGGTTTTCTCGAATTTGTTACGCAGGTAGATGGCGAGCCCGTTCATCACGAGCAGGAATAGCAATAGCACGATGATCGCCGCGCTGGTGCGTTCCACGAAGCCGCGGTCGATTTCGTCCGACCACAGGAAAATCTGCATCGGCAGCACGGTTGCGGGCGATGTGAAGCCGTCGGGCGGCGTGGCGACGAACGCCCGCATGCCGATCATCAGCAGCGGCGCGGTTTCGCCGAGCGCTCGGGCCATGCCGATGATGGTGCCGGTCAGGATGCCGGGCAGGGCGAGCGGGAGGACGTGGTGGAAGACCACCTGCACGGGCGAGGCACCGATTGCGAGCGCGCCGTCGCGGATGCTCGGCGGCACTGCCTTGATCGCATTGCGACCGGCAATGACGATGACCGGCATCGTCATCAGCGCCAGCGTCATACCGCCGATCAGCGGGGCCGACCGCAGATTGGGGAACAGCGTGAGGAACACCGCGAGCCCGAGCAGGCCAAAGATGATCGACGGCACCGCGGCCAGATTATTGATCGACAGTTCGATCAGATCGGTCCAGCGGTTCTTGGGGGCGTATTCTTCCAGATAAAGCGCGGCCAGCACCCCGATCGGGAAGGCGAGCAGCAGCGTCACCACCATCGTCAGAAGCGAGCCTTTGAGCGCACCCCAGATCCCGACCTGCTGTGGGTTGGTGGCATCGGACCGGGCCAGAAAGCCCGGGTCGAAATTCTTTGCCAGCCGGCCTTCTTCGTAAAGCCCCGCCGCCAGGGCCTGCATTTCGGGCGAGCCTTCGCCCTCGTAACCCGAGGCGAGGTTGGCCGAAGCGGGCAACCAAAAGCTTTCGCTTCGCTGGAGAACCGCCGGATCGGCGATGATCTCGGTAGCGACGTCGCGCCACGCCTGCGCGCCGAGCTCTTCCGCAGCCGCTTCGCCCAGTTCTTCCTCGGCGAAATACTGCACGACATCGCGCAGGCCCTGCGCCTCGAGCGATGCCAACGCACCGGGTTGCTCCATCGCCGCAGGGTCGGCGGCGATACCGGCCTCGGTGAAATCGATCGGCACTTCCATTTCGACCCGCTGGAAACCGCCGATGCCGTTGAAGGTCATCGTTCCCAGCAGGAACACCAGGACCGCGACCGAGAACACGATGGCGCCGAGACCGAGCGCGCGGAAGCGGCGCTCGGAAGCGTAGCGTTTCTTCAGCCGCGCTTCGAATTCGGGCGTGCGCGTGGGGGCGATGCGCTCACTCATATGCTTCGCGGTACCTCTTGACGACGCGCAGGGCGACGAAGTTCAATCCCAGCGTCACCATGAACAGGACGAAGCCAAGGGCGAACGCGCTGAGAGTGGCAGGATGGTCGAAACTGCCTTCGCCGGTCAGCATGGCGACGATCTGCACGGTGACAGTGGTCATCGATTCGAGCGGATTGGCCGACAGATTGGCGGCGGTCGAGGCGGCCATGACGACGATCATGGTTTCACCGATGGCGCGGCTGATCGCCAGCATGATCCCGGCAACGATACCAGGCAGCGCGGCGGGAATCATGACGCGCTTGATCGTTTCCGAGCGCGTGGCCCCCATCGCGAGGCTGCCGTCGCGCATGGCGCCGGGGACCGCGGCGATCGAATCGTCGGCCATCGAGGAGACGAAGGGAATGATCATCACGCCCATCACGAGGCCGGCGGCAAGTGCGCTTTCGCTCGACGGGTTCGATACGCCCATGCCGATGGCGAGATCGCGGCTCGCCGGGGCGATCGTCAGCGCGGCGAAATAGCCGTAGACGACGGTCGGGACACCGGCGAGGATTTCGAGCGCGGGTTTGATCCAGCGCCGCAGCGCCGGGTCGGCATATTGCGTCAGGTAGATCGCGCTCATCAGACCCAGCGGGATGGCGACGATCATGGCGATGATCGCACCGATGAAGAGCGTGCCCCAGAACAGCGGCACCGCGCCGTAGCGGGTGCCATCGGGATTGTCGGGGTTGGCCATCGGGTCGGGGCCCCAATGCGTGCCGAACAGGAAGTCCAGCGGCGACACCATGCCGAAAAACCGGACCGTCTCGAACACCAGGCTGGCGAGGATGCCGATCGTCGTCAGGATGGCCACCAGCGAAGCGCCCAAGAGGATCGCCATGACGATGCGTTCGACCTTGCTGCGCGCGGCGAAGTCGGGCCGCAGCCGCAGGAAAGCGAAGGTGCCGGCCAGGAAGGCGACCAGCAGCGATACGATGATCCCGATCGTGTTGTAGTAGAACAGCGCTTCGCGATAGGGTTCGACGAGCGCTGCAGCCTGCGGATTGAAGACCGCAGAGGCCGCGCCCGTCGCTACCGCGCGCGCTTCGTTGAGGATGGTCTGGCGCTGGAATCCGAAGGCGGGCAGTTCGGCTGCCGCCGGGCTCGCCAGGACCTGCTGCGTCACCAGGCCGGGAGCGATGGCGCTCCACAGCGCGATGAACGCCACCATCGGCAGGATGATCCACAGCGCGACATACCACGCATGGTAAACCGGCAGGCTGGGCAGCCGCCGTTCGGCGCTGTCGCGCCGGAAGGCCCATGCGCGGGCACGGGCCGCCAGCCATCCGGCGAGCCCGAGCCCGAGGGCCAGGAAGAGCAGGATAGCTGGCGACATAAGTTGCTTTCAGACCTTACTTGAGCTGCGCGCCATCGAGCGTGGTGTATTCGGTGGCTGCTTTCAGGTTCGCCGCCATAACGTCCGCAGGCGATGCGACAAGACCGATCTTGGCGAGTTCACCATCCTTGTCCCACATTTTCGTCCACTGCAGCAGGTATTCCCGCAGGCCGGGGATCGCATCGAGATGCGCCTTCTTGGCGTAGACGTAGAGCGGGCGCGCGCCGGGATAGGCGAAGCTCGCGATGTTCTCGTAAGTCGGGGCGACACCGTTCATCTCGAGGCCCTGCACCTTGTCGGCATTCTCTTCGAGATAGCTGTAGCCGAAAACGCCCACGGCGTTGGGATTGCCTTCGATCTTCTGGACGATGAGATTGTCCTGTTCGCCCTGGTCGACATAGGCGCCGTCCGAACGGACCTCGGTGCACAGCTGTGCGTGGCGATCCTTGTCGGTTTCCTTGAGCGCTTCCATTTCGGGATTGGTATCGCAGCCGACTTCCAGGACCAGTTCCTTGAGCGCGTCACGCGTGCCCGACGTGCTCGGCGGCCCGTAAACCAGGATAGGCTGGTCGGGGAGCGAGGGGTCGACATCGGACCAGGTCTGGTTGGTCTGCTCGCCGCCGTAGGGCGAGGCCGCAATCGCTTCGTAGACCTGCTTGGGGGTCAGGCTCATCGTGATGCCGCCCTGCGCCGATGCGAAAGCGATCCCGTCCAGGCCGACCTGGATTTCGATGATGTCGGTAACGCCATTGGCCTGGCAGTCGGCAAATTCGCTCGCCTTCATCTGGCGCGAGGCGTGCGTCATGTCGGGGGTGTCGGCCCCGAGACCGGCGCAGAACAGCTTCATTCCGCCGCCGGTGCCGGTCGATTCGATGATCGGCGAACGATAATCGGGCTGGTTGCGAACGAAGGCTTCGGAAACTGCCTTAGCAAACGGGAACACAGTCGAAGAACCGACTGCACGGATCGAGTCGCGCGAGCCGCCATCGGCTCCGTTGCCGCCGCACGCGGTGAGCGCGAGCGCCGATACTGCGGCGAAGATGAAGGATTTGGTCTTGGTCATGGATAGCCCCTTAGATGTATAGCTAGCGGCGCAAAAGCGCCCCAATGTTACAGGGTTGCGACAATAGTTTGACCCGGCGCCCGGAGGCCCGGAATTGGCGGATCGTCCGCCGGTCAGAAATCGATTTGCGCGCGCACGCCGAAAGCGTCGACACCGTAGGAGGTATCGCCATTCGCGGCGGGCAGGACCGCGTCTTCGTACTGCAAGCGGCCGTAATTGACCAACAGCGCGGTATAGTCGGTCGGTTTCCAGATCAGCGAGGCGAGATAGCCTGCCTGGCGGCCGCCGAGGATCCCGGCGTCGTTGAGGTCGAGATGGTCGTAGCGCAGCGTGAACTGGAGCGATCCGAACCCGCCTTCGCCAACCGGCCGCTGCGGCTTGGTGCGATCGAACTTGCCGCCCTTGTATCCACGCGAATCGTCGGTGAGGAATACCCCTGCCTCGGCATAGCCGCCGAAGAAGGTGGGGTCGCTTGCCAGCGCGGGCATGTCGACCGTTTGCCAATAGCCTTCGGCGGCGGCGTGGAAGCGCCCGGTGATCGCTGCGGCCTCGAGCCCGAACCCGGTTTCGCTGCGGGCGCCCATGCTGCCCGTGTTGATGAACCGCTGCGAGGTGAAGTGCACCAGCGGGCGCTGGCGATAGCGCACCTCGGCAGCAGGATCGTCGAGGTCGTTGTAATGGACCGATCCGCCGAAATGAAGCTGCGTGTCGCCAGCCTCCGGCATGAAGACGATCCGCGCATCCACGCCCCGGTTCTTGCTGTCCGTGTCCTCGATATTGTCGGTGAAGACCCCCGCCTGGAAGAGGATATCGCCCCGTCCGTAAGTGATCGACGCACCCAGACGGCGTTCGAAGCCGAACGCGTCGGTAAAGGCCGCGCGCTCGATAAAGGTCGTGTGCAGGCTGCTGGTCAGTTCCTCGAGCGACTGGAAGTTGTTGTGTTGCCCGACCGCGACTTCGAGCGGACCGTCCTCATAGCTCAGGATGGCGTCGGTGACGGAAACCTCATTGCCTGCAAAATCGACCTCGAACTTATAGCCGAACCCTCCGGGCATGTCCCCCGAAGCGCCCAAGCGGGCGCGGCGCAGTTCGCTGCCGAAGCCATCGCTGGCCCCGGTCGACGAAGGGGCGCTGGTGAAACCCGTATCGACCATCAGTCGGCCGCGGGGCTTGAAGCTCCAGCCGTCGGACTTGGCGAGCACGGCGACCGGTGCGGCTGCTGCCGGCTCTGCCGGGGTGGTGGGAGCCGGCACCGCCGCTGCGGCGGCACGCGTTGCCTCCAGCTCGGTTTCGAGCTGGTCGATACGTGCGTTCATGGCCGCCAGTTGCATGCGCATGGCCGCCAGATCTTCGTCCGCATCCTGCGCGAGCAGGGGTGCGGGGGCGGCGCAGCCGAGCGCAATGATTGCCAGCGGGAAGCGGGTGCTACGGGGCATTGTTCAAATCACTTGATCAGAGGGTTACGGAACGACGACGCCACTATGACCGCGATGTTTCAGATATATGACATTGTGTAACAACCGGAACAGGCTGGCATGCCCCGCTGCCACCGGCACAAGCCGCGTCAGTCGTCTTCGTCTTGCTTTTCCAGCGGCAGGGTAACCGTGACGCGCGTGCCTTCGCCCGGCGTGCTGTCGATATCCAGCCGGCCCCGGTGCCGTTCGACGATGTGCTTGACGATCGCCAGACCCAGTCCGGTGCCGCCCGATGCCCGGCTGCGGCCCGGATCGGTGCGGTAGAACCTGCGGGTGAGATGCGGAATATGTTCGGCCGCGATGCCTTCGCCGCGATCGGTCACGGTCAGCCTTAACCGGTTGTCGCCCTTGGGATGGATGCGCACCGTCACCGTCTGGCCGGGTTCACCGTATTTGAACCCGTTGTCTACGAGGTTGCGGACCAGCTGTTCCAATTGCTGGCGATCGCCGCGGACCGGGAATTCGCCGGTCGCCTCGAAGTCGAGCAGTTCGAGCCGTTCGCCATTGGCGGCATCATGCGCCGCGCGCTCGGCCAGCTTGGCCAGGTCGAGCGTGGTGTCGGGCAGGTCGTGTTTCACGGCCTCGATTCGTGACAGCGACATCAGGTCGCTTACCAGGTCCTGCAAGCGTTTCGCCTCGCGCTGGATCGTGCCGAGGAACTTGTCCGCCATGCGCGGATCGAGATTATCGACATCCTCGCGCAGCGTTTCGACATAGCCGATGATCGAAGCCAGCGGCGTGCGCAGTTCGTGGCTGGCATTGGCGACGAAATCGGTATGGGCCCGCGCGATATCGGCTTCGGCGGTCTTGTTGACGAATTCGATGACGGCAAGTTCGCCGGGCAGCGTCTTGCGGTTGATCCGCCAGATATCGGTGCGCCGCGCCAGGCCGCGGACGACCGCACCGCCGTCGACGTCGCGACCGAGCAGGCGGATCGCTTCGGGCTGTCGCAGCGCCATGCGGACATCCTGCCCGACGATATGTCCCCCCAGCAACTGGCGCGCCGACAGATTGGCGATAATCGCCCGGTCGCGTTCGGTGATGACCACGGGTGTTTCGGAATGTTCGAACAGGTCGGCCATATTGTCGCGGGTGAAGGCAGGGCCTTGCGGCTTGGGGCGCGCTTCGTCCGGCCGCGCGGCCACCAGATAGAGCGAGCCGATCCAGACCAGCAGGACGAGCGCGACATAGATCAGATCCACGCCAAGCGAGGCCAGGATGATGCAGGCCATCATCGCCAGCGCGAATCCGGGCCAGGGAAAGCTGGGCTTGGTCATGGCCATGCGGCCTAGCGGCGCATCCGCGGACGCGCCAGCCGCTTTTCAGCGTGGTGGAGAAGTGGTGACCCGTACGGGAATCGAACCCGTGTTTCAGCCGTGAAAGGGCCGCGTCCTAACCGCTAGACGAACGGGCCACAGAAGTGGCGCTTTGCGCGGATTGCCATTGCAATACCACCACCGTGGTGACCCGTACGGGAATCGAACCCGTGTTTCAGCCGTGAAAGGGCCGCGTCCTAACCGCTAGACGAACGGGCCACACCCGCGTTGCGGGTCGGTGGCGTGGCGGGCCAATTAGGC
>Ga0098074_1000556_pt1 | contig 24032 bp, 21 predicted proteins | sample 32_taG_FD_75064 | JGI IMG/M metagenome (GOLD analysis project Ga0098074, IMG submission 75064) | Marine viral communities from the Gulf of Mexico - 32_GoM_OMZ_CsCl metaG | ecosystem: Environmental > Aquatic > Marine > Oceanic | place: Atlantic Ocean: Gulf of Mexico | collected 2015-07-12
ATCGTCGAGAATGAGCGCGCCATTTAGATAGGCCGGGTCAGCATTCTTGATGACAGCAATCAACTCGCCTTGTGTCTTACCATGATAGCTTTCCAAACCAATCGTCTCAATATTTTTGATACCCAATGCACGGCATACGAGCGCCGCAGGAATTAAGCCACCGCGTGTGACAGCCAGAATTTTGTCCGGCAATACAAAGTCGGTGCGTAGCTTTTCCGCCAATAAAGCGCTATCGCGTTTTATATCATCCCAGCTTATTGCTTGTTTTTGTGAATAATTGCTCATAATGCGTATAAGTTTATAATTTAAAATTGACAAGTAAAGTCATATCTGTATTTTATCCATCTGAAGTGTTCCTCGGTAGCTCAGCGGTAGAGCAGGTGACTGTTAATCACTTGGTCGCTGGTTCGAATCCGGCCCGAGGAGCCATTCTTTCTTAACTTAGCCATCTCAATCGAGATGGCTTTGTCTTTTGTGTGACACTCGGCCATATCATCTTAAGCGAGGTCGGCTCTTTCAACATCGTCGATGCGGGGCTTCGTGTGCCGCGCGGCGTTTGTCCGGTCGATAGCTCATTGCGTCTAAAAATTGAGCCGGTTAAATAAATTTAAAAAAATTTCATCGCGGTGTGATACATCCTAATATCCTCGCTCTCGCCCTCGTTTTCCCATCACGTTTTCAGGCCGCCCGGGATGCAAAAAATGCTGACCAATATACCAAGTTTTGAGGCATGGATCAGAAAAAATCATGAGAGTAGCGATACGTACACTAAACGTACACCGGATGGCGAGGAGACGGACACCCCTTACTCATTGAATGAAGAATTGTCTGCAAACGCTTGTAAAATATACAAAATTTATGCCTAGGTAACCCCCTATATTTCACAAACATTTAACATGGAGAAGAAAATTATAAGTGCGCAAGGCATTGCAAAGCGACCCAGCCCTTGCAATTTATTCATCATTCCATCTTTTATTAAGGATTAAGGTTAAGGGGATTTGTAATACACTAATAAACTTATTATAATTTCTAATATATCCCCTTTAAAACGCCGCCAAAACCTCAAGTAGCCGTTATTTAATACAAACCAAACCTTCAAAACAAAGGTTACGGTAGATCGGCATAATATCCTTAAAGCCTGCACGCTTGAGAAGGCCGTAATTTCCTTCGCTTGAGAAAGGTTCCATTGCACCTTTCAAGCTATTTGACTTGTTCATAATTTCTTCAGCGCTAAAGCCGTTTTCGAGTTTAAAATTATGATACATGTTGGTCATGATATCCTGAAAACGGGCATCGGGGCCGCGCACTTTTTCAAACCATACAAAGGCTCCGCCCCAATTTAATGTTTCATAAATTTTATCGATCAGTTCTTGGCGACTGCGCGGCGGGACAAATTGGATAACGTAATAGCTAACGATAAAATCGGATTTTTCATAGGGAAACAGACGGACATCATCGTGGTAAAGCTCAATATTCGTGACGTCTTTGCAATGATCTTTCGCTTTATTGATCATTGGCTCTTCGCTATCAATGCCGATCCATTTCATCTCGGGCTTGTGCTCGTTATAAACGGCCAGTTTTTTTAAAAGCTCACCTGTTGAAGTGCCGATTTCATAAGCGACACTGTTTTTCAGACAGAAAAAATCACTCAAACCACAGACAATCTGGTGCCCCTCTTCATAACCGGGTACAGACTTTCTGACGTGACTAACAAATGTATCGGCAACCTTGCCGCCAAAGTTCCAGTCCGCGCGCTTTACTTCAATCTGATTATCAACTTTCATATTTCTCTTCCTTTAAAAAAACCGTATATAAACAGCTAAACTCATAGTAAACAAAATTTCATCGCTTTTCTTGCAATTGCTTTTGTAATAACCATTCGGTTAGTTCCCAGTCGAAATGACAATCGATATCAAAAGACCGTCTTTTGGGAACAATATATGCGCTCACTTTAGAGCCATACAACACGTGATCCGAAAGCACGTAATCCGGCTTCAGCACATAAACCAAGCCGCATCTGCGGTATATAGCATTATAATCCTGTCGTAAAGTGCCTTCTTTCGAGGCCGGAAACATCAACGCAGCCTCGTTATTGCGGTCAAGATCGTAAAATGTAGAGAGCATAACCCCCTCCTCTTCTGTCACACTAATAACCGTATCGGAATTTGTTTCATTCAGTAATCTAAGCGCGCCGGTAATATCCTCCGGCAAGCGCAGCGGGCAAGTAGGTTGTAGCAACACAACAGCGCTGAAGTGACGCCCCTGATCCTTCAAAAATGAGAGTGCATGGGCAATTGCATCTATTTGCTTTGTGTCATCGCGCGCTAGCTCCGGCGGGCGTATTAAAGGGACGTCCGCGCCATACGCTTTCGCGACTTTTGCGATTTCTTCATCATCGGTGGAAACAACAACATCGGTGATTTCAGGGCAGACCTTGGCGCATTCTATCGCCCAAGCGATGAGAGGCTTTCCGCAAAATTCCTTTATATTCTTTCCGGGTACACCTTTTGATCCGCCGCGTGCGCAGATCAAACCCAAAACCGGAAGATTGCTGTTATCGCTCACTTTTTACCCCTATCAAACAAAATCATCGTCCCGCAGCAAACGGTCATGCGCAACATCTTTGGCCAAAGCTTTGCCCACTACATCGGCCATGCGATCCGCAGGAAGGCCATGCCCCGGCTTTTTAAGCGTTATCATATCAGCGCTCAAAACCGTTCCGGCCGGTTGATCATCTTTCAACGCCAAGGATCTTTGAAACAATCCGCGTACTGCGCTCAAATCCTTGCTCATCGCATCTTTTTCAACGCCTGAATTCAGCACGGTATGCGCAACATCACGTGCCTCGCTCATCATCTTGAACCCCTCGGGCGTCAGTGAAGAGGATGTATCGGGGCCGAATTGGCGTGGATGCAAGCATAAATGCGTCTCAATCATATGCGCTCCGCTGGACATGGCTACAATCGGAACAAAAGGGGTGGCGCTGTGATCGGACAATCCGACCGGAATATCATAACGCGCGGCAAAATCCTGCATGACGTTCAAGCCAGTCTCTTCCAGAGGTGTCGGGTATTTGGTTGTGCACTGGAAAAGCCCAAGCGCATTGCCTTGTTTCTTAACAAAATCAACGGCCTTATCGGTTTCGGCCATCGCGCTCATGCCAGAGCTCAGCAAGATTGGCTTACCTGTTCTACACATCGCCTCTAGAAGCGGAAAATTAAGCACCTCACCCGAGGCCACCTTCCAGGCCGGCATGCCCAGGTGCTCCAGCAATTCGATCGCCTTGTAGGAAAAGGCCGATGATAGAAATGTGATGCCTACCTCTTTCGCATGATTAGCCAGCCCTTCCCAGTGTTCTGGCTCGAATTCCATGCGCTGCCAGTATTCATAGCGGGTCTTATCCTGCGGAAATATGCGCACGCGGAAATCTTCTTCGCGGGTTGTTTCCTCGCGCGCGATATGGGTCTGGAATTTCACAGCGTCCGCGCCGCATTCTTTTGCCAGATCAATAAAGGCATGCGCATAACCGAGCGAGCCATCATGTGCCTGCGCCACCTCGGCAATCAGATAGGGTTTCTCGCCTGGCCCGATTTTACGCCCATCAATTTCGATCAGTTTCGTCATTTGTGAAGCACCCCTTCGATACGGTTAATCATGTAACGACATAGCTTATTCAAGTCTTCGTCCTCACTTACCAGCCCATCCTGAAAAGAATGGCGCCCCGGCTTTTTCAACAGATTGGAGTATAAATCAATATCAACCGATCCTTCAATTAATGCGGATATAAAAGTGACAATATTATCCCTGCTATATTCATACTCATCAAGTAACGTGCGAATGTTCTGGGGCATTTCGAAGAGGTTGAGACATTTTCTGGTCATTTTACCCGGTATGGCCTCGTATTTCGGATGACCCAATATCAAAACGGGCTTACCCATCATAACGGCTTCAAAACCAATAGTACCGCTGATAATACCAACAAATTTACTTGCATTAACCATCGGAATTGAAGGAGCGTGGACATTGGCCAAATATAAATTTGGTATCTTGAATAGCGCCTTATAAAAGTTATATGGTCGCAATCCCATAGAGCGTGGATGCTCTTTCACCAGCAATTTCATCCCCGCCGGAAGACTGGCCGCAAGATTGCGCAAGAGTTCGATCTGGTTTTTATGATAAGGGCGCCCTAGGACTTGCAATGACACTTCGGGTTCACTTTGTAGCGGGAAGAAGCAAAACTCTCCTAAATCCGCTATATTCTCCGGCTTCACTACACGTTTATGCGAAGATAGCCGCATTTTCACCCAGCGCTCTTTCAACGGTTGTAGCAATTTTGTGTAGACCCACGGCACAATATAGCCCGGGTCATGGTGATCGCGCTTCAAGACGGGATCGCAAAATTTCTGCGCCTCTCTTAAAGCGGCAGCCGGAAAGGTTTTAGCCGCTACGACGAAATCCAAAGGCCTCCCACTCGCGATTGTTTTATTTGCTCCTTCATAGACGAGGCCTTTTTTAGATGCTTCATCAATAATTTCATTCGCGGCTGCAAGCGTTTCGGCCCGAAAATTATGCTTTTCCATGAGGTCGTAAAAATGACGTGACGTACCCGAAACAACATCATGCAAGGCAAAATAGTTTTTGATACGTGAGGAATGCAACTGTAATGTGGGAATACCGCGGCTAGCAGCAATTTCTAGCCCAAGCATTTCTCCAAATGTAACCGGTGTAAATCCAATAATTACATCGGGCTGGGTGCGATCCAGTAAGTCTTCAAACGCCTTGATAAAATGAGAGGCAATCGACCAAAGCTGCTCATCGGTGAAATGAACGCGGTAATCTTGCGTATATTTGGACTTGCGCCCGTAAATAAGCCTACGGTCCGCTATAATAGCGTTCCAGATGGCCGCGGGTGAAAGCTTGCTCTCTGCGATGGCCAGCTCTGCTTTATCATATGGCTCGCTCAAGGCTTTATGGACGATATCCCATTCTTTTATAAAGCTGACATCACCGCTATGGCCTTTGATTATTTCCGAGGACTTATAGTGCTGGGCAAAGGAGACAAGCGCTCCGACTTTACCCAAGGGGAAATCCGATCCCTTAATTTTCTCCGCAACACGCAGAAAAATATCAATGCTGGCTCCCTGCGTGAGCGCTATAATATTCACAGGTTTTGTTGGTGCGGTCATAGAGCTTGTACAATGCCTAATTCTTGACTTGATAGTGGTTTTACTATATCCATGCTGGACATGAATGATAAACCTTTTTCTAACATGAATTAGACCGCTCTTGCAGAAAAAAATACTTCTTATCCCTGCCGAAATAAAATCTCGCGACCTGTACGGACGCCTTTATCTTGCCCAAAAAGCAGCGCAAAGAGGATATCGCGTTTTAATCGGTCATAGTAAAGAGCTTCATAAAAAGCTTCCTCAATTTCCACGCGGTCTTATTTTGGAAGATGATGTGACTTTTCAATGTCGACATTTTATAAAAGACGCGACCAAAGCAGGCTATGGAATAGTCTCGATTGACGAGGAATCAATCGCCGTTACGTCGGATCAGCGCTATGTGATGCAGCGCATACATTATCCCAATTTGGAAAAAGTCCTTCTGCACTTCACGCGTGGTGAGGGTGATAAAGAAGCGATTTTGAACAAGGCTCCTGCCAATAAAAATATCTGCCCTCTCATTCCGGCGGGAAATACCCGCATTGATTTACTCCGTGAAAAAAATATCGACTTTCACATTGCCGATGCGCCCCATCAATGGGATCCGAATGACGTGATTGTGGTCATGTCGCGCTTCTCAAGAAGCAATCCATATAGCGTGACGCGGCAAGAAATGCGATCGAAACTACAGGCGAAATTCGATTTTACGGATGAACAGTTTGCCGATTTTTGCAAATATCTTGATCATACCGATGCTCTATTTGATGCATTTGTTCCGATGGCCGAGAAAATTCCCGAACTCTTTCCTGATAAAAAAGTTGTTTTTCGCCCTCACCCATCCGAGAGCTTTAAATTATGGGAAGACATCGCAGCGCGTCATGATAATGCATATTGCATTCATAATGGCACTGCCGTGCAATGGGCGATTAATTCTGCGGCCATGGTGCATACAGGCTGCACAACCGCTATCGAAAGTGCTTTGCTGGGCGCCAATGTATTGGCGTATTGCCCTATCAAATCCGATGATTACGATGTCAAAATGGCCAATTTGGTCAGCAACGTTTTTGTAAATCCGGAAGACTTATATGAGGCATTGCAAAATGCAAATGCCCTGACGCCGGAACAAAGACGCAGCAATGCCGCAAAAGCGCGAGAATACCTCTCGCAAAATATGGCCGGATGTCTTGAAGAGGAATCTTGCGATATTATTTTGAATGCCATAGACAATCTGGATTGGGCGCCTGCCCCGTTAAATTTAGAGCGCCTGAAAAATGACGCCATCTGGACCGCGCGCTATTATAAAAACATTTTGCAATCCTTTACGAACAATAAAGGGCCAAAACGCAGTGTGAAAGCGGACTACCAAAAACAAAAATTCCCTGATACCTCCACACGAGAGGTGCAAAAAGCACTAAAATCTTTCGGCGCAGGTAATCTCAAAGCAAAACCCTTTGGCCACAATTGGTGGGAAATCAGCGTTTAGCTATAATCCGGCGTTTATGTGGTTCAGCCACGCCTCGGCCATCTCCCAATCATGAAGATCATCAATATTGATCCATGATCTTGGGGCGTCGACTACATATCCTTCGACATAATCGCCATAGAGCGATTTTTTATTCAGCAAAGTATCGCGGGAAATAACATACACCGCACCGGTGCGCATATAAAGCGTATCAACTTGTTGGCGGTTAAAACCTTGCCCGCTAGCGTTGCCTTTCATAAATAGATCCAAGCCCTTATCGTTCTTACTCTTTGTCCAGAGGCCGTAAGGATGATGTTTATTCGGGGCTATAGAGATAACGCTATCGGCTTTGGTATTGATTAAGGTTTGAATACAGCCCGAAACATCCTCGGCAGTGCGGAATGGTTGGGTGGGTTGTAATAACGCTACGGCGTCTATTTCTCTCCCCTCCATCTCTTCCATCTTCTCGAAATTATAAATAATAGTATCAAGCTGCACGGCGGTATCGCTAGCCAGATGATCCGGCCGCATAAACGGGATATCGGCGCCATGCTGGCGGGCAATGTCCGCGATTTCTTCGTCTTCTGTCGATACAATGCACCGGCTGATTTCAGGCACTTGCTTCGCAACTTCAATGCTCCAAGCGATTAAAGGCTTACCGCCGAGAGGCTTGATGTTTTTTCTGGGTACGCCTTTAGAGCCACCGCGGGCATTAATCATACCTAGAATATAGGGAGAAACGGGCATATCTATCCTTACTGAACGCGGCCTTGTTCATATTCCGTCAGGAACAGGCGCGCCTCCTTGGCCGAACGTTCAACAACTGTCTCCGGCTCGCCGCCGAGCCAGCCCCATTTGAAATCGGCATGATCGGAGCGCAATCTTTCGATCAATCCTTTCGGATCGTTTTTATACTCTGCGTACAAATCAAGAAATTTTTTGCACTTATTATAGTAATTTTCGCGAATAGCTTTGATTTCGGATAATTCCACCGTGTAGTCATCCACAGGATTGTTGGCAATTAAGGTGCCAACATCTATCGAATCAATATCGGCCTCGACCTTCGTGGCGATTATATATTCATAGCTATCCCAGCCTTCAACGCGCTCATCACTCATGACATCAACGGAAAAACCGTAACGCTTGAGGCAAAGAATCCAAGTATTGCGGGTAAAGAAACGGTAGTGATTGTGATTATAATATTCCAACGGCGATCCGAAAATCTCGTTCGAACGCCAGCGGATGACCAGTTTTCCGCCCGACTTCAATACGCGGTTCATTTCTCGCATAGTAGCTTCCAGATTATAGGAGTGCTCGGTCGAACCCAGGCTCAGGATCAAATCAAACTCTTCATCCTCGCAAGGAAGGTCTTCTCCAGCCCCAACGCGGACATCAAGATCCATAAGCTTTGCTTCTTCAACACTTGGCCTATGCGGATCAATGCCCGACACAGCCCAGCCATCATCTTGCCAACCGAGCATGGTTGCGCCCGAGGCACAGCCATGATCCAGCATTTTCCCTTTATTGGTCACGCCATGCTTTTTTACAAAATCCAGCACGCACGTGCCACGGCTTTTCTGCTGGGCGATGTATTCATCCGACGGCTTGGTTGCACCAAAGGCAATCTCGCGATACATTACCTCGTAATAATCTATATAAAAACCATCTTCGTAACGCGGGTTTTGCATTTTAAAGCCGCAGTTTTTACAAATGGTAATAGGCATATCGCCATATACCCCCGGCTCGGCATTGCGACCATAGGTCTGAAATGGCACCAGATCATGGCTCGCGCATATTTCGCATGGAACAATAATCTTTTCATATTTTTCTTGTAAGGCTTGGTAGGCTGTCATGGCTATATTTTTATCACTTATTATCAATACGTAATCATTACAGGAATTGCTTTTTCTTTTAAAGCGCTTTAATTATGATCACTTAAATTTTTAACCTCAAAGCGAATAACTCCCTAAACATGAAAAAACCGCAGGTAAAAGACTTTGATCTAAACGATCCCTCATCCCGCTTAAAAGCCAAGAACGAGTTTGACGGGCATTTGATCTATGGAAGCAAGGCATTTCACGTGTCGACCCACCGTAGCAATGCCAAAAAAGACGGCCCCGCAGACGGTGTCATGCACCACGAGCAGCAAGATGTCGTACGCGATAGCGGCGCCGAGCGATATCAAAGAATTCCTGAATTCTGGGAAGATGTAAATGAATGCCCGATTTGTGGCTCAGCCGAGCGCACATTTTTTCTGAGCCGCTTTGCGCTGGATATTTATAAATGTGATGAGTGTACCCACCGCTATATGCACCCCCGTATTACCTTTGAGAAACTAATTACCCTCTATAGCAAAGATTATACGGCCAACAAGGTTTATAGCTCCGAACCGCAAATGGATATTGATGGCGTGAAGTCCACATATGGGCTGAATTTGCTGGACAAGCTCGGCGTGCCCGATCGCGGCCGCATAATGGATTTGGGCTGCGGGTCCGGTAAATTCCTAGCCACAGCCAAACAGCATGGCTGGGATGAATGTATTGGAGTTGACGCCAACCCGACCTTTCAGGATATGCACGGCGAAGTAAACGGCGTGCGTTTTATCTATTCCAGCTTCGAAACACTGGACACAGATGCACTTGGCGAGGGCTATAGCGCCATAACACTTTGGAACGTGTTAGAGCATTTATACGATTTGAAAGACATCGTCCGACAAATTCGTTCCTTACTGAAGGAAAACGGTCTGCTGTTTATTATGGTGCCGAATGCAGAATCTCTGGCGACCAAGCTGATCCGCGAGAAATCGGCAACGTTTAATTGGAAGCATGTCGCGCATTTCTCTCCTAAAAGTCTTGAAAAACTTATGACGGATGCCGGATTTAAAACCGCTCTGATGGAAACATCCATATCGGAAATTGAAAATGTCAAAAGCTATATGAACGGCGCATGGCCATATAGCGGGTATGGTGATCCAGAGGGCAATTTCGATTTTATTACGCCTTCTTTTTTGCATGACAATATGCTGGGAAGCCGTCTTATTGGTGTGTTCCGACGCTAAGAACTATTCGTCTGGATATTTAAATGCCCTCATATCTCATATTTTGTCATCGGTTTTTTGAACTCAGGTATATTGTTGTTTCGGGAATACTTGAGCACCTTGCCGAGCGGGGTAAAGTCACTTTGATGCTCCCCGAAGATTTAAAAGACAGCTTCCGCCCGCTTATGCCCGATGCCGTTAAACTAGAAACCGCCTATTATAAGAGTAATCTCTGCCCTATCAGAAATCTGGTGTTGAATGCTCTTGGCGATATTTTATACCTGACTTTTCCAAACACGCATGTATTGCCCAATGCCACAGCCGAATTCCACCGGAAGCACTACACCCCCTCCAGCCGGATAAAATACCATCTGGTTTTGGCGCTGGCGCGTTTGGCCTCGAAATCACGCTTTGTATTGAATATCTGCACCGGTCTTTATCAATCGCTGTTGCCAAAAACCATCCATCAATCGCTGATCAAGAGCATCGCGCCGGATTTGATGATTGGTTGCTCTTTTGGACTCAGCATCGAAGATTCTGCTTTTTTAGCCGAAGCCAGACATAACGGGGTAAAATCCGCCGTTGTTGTACAAAGCTGGGATCGCACCTCCAATAAAGGTTATCCGACCATTCACCCCGATCATGCATTGGTCTGGAACGATATTATGAAACAGGAATGCCTCGTCCATCTAAATTTTCATGATAATCAGGTTCATGTCACCGGCTCCCCACTGTGGGACGAACACTTCACAAAGCTTGATAAAGACATGGATCCGTCTTGGCGCAATGATTTGAACATCCCTGATGAGGCGAAAGTACTGTTTTTTTCCTGTGGCGGCTTCGGCAGCCACCCGGCCAATATGCAGGTCATCCCCGAAATTTTCGATCTGGCAAAGCGCCAACCTTTTAAAGATAAGATCGTTGTGGTCTTTCGTATGTATCCGCAATATCTCTCGCCCGTGACCCAAGCCGGCTCCGGCAAGGAAAAAAAGGACGAAATCGAGGCCCTTTTGGCGCAGTATAAAGACGAAGAATATATCCGTATTTTATACCCGCAAGTAGAATTCGACGGCAAAAACTTCATGCCCAGCGCCGGAGATCATGCCTATATGACCGAGTGTTTAAGGCAATGCGATGTTTCGATCTCGCAAGTATCCTCCCAGATGATCGAGGCATGCATCTTTGATAAACCGGCGGTTAACATGGAGTTCGGACGCAGGCTAACCGACAAATATGATCTAGAAATCGCCGATTACAAAACGGAACATTTGCTAAGGCTATACAGAACAGGCGCCATATACCGCGTCCAGAGCCCCAGCGAAATCGAGCCCGTCATCACGGAGGTCCTCGAAGCGCCGGATTTAAAACATCCAGAGCGCCTCGCTCTAATCAATCAGGAAGCCCCCCATAACCGAGGCACAGCCTCTAAAGCCACGGCAGAAACACTTCGCTCTATAGCTTAAAAACGTCATACTAATTTAAAATCTACCGCGTAATTCTGTTCCAAGTATGTAAGGTTACGATAAACCCTGCATAGAATTCTTCATCCTTTATTTTCTTATTCAAAGGCTCGTTAAAATCTTTTCGATGCAAAATATGCAGCTTTATTTTCGAAGTATCGGCCAGAGCTTGGACAATTTCCGTTTCCTGATCAGATATATGCTCATGATATGCCGAGATAGATTTACGCTGCCGATAGGTTTAAACGGGAATGGTAGCCGCCAGAAAGCAACAGCGTGACATGATCCGTGTAAGCATCATATACTTTAAAAAGATGATTATCGAAATCCTGAGAATCAGCGCCTTCAATTTTTTCCAAATTACTTTTTATAAATTTACACTGCCCATCAAAATGGTAAAGGCTCGACGCGTGCAACTCTTCCACCGCATTCAGATAACTATTTAGTAAATAATGGTCACCAGCAAGGTGCTGCAACAAAACCTGGGTTTTGATTTCAACAGCTTACCATGGCAAATCAAAAGATGCGGCACATTGCTTAACATTAATGTAACATTTTTTACGCGCGCATATATTTGTATGATGTTTCCCGACAATGTGCGAATAAGGATGGGAGATGTATCATTAATTTCAACCAGAGTATGGGATCGTCTTACCGCCTCTATTTTTTTGTTATTGCCGTCACGATGCGCTAGATCGCGCTAAACTCAACTTTCTCACCGTTGCTTGATATACTCAAAATAAAATTTTTCATTTTTCTAATCTTTCGAGTTATTAATAATTCTTTTTGTCAATCCTAATGGCGCGGCCACCTTCGATCCGGTAGTTAACATCGGCCAGTTTCATCGTGCTTTCGCGGTGAGTGATGAGAATAATGGTCAGGTCTTTATTTTGTTTCAGGTTCTCAAGAATTTTCCGCTCGGCCTTTTCCTGAATAGCGTTTGTCGTCTCGTCCATAATGATCAATTCGCATTTGTGGGCAAGTGCGCGCGCCAATGCCAGACGCTTTTTTTGTCCGCCCGATAGATTTGTGCCTCTCTCAAAAAGCTCAGTCTCTATACCCTTGGACAAGGAATCGATTAAATCGGTCACGCCGGCCAGCGCACAAGCCTTATAGACCTCCTCATCGGTAATATTATCTTGTCCGAGCGTGATATTCTCACGGATAGTTCCGAAATAAATGATGGGATCCTGAGGGACATAGCCGATCAAACGGCGCCAATTGCTTAACTTGAACTGGCGAGCATCCCCCTGCTCTGTCTCGATTTCTCCCGCACCTATGTCATAGAGCCTGGTCACTATATCCATGATCGTTGTTTTACCGGCGCCAGAAGGTCCGGTAATGCAAATAACCTGACCTTTTTGGATTTCTATGTTCAGATTCTTAAGAACAGTTGTCTCTCCCGAATAAGAAAAATCAACATTTTTCAAAATGATATAATCCCCCAATGTCTCCAGTGACTGGCCCTCTTCCAGATTTTCAGGAGGAGTCTTTTGAGTGTTTAGCAATTTCGTTACCAGCATAAAGGACGGGAATTTTGCTGTGACCTTGAATCGCAATGTTGAAATCAGAGAAACACTGGAGGCCAGCTTGGTAAATGCCACAAGGAACAGAGCGATTTGTGGCATTACGGTTCTGATTTCATTTAGATCGTCAGGTAAATATAACGCAATTACAATGACGGCACCGGCAAAAACAGCATCTTTCCCTATAGTAGGAAAGTCTTGCGCGATTTTAACCAGTTTTCTATTCCGATTTGTTTGCTCTGCTATCTCGTCTATTTTTCCGGTGTGGAATTTTTCACTATTGGAAATCTTTATGTCTTTAATGCCCTGAATGCTTTCCATCATAATCGCATTCAAATTCTGATTTAACGAGATCGCTTTTTTACCGAGCGCTCTGGCATAGTTAAAATAAACGCGCCCTAGCGTAAACCAGCCTGTAATGCACAGGATCAAGGCAATTCCCATCCAGAACCAGTTAATAGAGAGTAATAACAACAATATAGCAAAAGTAATAATAATCTGGCTTAGGTAGGATAAATAATTGAAAATGAAATTGGATCCATTACCAGTTTCATAAATTAGGTCATTTATTACCTTTCCTTGTCTATCGGAAGTCGTGGCCTTTAGAGGTTGCAAAATATAATTTTTGCTCATTTCCTTCTGCCATCTTAAACGAACATTTTCTGTAAGGTGAATAGAGAGTATGATCCTTATCAGCGTAACAAAAAACTTCACACAAAGCATGACCGCCATTAGGCCCAGTAAGGCCTTAACATTATCTTTCAAGAGGTCTGGAATATATTGACTATACCATGCAGGGTTTTCGCCGCTGCCACCTAGAGCGGCATCTGTAATAGGAAGAATCAAGGAAATCGAAAATGTCGCCAGCAAGGCATCCAGTATTGTTATCATTAACAAAAAACTTAATTTAAAGCGTAACTCGCGGCAGTTTTTCCAGATTTGAATGAGCATGATATTAGTATCGTTTTGTTATTTTTGCGTTTGAGAGACAATGAAATATTTAGCAGGGTTTTACAAATCAAATATAGATTAAGAGCCATTTCTTTCTCGTTTATATCTTAGCCGTTGCAGAGAGTTTCAAGCATAACAATCTGGCGATAACAATTATGGGCGCTGTCAATGGCCACATAACGCCCCGCAGGTGACCAGCGTGGATGTAGATCACAGCGATGCTGCCCTTTCATAGTTGCTACGCTGTGCAAATAGCCGATATCCGTTCTTTTTTTATTGGCGATGTTATACAGCCAGAGCCCGCGGCGGAACAATCTATCCTGCACTGTATCAGACAGAATTAAACCGGAATTATCTGGGTGAGAAGACGGGTGGCCATCAATCTGCGGGATATCTCGATCGAGCGTTTCAATCAGACCGCTGCCGTCCTGATTGTATATATGATAGCCGATACCGGAGGCAGGGTCTGTGCCATAGAACAATAGACGGTCATCATCCAGCCACCAATAATGGGATACATGGATTCCGCCTGTAACGTCGCGAATATTGCTACCGTCAACATTCATTGTCAGAGCACGTACGCGCCGCCGCCCTCCTACTTCCCATATATGAAAGACCATAAGGCGGTTGGCCGAGGGATTAAAATGCAAATGATTAAAATAATGCCGCGCCGTCTCTTCCTTCATACTTGGATGCGTATTCACCGGGAGAATATCGACGATACGCAACTCCATGCGTAATTCCAAGTTCTCGGTATCATAGAGACGGATATAGGTATTGCTGTCATGTTCATGGCCAAGATCATAACCGTATCCGGGTCTGCATAGTTCCAGATAATTAAAATCGAGCGTGGCGGCAAGATCACCATTGCGCGAGAAGCAATAAACTGGAAAAGGAAGCTGATACGCTCTTTTTTGACTGTCAGGATCATAAAGGCTGCAAACAGCGCGATCTTGCGTGAGCGTATTATAGGCGATGAGGTTTTTTTCTTTATAAATTTGCCATTGTAATCGGCATCCTTGCTGCCAACTCCAAAGCGGCGTTTTATCAAAGGTATTGAATTCGCCGTTCTCAAGATTCATTATTCCCAGCTCTAATGAAACATCCATAGCCCTTCCAGAGTGTGTATGTGGTACTCGCCCTGCCAAAAATGATTTTTCTTCTTTATCAAAGGGCTGCACGTCGTAGTAACCGATAAAAGTATGATAGCGCGCATCGCCATAGACACGATGCGGTAGCTTGATTTTTATACGCTTGCGCAAATAATATAAAAAGAAATGCAGAATGCGCATTGTTAGCGACTTAAAATGCTTAAGCATCGTGCTCATACCAATTCAATAATTTATCAATCACAAAATGTGTGGTTTTATACTGCGATTCATAGGTAACCCCGCCTATATGGGGCGTGATAATCAAATTCTCATGCTCCCTCGCCCATTGGAAAAGATGTTCGGCGCTCTTGGAAGCATCGTATTCCTGCTCCAGCACATCCAAAGCGGCCCCCGCCAACGTGCCTGATTGCAATGCCTCCAATAAGGCCGCCTCATCAATCAAATCACCGCGTGCAGTATTGATGAAAAGCGCCCCCTCCTTCATATTTTTGAATTCCTCCGCCCCGATCATGTGATAATTTTCAGGCCGCGAATCGGCCTGCAACGATACAATATCGGCCTCACGCAGCAGAGCATTTAAATCGCATTGCTCCATGCCTTCTATTGCTATTGGCTTATTGTCACATACCAGCACGCGCATACCAAAAGCATGGCCATAACCGGCGATTTTTTTTCCGAGTCTACCATAGCCGATAATGCCTAAGGTAGCTCCTTGAAGTTCATGGCTCTTAAAGCTATCGCGATCCCAGTGCCCCTCCATTACAGATTGATGCGCATGAGGTATGCGCCGAAGTAGCGCCAGAATTAACCCCCAGCAAAGCTCTGCCGTTGCGGTAATCTGCTCAAGGAATGCTGTCTCGCCTTTTAAGGAAATAACGCGTGTTCCATGCCTCTCGGCCTGCGCCAAATCAATATGGTTTAGCCCTGTTGTCGGGCTAACAATAAATTTCAGATTAGGCGGTAAACTTTCTTCTTTTAAAACGTGATCAAGGCCGACAAGTGCGCCATCAGCCCTTTTTAACTCTTCAATCAGGGTTTCCTGAGAATAAGGCCCCATAAGTATATCATAAACCTCTGCGAGCTTATTCTCAATGCCAATAGGGAGCCAATCCGGCTCTGTTATCAATATTTTAGGCTTCATAACCCGCTTCCTTTAATATCCTTTTAGCGCGGCTGAGCCAGCTATAATGATCGACAAAGTCCTGACGGGCACGATTTGCCAATGAACGGCGAAGGTCCAAATCTTTTTGCAGTGCTTTCAAAGCCTCCGCCCAGCTATCTACGCTATCGGGAGGTAATAAGAGTGCATTTGATTTATCCACCAGAACCTCTCTTAGCACAGGCAGGTCGGAGCATAATACCGGCAGTCCCCAAGACATGTATTCGAAAATCTTTAAAGGCGACATAAAGGCCGAGGTATCCCCGGCATTACCATGAACAGCAACCTTCTTCTGGTACGGAGCCAGTACAGCATCAAATTTCTTATAAAACTCCGGCAATCCAGAGGGTGGCTGATGCCCGTAAAAAACTACATTGTCAGGACAACCGCTTTTCAGAAATTCCTCAATTAACGCCTGCTGCCCGCCCACAATGTGGAATTTCAAATCAGGACAAAGCCCGGCGATACCAAGAATGAGTTCAATGCCACGGCCTTTATATAAATGACCGACATAACCAATATCTTTAAAAGGCTTTTGCAATTTTGCGTGTATAGCAACAACCTTTTCCCCCGGATCATTGGCCGCGTCATGGGCAACAATGATAGGAGCCTGCAAGTCAGGATAATGACGACGGTATATATCCGCCAGCTTTTCCGAGATAACAACCAAAGCCTTTAAATTCTTACTCTTTAACAAAATACGTTCGATCATGCGCTGGAATATATTAGCGGGAGGACTGTGGGATTCAAAGATAAAGGGGCATCGCTCACGTATCCCAAAAACCCAGTACATATTACGCGCAAAGACCAGATCCGTGTCTTCTTTAAGTTTTTTGCGCAATGTCCTTGCTCCGAAACACAGTGCCGGAAAACCTCCTACGCGTAATTGGGGGATCAAACGCTGAATGGCTCTTATCCAGCGTGGCTTTTCATCCTGCTCTTTACTGAATCGTACAAGTTCTATATCAGCAGGCATCCCGTAATAAGCACGGACATCTTGCTCGTTACCGCTTCCCTTATAGCCATGCAAGCGGGCCTCATGCCCCAAACTCTGAAATGCACCAACCATAGACGTAACATGAACAGCATTAGCGCTGTCCGATATTAATGTTGAACTGGATAGATAATCAATTCGCATACGACAAGATCATTTTCTTTGAAAGACAGAGTACACGGCACAAAGCCCGCTAATAAGTTATACGCTTATTTGTATTTGGCTTTATGCGGCAAAGGATATCAGCAGCATTCTCTCCGCTCTTACCGTTACCGTATATATGCTCGGACGGGTAATGACCATGATCAATTTGCTGGCGCACTGCCTTTAAAATAGCTGTTTGGTCGCATGAAACATCAACGACGTTCGCCCCACGCTTTCTGTCTTGCTGTCTATTGCCTATGTTCACTACAGGCACACCAAGAAACGAGCATTCCCGAATGCCAACACTGGAATTACCAATCAGGCATTTGGATTTCAAAAGCATTCTCAGGAAATCACCCGGGCGAATATTCTTGAAGAAATAGAAATTCTCGGGCTTTTCAAGTTCGCGGAAGCGGCGGATGCCTTCTGCCGTGCCTTCTGTTCCACTATCGGGATTGGGCCACATTACAATAGTTGGCATTCCAATCACTTTAACCGCGTGTAAAGTCGTTAGAATATCGTCCCGCGATGTTTCAATTGAGGTGGTAACCGGATGCTGCATAACCACAATATAAGGCGAGTTGACGTCAATTTCGCGTCCAACTCCGACATATTTTTCAAACGGTGTAAAGCTCTCCCATCCAGCCTTGTCATCCAGAACTTCCTTGGCAATATCAATCGAGGGACAACCGACATTAAAAACCATTTCAGGATTTTCGCCCAATTTTAGAACACGCTGATAGGCATCATCATTACAAACAAGATGAATATCAGCCATTTTTGTAATGGCATGCCGGACCTTTTCATCGATATTGCCCGTAACCTCTCCCCCTTGTAGGTGTACCAAAGGAATATTGGCATAAGAGGCAGCGATTGCGGTTGATATAGTCTCATAACGATCGGCGACGGTTAACACCATATCCGGCTGTAAATTTTGAAAAGCCGAAGCCATCTCGATTGTCTGTAAGCCCGTTGATTTAGCTGCTGTTGATGCGCTATCGGCCTCCAATAATGTATTGATAGTCCAATTTGGGACAAAGCCGTCCTCTTTCAAAACCTTCACGGCTTCACCAAATTTATTGGCAACAAAGGAGGCCGCGGCCACAATCTGCAACTCGATATCATCATGCTCCCGCAGAGCCTCCAGCACGGAGCGGACACGGGAATAGCTAGGGCGGGCTGTTACAACTACGCAAATTTTCTTTTTCATACTAAACTTTAATTTTCTGATTAAAAAACACTGATCACTCTATACATCAAGAGTATCTGCCGCAATAATAGTCGTGCAAGAAAAGTAGTTTATTAGAGTATCTTTTTATTGCCTAGAATATTGCATGATTTTAAGGGTATGGATACACCATATTAATCACGTGATTATAAACTGGCCACTTTCGAGAAGATATTGAACTTTAGAATAAGCTCCTTTAAAACCGACACTAACAAGGCAAGGTTTCATAAATTGTATATAGACTTTAAAAACAACTACTTATTTATAATTGCCGCCTTAGGCGCTAGCTTAAGCATCTTTATGTTCGTTTCTGGAGGGCAGGACACCCTGCACTTATGGGATGAAGGCCATTTGGTGGAAATTATATCTGAACTCGGGTTTTTATTTGGTTTTTTTGCTTTTTTATATCTTGGGATTTACGTAAAAAATACGGCATACAGGTTCTGGATGTTCTTTTGGACCACTCTAAGTCTGTTACTTTTTGGTGAAGAGACAAGTTGGTTACAACACTTTCTCATGTACGAAGTCCCCGAAAATATTGCAAACATAAACACACAAGGGGAAATGAACCTACATAATTTGGGCTTTTTGCAAAGCTATAGCCTACACGGGGATAACGGCCTCACGCTTCGTAATCTCCTATCCGCGCAAAATCTCTTTCAACTCGGCTTTCTTACATATTTTCTTATTATCCCTGTCATGGCGAGAGTTAATTTCGTCAAGACCTTTGCAGTTAAGCTCTGCGTGCCCATGCCGGGCGTAAAATTAATGCTATTTATATGGCTACCAATTGCCCTAACCATTTGTCTAAGCATTTTATCATTACAATACCCGGTAACAAAAAGCGCAATGGCTGAAACGCGGGAGATGTTTTACGGGTTAGGCATTGGGATGTTTGCTCTCACTCAAATTCTGAACTTTGAACGTACCCGCTTTAAAAGCAACACTTAAACTTTCCATTTAATTCATTATGTTGGCTAAGTCATTGCAAAGCAGTAAACTTTGCTATTGTGGTGTGTTCCACTTTATACCCTACAAGGACTGTTAATCACTTGGCCGCGGGTGCGAATCCGGCCCGAGAGCCTTCTTTATCCCCAGCCATATTTGTCGTGGTGGGATTGCCATTTTTAGGAATAAGTTTCAATGGCAAGGTATCCGTATAATGCATTGAGTAAATATCAGATACTCGGTAATATTTTGTGTCTTTAACAATATTGCCGCTTCTTTATGTCCGATTCAAATATACCGCCGCCTAATAAAACCAGCAAATCCGAACATGCCCAGCGTAGTGGCAGTAATAAAGCTCCTCCTAAAAATACCCCCCCTATCAGTAAAGCGCGTAAGCGGGTTTCCAGCTTGATTGCCTTGATTGTTGCAATTTGTTTTGCGGGTGTTGCCCTGCTTATTGTGGAAACGCGGCAAAAGAGTTTTTATGGCGAGCCGTTATTCGAGAAAATGGCCCAAATACTCGAGATTAAGCTAAACGGTCTGCCTGACGACCCCGATAAAAGGGCGCAGGCCATTACAGGCATCCCTACTCTTTTACTCTTACCACCCGAAGCGGTATTGCCCCAAGCCCCTGCCGAGCGATTCAAGAGGATTGGCACGCAGTTCGGCTTTGTCACCAAGGACACACAATTGGGGACAAAATTCGTCTGCGCGAAAAGTGATATACGGCGTATACCCAATATTGCGCTGAATATAGCCATCGGGTTGGAGAGCTTCCCCGAAGACCTGCTGCAACGGGTTAAGATGGAATATATTGTGTTTTGCGGCGATCTGAAAACCGCTTATGGCAGCGTGGCTGGGTTTCCTGCTCCGCCCAATAATTCCATGCTGTTAAATCTGACCAATCGGCATAACGGCCATGAAATCAGAGATTTGTTCTTTCATGAATTCTATCATCTGCTGGAAGACCGTGTTGGTCTTGTCAAAGACCCAGTGTGGCTATCGCGTTTCAATACGGGGTACAAAAACGATTATGAAGGCATGATGGGACCTGCCAATAACAGGTTTGGTAGCGGCGGATTCGGGTTTTTAAACAATTATAGCCGCAGCCACCCCCATGAAGACCGTGCCGAGATTTTTGCTGCGCTTATGACCGCCAAACGCCCATTCGTGTATTATGTTCTTAAAAACAAAGATGATATGCTAGCGGCCAAAACGGAATATGTGGCCGCCACAGCGCAAACACATCTTGGTTTAAGTTTCGAGCCTCTCTGGTCGTTGAAAAATCAATAATATTAATTAGAACTATTTACGCTCCTATCTGTTGGTGTTTGCTCACGACACCCTCGAACCTATAAGGAGATAATCATGGGACAGCCACAACCAATAGACCCGAACAATGATAACCGCGAAACGATCGAGACCTATAATCCGGCAACCGGGAAGGTTCACAAGAAATATCAGCTTCAGAACGAGCAAGAGGCAAATCAGGTGATTGATAATTGCCACGAAGCATATCTTAGCTGGCGCGAGACCAGCATGGATGAACGCGCCACGATCATTCGCAAGATCGGAAAATTGCTGCGCGAGAATAAGGACGAGCTGGCCAAGATGATGGCCGAGCAAATGGGAAAACCACTAAAACAGGGCGTGACCGAGGTCGAGCTTTGTGCCGGAATTTGCGATTATACCGCCGATCACGGCGCCCAAGAGCTGGCTTCCGAAGAGCGTGAGCTGGAAGGTGGCAAGAAAGGCATTATCAGCTATGAACCTGTCGGCGTTATCTTGGGCATGCAGCCTTGGAACTTCCCCGTCTATCAGGCTCTGCGTTACAGCATTGCCTGTATCATGGCCGGTAATACAACGGCGTTCCGACATGCGAAGCTATGCTGGAGCACAGCCGAAAAGCTGCAGGAAATTTATGAAGAGGCCGGATTGCCGGAAAACGTTTTCGGTCTGCTCTATGTTGATAACGAACTGGCTGATAAATTGATCGAACATGATAAAGTGCGCGGCGTGAGTTATACAGGCAGCGCCAAAATCGGCGCCATGATTGGTGAAATTGCCGGAAAGAATCTCAAGAAGACAGTACTTGAGCTTGGCGGGTCGGATCCGTATATCGTTCTGGAGGATGCCGATATCGATAAGGCCGCGGAAGTCTGCGTTCAGGGGCGCATTAACAACGCCGGACAAACCTGCGTGGCCGCCAAGCGTTTTATCGTGCTGAATAGCGTCTATGAAGAGTTTAAAGATAAATTCGTAGAGGGCATGAAGGCTGTCAAAACTGGCGATCCGATGGATGAGGGCACCCAAATGGGGCCTTTGTGCGATAAGGATGCACGCGAGAAGCTGCACGATAAGGTTAGGGAGTCCGTCGATAAGGGCGCAACAGTGCTCTGCGGTGGTGAAGTGCCGGATGGCGCAGGCTATTTTTATCCCGCAACCGTTCTGGAAAACATCAAACAGGGCATGCCAGCCTATGATGATGAGTTGTTCGGCCCTGTGGCTTCTCTCTTCCGCGTCTCCAGCGAGGAAGAAGCCATCGAACTGGCCAATGACCATAAATACGGCCTTGGTGGCGGCGTCTTCTCCGGCGATGAAGAGCGTGCAATTCGTGTTGCCCACAAGATCGACACCGGCATGGTCAATGTAAACGGTTATAATGTGGCCAAACCGAACTTACCCTTCGGCGGCGTCAAAGACAGTGGTCATGGCCGCGAGCATGGCGGTTACGGTTTGCGTGAATTCGTCAACATCAAGAGCATTATGGTCTCTTAAATCCATATCCAGATAAAACAAAAGCCTGCAAGTTTTTATATTTGCAGGCTTTTTTATGCTTATAGATCGTATAAGTCACTGCGGCGATCGCGGAAGAATCCCCATGATGCACGGTAGTGGCGAAGCTCCTCACGGTCAAAGGTATGCAGGATTGCGCCCTCCTCGCTCGCGCCCAATTCTTGCACTTTTGCGCCTGTTTGGTCGGCGATGAAAGACGCGCCGTAGAAGCTTTGCGGCTGTCCGTTGGCGTTTTCCTTGCCTATGCGGTTGGCGGCAACCACAGGAATAGCGTTAGAGACCGCATGGCCTTGCATGGCGCGTTGCCAAATTGCGCTGGTATTAAGGCTCTCGTCATACGGTTCGGAGCCTATTGCGGTCGGGTAGAACAGGATTTCAGCGCCAAGAAGCGTCATCGCGCGCGCGCATTCGGGGAACCACTGATCCCAGCAAATCCCAACGCCAATACGGCCAAATTTCGTATCCCACGCTTTAAACCCGGTATTGCCGGGGCGGAAATAATATTTTTCCTGATAGCCGGGGCCATCGGGAATATGGCTCTTACGGTAAACGCCGATAATTTCGCCTTCATTGTCGACAATCGCCACGGAATTGTAGAAATTTGGCCCGTCTTGCTCGAAAAAAGACACAGGGATAACCACGCCAAGCTCGCGCGCGATAGGCTGCAGCGCTTTGACGCATGGGTGCTGATTAACCGGAAAGGCGGTATCGAACCATTTCGGGTCCTGCGCCGTGCAAAAATACTCGCCCTGAAATAGCTCGGAGGGCAAGATGACTTGCGCGCCCTTTTTCGCCGCCTCACGCACGCCAACAATGGTTTTGTCGATATTGACGATCATATTATCGCTGAACGAAGATTGCAGCGCGGCAACGGTAATGTGCTTGTTACTGGTCATGATTGATTATAGCTCCGGCTCTTGTTGGGTGATGCAATGAAAACTTCCGCCCCCTGTTAAAATAGCGATAGAAGAAAATCCCTTAACCATATGATTTGGAAATATATTTTGCAACATACGTACGGCCTCATCACCCGTCCCTGTACCATAAGTCGGAACGGCGATGGTTTTATTACCGATAATGAAATTCATATGCGATGCAGGGGCAATATCGCCACTTAAAGTATCACAAACGAGACCAACAGAGGGTATTTCGACCACTTCAAAGCCATAATCGCGCAGAAGAGACGCTGTTTTATCATATAAAGCCGCATTGGGATCATCTTTCCCCTCCGTTTTCGGGCAAACAACAGTATTTTCATCCACAAAACGCGCCAAATTATCGACATGACCATCCGTATGGTCATTCAGAAGACCATCGCCAAGCCAGCAAATGCGCTCCGCACCAAAGGCTATCATGAGCGCATGCTCGGCCTCGGCTTCATCCCATAGCGGGTTACGGTTCGGGTTCAACATGCATTGCCGCGTGGTCAGGATGGTGCCCTGCCCGTTATGGTCAACCGCGCCGCCCTCCAGCACAAAATCATGGCGAATGATGGGCCGCCCTGATCTCTGGGCGACGAAATCGCCGATCTCGTCATCGCCGTCATAGACGTATTTTCCGCCCCAGCCATTAACCCGAAAGCGTAGTGCCCCTTGCGCAGACCAGATCGGCCCTGTATCGCGCAGCCAGATATCACCGAATTTAGCGGCGATAATCTCAATGGCGGTGCTATCACCCAGCATGTCTTTGGCCGACTGCTCCGCTTCATGCCCGCTCACCAACAGTTTTACAGGCTCGCCCTCCGCCATAAAGCGCAGCATTGCAGCGATCTCTTCGCGGGCACGGGGCAGCAAATCGCCCGGCCAAAGCGCGGGATCGGACGGCCAAGCGCACCAGAGTGCCTTATGCGGCGCCCATTCGGCGGGGATATAGGATTTTTGCGGCTCGGCCATCTCTTATTCACTTCAAATCATTGATATGCATGCATTCATAGCTTGAATTTCTGCAGGTTTCAAATATATATAAAGGGCATTTAAAAAGGGAGTAAAGCTTTATGAGAGTATTGATTATCGGCGCGGGCGCAGCAGGAAACGTAGTGGCCAAGAAATGC
>Ga0098074_1000557_pt1 | contig 24010 bp, 28 predicted proteins | sample 32_taG_FD_75064 | JGI IMG/M metagenome (GOLD analysis project Ga0098074, IMG submission 75064) | Marine viral communities from the Gulf of Mexico - 32_GoM_OMZ_CsCl metaG | ecosystem: Environmental > Aquatic > Marine > Oceanic | place: Atlantic Ocean: Gulf of Mexico | collected 2015-07-12
CTCCCCGATCAGAAGGCTCTGGCGGTCTTTCATCTTTTTTGCGACGGCGACGTAGCTGGTGGAGGGGTAACCTAACGGTGTGCCTTCGTTGTTATACATGCGGAAGCGGCCTTCGAAGCGATCTTCTATTAGCTCCTCGTCCCAGAAGGGCGCGGAGTATTGCACGCGCGCACCAAGGCCGCGTAGTTCCTTGCGAAATTCACGCTCGGTAAAGAAGGTGTATTCCATGGGGAGCTCTTTGTCCCATTTCTCGCGGTCGTCCTTGCGCATCAAGAATTCATAGGCCCATTTATAAGGCAGGCGGAACAGGCGTGTGCGCGGGAAACGGGGCGGGAGTTCTTCGAGGAAAAAGCCGCCGCAGCCAGCATCTTGGCGCGGGCGGGCATGTTCGGAAAACCAGAGCAGCAGGTCGGTCTCGCTCATCTCGGTCAAAGTATCGCCGTAGCCTGAAATATCGGGCATCTCGAGCAAGACGTATTCTTCCGGCGGCGGGCGGGCGAAGTCGCGGATGAACAGCGCGCCGCCTTCTTTGAGCATTTTGAAATGTATGGCGAAGGTGTCTTTGACAATTTTCTCGCTGTAGCGCGAGGCTGAATACACCTCGTGCAGGACATATGAATTTACGATGGCATCATATGTGCCTTCCTTTGCGAAGGGCGTGGAAACGTCGGCGTTTATGAATTCGAGGTTATTAACTTTATCCTCGTAGAGCTCTTTGGCTTTGTTGATCTGTCGTTTGCTCTTATCGACGCCGAAAAATTGGATATTCGGGGCGAGGGCGGCCATACAGAAGGTCATCTCGCCATCATCACACCCCATATCGGCGACCTTGCCGTGCTCGTTCAGCAGTAAATGCGAAAGCGTAAACCATGCTTTGCGGACGGTTTTGAACTCGATGTCGCGCAAAAGCTCGGCGCGGCGCTCGAAATATTCCTCGAGGGTGGCGGTTTTATATTCGGTTTCGGGTGATGGGGACACGGCTCTTTTTGCTTACTTCAATTGCTTTGCTTATCATTATGCGCCTAATGTAGTGTGAGCAAAACACTTTGGCAATTGGTTCCTATGGAAGAGTGGCAAAAATACGTGAAAACCCTCGCCGCGCAGGCCGTTAATCTGGTTCTGCCGCCGCGTTGTGTGGTGAGCGGGGAAGAGGTTGAGCGGCAGGGGATGCTCTCCCCTGCGGTCTGGACGGGGCTGGATTTTATCGCCGATCCGTTTTGCGAATGCTGCGGCCTACCGTTTGATTTTGATACGGGCACGGGCGGGGCGCTGTGCGGTGGGTGTATCCAAAGCAGGCCGGAATATACCAAGGCGCGGGCGGCGCTGAAATATAACGACATGAGCCGCGATCTGATTTTGGGCTTTAAGCATGGTGATCAATTGCATGCGGTGCTTGCCTTTATGCCGTGGCTGAAGGCGGCGGGGCAGGAATTTCTGGGCGCGGCGGATATTATTATTCCTGTTCCGTTGCATGGGCGGCGATTGCTCGCGCGACGCTATAATCAGGCGGCGATTATTGCGCAAAGACTTGGGCGTGAGACAGGTGTTAATGTTCTGGTGGGCGGGCTGCAACGTGTGCGCAATACACAAACCCAAGGGCATTTGAAATCCGGCGAGCGGGCGAAGAATGTGAAGCGCGCCTTCCGCGTCCCTGCGAAACTGCAGGACGCGGTCAAGGGTAAGCGGGTTATCTTGATTGATGATGTTTATACGACCGGCGCGACGGTGAATGAATGCACCAAGGCGCTGCGTAAGGGCGGCGCGGCGGATGTTTATGTGCTTTGCGTGGCGCGGGTGGTAAGGGAATAGTCCTAGAGCGTCCCGCCTTGTGCCAAGCGGCCTTGGTCGATTGTCGGGGCGAGGCCGTGTTTCATGGCGAATTGTTTGAGCGGTAGGATATTATCCATCAGGCGAAATCCCGCGCGGCGTATGGTTTTGATCGGTAGCAGATCGTTGCTGACGAGGCGCATCATACCGTCCACGCCTGCGGTGCGGGTTTGCATGTCTAGGGAGCGGCGTCGCTCATATTGTTTTAATAGGCTGGCATCATTAAGCGACAATCCCGCGCGTGCGCCATCGGCCAGAATTTCGGCCAGCGCGGCGACATCACGGAGCGAGAGGTTTAACCCTTGCGCGGTGATAGGGGAGAGAACGTGAGCCGCTTCGGCGATTAAAGCTGTGCCCGGTGCGGTCAGAGATTTGGCTTTTATCATGCAAAGCGGCCAGCTTTCCAGTGAAGTTTCTAATGTTGCGCCGCCCAGAAGGTTATCGGTTTTATCGGCCAGAATTTGTTCTAACTCTTGCTTTTTGACACGGGTGAGGTCATCGGCGCGCTGGGTTTTTTCCACCCAGACAACGCTGGATTGATTGCCCTGTAGCGGCACGAGCGCGAGGGGGCCGGAGGGGAAATGAAATTCGGTTGCGATGTTCTGATGGCTTTTGGAATGGTTGAGGACGAATGTCATCGCCGATTGGCCGTAGGGTTTTTCGACTGTGCCGATTCCGGCCAGCTCTCGCACTAACGATCTGCGGCCATCGGCGCCGACGATGAGCTGCGCCGAAATACTCGCGCCGCTCTCCAGCTCGGCATGTACGCGGGCGCCATCGAAGTGATAATGTTTTAATTTATCGGGGCAGTGCAGGGCCAGGTTCGGCGTATCTTGCGCTTTTTTGAACAAGGCACGATGCAAATCCAGATTGGGGATGTTATAGCCGTATTGGTCAAGGCCGATATCAAGGGCTTCGAAATCGGAGTGCTGAGCCTGCGCGCCTGCTATGCTTTTGTCTATGATTCGCATGGCCTCCAGCGGGTTGCCGAAAGATTCTGGCGCTTGCATTCCTGTGGCACGGATAATGTTCAGGGCGTTGTTCATCAGCGCGACTGTGCGACCAGAGGGCGCGGCACTGTCCAGTTTTTCCGGTGAGGCAGGGTCAATGACATGTACGCTCAAGCCCAGATTGGCCATGAGCATGGCAAATGTCAGTCCGGCGATGCCTCCGCCGCTAACTAAAATATCGCTGTTGATGTTTTTTGCACTGCACATTGATCTATCTCTCTATTTACATGAATATAGTCAAACAAAGAAAAGGAACAAGTAAAATGGCGAAAGTAGAAATTTATTATTGGACCACCTGCCCGTATTGCACACGCGCCCGCGCGTTGCTGGATCAAAAAGGCGTGGAGTATAAAGGGTATGATATTACAGGCGATGAGGCCGCGCGCGCAAAAATGATCGAGCGCACAGGCGGACCGAAATCCGTGCCGCAGATTTTCATCGATGATAAGCATATTGGCGGCTGCGATGAATTGCATGCGCTGGATAATAAGGGCAAGCTTGACGAATTGCTGGCGGCGTAATTTATGAGCACAAAGATTAAAGTCGCCTGCGTTCAGATGAATAGCGGTTCTGATATTCAGGCAAATCTTGAGCAGGCTGGTGAGTATATCCGCATGGCGGCTAAGGACGGGGCAAAGTTTATCGCCACGCCCGAGGTCACCGATCAGGTGATTTCCAACCGCGCGGAGAAGATTGATTTGATGCTGAGTGAGGCCGATCATCCCGGCGTGCCGTTCTTTTGTGACTTGGCGAAAGAGTTGGATATTGATTTGCTGGTCGGGTCGATGTGCATCAAGATTGCCAATGACAAGATGGTGAACCGGTCGTTTCTAATTAGTCCGCAGGGCGAAATTCGCGCGCGGTATGATAAAATCCATATGTATGATGTGGATTTGCCAAACGGTGAAAGTCACCGCGAAAGCAAGGTTTTTCAGCCCGGGGCTGCGGCGAATGTGGTTCATATGCGCGAGAATATCAATGTCGGCATGTCGATTTGCTATGACATTCGCTTTCCGCATCTCTATCGCAATCTTGGTAAAGCGGGCGCGCATATTTTTACCGTGCCTGCCGCCTTTACGGTGCCGACAGGTAAGGCGCACTGGGAAGTGCTGCTACGGGCGCGAGCGATTGAATCAGGCGCGTTTGTTATGGCGCCTGCGCAATGCGGCGACCATGAAGGCGCGCGTCAGACCTATGGTCATTCGCTGATTATCAGCCCTTGGGGTGAAGTGCTGGCGGAGATGAAAGAGGGAACGGGCATTATAAGTGCCGAGCTGGATATGGAGGCCGTCACCAGAGCGCGCCAAGCCATTCCCGCATTACAACATGACAGAGAGTTTGAAATAAATGACATTGGATAAAAAAGACTTAAGACCGAATACGAAGCTGGTGCATACGGGGCGCAACCCTGATGCGTATTTCGGGATTGTGAATCCGCCCGTGGCCAGAACGTCCTCGATTATTTTGCCGAATTTGGCGGCCTATGAAGACCCGTCCCACCGCTACCGCTATGCCCGTCTTGGTAACCCGATGAGCGATGCATTCGAGAACTCGATGGCCGAGCTGGAGGGCGGAGTAGGCGCGATAGGGACGCAGACTGGCTTATCCGCAATTACGACCACGATTTTGGCTTGTATGAAAGCAGGCGATCATTTGTTGATGGTTGATACGGTTTATCCGCCTGTACGCGGGTTTTGCAAGAATGTGCTGAGCCGCATGGGGATTGAATTTGAGTATTATGATCCTTGTATTGGCGAGGGTATTAAAGACCTGATTAAAGACAATACCCGTGTGATCTATATGGAATCGCCCGGTTCTGCCACCTTTGAGGTGCAGGACATTCCGGCGATTGTAAGCGTTGCCAAGGCCAAGGGCATTATAACCGTTCTTGATAATACATGGTCGGCGGGGTTGCTCTTTCGTCCGCTACGTCACGGTGTGGATGTATCGCTGCAATCCTGCACGAAATATATCGGCGGTCATAGCGACATTAATCTGGGCGTGGTTGTCTGCGCGGATACGGAGATGGAAAAAACCATCCGTGCCTGCGCGCATGATATGGGCGTTGCGCCTGCGCAGGAGGATATGGCGCTGGCGCTGCGCGGTTTACGTACGCTGACCACGCGCCTTAAGCAAAATGCCAAGAATGCCAAGCTGGTCATGGAATGGCTGGAACAGCGCAGCGAGGTTGAACGCGTTTATTATCCAGCGCTGGAAGGGCACAAAGGCCATGACATCTGGAAACGTGATTTTACCGGCGGCAACGGGCTGTTCAGTATTTTGTTGAAACCTGCCAGCAAAGAGGCCGTGCATGGCTTTGTTGATGCGCTGGAGCTGTTCCCTGTGGCCAGTTCATGGGGCGGGTATGAAAGTTTGCTACAGCCGCAATACTTAAGCAAATGCCGCGATGCGGTGCCGTGGAACGAAAAAGGCGCATTGCTGCGCCTTCAGATCGGTCTGGAAGACCCGCAAGATTTGATCCATGATCTGGAGCAGGGCTTTCAGGTCTTTAACAAATTGTCTTAAATCAGCAAGCCAAGTTCGACACCGAAGACGGAGGCAAGCGCTTTCATCGTCTTGAGCGAGCCTTCTTTGGAGCCTGTCTCGATCTCGGTCAGGTAGCTGCGGGACATGCCTGCGCGCTCGGCCAAATCTTCTTGGGTCAAGCCGTGGAATTTGCGCAGAATTTTAACCGGATGGCTTTGGCGCGCGGCCAATTCGTCCATGATGTGATCGGGCAGGGCGGTGTCGGCGCCGTTTGTGTTCATATCACGGTAAGCGTGCAGCGGCACGAGCACGAAAGGTTTCCCCTGAATGTGTAATAAATCGTAGTTCATTTTGAATGTCTCCAACGAAAGTGGATGAGGGTAGGAAGGGTGTTTACTGCACTGATTCTATCAGATTGCGAATCGGCTGGGAAGGGGGCTTAAAATCTGGTCGAAAGGGTCAGGGAGCCAAAGGTGCTGGCGTCGTCCTGATTTTTGAATTCTTCGGTGCGGTAATTCAGGGAATAGGCGAGGCGGTAATCGCCAAGCGTAAAAGCCAGGCCGCCTGTTAAATCCCCAACGAAATATTCTTTATCAACGCTGTGGCTATCAGAAAATGTATTGCCATCTAGAAAGATATTGCGTGCCACGGCGCGGCCATCGGCACCTGCGAAGACATACCAGCTCCAGCCCTGGCTGGGCGTTTCGAAATAACCGCTACCCGGTAGGGCAGGACGCACGCGCGGCGGCTTGTCTTGCAAATATCCCTGATACGGCCCGAAAGACAGCATCAGCCCCGTTCCGGCATAGGTGTAGATATTGCCCAGCGAGACATTTATATTGGGCTCTGCCGCGAGGCGGAAATCACCGAAATCAATGCTGTATGCATTAGGCCAGCGGCGCTGCCATGACAGGATCAGTCCCGGTTCGAAATCAAGCTGGTTGCCCCAGCCCTCAGGCTCGGGCGAGCTTGAGATATGTTCATGCACGAATTTCTGGATCGGCTCACCAAGCGCTTCGGAGCCGACAACGCCGAGTGTAAGCTCTATTTCGTCAATGTGGTTTTTACTGGTTGTGGCCAAACCGATGGAGCCATATAGAAAAGCCGCCCAAGGTCGGTCGTCTTCTTGCAGGCTTGAGACAGTAATGTCTTGCGGCGTATAGATATTATGACCCAGCGTGAAAAATGTGCTGGTGGTTTCATTGATATCGAAGAGCGGATTATAGGTATCGATGAAATCCAAAGCTTCGGGGGCATCTGTGCCTGCATTGAAATAGGTCAGGCGCACACCGCTGGTATAGAATTGGTCTGTGTCGCTGGCCAGATTGTCATTTTCAACCGAGAGGGAGAGGAAGTTGCGCTCTTCATTACGCTCCAGATTGCGTTTAAGTATGCCTTCTGTACTGATGTCCTGCGCCCAAGATTGCGGAACGCAGGTTATAAGCAGGGCAAGGGCTATGATTATATGAGGAGCGCGCATAAACGCTATTAAGCAAAAAACGCGCTGGAAAGCAAAGGGAATGTTTGATAGATCATTATTCTATGACAGATAAACGCATCACAAATTTCTATGAACACCCCCCGAAAAGCGGACAGGCCGAGCAATTGGTAATCTTGCTGCACGGGCTCGGCTCGAACGGGCAAGATTTAATATCGCTTGCGCCATACTGGGCACCCGCCGTGCCAAAGGCGCATTTTATATCGCCTGATGCCCCGTTTGCGTGTGACATGGTGCCGGAAGGGTATCCAAATTCTTATCAATGGTTTTCCCTGCAAAGCCGCGATCCGAAAGACATGCTGAAAGGCGTGCGCATCGCCGCGCCAATTTTAGAGCGTTTTATCGAAGAGCAATTGGAAGCCTATAACATTCCAGCCGAAAAATGCGCGCTGGTCGGGTTTTCACAAGGCACGATGATGAGCCTGTCCGTTGCGCCGTTTATGAAACAAAAGCTGGCGGGCGTGCTCGGGTATTCCGGCGCGCTGCTATGGGATGAGCTTAAAGACCCCGCCAAAGCGCATAAATTCCCTGTTCGCCTTATTCACGGGGAGGCCGATGATGTTGTGCCCGTGGATGCCTATCATATGGCGGTTTACAAGCTGCAAAGTGAAGGCTTTGATGTCTCCGGCCATACCACGCCGAACCTTCCGCATTCGATTGACGGCGAGGGGATCGAGAGCGGTGCAGCGTTTCTTAAAACGATATTAAATCAGTAACTTAACTTTTTTCTACATTAGAATTAACTTTATTAACTTCATATTAAGTAAAATATAGTTAAAATTTTAGATAAGTTTGATTTAAGTTTTAAGTGAGCATGGTAGAAACAACGAAAATGAAAATGCTGGTAATTATTGCCCTGACCTCCGTCTCTTTATTGGTGGTGGTCAGCGGCTTAAAGCATGCCTACGCCGCTTATGGGTTTTAAGTTTTCTCTCTAAACTGGATTTGAACAAAGCGGGGCAACGCTTTTTCGAATAAGGGTGATGGCCAATATGGTTGTCACCCTTCTTTTTTTGCGCGGCAATTTCTTATCTGATTGATCTTTGCTTTTTTTCGGCGTAATAAAATTGCGATGAAAATTTTTCTGCATCTGACATTGATGATGGCGATTATCACGGCGGGGATTTCCCCGGCCTGTGCCTTTATTAGTGGACAAACCTCTATGATGGAGCTTTGCAGCCCGAATGGGGATGTGCGGTTCGTGGAAGTGCCCGCCGCGATGAACCCGTTCGCAGATAACATGCCATCCCCTGCAGATGATCATCATGCACAAGACAATATGGATGATTGTACCTTCTGTTTTGCCAAAACGCAGGGTAAGACTTTGAAGGCCGCGGATGCGGTGATATCGCAGCTAATGCTGCCGCGCTATCTTGCTGTTAGCGCGGGAACATTTATTCCAACTTCACTTAAGGCCGCGAATTTTCACGCGCGCGCGCCGCCCTCATTCTCCTAAATCAAAAACGACCAACACTTATAAACCGATTTTTCATTTTAGGAGAAAAACCAATGAACAAAGCTATCCTTATGGCTGCGGTGAGCGCAGCGACACTATTTATTACCAATGCGGCGCAAGCTTGCGATGTTTGTGATCATAATGACAAACAGTCTCATCACGCACATTTGAGCTCCACCGCTGATGATCATGCCCCGGTCGGCGTGATGGGTGACCATATGCACAAGAAGGGCGAATGGATGCTGAGCTACCGTTATATGCGCATGCATATGGACGGTTTGCGCGATGGCACTGATAATGTCTCGACCACCGAAGCCACGACCTTTGCCAGCCGTTTTGCAGGAATGCCCGGCCAGCCCGCGGCCATGCGCGTTGTTCCGACCGAGATGGATATGGACATGCACATGATCGGCGCGATGTATGCGCCCACAGATTGGGTCACACTGATGGTGATGGGGAATTATCTGGAGAAGGAAATGACCTCGACCACCTTCGCGGGGATGATGGGCACGACTGTCTTGGGAGAGAACACCGTGAAAAGCTCCGGTTGGGGTGATACGAAAGTTGGTTCGCTATGGCATTTGTACAAAGATGACGTTCACAAATTACATCTGAATATGGGCTTGAGCCTGCCGACAGGGTCTATCAAGGAAACGGATACCATGCTCATGCCGAACGGTATGATGATGAATATGCGCCTAGGCTATGGGATGCAGCTGGGAAGCGGCACGTATGACCTGTTGCCCGGCTTGACCTATTACGGCCATGCGGGTGATTGGGGTTGGGGCGCGCAGTATAGCGCGCAAATCCCGCTGGAGAGCGAGAACAGCCAAGGCTATAGTTGGGGTGATAAGCACAGCGTGACCGGCTGGGGGAGCTATGAATGGGCGCCGTGGATCAGCACGTCTTTGCGTGTAACCGGAACCACGCAGGATGAGATTGATGGCATTGATGCTTCTATCATGGGCCCGAACCCTGTGGCCGATCCTGATAATTTCGGCGGTGAAGTGGTCGAGGCCGGATTTGGTGTTAACCTGATGGGTCAAAGCGGAGCCTTGCAAGGTCAGCGCGTGGCGTTCGAGGTTTCAGCGCCGCTTTATCAGGACACCAACGGTTTGCAGATGGAGCGCGATTATAGCTTCACTGTGGGCTGGCAGTACGCATTTTAGTATCGGTAATATAGCTGTAATCCCTGCTCGCTATGCGGGTGGGGATTTTCAAATTACCCACATGCGCCTGTGGGTAAATTTCGACAATTACCATTTTCGTTCAGGAATATGCTATAATGATGGTGTGAATCGCGAGATCTTGCGAGAAGGTATTTTAGAAGTATTTTTAAGAGCGTATTCACTTAAAAGCGTGCCATTTCGCGCCTCTATGGGTCTCCACCATCTTAATTTTCGCTGCAATGGCGAAAACAGGAAAAGGAGCGTTGCGTATGGACGGAGCAACCATTGACACTATGCGAAGTATGAGGCCGCTGGAGCGGTGTCCCGCTTTAATTTTAAATGCGGATTTTCGCCCTTTAAGTTATTTCCCTTTATCCCTATGGCCTTGGCAAGAAGCAGTTAAGGCCATTTTTCGTGATAGCGTTACGGTTATCTCGGAATATGAACGCACGGTGTCGTCCCCATCGCAGGAAATCAGGTTGCCCAGCGTGCTGGCGCTGAAAGAATATATCCCGATGAACCGCAGCCCCGCCTTTACGCGCTTTAATGTCTTTTTGCGCGACAAATGGAGTTGCCAGTATTGCGCCAAATGTCATAAAACGCATGAGCTCACCTTTGATCACGTGATCCCGCGCTCTCGCGGGGGACGCACGAATTGGGAGAATATTGTGGCGGCCTGCCAGCCTTGTAACACAAAAAAGGCCAACCATATGCCCCATGAGGTGGATATGTACCCCTTCCGCGAGCCGGAAGTACCGTCCATTCATGAGTTGCAGCATCATGGACGCAGCTTCCCGCCGAATTTCCTGCATGAAAGCTGGAATGACTTTCTGTATTGGGATACCGAGCTGGAAGACGTTTAAAACGTTTTTCTATAAATTCTAACCATGCCGACCATACAAATCACGAACATACCAAAGCACAGGATAATGTTGTAATTGGCCATGGATAGGCCGAGCAACGGGTCTTGCCACGGAATTTCGTCGCAGCGCGCGCTGGGCGTGGCCATCAGATTTTCTATCCAGTTCGGGTCTTGTGTACTAAAGCCTGTCGGAACCGAGCATCCTTCAACTGCGGATACCCACCATTTTTGCTCCACGCCAGTATGATAGGTTGCAATCGCGCTGGTGGCCAGAAAGGACAGGCCGCTTAAGCCCGCCATTAAGGCCGCACCCTTGGGGCGTTTGCGCAAAAATAGACCGATGAGCGCGAATACAATCGCCGCCACAAAGCCCCAGCGTTGATGGATGCAAAGGCTACAGGGCTCGAGCCCCAGCAGAACCTCAGATAACAGGGCGGCGGCCAGCGCGGCAATGGAAACACCGACAATCAGCGTAAATACCGCAACAGGACAGGCCAGAAAACCCCAAATTTTGCACATTATTTTTTTCATGGTAATACCGATTTAATCATATCCTTCATCAAATCAATGCCCTCCAAGCCGAAGACGATCACAAAATAGCTCAACGCGGCAATCCAGAGTATTCCGACCGTCATGCCCGCCAGCACCGCCAAGCCATCGCGCATTAATACGCCAAAGGCCATCAGCGCGATACCGAAGCTTGGTACTGTATTCGTAAAGGGAAGCGGAATGGCTACACAGAGCGCCATAATAAATCCGAACAAGCCGATGACGTTGCGCATGGCCCCGCTCGTTATAAATGTCAGGCGGCGGGAGGAGAAATATTCAATGCGCTTGACCCACGGCATGGCCTTATCGAGAAAGCTTTCCAAGGTCGCTGTCTTGAAGGACTTTTCCTGCACTTTTTTCGGCATCCAGATATTCTCGCGCCCGATCATTTGCTGTCCCGTTAAAATCAACAGGGGCGAGGCGATAATCACATTCAGGCCAATTGCTGGCACGGGCAGGGCGGCGGGCAGGGCGAATAAAAACAGCAAAATGCTATAACCCTGATCTTTAAAATCATCCACCAGCTTGCGGATTTTTATATGCTCGTCTTCATTTTCAATACAGAGTAGGCGTTTGGTATCGTTCAGGAAATCAGAAAGTTTGTGAATAGGGGGCGATTGCATAGTTTTGTATACTCAGGGGTTCAAACCCGTTGATAATTGGACAGCCAAGAGGATACTCGATTTTTATGCGGCCACAAGAAAGAATTATTTGATTTTTTGCGAAAGATGGGTAATATTGCGCCGTATCGTCTAAACCATACGTTTTTCAGGATGCCCCTGTGGTGGAATTGGTAGACGCGCCGGATTCAAAATCCGGTTCCTTCGGGAGTGCCGGTTCGATTCCGGCTGGGGGCACCATTTTTCTTTTATGTTATGGTGATAAAGCCCCGTTGGCAGCGATTAATGCATCGTTGTAGGCACCAGGTAAGACCTTTCCGATCTCTAAGCCTACATCTCCAGCCACACCAAGCCCTTTTGCTGCTATCCCGCCAATGGTAGTGGCATAACTTCCCAAACCCGAGCTGGCTGTTATACCTTGCGCGGCAGTAGCAAAAGCGACCGAAGGTGCCATGACGACACCAGCCACAAGAAGCGGTACGCCTAAGCGCCAAACCCATTTGCCTTTTTTACCGCCGGGATCAACGGCATCAAATGTGAATTTGAGGCCTTTCCAGCCTGCCGATAATGCTCCACCTACTGTCGCCATGTATAATCCCCGCGTTAAAAGCTGTTATTGAGTTGTGTACTTTATCAAAATTTTCCGTAATATACAATGGGTGTGCGGTAAGCTATTGTAATTGTACATTTAATTTATATGTGATCAGTCTTTAATAGCACGAGTTGCGAATGACTTGCAAGTAAATTTTATTCCGCCGCGTCCAATTTGGGGGATTTCTTTTTCTCTAACATCGGTTTGAGGTAATGCCCTGTGTAGCTTTCTTTGACCTTGCAGATATCTTCGGGCGTGCCTTGGGCGAGGATTTTTCCGCCTTTGTCGCCGCCTTCGGGGCCGATGTCGATGAGGTAGTCGGCGGTTTTTATGACATCTAGATTGTGTTCGATGACGACCACTGTGTTGCCCTGATCAACGAGCTTATGCAGGACTTCGAGCAGTTTTTTGACGTCTTCGAAATGCAGGCCTGTGGTCGGCTCGTCCAGAATATAGAGCGTCTTTCCGGTGGAGCGTTTGGAGAGCTCCTTGGAGAGTTTGACGCGCTGGGCTTCGCCGCCGGACAGGGTCGTGGCTTGCTGGCCGACCTTGATATAGGTCAGGCCGACATCTTTGAGCGTTTCCATCTTGTCGCGGATGGAGGGCACGGCCTTGAAGAACTCGGCGGCGTCCTCGACAGTCATATCCAGCACATCGGCGATGGATTTGCCCTTGAATTTGATCTCGAGCGTTTCGCGGTTATAGCGCTTTCCGTTGCAGGCCTCGCATTCGACATAGACATCGGGGAGGAAGTGCATCTCGATCTTGAGCACGCCATCGCCAGAGCAGGTCTGGCAGCGCCCGCCTTTGACGTTAAAGCTGAAACGTCCGGCGTTATAACCGCGCGCCTTTGATTCGGGCAGCCCCGCGAACCATTCACGGATGGGGGTGAACGCGCCCGTATAGGTGGCAGGGTTGGAGCGCGGTGTGCGGCCAATCGGGGATTGGTCGATGTCGATGACTTTATCGCAAAATTCCAGCCCCTTGATTTCCTTGTGCGGGAGTGGGATTTCCTTGGATTTCATAAGCGCACGGCTGGCGGCGCGGTAGAGCGTATCGATTGTAAAGGTCGATTTGCCCGAGCCGGACACGCCCGTGATGCAAGCGAAAGTGCCGAGGGGGATTGTTCCCGTAACATCTTGCAGATTGTTACCGCTGGCGCCGATGACTTTGATCTCTTTGCCTTTTTTGCCTGCGCGGCGTTTGGCGGGGATTGCAATCTCGCGCGTGCCGTTCATGTAGTCGGCGGTGATGGAGCCTTTAGCCTTGAAGACCTGCTGCGGCGTACCTTCGGCGACAATTTCCCCGCCGTGAACGCCCGCGCCTGGGCCCATATCGACCAGATAATCGGCGGCGCGGATGGCGTCTTCATCATGTTCAACCACAATAACAGTATTGCCGAGATCGCGCAGGCGGGTCAGGGTCTCCAAAAGGCGATTGTTGTCACGCTGGTGCAGGCCGATGGAGGGCTCGTCCAGCACGTAAAGCACGCCTGTTAAGCCCGAGCCGATCTGGCTGGCGAGACGGATACGCTGGCTTTCCCCGCCCGAGAGTGTGCCTGAGGCGCGGGAGAGCGTGAGATAATCCAGACCGACATTACGCAGGAAGGATAAGCGCTCGGTAATTTCTTTCAGCATTTTTTCCGCGATCTGGCTTTGTTGTTTTGTGAGTTTTTTGTCGATTGTGTCGAACCAATCGCCAGCCTCTTCGATGCTTTTTTCGCTGATCTGGGCGATGTGCAGGCCGCCGATTTTCACCGCGCGGGCTTCGGGTTTCAGGCGGTAGCCTTCGCAGGTCTCGCAGAAGGTGGAGGATTGGTAGCGCTGTAGGTCTTCGCGGACGCTGTTCGAGTCGGTCTCGATCATGCGGCGTTGCAGGGATGGAATGACGCCTTCGAACGGCTTGTTGGATTTCCACGTGCTCTCGCTTTTCGAGCTGTAGCTGATGGGCACGATCTCTTTGCCGGAGCCGTAGAGCAGAATTTCCTGATGTTCGCGCTTTAGCTTTGACCAAGCGACATCGGTTTTGAAGCCGTAATGTTTGGCGACTGCCTCCATCGCTTGCATGTAGAAAGGGGCAAAGCCTTTTGACCACGGCTCGACCGCGCCTTGTTTGATGGATTTGTTTTCATCGGGGACAACGAGGCTCTCATCCATATACATTTTTTGCCCCAGACCATCACAGGACGGGCAGGCGCCGTGGGGGGAGTTGAAAGAGAACAGGCGCGGCTCGATCTCCGCAATCGTAAAGCCGGAGACGGGGCAGGCGAACTTTTCGGAGAATATTTGCTGCTCGTTATTATCGGCGTTCTCGGTAATTAGCAGGCCATCGGCGAGGCGCAAGGCGGTCTCGACTGAATCGGCGAGGCGGTTGCCAAGATCATCGCGCACAACAAGGCGGTCGACCACGACTTCGATATCATGTTTGAGCTTCTTATCGAGTTCGGGAACGTCTTCAATTTCATAGAGCGTGCCATCAACCTTGACGCGCTGGAAACCCTTGGCGCGCAGTTCCTTGAATTCCTTTTTATATTCGCCTTTACGCCCGCGCACAATGGGGGCGAGGATGTAAAGTTTTGTTCCATCACCCATCGCCATGATGCGGTCCACGATCTCGGATGCACTCTGGCTCTCGATTGGTTTTCCGGTGGCGGGGGAATAGGGCACGCCCACGCGTGCAAATAACAGGCGCATGTAATCGTAAATCTCGGTCACCGTGCCGACCGTGGAGCGCGGGTTTTTCGAGGTTGTTTTTTGTTCGATAGAGATGGCGGGGGAGAGCCCCTCGATGCTATCGACATCGGGCTTTTGCATCATCTCTAGGAACTGGCGGGCATAGGCACTAAGGCTCTCGACATAACGGCGCTGACCCTCGGCGTAGATGGTATCAAACGCCAGTGAGGATTTCCCAGAACCGGAAAGCCCCGTAATGACAATCAATTTATCACGGGGCAGATCAACATTTACATCTTTTAAATTATGCTCGCGCGCGCCGCGCACACTTATCTCGGTCAACATAAACAGTTATATGGCGCAGAGTGTACGTGAAGTCCAATAAAAATTTATTGACGCCCGCTTTGACATAATTTATTACTGTGCATAAGATTAGGAGGAAAGAATGAATAACAAAAAGAATGATAATTCATGGGGCGTGGCATGCGCGGGCGCGGCAGGAACGCTTGCGATAGTATTTGCGCTAACAACCTTACCTAAGCAACCGGATGTTGAGGTTCTTATGGAAGCAGCTGTTGAAACACTTGGTTTAGTTGATGATGTTAAATCCAAAGTCGGGCAAAATATTCCTATGTTGTATGAGGGATCGGAATATCAAATTTTTTTAAAAGGCATAAGCAAACACACTGAAGTGAATAAACCTGCAAAGACGTGCTATGATTATAACATCTCCCAGGATGGAGTCATGCTAGGTGTCGCTAATTTTATAACTGTGGGATATGATCAGTATGGTTGCACAATAGATTAAGTAATTTTGTATTAAACTTACTTTTAATATTGGTGAGAAACTGAACAATACCTATGCAAAAATAACATTGCCTAACAGCGGAGATTATCCCGCCCCGCATACCGTGCCGTGGAAGCGGCGGGATGGTCGTAATCACAATTGCTACGATTATGCGCTGAACATTGCAGGAGATTGGTCCCAGCCCGGGCAGTATGGCAAAGGGCGTCTGCGCATGGAGTTTATATCCCGTGCCGCGCCCGATTGGAAAAAGCTTGTATCACTGCCTAGCGCACCCAAATGGTTAAAACCACGCCTGAAGACCATGTTCAAAGACACTGTGTTACGGGCCGCCTCTGACGGGCTTGTTCCCGTGAATGCCCCGGTCAGTAGTGAGGGGTTTCGTCTGATTGCGCTGCAATTTATTCTCTCGCCGGGGGAATGCGGGCATCATTGGGTTCGTCTGGATAATAATGGTCGTTGGAGTGACAAGAACGGGGATGCGCGCGTAAGGGATGTGGTTGATCAGGACGGTGAAAATGTTTTGTGGCCGCATGAGAGCTTTAAGCCGGATGAGCGGTCCCGCACGCGCACCGATTGCCATTACATGTTTGGCAGTTATTTTCTGGCACCGGCCAACAGCAATAATTTAGGGGGCTTACCTTTCGATAGTCCCCCATTGCCGTTGTTAGAAGCGTATTAATATTAACGGAAATTCATAAGCTCTCTGGCGATCGGATCATTCATCAACTGACCCTGATACGCCGATGTATCGCCTGTTTCTACCATATAATTGGCCTCGGCTCTGGCATTGGCGCGCATCTGGCCGAATTCCGAAGATGCCTCACCCATATACGGTGAGTATGGAATATCAACCGGCAGGCCTGTATTTTCATTGGCATAAGCCGGGCTGCTGAAGCCGTAGGAGGCTTGTTGTTTGATCTGATTAACATCGGGTAGAGCATAGCCGTTTTCTTGTTTATGCATCAGTAAAGCGCCCTGATAGACGATAAAACCAACCAATAGAATTTTCAGCTTTGTTTTTAATATGCTCATCTTTCTTTCCCCTTTGTTCTTCCCCTGAAATGACCCTTATCTATAAAGAATATCAGGTTTATGTAAAACAATGGTAAATAATAGATAGAATTTTATCTAGTTTTTACATCAAAGCGGCAAAGCGTTTCAGAAAAAGGGTTTTCACCGTTTCTGTATCATACGGGATAAGGGTGAAATGAGTGAAATCCGTCGGCTCTTCGCCGAAAATTTTTAACGCTTCGTCACACCCGAAGCCAGCAAGCTGTGTAGCCTCGAGCCATGCGGAAACTTTATCTGCCTGTTTTATCTGCGCGGCCAATGCTTTGGACATCTCGGCGGGCAGGGCGAAGCGGATATGGATGGCGCGCTGGAGGCTCTGCTCGAAAGTCTTGTAATGATCGCCAAGTACGGCCTTGAAAGGCGAGATCATATCGCCGATCACATATTCCGGCGCGTCATGGAGGAGGGCGGCAAGTTTATCGGCGTTAGAGGCGTTCGGATTTTGCGCGGTGAAAATCTCTTCCACCAGCATGGAGTGCTGGGCGACGCTGAAAGGATAATCGCCGATAGTTTGGCCGTTCCAACGCGCAACGCGGCTTAAACCGTGGGCTATATCCTCAATCTCGATATCGATAGCGGCGGGGTTGACCAGATCCAGTCTGCGGCCACTTAACATTCTTTGCCATGCGCGTGCGGTATTTGCCATTTTATTGGGGTTATCCTTGTCTTTACCCTTTTGATTCGTGTCAGGTCTGTTTATATTAAGATTCTTAATAAATTTAAAGGAGTACATAACGTGGCCGGTAGCGTAAATAAAGTCATTCTTGTCGGAAATCTTGGAAAAGATCCCGAAATCAGAACCATGCAGACAGGATCAAGGGTCGCCAATCTGGCGCTTGCGACCTCTGAAACATGGAAAGACAAGCAAACCGGCGAGCGCAAGGAAAAGACCGAATGGCACCGCGTTGTTATCTTCAATGAAGGCCTTGTCACGATTGCAGAGCAATATTTGCGCAAAGGCTCTAAAATCTATTTGGAAGGTCAGCTCGAGACCCGCAAATGGACGGATCAATCCGGGGCAGAAAAATATACTACTGAGGTTGTGCTGCGCCCGTATCGCGGTGAGTTGAATATGCTCGACACCCGCTCGGGCGGCGGCGCTGGTGCCGGCGGCCCGGCGTTTGAAGATAACAGTATGGGCGGATATGATTCTGGCCCGTCTCAAGCCCCGCAGCAACAGCAGCAATCGACAAAGATTGATGAAATGGAAGATGAAATTCCGTTCTAGGGTTTCAGGAAAGACGGAGAAGCACGATGAAAACATTACGGTATTTCGCCTTATTGGGCGCGGTCCTGGTTACCCCCATTTTTGCAGTTCAGGCGATTGCGCAAGAAGATGGCACGCCTGAGGCCGAGATGGTGACCGAGAATTCGGCATCCGAGCAGGATGAGGAAGCGGTAGGCAATCAGGGATCGAATTATAAAGAGCGCCTAGTTTTGGCCAAGGAAATGCACGAAATTCGTCCGGCCGCAGACCAAGTGGATAGCGCAATCGATTCGGTTTCCTTGAAAATGCCTCAGGCGAGCCGTGAGAGTTTCAAATCCAGAATGCGCAACTTATTGGATTATCGTGCAATCGAGCGTATTTCAATTAATGCAATGGCCGGAACTTACACACTGGCGGAGCTTGAGGCGATGGTGGAGTATTATTCCAAGCCCGAAGCGCAAAGCGCGCTCGATAAAACATCCGAATATCAGCAAAAAGTCGGCCCTGAAATTGTGCGTATGATTGACCGCGCGGTCATGCAAATGCGCACAGGTGGTGCTGATTAAAAAGAAAACCATCGGTAAGACGTAACCCTTATTAAAGTAGAAGTAGACGTATGAGTGATATTATAGAGAATTCAGAACCCACAGGCCCGGAGGATAATGTTCCGACAATCGCGCTTGAAGAGGAGATGAAGCAATCTTATCTCGATTATGCGATGAGCGTTATTGTCAGCCGCGCCTTGCCGGACGTTCGAGATGGCCTCAAACCTGTGCACCGCCGAATTTTATTCGCCATGCGCGAGGGTGGCTATACTTCCGATAAAGCCTACAAAAAATCTGCCCGCGTCGTCGGGGATGTTATGGGTAAATATCACCCGCACGGTGATTCTGCCATTTATGATTCGATGGTACGTATGGCGCAGCCCTGGAGCTTGCGCCTTCCGCTTATTGACGGGCAGGGTAACTTTGGTTCGATGGACGGCGATAGTCCCGCGGCGATGCGTTACACCGAAGCACGTATGGATAAGGCTGCGGAAACAATTCTGCAGGATATAGAGAAGGAAACGGTCGATTTCCGCGCCAACTATGACGAAAGCCTGATGGAGCCTGTCGTGCTCCCCTCCCGTATACCGAACTTGTTGGTAAACGGCGCTGGCGGTATTGCCGTTGGTATGGCGACCAATATTCCGCCGCATAATCTGGGCGAGGTCATTGATGCCTGTCTTGCTATGGTCGAAAACCCCGATATTACCACTGAACAGATCAACGAAATTATACCCGGCCCCGATTTTCCGACCGGTGCCTATATCCTTGGTAAGCGCGGTATCCATAGCGCGTATCATACAGGTAACGGCTCGGTTGTTATGCGCGCCAAGACCTCGATTGAACAAATTGGCAAGCGCGAAGCCATTATCGTGCATGAAGTGCCGTATCAGGTGAACAAGAGCAAATTGCTGGAACGCTTGGGCGAGATCGCCCGCGAAAAAATCGTGGAAGACATTGCCGAGATCCGCGACGAATCCGACCGCGACGGTGTGCGTGTGGTGATCGAGGTGAAAACCAATGCCGTGACCGACGTGGTATTAAACCAGCTTTACCGCCATACATCCCTGCAAACCAATTTCCCGTGTAACATGGTTGCCCTGCATAACGGCAAACCGCAAATTATGTTGATCCGCGATATGATCAGGGCATTCATCAAATTCCGCGAGGAAGTGATTACGCGCCGCACGATTTATGAGCTTGGTAAAGCGCGCGACCGTGCGCATGTTTTGGCCGGTCTGGCCGTGGCGGTCGCCAATATTGATGAGGTCATTGCCTTGATCCGTAATGCAGGCAGCCCAACCGAAGCGCGTGAGGGCTTGCTGGCCAAACGTTGGCCCGTGCATGATGTGGCGCCGCTCATCGAATTGATTGATGACCCCGAACACGCCGTTGAAAGCGACAACACCTATCAAATGAGCGAAGTACAAGCCAAAGCTATCCTGGACTTGCGTTTGCACCGTTTGACAGGTCTTGAGCGCGATAAGATTGTCGATGAGCTGAAAGATATCACCGACCGCATTGCCGAATATCTGGCTATTCTGGCCTCCCGCGAAAAAATGCTGGAAGTTCTGTGCGAGGAACTTGTCGAGGTCAAGGAGAAGTTCAATACCCCGCGCCGTACCGAGCTGATTGATGCCGAATTCGAAGTGGATATGGAAGATTTGATCCAGCGCGAGGAAATGGTTGTGACCATTACCGGCGGCGGCTATATCAAGCGCGTACCGCTTACGACTTACCGCGCCCAACGCCGTGGCGGTAAAGGACGCAGCGGTATGACCATGAAGGACGAGGATTTCATCTCCGATCTATTCGTGGCCGATACGCATACGCCAATTCTGTTTTTCACAAGTCGCGGGATCGTGCACCGGATGAAGGTATACCAACTACCGCTCGGTACACCGCAAGCGCGCGGTAAAGCGCTGGTGAACCTATTACCGTTGGAGCAAGGCGAGAGTGTTTCCGTTTATATGCGCCTGCCCGAAGACGAGGACGAGTGGGATGGTCTGGACATTATGTTCGCCACGTCCCATGGCTCGATACGCCGCAACAAGCTCTCCGATTTCAAAAATATCCGCTCGAACGGCTTGATCGCGATGAAGCTGGGCGAGGGCGAGAGCCTTGTCTCTGTTCGACTGTGTGAAGGCGAGGAAGATGATGTCCTGCTGGCCACCAAGCGCGGTAAAGCCATCCGCTTCCGCGCGACCGATATCCGCGTCTTTGCGGGACGGAACTCCACCGGTGTGCGCGGCGTGAAGCTGGGTAAGGACGACGAGGTTATTTCGATGTCGATCCTGAAACATGTCGATATTACGTCTGAAGAGCGCGATGCCTTTATGAAGGCCGCCAGCCAAATCATTGGCAGCGATGATGAGGATTACGAATACCCTGAAACCGATATGCAACTCACCGAAGAGCGCTTTAACGAGCTTTTGGAAAAGGAGCAGCTTTTGCTCACGGTTTCTGAGGGTGGCTTCGGTAAACGCACGTCATCCTATGAATATCGCGTCACCGGACGCGGCGGGCAGGGGATTGTTAATATGGCCCTGACCAAGAAAAACGGCAATGCCGTAGCCGCGACATTCCCTGTAACCGACGAGCACCAGATTATGCTGGTTACCGACAAGGGCAAGTTGATCCGCACCCATGTCAACACCATCCGTACCACAGGCCGTAGCGCGCAAGGCGTAACGATCTTTAAGGTTGGCTCTGACGAGCGCGTGGTCTCTGTGGCCTGGCTGGTAGAAGATCAGGACGAGGATGCCGAGCTGGAGGGTGTTGACGGCGATATTATCGAGGCCGAAGCCGACGGCGATAATGTGACTGCGCAAGATGCCGAAGAAAATACTGACCCTGCGGAAAGTGATCAACAAGATGATGGAGAAGAGCAATAATGCAGAAAAAACCTTTCGGGGCGGATCTTGATTTTTATGACGGTCAATGGGTTTTTCCCTATGCCCTTCTAGCGCTCAGTACATTATATTGGGATATCGGTTGGACCAAACTTGTTCTGATTGTCATGTTTGTCATTACATGTTTCCACATTATGTATGAGCATCGCATCGTGTTCGGCAAAAAGGAAATCAACAAGCGCCGCCTGTTTAATGTTGGCGGCTTTGTAGGCGGTATTATCGTCGGCCTCATCATGCCGGTTTACAGCGCCGTGACCTATGCGGTCTTTGCCAGCCAGCTTAAAAAAGACGGAGAAAACCATCTATTAATGGTGAAGCGGAAAACATATACCCGCATGTTTTTGATCCTTTCCTTTGCTGTGGCCATACACGCCCTGCAGGGGTTCATGGCCGCTGATAAAATCAGGGCGGGTATGGAGGCGGAGCGTGCGCAAGGCCAGCAAACTCAAGAAGCCGTCCCCGGCACAATTCGGTAATCTTATGGGCGCACAATCCGGAAAATATTTGATCGGTGTCTATCCCGGCACGTTCGATCCTATTACTAAGGGGCATTTGCACCTGATACGGCGTGCCTCGCTTATGGTTGACCGCTTGATAATCGGTGTGGCCGATAACCCTCGCAAAGGGCCACTCTTTGGCCTGCAGGACCGCTGCGCGATGGTGCAGAACGATATCGAAAATATGAATGAAAAAGGCTGCGAGATCGAAGTGCGCCCCTTTAGCAAACTTCTCATCCATTTCGCGAGCGATGTGAATGCATCGTGCATATTTCGCGGTCTGCGCGCGGTTTCCGATTTCGAATACGAATTCCAGATGACCGGTATGAACGCCAAGCTCGACCCCGATATCGAAACTGTATTTCTAATGGCATCGGATAAATGGCAATTCGTCTCGGCCAGCTTCGTAAAAGAGATTTGCAGCCTTGGTGGCGATATCGAGAAGTTCGTCACACCGGATGTGGCAGAGCGCTTAAAACAAAAATTTGAAAAATAATGTTTTTTTGTGTCAAGAAAACTTGACGAGCGCGCCGTAAAACCATATGTTGCCCTTCGTTGTAAAGACCTTTTCACGCAACAACACTGTGATCGCTTAGCTCAGCCGGTAGAGCAACTGACTTTTAATCAGTAGGTCGAGGGTTCGAATCCCTCAGCGATCACCACTTTTCCCCGAAACGTCAAACTCAAGTGACAGTTTGACGTCAAACTATTTAGAATTCTTCCGTCATAAATTCATCGTATTCGGCGAAGCATTCCGAGCACATATCGTCTTCCGGGTAGCCGTCAAAATATTCACAGCATATAAAGCAAACGCGTTCGACGGGGTCTTGTGTCATTCTGCATTCCTTCCTATGTACCAGTAATCGATTGTGCCGTTTGGGTTGCGTTCGGACAGGATGGGGGTTGATGTGTCGCAGCGGGATAGTGCGGAGGCCATGCAAAGGGCCAGTATGATCGCGAGGGCGGCGGCCACGATGGCACCGCCTTTTTCTTCTTCGTTCATGGTCTTACCTGATTGCGTTGCTTAGGGTGGTGGAGCTTTGCAGGCGGAGTTTTAGGGGTTTGCGGGCGAAGAGTTCGCGGACGGCCGCACGGGCTGGGCAGAGAAGTTCGTCCAGGGCGCGGCCGATTTCAGTGCGGGCGCGGATTGCGTTCAGGGTTTCGTCTGATAATGTTCCGGTCATTGGTGTGCTTTCTGTTAAAGAGATACGCAGCTGTATATTTCTGTACGAAAATCGAAATAAAATTCATCATTGCAGGTTTTTACGGTTAAGGTTTCGTCCAAAGCTTTGAAGGCATGGGCGACGTTTTCGTCTGCTGTGAGGGCGATAAGTTGATCGTCCGCTGTAAATACGCCGTAATTAAAATCTTCGTGGCCGTCTATTGTTTTTGGGTTGTCCATGTTTTTTCCTTTCATGGGTTGGGTTGGTAAAAATTTGAGTTATTTAAATTCCGTATACTTAACGCCGGCCTCTTCAATGAATTTATCAAGCTCATCTTTTTTGGATGATGATAAATAGCTGAATTGGAATTGGCCGTCGGTTTGCCGCTCAAATTTTAGGGCAGCGATGGCAGTTTCGTCTGTGCGATCTACAATTTGCATTCCTGCTATGATCATCATGCTGGCCATGTCCAGTACATGGGGGTAGTGCTTTTCGATGAATGCTCGTTCGTCGGTCATTGTTACTTACTTTCTGCCTCGCGGCGTTTGATGAAGGCGGATTGGGCGGCTTTGGCGGTGCGGATATTGTAGCGATCGACGATATCGTGCAGCGCCTTGAGTGAATGGCCTGTAATGGCGGCGATTTCCTGAAGGGTTGCGCCGGCCTCGGTCAATCTGGTGACGGCGGTATGGCGTAAATCCTTGAAGATCATGCCGATCAGTTCCGCGCATTCCGTTGCCGCCTGTTTGCGGATTGCGGCGAAGGCGTGGCCGAACCAGTCGCCCGAATATGCCTGGCCGTTTTCTTGCTGGATCAGTGTGACGCCCGGCGTTTGACGGGCGCGGTTGATTTTGATCTGCGCCTCGATGCGCGCCTTTAGGTGCGGCGCTTCATCGATGGCCAGCACAACGGTCGCGCCTGTCTTGTTCTGGGTGATCGTCAGCTGGCCGTCTTTATAGGCATCCATGCGCATGGACAGGATATCGCCGCGGCGTTGCCCCAGCCATTCATTGAGCATGACGGCCGTGCCGATCGCGAAATGTCCGCTTTCGTCGGCTTGTTTGA